>JACCDR011401897.1_pt1 | contig 15068 bp, 17 predicted proteins | sample 7446431 | NCBI WGS metagenome assembly JACCDR01 (sample SAMN15323443, study PRJNA562643) | freshwater metagenome | isolation source: river surface water | place: USA:Blue River Watershed | collected 2017-08-17 | reverse complement strand
GCCTCCCCGATCCCCGCGTCATGCGGGCGATCCGACCCGCGCACATCCCTACCCTCGTCACGGACGAGGTGCGGGAGATCCGCCCCCGGCGCTCGAGCGCCGGCAAGACCCGGTCTCGCCGGGCGGCCCTGGCTGCCGCCTCGGAGGGCAAGAAGAGCGTCATCGCCCGCTTCGAGCGGGCGATGCGCGACCAAGCGAACGCTGTCAAGGCGCTTGCAATCGCGCGCGAGCTCGGCAACGAGCGGGCAATCGAGGTCGCCACGGCGACGCTCGAAAAGTCGGAGAAGGCCTCTGCTGCCGCATGGGCGGCGGTGGAGTCCGCCAACAAGGCCTGGCACGCCATGGTGGTGGCGAGTCAGGGTGGAGACTCCCCCACCCCGGCGGCAGCGCCGGAGCGGCGTCAGCGCCGCGAGGTCGCCCCTGTGGCGACCGTCCTCACCTGGGGCGCCGCGCCCCTGTGAGGTAAATGCAGGGGGCAGAAGGAGTACGCTTTCGCGGAAACCTTCTGCCCCCTTTCCTTTTGTGGTCAGGTGTCCCTGCGTTGACGTCACTGGTGTGATTCCGCAGCATTGCCCCGTGGACATCGTGGCCTTCAACAAGACCGCCGCCGGCATCGACCCGGCGGCGCGGCAGGAGTGCGAGGCGATCATGCGCACCATCTATGCCGAAAACCCCGCGCATTGGCCGCATGGGCTCGACATCGACACCCACCTGGTCGGTGGGGATTCTGCCGTGTACCTCATTCGCGACCGCGACACGGCCAAGAGCGCCGGGTTCGTGGGGTGGCAGGAGTTCGACGAAGGTGGCAAGCGGGTGGGGTACTACTCCATCGGCATCCTGCCGGAGTACCGCAACCGCGGGTTCGCGAAGGAGGCGGTCGCAGCAGTCATCGAGGCGAAGTCCGCGAACGTGGATTCCGTGCGTGCCTACATCGTGGACACCAACACGCCCAGCCTCGGACTTGCCGCTTCGCTCGGCGTTCCTGTCGACGTGGTGGAGAAGAGCGCCGCTGCGAAAAAGTTGATCGAGGCTGCGGAGGCCTACGATCGTCTCGGCGGTGTCGCACGTACGTACCTGCGGAACAAGCACGTCGTGAATGCGCTCGCGGGCGCAGGCGCAAACACGGCGCTCTGGCAGGATGAGCACACGACACCACGCATCATGGCGCTGAACGCGCTCATCGGCGCCCTCGGTGGCGTTTCCATGGGTGGTGCTCTGCCGAACGTGGCGATGCGTTCGGTGGGTCGCGGCGCCGCAAAGGCAGTCCGCCCGGTGTTGCAATCGGCCGAGCACCCAGGGACGGCCCTGTCTGCCGGGTTGGGCGCGATCGTGCTCACGCCTGCGAAAGACTTGCTCGTGCGGTCCAACGAGATGCTGCCTGGCGTCAAGGAGGACGTGAGCACCATCGCGGCCGCGGCGGGTCAGCGGGATCTCCGGCTTCCGTTGGCTGTCCTCGGTGCCGGCGCGGCAGCAGGCGCGGGTATCTGGGCCGGCAGTCGTGCGCTGGCGCGCATGGCCGATCGGGCCCAGGATCAACGCGGTCGCGTGCGCCTGCGCCTGCCGACGAAGAACCCCAACGACACCGAGACGGAAATCGACATTCCGATCGACGACCTCGCGCTGTCGAACAATTTGATGGGTCAGCTCACGCGCGACACGCGCCGTCGCCTGCGCGCCGAAGGCAAGGAGCGCACGCAGCGCCGCCCGGCGCGATTCGAGCTCGCCGACGAGGATGATCCGGACGTCATCGACGTGATGGCGGAAAAGGTCGCCGCGGCCATGGCGAGTCCGTCGAACCCGTACGGCATGGTGCGCCCTGGAGCCATTCCGGCCGTGTCGCTTGCGCCGCCCCAGGCTGATCCTGCTGCCGCGGAGCAGCAGCAACAGCAGATGGCCCAGCAGCAGGCCGATGCCGCCGCGGCGGAAGGCGACAAGATCAAGCAGATGGCCCAGCTGGAGAGCGTGAAGCTTGAGAACCAGCATTTGAAAAACCAGCTGCAGCTCGAACGCGAGCGCGCCAAGCCGACCAAGGAACAGGGTTCGGATCCAGCGGGTCTGCGCCGTCGCGCCGAGGCGATTCGGAAGGCGATGTCGAAGCGGGCCTGCGACCATGCTCATCTGATGGACATGCTCGACCGCCGACTGGACCAGCTGGTCAAGTCGGCTGCCGACGGGGCCGTCAAGGTGGAGACGCCTACACCCGCGCCGACTGCGCCCGCGGGCGGACAAGCCGCTGCCCCGGCCGGTGGTTCGGCGACGTCGAGCGTACCTGCGACGGGGCGCTTGGCCCAACTGTCTCGCGCCCCCGATGCGTCGATGCAGTCGCGCCTGCGCACGGCGTACGGCATCGAGGGGTCCAAGATGGACGACCTCAAGAAGTTCTACGACGAGTCCGGCAACCTGACGAACCAGGCGGGCTTGGCGAATTACTTGACGCTGTCGGGCATGGAGCATCGGCAGAACCTGGCTCGACAGGGTCAGGACCGGCTGGGCAGCGCAGCTTGGTGGAACGCTGCCGAGAACTGGGCAAACAGCGGCGGAGGTAGCCGAGAGGACTACCTCAAGATGACCGGCAAGGAGTACACGGGAAGCCGCGGCTTCGGCGTCGGCAACGACATGCTCGACGCCGCCGACCAAGCCTGGAATCGGCGCGACTACGCCACGTGGCTGGCTGGATCCGCGGCTGGAAACACCGTCGACTTCCTGGAAGGTCTGGCGCGCCCGATCGTGCGCAACATGGGCTTCCGTGCCATGGACGCAGCCGAGCAGGCGCGTCTCGCTCAAGCCAGGCACGGAGGTGGTGATTACTTCGGCAAGGGCGTGGTCGACTACCTCGGTCAGTCGGCGATGGCAGTTCCCCACACGATGCTCGGGTCGGCGCAGGGCGTGGCGACGTTCGGGGTACCCGGATTCGCCTTGGGCAAGTCTTTGCTCGGTACTGCCGGTGTCGGTACCAAGCTGCTCGGGGCTGCGCTGCCCATCGGCATGGGCATGGCGACAGACTCGATCGACCCGGGAGATCGACTGATCAACTACTCGCCTTACACGCCCACGCCAGACCAACCAGCGGGCTTGTCGGCCAGCCCGCTTGGGTCGGTTGCCCCCAACGCGGCACAGCAGTTGAACCTGGGCGGGCTCGGCTACTACAGCCCGTTGAACCCCGCCCAGAGCGGCATCGGTGTCACACCGGGGATGTACTCGGCGTCGCAGAGTCCGTTCTACGGGTACGACACCCTCAACGCGTTCGGCCAGCTGTTCTCGCCCACAAGTTCGCTGACGCCGAATCCGGTCGCGAACCAGCAGGCGGCCATGCAGGCGCTTGGCTACGCCACACCGGCACAGCAGGGTGGGAACAATCTGCTGCAGCAGCTCATCATGCTCATGCAGAACCCCATGTTTGCCCAGCAGGTGCAGGCAGGTGGCTGAGCCATGACCACGCGAACCCAAACAGGACCCAGCTTCGGCGTTCGCGCAGGCAAGCTGGTGGAGCTCGAGGACGACGCCGAGGCGGAGTACGAGATTCCCAGCGCGGCGCGGCTCGTGTCCACGCACGCGAACCTCATCCCGGGGCAGGGAACCGTGAACGCGCCCCGGCTGTTCTACGGCGCACGCTTCGGAAACCAAGCGACTCCGGTTATCGATCCCGAAGCGCCGCTGGTGCAGAATCTCGACCCCGAGGACGCGGAGGGGCGCAGCTTCGACGAGATCTTCGGCAAGTACGCCGGTGCGCTGCGGTCGCCGGTGGACGGCACCGTCACGCGGGTCGGCGGGAACTGGGTCGAGATCGACGACGGAGTCGAGCGCAAGCGTCTCGAGCTCTACAAGGATTTCCCGTTCAACCGCTACACGGGGTTGAACCAGACGCCAGTCGTCCAAGCCGGCGCCCAAGTCCGCAAGGGCGACTTGGTCGCCAAGTCCAACTACACGGACAACAAGGGCACGCTGGCGCTGGGCAAGAATGCCCGTGTCGCCGTGGTACCCTACAAGGGCTGGGGGTTGGACGACTCGGTGGTCATCAGCGCCACCTGGGCGAAGAAGCTCGCCGGTGAGCACACGATCACGACCGAGCAGCGCCGCGACCGCGGGGTCAAGCTGGGGCTCGAGCACTTCCGATCGATCTTCCCGACCAAGTTCACCAACGACCAAGTCGCCCAGCTGGACGAGGATGGCGTGGTGAAGCCGGGGTCGATCGTTCGTCCAGGAGACCCGCTGATCCTGTCGACGCGCCCGCGGTCGATCTCGAGCGCCTCGGCGTCGCTGGGCGCGCTCTCGAAGGTGACGCGGGATGTGCGCGGAGATGCCTCGCAGGTGTGGGACCACGAGACCGAGGCGGTCGTGACCGACGTCGCCAAGACGCCGAAGGGCGTCAAGGTCGTCACGCGCACGATCGCGCCCACGCAGGTGGGTGACAAGGTCGTGTTCCGGTCCGGCCAGAAGGGCACGGTCTCGGCCATCATCCCGGACGAGCAGATGCCACGGACGAAGGACGGACGGGCCGTCGACGTCCTGCTGAATCCGCTCGGCATTCCTTCCCGCGCGAACAACGAGATCATCTTCGAGCTCGCCCTGGGCAAACTTGCCGAAAAGCTCGGCAAGCCGGTCAAGGTACCATCGTACCTTCCCAAGGGGACGAGCTGGCATGCGTTCGTGTCGGACCAGCTCAAGCAGGCCGGCGTGGTCGACAAGGAGGAGCTGTTCGACCCGACGGAGCACCGCTTCCTCGACAACCCGGTGATGGTCGGCAACGCCTACATGCTGAAGCTCCATCACACGTCGGAGAAGAAGGCGAAGGCACGCTCGACGGGTTCGTACGACGCGAACCAGCAGCCGACCAAGGGCGGTGAATCGGGTGCGAAGCGAATTTCCGGGCTGGAGACGCATGGACTCATTTCCGCCGGCGCGACCGCGACGATCCGCGAGGGTCTCACCGTCCGCGGGCAGCAGAACGACGCCTTCTGGCGTGCCATCCGCGAGGGCAACAAGCCCATGCCGCCAGGCGAGCCGTTCGTGTGGTCGAAGTACCGCGCGCTGCTGGCCGGCGCAGGCATCAAGGCCCGTCAGCTCGGCAAGGGTCGCTACCGGCTTGCCCCCATGACGGACAAGGACCTCGAGGACGAGCGTCCTGTCGAGATCCGGTCCGGCGAGATGGTCGACCTGAAGAGTCTTGAACCGCTCGAGGGTGGGCTGTTCGATCCGTCGATCATGGGAACCAACTCCTGGGGCAAGATCACGCTCGACGAGCCCACCATCAACCCGGCGTTCGAGGACACGGTGCGGCATCTTCTCGGGTACACCAAGAAGGAGCTGCGCGAGGTGCTCGCCGGCCGCAAGGAGGTCTTGTGAGCGCGCTGCCTCCTCGCACGGGTCCGACGGCGCTGCAGGCGAAGCTGGCGTCGCTCGACCTCGACAAGCTCGAGGCCGAGGCGCGGGCAACGCTGAAGAGCGGGTCGGTGTCGAAGCGGTCCAAGGCGGTCCACACGCTCAACGCGATCGCGGGTCTGCGCCGTAACAACCTCACGCCCGATCGGCTGATGCTGTCGCGCGTGCCGGTGCTCCCGCCCCTCTTTCGCCCGTTCGGCGTTGTCGGTGACGCGTTCGTACCTGGCGACGCCAACGAGCTGTACCAGGACCTGTTCCGGTACCGGGACGTGCTGCGCTCCACCCGGGAGGAACTGGGCGAGGCCGGCATGCCCGACGCTCGCTTGGCGTTCTACGACGCCGTTCGTGCCCTCTACGGGTACGGCGAGCCGGTCAACCCGAAGACGAAGGCCCGCGGCGTCACCGGGTACCTCAAGCAGGTCACCGGCACGAGCCCGAAGTACTCGTTCGCGCAGCGCAAGCTGTTCGCGAAACCGCAGGACTCCGTTTCGCGCGGCGGGATCGGCATCGACCCCGATCTCGACATCGACGAGATCGGACTGCCGGAAGAAATGGCCTGGAAAATGTACGGGCCGTTCATCCAGGGCAGGTTGGTGCGCTCGGGCATGAGCCCCATGGGTGCGCTCGAGAACATCCGCGACCGGACGGCGCAGGCTCGCAAGGCGCTCGAGCTGGAGGCAGCCGAGCGCCCGGTGGTGTACAGCCGCGCCCCGGCGTGGCACAAGTTCAAATCGCTGGCAGGACGTCCGAAGCTCATCGGAGGCAACAGCGTGAAGATCAACTCGTACATCACGACCGGCATGAACGCCGATTTCGATGGTGACGAGATGAATGTCCACCTTCCGGCGACGGACGACGGCGTCAAGGAGGCTTGGGAGAAGCTGCTTCCGAGCAAGATGCTGGTCTCGATCCGTGACCCGGAACGGGTGATGCCCGTGGTGAAGCAGGAGCAGATCCTGGGTGTCGCCGCGGCACAGATGACGGCGCCAAAGCGGACCTTGCAGTTCGCTTCGCGCGATGAGGCCGCAAAGGCGGCCGAGGCTGGAAAAATCCAGCCTGAGGATGAAGTTGAATTTCCTGAATAAACATGACCGAAGAACAGTTCTGCAACACCTACACGGCCGCCAAGGACGTGTGCCTGCCGTCGTTGATCGAACCGGCTGACCGGATTGTTGCACACCTGCTGCTCAGCCGGTTCTACAGCCTGCTCCGCTCCGAGAACGCCATGTCCGTCACGCCGATGCACCCCCTGCGCGTGAACATGGAAACCGTGCGCGCGCTCCTGACGCGACATGCTGGCGTGGTGCATGTGCGCTGCACGAGGGACTCGCAGCGCGTGGTCGCCGTGGGCGTGTTGGACCACATCGCTCTCGACCGTGTTGCCGATGCTCTCGTCGCGTCCGCGTTCGTGACAGACAAGCAGATCGGCATGGTGAAGCGAAGCCTCGAGTCGATCGGGCAGAACAGCGACGATCCCCCGGTCGAGTCGATGGCATACGAGAACGTCATCATCGCCTGGGACCTGTTCAAGCAGGCGTACCTGGCGGCGCTGCCCCACCAGCCCGAGCCTTTCTGGTACCATGACTCGACCCAGGTCGGGCAAATGCTGTACGCGAGCATCCTCCAGGCCGCCGGGGTGGACGACCCGACCACGCTGATCGACACCTTCCGGGGTGACAACGTGAAGTTCGGTTCGCCGCTCCCGGATGATCTTGCCGAGGAACCGCAGGCACCGGCGGAGCCGCGCACGGTGGATGTCGTCCTGGACGAACTGGTTGCCGCTGGTCGGCTGCCCGATTCGCCGGAGAAGGCCAAGCGAATCGCTGAGCTGAAGCAGGAACTGGAGGCGCTCCAATGAACAAGAAGTACTGGTTTCTGTACTTGGCTGTGCCGCTTTTTCCGTTGGTACTGGCCTACATGGCCAGGTGCACCGCGCGTCAGCCCGAAATCGCACCGGTAACGCCGGTCGTCGTCGATGTCGACGAAGGTGTCGTGAAGGAACCCGCTCCTGATCCTGTGCTGCCTACCGTCGTCGAGGTCGACGAGGGTGTCGTGGTGGAACCCGAGCCCATCTCGCTGCAGACACGCATTGTGGTACGGATGTTGTGGAACCTGCGCATGCAGACGGTGGTGCTGCGGTACAACGCCGGCGATCGGTTCATTCTCGTTGACCACGCCGATGGTACGGAAATGTTGCCGCTACGAACCGGCAACACTACTGCATCGCGATGAGCGGAAAAGACGCTGCGCTGTTCGTGGGTGTACTGGTCGCGTGTTGGTGTGGGCAGGCTTTGACGGTGTTCATGGTTCTGATCGCGGCCAACGTGCTGCTTGTCGGCCGTGTCGCGAGTCGCAGGGTGTACCACAAGAATGAGCTCGCTGCCGTGTGGATCAGCTGTGTCCTGTTTGGAACGGTCATCGCACACGTGCTGCCCCACAGTGTGCTCGCCAGTTCGCTGCTCCTGGGCTGGTGGGCATGCTACATCCTGTACTTGTACCAGGAGAACTGGGGCACAAGGCGTGCTTCGGGCCTACGACGATGAGCCTCCCGGGAGTCTGCTCGGCCTGCCTGCTGTTCGCGATTGCCTCCGTTGAATCGGGGCATCGCGACGCAGCCGTGGGGGATGGAGGTGCTTCGGTTGGACGCTATCAGATCCAACGCGCCGTCGTGCGTGACGTGAACCGAGCCTACGGCACGAGCTACCGTTGGCCGTCGGACGCGAAGAAAACCGCGACGAGCGGTACCATTGCGATCCGCTACCTGCAGCTGTACGCCCCGGCGCGGCAGGATGCAGTCGGGTATGCGGCTGTGTGGAATGGTGGGCCCACAGGGTTGCGAAAGGCTTCCGCGCGCGCGTACGCCCGCCGCGTCGCCAACGTCTACGCGCAGGCTTGCGGTAGCGGCAGGTGCGACCATGATGAAAGCCATGTCCATGGCCGATCTCACCGCCGAGTGCCGGAAGCTGACTTCCGAGCTGCGCCAATTCTCCAAGCGCGCGTACCAGCCCCCGATGGGCTCTGTCCCACCTCCTGGCGGTGGCGTCCCACCCCCGATGCCTCCGGGCATGCCGCCGCTGGATCCGGCGATGATGGGTGGGATGCCTCCGATGGACCCCTCGATGATGGCGCCGCCGCTGGATCCGGCGATGATGGGTGGGATGCCGCCCCCTGGCGCCCCGAGCCCCTCCGCATCTCCCGGCGGTGACGCCGCCCTGCAGGAGCTGCTGTCGGCCATGCAGGCGATCGCCGACAAGGTGCTGCAGCACGAGCAGACGGTAGCGCAGTCGACGCAGGAAATCGCCGCGCTCCGCGAGGAGCTCGCCGGCGTGCGCGTGCGTCATGACCAGCTGGAGAAGGCGATCCTGGCCGTCTCCGAGCCGGAGGGAGCGCTGCGGTGATCCGCCTGCGTGACAGGGCTGGCAACGCGACCGAGCTGCAGGAGTATCGGTTCGTCGAGCTCTGCGACCAGGAAAAGCAGCTGGCCCTGCTGGCATTCGTGCGAGACGACGGTACCACCTGCCTGCTGACGCCCGACGACGAGGCGTTCCAACGCTACTGCACCCGCAACGGCATCACGCCAAGCCGCGCGATCGCGATCGAAAACTGAGCCATGGCCTACCGTCAAAACAGGACCGCGCTTACCCCGGGCGAGACGCTGGTGACCGTCCCGTTCGGGTACACCTTCACGGGCGTACCCACGGTGGTCGTCTCGCTCGAGCTCGACCCGGCTGTCGCCGTGCCAGGCGACATCAGCGTGGTGGTGGTCGACCGTACCGACTCGCAGTTCGTCGTGCTGCTGTCGCGCGCGCTTCCGGACGGAGACCATTTCCTCAACTGGACGGCGGGCACGGACACGCTCGAGATCACGCCGGAGGCATTCGGTGTCGGGCGGCTGCTGCCGGATTACGAGCGCCTGAAGGACGAGCCGTCGCAGGAGGATGACATCCCGATCGTGCACCGTCCGTCTCGCGGTGGTCGACCGGAGCTGCGCCTCCTCGGGTACCGACTGCTTTCGCGGTTCTTCCCGTCATGGCGTAGCGTGCCGGCAAGCCCCGCCAGCGCGGCAGATTCGGGCGCGATGGCAGCATCCGGCGCGCACGTGTACGTCCGCACGTCGGACGGCTGGGGGCGCGTGGCGCTGCAGCGGCACACGTGGGACCCGAACTTCGTCGAGGGTGTGTCGCGACCGATGCAGGAGGGTGTTGCCTCACTCATCACGCCCCAGCCTGGCAGCACGACGTCCTACGAGATCGTGTTCCCGACGGCGTTTCCGCTGGTGCCCTGGGTGCATGTGACGCTCGAGTGCACAACCGCGTCCGCGCCGGTGCTTACCGCGATGGTGACCGAGGTCACCAAAGGTCGATTCGTGGTCCGCCTGTCGGCCGCGCCGGCGTCAGGCGTGGTGTACCGCGCGCGCTGGCTCGCCCGGTGCGCGGAGCCGGCGATCCAAGCGGGGGTCGGTGGTGCCACCGGGTCGCAGAGTGGTGCTGCTTACCTGAAGACCGAGGCGGATGCTCGGTTCCTGCGGCATGACCTGTTCTCGGCCTACGGTTACGTGGCATCGGACGAGGCAGGAACGGCCGTCTACAAGACGGCGCCCGCAAACTCGATCTTGGGGCGCCTCGGGTCGGGCCTGCTGGCTGCTACCGCGATCGCCGCCAACCGGTTCCTGGCGCGCGGGAGCGGTGGTGGTCTTGAGGCCAAGGTGATCACAGACGACGCGCTGGCGTTCTTGGCCGGGTACAGCGCGACGTCGACCATTGCCTACGCCAGCGGAGCCAACTCGTCAGGCAACACGATGATCACCCCGGCAAGCCTTTGTCGCGTGTTGACCTACGTTCTGACCGTGAGTGGAACGGCAGGTACGCGAATCGTGGTGCTGGACGCATCCTCTTTGTCCGCTGGGCGGCGTTTGAGCCTTGTGCTTCGTTTGCCCACCACCGCCGCGATCGTGGTGGAGGTCAGGAATGCCACGACTGGGGGAACGCTGTTGGCGACGCTCACAACCGACACCAGCGGCGACGATGCCAATCTTCACTTCTACGACAACGGCACGGCCTGGGAAGCTGAGTCGTCGAAGTACCCGACGCTATGAGCACCGTCAACAAGCTGTCGTTTCGAGCGACGAACACAATCAGCCTTGGCGGGCTGAGCATGGCCGGGTTCATGGCCCTGCCAACGGCCGGCGTGTACACGGTTGGGCAACTCGTTTCATGGTACGAGACCGGCGCCAACGGGCAAAACCACGTGTATCGGTTTTCCTCGGCAACGCAGACGCAGGCAACTCCTGCTCAGGTGCTACCGGATGACTGGCACGTGACGACCAATCCTCGCATCTGGGAATTGGTTAGTTCCACCAAACTGTCTCACGTTTTGTCGAACTACGCGGACATCGCGACTGCGTGCTCGGAGGGTGATACATACAATCAAGCGCCAGGCTCGACGGTCACGCTCACGACGGGGCAAGTCTACCGCTTGGTCAGCGGCGCGTCGAATGTCAGCGGCAACTACGTCGAGCTGCTGCCGGCTGCGTCGACAACCCAAGGCGGCGTGGTGCGAGTTGCCACAAGGTCAGAGGCTCTCGCTGGGTCATCGGAGTCACTTGCCCTTGCGCCGAAGAACCACCGCGAGGCACTGTTGGACCGTCGCGCTTGGTACCTTCCCGGCTTTGGTTGGAACTCCAACTCCGCGTCAGGAGGTAATCGCGGGTCCTACGTGACGCACAGCTACCTCCGGGCCACAACCACGTCGGGGTCTTGGATCCTTCTGGACATCACGGACGGCAATTCCGGGTCGGGTGCCATCCAGATCGGCAACGGTGTGTCGTCGATGAATTGGACGATCCCGGGTTCGATCTCGTTCGCGCTCGCGACCGAAGCCAACGCCCCCCTCAATTCAGCCACCGGTATCATCCGCTGCTCGCTGGGAAGAGACTGTCGAGCGAACCTCACGAGCTTCGTCGCGGACGTCACGACGATGTCCGCCCAGACCTTCGCGGGATTCCAGGTCGAGGGAACGTCTGGTCAGATTTACCTCGTCGCGTCGAATGCCACGACCGTTCAGCGGGTGATCGCGACTGGGTACACGCTCGACGCGAACCTCCGGGTTTACACCGTCCGCTGGAATGGTTCCGGAGGAATCAGCCTCTGGCGTGACGGCACGCAGATCGCGTCGCTTACTGGAGGTCCGTCGGCGGCCTACGTCAACACGGCCGCTTCCGGTATTGTCATCGAGGTGGGTAACGGAGGCACCGCGGCGGCCTATGGGGCAACCTTCGGAGGTGTGGGAATTTCTCAAGAAAACAGCGCATGAACCCTTCTCTGATCAACCGATTCTGGACCGCCGCAGCCTGGGCGGCGCCGTCGGTCGTGCTCCACGAATCTGGTGATTCGAGCGCCGTGTCGCTTACGGTGGCCGGCGCGGCAGAGGCGTACCTGTTGGCGGTTCTTGCTGGGAGCGCTGCCTCCGACCGAGTGTCCGCCACCAAGTGGTGCGCAGCCCATCGGATTGAGGCGGCTGGTTTCACAACGACCAATCAAGCCAATTGGACGCGATACTCGTCGCGTCTGCTTCGCAAGCGTGTTGACGGATTTGTGCTGACCGCCGACGAGCAGCTTGACGCTGATTTCGCCGAGGCGGCAGCACGTTGGATCGACGCGGTTCGCGCCGCGTCGGACGTGATCGAGGCGAACGCGGAGCTGTCTCCGTTCGATGACGCGAACTGGCCGGCCAACCCGGATCCTGGTTCGTACCGTGCCTGCCCGAAGGTGCTCGCGTAACGAGCGCTGCCAGTCCAACCCTTATCACCCCGCGGCGACGCGGGGTTTTTTCATGCCCCGCAAGATCACTTTCTCGGTCACGACCACCGTGACCGTTGACGCGGAAGAAGACGTGACCATGGACGACATCATCAGCTCGATGAAGTCTCCTGTGTTCGACCACGCCGACGTGGACTACGTGGACCATGCGGTCGACAGCTGGTACGTCATCGATTCCCGATGAGTAAGACCATCCGGTACTACGCGTACCTCAAGGTGAGCTTGGTGCTTGATGTCGACGCGAGCATTCCCGCGGCGCAGCGCCGTGAGCGCATCGAAGAGGCCCTCAACGAGATGGACTACGACTTCACGACCAACGACGCTCAGGTCGTTGTCCACGAGGAGTCGATCGACGACTTCGAGATCCGCAAGGACGAGCTGTGAGGCAGGCGTTCACGTCCGACCACATCTGCGCCCTGCTGATGGCTGGTCGACACGCCGACGACCTGTGCGTGTCCGAGTGCAAGGACGGTCCCTCGCAAGGCTCGACTTCCCGCCGCCTCGACCTGTGGGTGATGCGACGCAGCTACTCCAAGCCGGCGATGTTCGGCTACGAGATCAAGGTCAACCGCAGCGACTTCACCCGGGACGAGAAGTGGAAGGACTACCTACCGCTCTGCAACCAGCTTTACTTCGTGACGCCATGGGAGCTTGTCCAGCCGCATGAGGTGCCCGGGTGTGCAGGGTTGCTGTGGCTGTCCAAGACAGGGACGCGGTTCACCGTGAAGAAGAAGGCCGACCACCGTGACATACCACCGCCGGTCGGTCTGATGACCTACGTGCTGATGTCGCGTGCCAGCATCAAGACCGACTACGGCAACACGCAGACACGTGAGGAACGCATCGCGGCGCTGCAGCGCTGGCTCGCCAGCAAGAAAGACAGCAAGGAGCTCGGACGCGAGATCGCGACACGCATCCGCACCGAGATGCGCATCCAGGAAGCCAAGCAGAACCAACTTTCTCGCCAGATCGAGGAGCTTGAGCGTGTGCGCGATTTCTGGACAAAGACGCTGGGCTGTAAGCCCGATGACCTTGCGTCCGCCTACACCTATCAGATCGAGCGGGCAAACGCTGCGAAACGCGACAACCTTCGCGCGCTGATCGACCCCGCAGTCGTGGAGGAGCTGCGGCAAGCCGTGGCAGCTCTTCGTGGGTTCGACACGCTCACCGCTTCGCTGGAACGTGCACTCAAATCCATCATCACCCGTGAAAACACCTGAAGTAGAGGACATGTTGATCGCAGCGCTCGAGCCGCATGCAGACGTGCGCAGCGTTCTTCCGTTCGACGCGGCTGGTGTACCAGGTCGTGGAGTGGTCGTGACGCTTTGCGACGGCAGCGTTTTCCAGGTGACGCTCACGCGCACCCGCACCGAAGATGCCGCCGATTGACATTGGGCTGCTGCTCCGTGTGGTAGACGACGCGGAGATGGAAGCAGCGACGCAGATGCGGGAGTGCCGCACTGACGAGGAAGTCGAGTCGGCTCGCCGACGACATTCCGACGCGCAAAAAGCCAGACAGGAAATTCTCAAACTGAAGAAGGAACAAGATGCCGAAGGTTGAAGTAGACATTGTCGCCGGGCTGATGAAGGGCTCCGACATCCCGACCGACAAGGTCAACGAAGTGATGCGCAAGCTCCGCGAACAGCTCGCCCTCGAGGGCTCCGCAGAACGCGAGCCGCGTGAGCGAAAGCAGTACGTCATCCTGTTGAGCGACCCTGCTGGGAAGTTGCAGGGGCTCGACTTGGCTGGCTGGATAGTCCAAATCCCGGAAGAGGATGCTCCAGCCACGGCCGTGGACCGTGTCGTACAGGCCGCGACGCACTTCAAGTCCACCAAGAAGGGTCGGCGGCGCGCCGTCGCGACGTTCGCGGAAGCGTTTGAAGGTGTGCCTTCCAAGGTCACCAAGGAGCACAAGCTCTGGATCAAGACCAAGGAGCCGGTGTTCGCTTTCGCGGTGCCAGGCGATCTTCCTGCGGTCGTAGAAGAATGAGCGTGCGTGTCAACGCCTTCAAGGACCTACAACACGGTCCGGTGATCAAGGCGTCGGATGGCTGGGGGTGGTACTCGTATCCCCCGGTAGGGGGTGAGAGTTGGCACGGGCCGTATCGTACAAGGGCGTCCGCGAGGAAGCAGCGAAAGTTCGCCATGGAGGACTCTCGAGGAAGCGGCTTGGCAGCAGAACGAAAGTGGAGGAAGGCATGAGCAAAGCACAAGAAGCGATCGTTCGCGCGGAGAACTTCCGCTTGGCCGTTCGACAGAACGAGCGCGAGGTTCGGGAGGCCCTTGACGATCCGGCGCTGCGGGATGAAATCAAGCAGGTCGTTCCGGCCCTGCAGCGGCGACTGCAAAGCGTGCTCACCAAGTTTGATTACTGGGACGACGGATGGCACGGTTGGCTGCGCACCGTTCCGGCGATCAGTCCGGAAGGTTCGGGTTACCGCATCTGCTTCAACGACGACGACGTCGTTGTCGTGCGGTTTAGCTGGAGGAACTTTGTCACCGATAAAGCGTGCCAGCACGACATACCCATGCACGTTCTGCTGGATGAGCACCAGCGCGAAAGCTACGTCGCATCCACGGTGAACGACTGGAACATCCCGGTGTGTGACAGGGTGGTCAAGCGGGCAGCCTGCCGCCGACGTGCCTAACTACGCTGGCACGGCGCACCCCCAGGGCTATCGGGAGAAGCCGATTTCGCGCGCAGCGGCCGACAGGCTGTTGCGCTGGATTGACCGGCATGCTGGTCGCACGCGTCGCTTTGACGGCGCGGCGCCGAGAGTGCATTCGGCAGCACGCGAATACGCCTACGACGTCCTCGCCGGTCGCCCTCGTCCTCGGAGGTACTACGCGGAAAAGCACGGCGTCGGCAG
>JACCDR011386426.1_pt1 | contig 15068 bp, 41 predicted proteins | sample 7446431 | NCBI WGS metagenome assembly JACCDR01 (sample SAMN15323443, study PRJNA562643) | freshwater metagenome | isolation source: river surface water | place: USA:Blue River Watershed | collected 2017-08-17 | reverse complement strand
CCGCCTCGTCGTCGATCTCCTGCTCGTCGACGTCCACGTCCTTCTGCGCCAGGACTCCGCCTTCGACCATCTCGATGACCATAGGAGGCGCCGCAGGGCCGAACCGGTCCTTCGTCTTCGACAGGACGCGCTCGCCGTAGGTCTCGCTCTTCTTGTTGCGGTCGAAGCCGAAGTGGAGGCGAGCGTCGACGGCGTGGAGGAGGGCGTTGTTGCCGGCGAAGTTGCCGGACTTGGTGACGTGGTTGATGAACGCCATGATGCCGAAGACGCGGTCCTTCTCCGCGACGCCTTCGCACTTGACCCAGCGGATCAGCTCCTCGGCGCACTGGATCGGCGTGTTCTTGGTCTTGCGGCCGGTGTCGTACTTGCCGCTGTCCAAGCACTGGAGGGAGTCGGCGATGGTGATCACGCGACGCTGCTTCTCAAGCGGGAGGGTCCTGTTCTCCTTGGCGAGGCTTGCCTGGATCTTCTTCGCGTGAGCGACGACGTCCTGGATGAACACGTCCTCTCCGAAGATGAAGCCTTCCTTGAGGCCCAGACGCTCTGTTGCCATCTTGACTTGGAAGACCGACTCCTCACGACCGTTGTAGAGGACGACGTGGCCGGCCTTCGTGAGAGCGTTGGCGATGGTGAGCATCAGCGTGGTCTTGCCGCAGCCAGGGTCTCCTGTGACCATCCAGGCGGTCGACGGCGTGAGGCCGCCTCCGAGAACGATGTCGATGAAGGGGATGCCCGTCTTGATCTTCACCCGAAGCTCGGGCGGGACCGCGACGTCAACGATGTTCTTGCCGTGGTACTTCGTCTTTACGTCGAGCAGCTTCATGAAGAAGACCTTACCAGAATGTCGAGAGATCCGAACTGAAAGATTAGAACCAAACTGTTACTTGGTTCGGGCGAGGACGGTCCGCTGCCCGCCGTCGACGAGGGTGAGTCGCTTCTTCTTGCTGCCGCACGCAGCGAGGTCCTCGTAGAATTGAACAGCGGCGTCCGGCTCGCAGCCGAACCCCCGCTCGAGGGTGTAGCTCGACGTGCCGTTCGCTGTCTCAACCAGGAACTTGGCCTTGTGCGACACGGTGTGTGTCTTGCCTCTGTAGCTGAACGAGTAAAGATCCAACATAACCTCCGTAGTGTATCACCGTTGGAGGAGAGGCAAGCCGGCTAACCGCTCCGGCTTGCCTTTCCACGGCGGCCGCCAGTCAGACTCAGCTCTCGGCCGGCGGAGCCATCGACTTCAGACCACGCGCCGAGAAGGTCCACTGACGCTCCTTCCCGTGACCGGTCGACTTCAGGAGACCTTCCTTCTTCTGGAGCCACCAGAGGCGGCTGTAGGCGTCCTTCACGGACAGGCCGGAGATCTTCGCCAGCTCCTCCGTGGTCAGCGCCACGCCCTTCTTCTTCAGGGCGCTCATCATCTTCTCGCCCGCCGACTTCGTGGTGTCGCTCTTCTTCGTGCTCATGACTTCTGTCTCTTTCGTTGTTGCCGGCCGCCGTTCGGCTCAGCAGTTGATGAGAGAACCTTATCATGGTCGAGAGTGAAGCAAACCCATTTGAGTCAACTTTTTGTCAAGTTCGCTTTGCCTGGCGTGACTTGTCACATCAGATCCCAGCTGTGATTCTTTGCGCAGTACCATTATGACACACGCTGAACGAAGCGTTAGCGCAATACGATCTCTGTCCATCTTTTAATGAATCTCTCGATGTAAATCGGTGTGCATTGCTCCTCTCGCAGCATAGTACTCCTCTGGTCGGCGCACTCCGCCGGCAGTAGGAAGAGACAAAGGGGGCAACAACATGGGACGCTCTACGATGAACGCAATCAACCTCGGCCCGGTGGCCACGACTCCAATGAGTGCCGTACTTGCGATGGTGACTGGGCTGATCAAGTCCATCCCCAACGAAGAGTTCGGCGTCCTCGCCCGGTGGATGGTGGAGGAGGGCAACAGACGACGTGACTACGTCAAGGAGCGTCTTGTCGTGGGCGCGAAGGTCGTGTGGGTCAACACGACGAACAAGCTCACCCAGGGTGAGGTCGTGGAGCTCGGCAAGCAGAACGCGAAGGTCCGCTCCGAGCACGGCGGGGAACTGTTCGTCCCTCTGGCGCGTCTGGAATTGGCCGAGATCGCCCAGGCTCGCCTCTCGTCGCTCCCGCCGAGCCTCCCGCCACCAATCCCCACTCTGATGCCGTCTGTGACCAAAGCGAGGCTTCGAAAGAAGCCAACATGAAACGGAGAAAGCCGCGCAACCTGTGAAGGCACGCGGCTTCGACCGTAGCGACGGTGTGAGTTACTGAGAGTCGATGTAGGTCTGGATCTTGGCAGCGCGGACGAGGCCAGCGACGGTGTTGGCGTAGTGCTTCGGCAACGGCCGGTACAGCGGCGCCACGGGACCGTAGTGGGAGCCTGTGATGCACGTTCTGAGCGTGCCGTTGAAGTCCATCCCAACGCCGCCGTAGGCAGTGTTCAGCATCGCGTAAGCCGGCTCAAGACCTTGCCACGTCCGATGCACCCACGCGCCGTTGAGCCGACGACGGCCGCTATACGTGTGCGTCCGACCCTTGAAAGCTGTGATGAACCGCTTCACGTCGCGCGAGGTCGCGTGACTCACCTTTGAGAGGTACCAGCACGTGGCGTCGATGCGTGACACCTGGCCCTTCTTCGGACAGGTGTTCTTCGCGTACGTCGCGTGCGTCCTGAGGAATCGACCGAAGGCTTCAGGCGAGGTGTCATCCATGAAGACACCATACCACATCCAGTTGTGAAGAGAACCACTTGCAAAAGAAAGGCGGAGCAAGTACTCCGCCTTCAGTTGTGGCTCTGGTGGACCACTGTTATTTTAAGATGTTACTTGTGACTGTTGTTCATTTGAATTTGGATACTTGCGGGCGAGGTTGGACTTGCACCAACGACCTCCCGGGTTCTTTAGGCCCGAGCGCTCTGCTGCTGAGCTACTCACCCTGGAAGCAGGGTCGTTCACCCTGCGTTCCGTTACCTTAGATCACTCCACGCCGGGAATGTAATCCGCAACGCTGCACTCCGTAAAGTGCTTGTTGAGGAGGCGCTGCAGAGTCCGGGCCTGACGACCGGAGAGGTTGACACCCATCTGCCCAACGAAGAGGCTCAGCCGCGTCGCGTTGTGCGAGTTGGTGAAGATGTCCGCGTTGAAGTCGTCCTCGCGGTTCGCGGTGTAGGAGAGACCGCCGACGAGAGCGTCCGTGTTAGGGCGCGTCTCGATGGCCGCGTGCTGGTTGATGTAGCTGTGACGTCGGTTACGCTTCGCCATGATGTCCGTTGTTCTTTCTGCCGCTGATCCAGCGGCTACGGACATCAAGGTAGCTTGCAAGTCGACTCTCGGTTTGAGAAACGGCTCTTTACTGCAGATCGCTCCTCTTCAGGGCGAGGGCAATGGTTGCAGCGGAACCCGCCGGCCGGGTGACTCCACCGCGCAGTGCGAGAGCACAAGTCGCACTCCTGCGGCTTGAACTTGCTCCACGCGGTGTTCGTGTCGTTCACCACTTGCCCTTGTCGCCGACTTCCTTCTCCGACATCTCGACGACCAACTCGTTGTCGCGCGGAGCGAACATCAGCTTGTGGCCTGGCGCGATGACGTAGCAAAGCTTGTTGCGGCAGGCGCGAGGCTGCGAGCACTCGCCGTCGGTGAGCATGATCACGCCCTCCCACTTGCCACGGTTGCGCGGGTCGTTGGCGTACTCGATCGCGGCGTCGAACGACGTTCCGCCGCCTCGCACGCGCTGGAGGCGGGGCTTGGTGCCGCGCTTCCACTCGAACTTGTCGTTCGCCGCGACCGTGTGGTCGAAGGGGACGACGTCGAACGTCATCTTCCGCGACAGACCGTCGAGCGCGCCGAAGAAGCGGCTAAGGGCGTCGTCGCTGACCGAGCCGGACTGGTCGACGAGGACGAGCACCGACGGGTTGCGGCCGCGTCGCAAGCCGGGCATCACGTACGGCGCGCGACGGTCGATCCGCTTGATCGAGCGCGAACGCTCGCCGGTCCGAAGGTTGCCGCAGAAGTTGCGGAGAATCGCCTTCCAGTCGACCGAGCCGAAGGCGTAGGCGCGAATCTCCTCGCGAAGTTCGGAGGGGATGTTGCCCCAGCCGTTCGGCGTGCCGTCGGCCTTCTCGGCCGCCTTGCGGAGCGCGTGCTTGACCTTGCCCTCGACGATGTCGCGAAGCTCCTCCGGGATGTCGTCCCATCCGCCATGCTGATCGCTCGGCCACAGGACCCACTCACCATCGGAGCCGTCCTCCGGGTTCTTGACGCCGGGGATCTTCATCCCCTGCTTGCCCCACTCGTAGCCGTTCTTCTCCGACTCCGACTTGAGCTTGTTGAAGTACCACTCAGAGGCTTGCTCCTGAGGGAGGGCGGCGATGATCTTGTTAAGCTTCTCGCGCGCCTCCTGCACTTCCTTCGGAAGCTTGGGGTCGACCGGACCCTTGTTCATCAAGCCGGGGAGGAGCAGCATCGACGGCAAGCGCGACGGCGTGTCGCCGCGAGCGATGAGGCTGTTGATGGCGAGGTCGGTGGCGATGTTCCACAAGGACGCCGGCTCGCGGCGACGCGCCGTGACGTGCTGCAGCATCAAGTGGAACTGCTCGTGCTCGTTGACCGCGGCGCCGCGCGGCTCGACGCCGGTGCCAAGCCGCTCCTCGGCGACAGACGCCATGAAGCGGGGGTTGTAGACGATCTCGACCTCCTCGGTCTGAGAGTTGTACACCGCCGCGGCCGTGCCAACCTCGAGGCCTCCCATCGACTTGTCGGACGCGCGCTTGCGGATCCAACGCGAGAACTCGGACATGAAGACGGAGCACTGGATCCACGACACCGCCTCGCGGTCAAGGTCCCACCTGGCGGCCTTCGCGTCGAGCCAAGCGATCTCGTGCTTGACGACATCCTCGTGGCTGACGCCCTGCTTGAGCATGTCAAGCACGTGGTCGACGCGCAGCGGGTTCAGGACGCGCTCCTTCGAAAGGAGGAGGGCGAGGTCGTTCGGGACGTCCTCAAGCCGATCGTTCTCGGTCTGCAGACGCTTCAGGTCTTGCACGCGGCGGCTGTTGTCGTCGGTCATGAGAAAGACTATCTCACTCTCTTCGTAGAAAGCGAACCGTTTACGAAATGCGTTTTGCGCTCGCGAACACCGATGCGTCTTTGACCCAGGTGTGGACTGAGCCTGGCACCTCGCTTGACCATGTGCCGCAGTCCAGGATGATGACGCGCCAGCCGGGCTCCTCTTTTTTGAAGCGCACCGTTCTCGCTACTCTCTCCCCGATGACAACGAAGACGAGGTGGTTAGGCTTCCCGGCCCAGCCCACCTCATAGGTCTCGCCGACGATGATCTTCTCTCGACGATCCATTAGCCCACTCGGAACTTATACTTCTTCTTGCCCTCTACCTTGAAGGCGGAGTTCAGGCACTTGTCCAAGGCTTGAAAGCCTTCGACTACTGTCTCGTAACAGTCTCGGTACCCGTAGTTGGAGTCGTTTGTCACCACGTTCATGTCGTCACGGACGCTGTCGACGAAGCCCATCACGCGGTCCCGCAGCGCCGCCGGCGCCTTCACCGACTTGAGGATCTGACGCAGGATCTTGTAGTCCCCTTCGTTGTCGTCGGAAGACCTCTCAATGATCGCGGTGATCTCCTCCTCGATCTCTGTCGCCTGATCGAAGGTGATCGTCACCGGCTTCACGTTGTCCTTCTTGCTCTTCTTTGTCACGACGCCTCCGCTGCCTTGTAGAGGACACGACCACCGCTGCTCTCGCGGATCTCCACGATGATGTTCGTCAACAGCCCGCCACCACCGTGGGAGCGGATGTTGTGGATCAGGAGAGGGATCTTCACCGGCCCCATCGATCTGCCCACCCTGCCGTACTCAGGCCGGCTCTCCGACCTGTAGGCGATGGCCAGGCGAACCCGGTTCTCCCTCGCTCTCTCCAGAACTCGGATGACCTCGTCGGGCGTGCCCAACGGGTAGAACGTCCCGTTCACAACCTTGTAGTTCGTCTCGTCGATCATGGGAGCATCCTACCTCAGCTGAAGAGAGAAGAGAACCAAAGCTCTCAGTCGACCCTCAGGGCTTCCTCCCATACCGTCGTGAAGTGCTCCACGCGCATGATGGTGCCCGGCGGGATCCGCTTGGTGAAGCTCGGGTGGTCGTCAAGCAGGAGGCACACCGCGACGGCCTCGTCGTAGACGTTCTTGTCCCACCCCACGACGGTGAAGAGCATCCCCTTCGAGGTGTACGTCACGCCGGTCTCGCCGAGGGCGATCACCCCGACCTCACTCTGTCAAGCTCTTGAGCGATGATGTCGTCGTCAAGTCCGTCCGTGACGTTCTTCGCGACGTAGCCGATGTACTTGGCCCCGCGCACGTCGTCAAGATTGACCTCGCCGGTGTCACGCAGCGTCTTGAGAATCCGGACGTACGCCGCGGGGGAGCACAGCCAGGCGCCATCCATGCAAGTGACAACGTAACGCTTCTTGTTTGTCATCGTTCACTCCGTCTCCAAGCCGGCGCGGCGGAGGGCGAGGAGCTCGTTGGCCTGGTCCTCGTTCTTCTGCGCCAGGCGTCGCTGACTGGCGGCCCGGGACAGCAGAACACACGCCTTGCAGAAGTGGTCCCAGAACGGATCCTTCGGCTCGGGGTGGCCCATGTAGGTCACCTTCACCGTCCGCTCGTACTTGCAACTCTCGCAGGTACGACGCTCCAGCTTGGTGACGATGGCCATCAGAGCTTCCCCGTCCGCTCCTCGAAGCGCTTCCTGGCCTTCAGGAGGTCCGAGAAGTAGTCACCGTTCTCGAAGGAGCGGTGGAGCAGGGCGATGGACTTCGGCTCGTCCTCGGGGCGTCTGGACACTTCCAGCGTCTCCGTGTGCACCACGTACTCCTGCGGCTCGCCGACCTGACGGCGCAGCACCACGCGCACCGGCAGCCGGCCGGGGTGGAGGGTGACGTGGGAGGAGAGGATGACGTCTTTGGTGGTGAGGATCCGAGGGTCGCCCTGGTCGGGCACGAGGTTGCGCATGAGACAACCCTACCACGACCTCGAGAGAGTCGAACCGAGAGAACGAGGGAAAGAGAAAGGCCAGCCGCGGGGGAGGCGGTCGGGGGGGAACGCCTTGCTGTCACCCCGCGGCCAGCGAACGCGGACGTTACCTCCGGCCAGACGCCCAGTCCACAGCGAAGGCGTATGAGCTAAGAGGATCCACCCCGTGCCCACCCACTGGATAGTACCACGTTCTCGAGAGAAGCGAGCCAGATCGAGAAGAGATCATGAACGGTGCCAAGCAGGGCATCATCAGCTTACGGTCGGGATTCAGGGTCGGATCAAGTGACTTGAGTGCTTCAAGTGCTTGAAATGTCAAGTAAACTTGAGACTTCAAGTTTATCACACTTCCACTGTAACTTGAGGCTTCAAGTTTAGCTGCTCAAGTTCGCAGTGCAGTGCAAAGCAGCAGCGAACACTTGATCAGGGTGGGTCTCACTTGACCTCCTGTGAGAACTCCGCAGCGATGCTTTTATCCCACAGCGCCATCACCACTCCTGCTTTGTAGATGTCGCGGGAGTCATAAAGGATCAGAACGTCGAAGGAGCTCGTGTCCATCCTCTTGAGGACGAGGAACATCCAGTCGTCGTACGCGTACACCTTGCCGATCTCAAGGTTCAAGATAAACCTCGAGCAGCAACCTGTCCCCTTTTCGACCTTTCGTCAGGTGTCCTACAGTTCAGGCTAAGCCTCGGACTATCCTGGCCAGAGTCTATGCGACGCGATTGCACTCGTCGCGGGTCAAACACCGCCTTCGGGTCTCCTCGTCGCGCCTCGTCAGAGCTGTCATACCCCGTCTCAATCTCCGGTAGGGGTGATGTTAAGGTGGCTTGGTTTGACTTGGTTCGTCTAGGGCAGCTCCTCTTAGCTATCATAACTCCTCACATTTTCCTGCGTCAACGAGCTGCTTGATGCCGGGCATGTAGAAGATGGCGTTCTTGTCGTTCTCTGTGTGCTCGATGTGCCCATCGCGAGGACGCTGCGACATGACCTGTTGCGCCCACCCGGCGTCACGGTCAAAGAGCGGCTCGAGCCACCGGATGACCTCGTCGCCGTTGCTGTACCGGAACCAGAAGCATCGCAGCTGCACCTGATCACGGTACGCCAAAAAGGACCGAAACTGAACCGAGCAGGAGCAAAATGCCATTTGAGCGGGAGCTGAAAGCCAACTGAGCGGGAGCACTTTTGCGTTTCGTCGGAAGAGATCTGAACCGAAGAGGGCATGGTAGGATGCTCTGGTGCTGTGGTGCCATCTCCAGGTTGGGGACGTTGTAGTGTCCGAGGACACCGCGTTCCTCGTGATTGAGCTCGACGAAGGGCTCTACAAGTGGCTTGACCTGAACAGCGGGGACGTCTCGAACACCAGACCGGACTTGACGAGCCGCGTGCCCGCCGGGTGGGAGACGATCATGAGAGATCGAGCAGAATGAGATGGTGTGACTTTCAGGTCGGGGACGTCATCGTCGACTCTGACCTTCGTGAAGATTCAGCCTTCGTGGTCCTGGACCGCGACGAGAGCATGATCAGGTGGCTGTGCCTTTACACCATCACGGTTGTGAACAGCATCTCCTCAGACTCGAAGGAGACTGTGCCCTCGTACTGGCTGGTTTTCAAGAGGAATTGCGCACAATGAGGTGGTGTGACCTCCTCCCCGGGGACGTCGTGGTGCCGCCGAGGGACTCCACTACGGCATCCCCTTGGCTCGTCCTTGGGAACTCCAGCAAGGGTCTCAAGTACGTGATGCTGTCGACCGCCGAGGTCGGCGAGGCCTACCACGATGACGAACGCAGCCCGCAGTTCAGCCCCGACGTCAGGGTGTACAGAGGCGCAGAAAACGTGAATAAGTAAAGAGAAATTGTGGGCGAAGCGAGGGCACCCCATGGTAGGCTGCTCTCATGGACGCGACCAGCCTGCACCTGAACTGGACCTGCACCGCCCGCGCTGAAGCCTCCGAGCTGGGTATAAATCCTGGGGAGTGGCCCGAATACATCGCGCTCATGGGCCCAGGAGGGACGCCGATCACGGTGTTCAGGCTGCAGCTGCCCGAGGAGGGCGCGGAGGGCGTCCCCAAGCCTGCGGTGTACAGCTACGGCGCCAAGCACCGGGTGTTCGAGCTGACCGTGTACGGGGATTGAGGGCACACAAGAAAGTGGGCGACCAGAAGCAGACCGAGGTAGGGGATACCCCATGAACACCACCAAGATCAGCCTGAACTGGACATGTAGGGCTCAGACCCACGTCGAGGACCTAGGGATCGTCTCAGGAGCTTGGCCCGACAGCCTCCCCGTGACGGGGCCAGGAGGCCTGCCGCTCACCGTCTTCCTTGTGCAGAGGCCGGACTACGGGCTGCAGCGCCCGGCGGTCTACGCTAGCGGCGCGCAGGAGCGCCTCTACGAGCTGACAGTGTACGTCGACTGAGCGGCATGCTTGGGCCGGGCTAGCTTGAGGGTGACTTGAGCAGCCCGGCTTGAGGCTTGAACTGCCTTAGGATGGTGGGCAGTTTGACATGGACGGCCGCGTGTCTTTGCAGCAAATGAGAGTGTCGGCATTGACGCTCCCCCTCTTGACAGCTAGCCGACCCGCTAGCGGACGCCTGCTTGCTCCCCCTGTTGACCCGCTAGCTCGAGCCTGCTTCACCTGCTTGCTCCCCTCTTCAGAACTCTCGCTTGCCTGCGCTTGTTCGCCCTCCAGCCTGTGCTCAAGTCATCCTCTCCCACGTGCGAGCATGGAACGGGTGGTCAAGGGCGTCAACCAGCAGGAACGCCTCCTCCCCCGTCTCCAGGTTCAGGATCCTGTAACGCGCAGTGCCCTCTAGTCCTAGCACCAAGTGGATAGAGGTTTGCTTGTTGAGATGTCTCTCAATCCAGATCTGCCCGATCTTGCTCTCTTTGGAGGGCATGTAGCGTTTGCGCGTTCACCACTCCCAGCGGCGGGCCAGCGTCTCGACGTGGTCCCACTCCACGGCGATCCCCTTCCCGACGTCGGGGAGATCCACCTTCACATACGGCGTTCCCTCTCCCCACTTCTCGTAGGAGTAGAAGCCTGTGATCACTCCCTCTTTGCCCTCGTGTTTGCCCTTCACGACGTAGGCGTGCTTGCCCACCAGGTTCTCGTTGGCCCAGGCGATGATGCTGTCCTTCACGTTGTTTCGCTTGTTCATGTGCCCTCATTCTGCCCGATCTGAGGGGGAAGCGATCTCTTCGTGCCCTCTCACGCCAGCCTCTCCCACCCCTTCAAGGGCGCCTCGAAGTTCGCCTCGCCCGCCGCGTCGAGCTCCCCTGTCTCCAGATCCAGGAGGGAATGAGCTTGGTAGGGCCAGCTTGGGAGTGGTCCCAGGATCAGGAACAAGACGCTTGTCCCTCCGTAGGAGAGGGACCAGATTTGCCCGGCTCGGTCTTTTTTTGCCCTCGCCGTCACCTAGGAAGCTCCTCGAGCAGGTCCCAGGCCCACTTGTTCATGGGCGTGTCCTCGTGGATGGTGGTGTTGCCCTGGTCGGTGACGGTCAGCATCCTGCCCTTCCCCAGGTACACGAACAGCACGGCCCAGCCTAGCTCGCCCGCGTCCTCGATCTCCTCCTTGGTGATGGGCTTGCGCAGCCAGGAGTCGCCTTTCTTGAGCCTTTTGCCCGATTTCTTCACGCGATCCTCCTCCAGCTGCAGCTGTCGCCCTTCTTCAAGGCCATGCAGACCACCTCGTCCGGCTCCCCCGTCTCTAGATCGAGCAGCTTGTAGCTTGGTGACTCCTCCCCGCTGAGCCTCGTGATGATGCCCTCTCCGATCACCAGGAAGATGCTGCTCTTTTCGTCGTACATCTCCTCCCAGACCTGCCCGATCTTGCTTGGTTTGCCCGATTTCTGCCCTCTCACCCTTTGATCTCCTTCCAGCCGCGGTCGTGCGTGGAGTTGTCTGTGGGAGGGCCAGACGCCCAGTACGTGTCGAAGGCGCCGTCCGTGAAGCACCGGAGGTAGTTGCCCGCGACGTCGAGCTCTGTGATCCAGGCGACGGTCGTGAACATCTCGTCGCCGACCCACACCCAGGTTCGCAGCCTCTGATTTCTCGCGAAGACATCCGGCCGAACAGCCGCGTGTCTTTTCAATTTATTTGACATGCTTGATTCCTGATGTTCTTCGGGGGAGCCCTTAGGCGGCTAGCACAGGCGTTGCCAAGGTGAGCGAGGAGCGGGGCTATCAAGCGCTAGCGTGGCGACATGGATCACGTGGCCATCCTGCAGGTCAAGGACCTTGTAGCAGTCCGCGAGGAAGGGGCCGACGCTTCTTCCTAGCACCACGAACAGACTTGACATCCTGTAAGGCTCGTTGAGGTGAACCTCCTCCCAGATCTGCCCGGCGCGGTCGGTTCGCCTGCCTTCGTCTTCCCTCGGCTTCAAGCGACTCTCCTCCATTTGGCCTTCGTCGCGGCGCGCTCAGCGTCGAGAAGGATCGCCTCTTTGATGACGGTGCGCCTGGCCGTCTCTAGGTCGAGCAGGTGCCACCAGCCAGACGACTTGGACCAGGTGACGCGCGCGTCGATGACGAGGAAGAGGCGACCGTGATCGCCAAACACGTCGACGTACTCCCAGACTTGCCCTGTCCGGCTCAAGCGATCCTCCTCCAATGTGAGAGCGGGGTGTCAAGGGCATGAACGGCCACGCAGTCTTGTTCGCCTGTCTCCAGGTTGAGGAGCTCGTAGGTGCCTCCCACGACGCCCCACTCCTCCCTCCTTAGAACGACGAACAAGATGTGCTGCTTGGAGGATCTGTACGTCTCCTCCCAAACCTGTCCGACGCAACTTTGCTTCTCGCTCTTCATTTGACCTCCTCCCACAGGTTCCCGTGCGCGCCTTCCGGAGGGATCAAGTCACACACGTAGCTCGACAAACTCTTGCCGTCGCATCGGATGTACCTGCCCTCGCCGAGCTCCGCCACCCAAGCTGCCTTGACCGGCGGATCCATCGGTCCGCCTTTCCACACCCAGGTCCTCAGATCTGCTCGCGTTCTCATGCGATCTTCCACCAGACGATCGACGTCGGCTTCAAGGCGTGGGAGGCCGCGGTCATCTCGAGGCCATCCTCGAGGCGGAGGATGCTCAGGTTGAGGTTGTCTATTTGGTTCAACACAACGTAGAGGTCGCTCCGACCGTAGCCATAGTACTCCCAGACTTGGCCGATTCGATCTTCTTTGCCCGCGTTCGTCATGAGATCCTCGTCCAGCTGATCATCTTGAGTGCTTGCTCGTCAATTGCTGTTCGTTCTGCTGTCTCTAGATCAAGAAGGATCCACCAGTTATACACTCTTTCTCCTAAGACCAGAAAAAGACGAGACCCCCTTACGTGAAAGGACGACTTGTGTTCCCACACTTGTCCTACTCGACTCACGCGATCCTCCGCCACTTAGCCCTGCTTGGGCCTGCGTCAGCGTTGCGGAGCGTGATCTCCCCGATGGCTGTGACCTCCGCCGTCTCCAAGTCGAGCAGCTCCCACCAGTGGCCCGGCGGGAACTCCTTGCACGGCCCGAGAACGACGAAGACGCGACCGTTCGGGAGGTCGCTCGTCACAGGGGCGTACTCCCACACCTCCATCGCTCGGCTCACGACACCCTCACGATGCCGCGGGTCTTGGACTCCTCGGTCGACTGTATCTTGAAGATGAAGCCACTGAACCCATGCGTGATCTCGAACGTCCCGTCCTCTCGTATCATGAGCGTCTTGTCCCCTTTAAGGCGGGTCCACACGCACACGGCTCTAGAGCCGACAGGGGTCAAGCGAATCCAGGTCTCGGGCGACTTCTTCAAGCGATCCTCTTCATGTTCGAATTCTCCCAAGGTGGCTCCCTAAAGATCTCGGAGATGCATTCGAGGCGACCGAGGTTCTCGACGCGTTTGCTGTAGAGGATGAGATAATCGTGCGATATCCTCCACCCGCGACGCGTCGAACGGGTGATGAGCCAGATCTGCCCGTCATACGTCTCCCAGACTTGACCGGTGCGATCCTTCAAATGATCCTCTGCCAACGGCCATGTTCCGGGAACATGAAGCGGATCATCGAGTGCGCCAGCACGCCGGTCTCCAGGTTGAGTAGAAGCACGACGTCAGGATCGTTGTCAACGCCGCCAAGAGTCAAGTAGAGAAAGGACGGTGTCACGTCGTTGAAGGAGAGTTCCCACACCTCGCCAGGGTTGACGTTCAAGCGACTCTCCGCCACAAGCTGGGCAGGAACGGCCTGTTGGCTTCGTCGAGGGTCACACAGGAGACGGTGAACGTCTTGCCCCTCTCTAAATCAAGGAGCCTGTACTCCGAACCCTCGTCTGTGTTCGCCATTCCCACGACCAGGTGCAGATGCTCCACGTCAAGCAAAGACGCTGACCAGACCTGTCCAACACGATCGGTGTTCATGCGATCCTCTTTCGTCTGTCGTCATTGATGAAACCCCATTCACCAACGGAAACGATCCAGCCTGCTTTCCACGTCGCATCATGATCCTCGTAAGCGTTCGCGAGCACCAAACAGCTGTGCACGGTGGTATGTTCCGTGTGACTAGACAAGATCAGCAACATCTCGGCCGGCATGCCGGCGTAAGTCAGCTCCCACACCTCTCCGGTTCGATCTGAGCTTTGGTTCAAGCGATCCTCTTCCAGGTGGTGTATTGGCCGTCGAGGATAGGTGTGAACTCTGAGGTTTCGTGCGAGCACATGCGAGCGAGCTTGTAGGTGGCGTGACACGTCTGCCCGGTCTCTAGGTTGAGGAGCGTGAGCTCGCGATTGCCCTCTCCGACGACGAGGTAGAGGTTGGACACGCGCCAGTCGTAGTCGAGCTTACGCTCCCAGACCTGCCCGACGCGACTCATTTGCCCTCCACACACTTGAATACCTCGTAGTCTTTGATGGGGAGGTCGTCGTCAACGTTGGAGATCATGCGCATGGGAGCGAAGTCATGAGAAGAACTGTCGTGCATCAAGAACCACTCGATCCGCGTGCACGCGTGTCCATCTTCGAGGTCGAGGAAGTGTGTTTTATTCAGCACAACATACACGCGCTCGTGACTCACGATGGTGTCCCCCGGCTCGAGATCAGAGTATCTCATGCACCTGTCGCCTTTTGAGCTCTTACGTTTCAAATGATCCTCTTCCAAAAGGAGATCGGTGGGTATCCAGCGGTCCGCGGGCGATCGACGTCGTCGAATGTCTTACGGTGGACGTGTTCGATGAGCCCGTCGTTCAAATTCAAGAGTTTGAGTCGTGACTGGATGTGAACAGAGTAGTCCCCATCGTCAGGGCCGAGGACAAGGTAGATGATCGTCTGGTCGGCCCAGTAGGCCTCCCACACCTGCCCTGTTCGGTCGGTCATTTGTTATCCTTTGCTCGCAACACCGTCATGTTGCGAGGAGAGATCTTTTCGTAACGCGAGCGATGCTCCTCGTACGTCAATCCATCCTCAAGATGGAAGGTGAGAAGCCAGACCCAAGCGTCGCCGGTGATACGTGCGTCCTCAAGGACCAGGTAGGACTCGCCGTGAGGAGAATCATACGTCTTATCCCACAGCAGCACGTCGCCCTTCTTGAGGTCAGACCACTTCATCTGTCTTCCACACGCCAAAACATCGGGTCGATGAACAAGCGAGGGTTTTTGCTGTAGTCGAGAACTGCTCCACTGTCAAGACACAGAAGCTTGAAGATCCCGTAGTAAGATTCAAGAACGAGGTAGGAGTTTTTCTCACGGTGATGAATCACATTGCCCTCGACAATGTCTGCCCACCTCATGCGTTCTCCTTTGTCGGCAACACGATCTCAAGACGATGCTCGTCGATCTCGTCGTGTTCTCTGCGATATCCTGAGTAGGTCCCTTGCTCACCTGTGAGAAGATTGAGCCAAGTTTGACGATCACCGTCGTTCTCACTTTTGATCAACATGCTGACGAACATTTCGTCTTTGCCGAGGAGAACCGTGCCCACCTCGAGGTCGAGGTAATGAGTCATACGCCCTCCACACGATCGATTCGAACGAGGTCGGTGGGAACCACATCGG
>JACCDR010552543.1_pt1 | contig 15070 bp, 17 predicted proteins | sample 7446431 | NCBI WGS metagenome assembly JACCDR01 (sample SAMN15323443, study PRJNA562643) | freshwater metagenome | isolation source: river surface water | place: USA:Blue River Watershed | collected 2017-08-17 | reverse complement strand
TCAGGGCCGCTTCCGGAGTCAGCGGTTCGGTAATGGCATAATCGGAGAGATACCCGCGACTCTCGAATTCCTCACGAACATCGGCGAACGATTGAACGTCATAATTCGGAACCGTGCTCTCAAGCCTTTCAACGTGGTAAAGCAGCGAAATCGCGTGGTCGATGACGTTTCGCGACACATCTTCATGTCCTGGGAACAATCCCCAGGGACCGAAGATATACATGCCGTTGACGTCGGCTCGAATCTCGGCGCCTGCCTGATCTGCGCTGAATTGAACGTAACTGAAGTGATACACAACGCCATTGACCAGCATCAACTCCGTCGGCAATAGTGTGTATTCGGAGGAATCCACTTCAGTGAATTCCGTCTCATCGACGGCCTTGCGGTAGACCGTGACCGAGTCCACAGGATGGCGGGCCACGATATACCGATGATCGACGTTATCCACGTGAATCAGCTTGATCGCGCCCTGTTCTCCGTAGCCCACCGAAGACACGACACCGAAAATATAGGGCGCGAATCCGCCGCGACTTCCGGTCGGGAGGTTAGGAAAGAATTCCTCCGTTATCAGTCCGGGAAGCGGCTTCTGCAGCCACTTGTATCTGATGTCGTTGACCTGCAGACGCATCTTCCCTGGCGGGAAAGTGGCGTGCTCGATGACTCCGGTATAGGGAATCTGAAACAGAGACTCCTTACCGCCGACCGGACCCATCTTTAAGTCAATCTTCTTTCCTTTTGGCGTACGCCGACCGAAGGTCGATCGGAAATACTGGATTCCCGTTTCTGGGTCAGGGTTGTCGTCAAACTCCAAATCCATCTGACCTAAGCGCGGCAAGCCGGCGGGCAGCGGGATTTCCCGCGTCGAGTTTCCCCAAGACAGCACGCGGGCTTTATGGGTATGAGCCGGAGCGGTTACCTGAATATCGGAAAAGGCCCAATCCTCGCCATCGGGGAAGTAATCGTAGATGTGAGTGATAATCACCATGCTGGGACCGTAAGTCGCCCCGGAAACACCGGTGATTCCGCTGTCGTCGGACGCGGCGCTTTCACTGACCGTATAAGTCAGCGTCGTTGCAAGGGTGTACTCAACCGTTTCTGACGCCTCTGCCGCTTCCTCGATGGAGTAAGGAAAGCCCTCCGTCAATTCATAGTCGATGGTCTCTGAGGCTTCGGCGTTTTCCTCTAAGCTGAAATCGGGAATCGTGCGTGTGAGTTCATAGAAGACCTCATCGACGCTTTCGGCGGATTCATCGATGGCGAATTCACTGGCAATGTCGGAGGCTTCAAAGTCTTCAAACCCGCCAGTTCTGAGCGAACCATCACTCCCTTGTGCGCGGATTCCTGTCCGTAATCCCGAGGTAACGGCGGTGTCCGTAAAGTCGGTCCCGACCTGCGTTCCACTGTTGAAGGTCTGAAGCGTACTTCCATCGACGTTGAATCTGATGGTATAGAACGTGCCTGTATTGATCGTCAGCGCATTGGTGGTGAGAACCGTCTCCACGCCGGCAATGATCTTAAGAAGCCAGAGCACGTCACTTCCGGCCCCAAGCTGGCATTCATAGCAGGTAAACGTGGAAGTCGAATCCTTGCGAGCTAGTAGTGTCGGCGTAAATGAATTGTGTTCCGTTCGCAGTTGCGCCTGGACATAGTGATCCACGCCAGACAAGTCGGAATTAGCGCGATAGGCGGCATACTGGCCTTGGCACTGGCCCTCAGCGTACACCTGAGTATTCGTGCAAATCTTGGCAAGCGCTCCGGTATTGGCGAATTTAGTCCACGTCCAACCCTCTGAGCTGGCCTGTCCGTCTATGTCCGCATGGTTGCCCACGTCGAAGTTGTCCTGAATGATCGTCTCGTGTGGGAGCGGCGTTTCCTTCGGGATACCTTTCGGGATAAACAACTCATGGTCCTTGACGCCGAACTTGTCCATCCACGTCGTGAGCATTTTGCGGTGAATCTTTCCGTCGCCGTGCCGCCGAACGTGCTTGTAGTCGGAATGCAGGACCTTGAGAATGTTCTCCCAGTGAGTTCCTTGCTTAGGGCAGCGGTCTTTGTACCGAATCTCGCCCAGACTGAAGCGTAACTTGCCGAGCTTGTCCGGCATCAGTGGGGGGCAAATCAGGCCAACGTCCGGGTCAGAGTAAACGCCGAGGAGAATCCGGGTCAGGTCAGGGAGATTTGCTGCGGTGATATCCTCGGGAATGCCGAGTAAGTCCTTGACCCCATCCTTCGCATAATGTCCGAGAGATTCCTTGAAGGATGATGCGACAACGAGTTCGCCAGGTAGCGGGTCGCGCTCCGTGGCAATCAATACCCAGCCTTCAGGAATTGCCGCCTTGGCCTGCGCGGTCAGAGGCCGAAGATCGAGAATCTTATCCCGGAAAACGTCAGGCGCTTCCCATCGCGGCCAAGCATCGCCCCGCCAAACCAACTGGCCCAGCAGATACTTCAATTAATCCTCAATCTCCACGTCTTCAACCAAGACCGTCATAGACAGCGTCCAGCTAAACCGCTGCTCCATCGTTCCGCTATAACGAGCCGGAGCCTGCGCCTTAGGCAGCAATCCGGGATTCCTGCGGACGTTGTATTTCGTAGCCATGACAGAGGAATCCGGGACAAACCAGAAATCCAGAGCCCGCGTGGCATTGATGAAGGTTTCAAATGTTGAGTATTGCGAGTCGAAAAACTCAAACGTGATTGCTGGCAATACCGATCGATGGCTAAGCTCGTATTCGGTGATGACGCCTCGGTTCGTCTCGTTCCTGATGATGGCTTCTTCTAGTCCGCGTGTATCGGACTCCCAGACGAAGTTGACCGGGAACAACGTCAAATCACCGGCCGTCGTCGGCTCGGTCAAGGAATATCCACAGGCCATTAGACCGCCACCACCGCAGGAGCCTTAATTTGGATTTGCTTGGCCGCTTCCTCAGTCACACCGCCAACGTTGCGGTGGAAGATGTCAAACACCGCCTGTGCGATGGCGTCGGCTGTTCCGAATGGCGCATTGACGGTGAAGTTGTAGGTGTTCCCACCGCCACCCGCTCCGCCTTCCGTGGCACCAGCCTTCATGAGGTCCTGCTGAATCTTGGAAACCAGCGGCGAAACCGTCGCGAAGGATTGATTCGCCGTCTTGGAATTCGGCCCGCCGCCCGCCGCGAAGTTCGATAGGTTCGCTTGGTAGGCGTCCCAAGCGTTGTTGACCATCTTGAGCTGGTTCGATGGCGAAAGGCTGGAGTCTCCGAGGATGCCGGCAAGCGTCGAGTTAACAAATGCGTCCTGAGACTTCACAATTTCATTGGCTGACTTGCGGCCCTGCCCAATCTTGCCGATCTGCTCAATTGCGAATTGGGCCAGTTGAATTCCTCCAGAAATTCCAGCCGAGACGGGGTTGCTCATCATGGCCGCACTGCCTACGCCGCCACCAGCACCTCCGAAAATACCTCCAAGCATTCCACCGATACCGCCAGCCGCACCGGCTGCACCCCCGCCACCACCACTAGTCCCTCCGCCTATGCCAAGAACACCCTTAAGACTACCCAGGATCGTCTTCGGCAAGCCGCCCGCATTACCGGTAAAAATACCTTTAAGGAGATTGATGGGACCGCCGGATTGGTTAACAACACTTTCTAAAACGCCCATTCCTAGATTCTTCAGCGAGCCTTTCCAGTCGGTCGCGAATCCCTTGACGGTATCGAACATGTTGCGGAACGAACTCATCACGCCTTGAGTAGCTCTGCGCGTCGGGTCTACCATGACGTCGCCCAATCGCCCGAAGGCATCCCTAATCCCGTCGATCATGTCCGGCACGTATGAGTTGCCGACTACCGCGTCATACATGGCCTTGAAGGCATTCGAGACTGCTGCGGTCCAGCCGAGGATAGAGGCCTTGAGTGCATTGATCGCGTTCGTAACGATGGCCTTGACGGCATCCCACAGCGCGGACCAAATCTTATTGACGCCCGTACACATCTTGTTCCAGTCGCCTGTGATGAGTCCGGTAAACGCCTGGATGACTCCGCTTACCGCCTTCAGACCGATAGAGATGGCCCCGCCAAGGTTCGCAATCATTGCAGAGGCCACAGTGATGAGCGTTTCAAAAGCCTTCGTGATGCTTGGTCCCCAGGCCATCCAAATCGCTTGCAGTGATTCGCTGATGACCTGGAAGAGTTCGACAATTTGCGGCCAAATCTCTGCGGCGGCTTCCTGTATCTGAAGCCATGCGGCGGTGAGAGAAGCCATCAATTGCTCATTACTGGTAATGAGAATGAAGAGTCCGGCAACAAAGCTTGCAATGGCGCCAGTCACTACAACCACGGCAGCAACCACGGCAAGCACTTCAGGCCCAATCGCTGCAATTGCGCCTGCTGCAGCAGCAAATACAGGGATTGCCGCCACGATCCCGGTGACCAGAGTTCCAAAGACGACCAGTAGCGGCCCGATCACCGCCGCCAGCAATCCAAGAACAACAATGATTGTCGTTGACGTGGTGCCGAGACCTTGGAACCATGCAACCGCCGCCTGGAGAATTGGGATAATCGGCTGAAGGCCCTTAAGAATGACTTCCCCGAACTTCTCCGTCAGGTTGCCTAGTTGAATGGCAAGCTGGACAAATGGGCCGCTGCCCGCCGCCGCAGCAGCCGCAGCAGCCCCGCCAAACTCCTTCTCCAGTTCCTTGAGAATGACGTTTTGAGCACTGACGATGTCCCCTTGCTGGACAAAGTTCTTAATCATGTCGCGCTGCGTTTCAGTGAACGAAACGCCCACGCGCTTCAGTGCCGTTATGCCAGCTATCGGGTCATTCAGTGCCTTTCCTATCTGGATCGTGCTCGATTGCAAGTCTTGCTTGAGAACCGTGGAAAGGTTAAGTGCAGCCTGCTGCGCTCTCTCGAATGATGGCCCCGCGACGTTGGTAAACGTCAGTAGGTTGGTCGTGACCTTTCTAAGAATCTCGTCATCTTCAAAGAGCGAATTCTTTTCCAGCGCCGACGCCATTTTCTGCAGTTCCGTGGCAGTCTTTCCGGCAGCACCGCCCGTGCTCTTAATCGCGTTCTCCACCAAGGCAGCGGCTTCCGCCGATTCAGAGAACTGCTTGACGGCAACAGCGGCAAACCCGGCCAAGGGAACCGTCAGGCCGACCGTGAGTGCCTTGCCGGCTGATGTGGCAGCATCTCCGATCGCGGTAAGCGCCTTTGTCGTCGGCGCAATGGTCTTCTCGAATTCCTTGAGTTCCTTTTGCTGCGCTCGCAGGGCATTATTGAAGTTGTTCGCCTGGAGCCGGAGTTCAACAACGAGCTGAGATATAGTCGCCATTAGCCCTTCAATGCCTTTTCGATTTCTTCCGCTAGAATGCCGCCAACGCCATCGAGGGCCGCTTGCAGCTTTTCATCAAACGCAGGACGCAGGAACGGCTGCGCCCCGTGGTGGATGTTTCCAAACTCCTGCTGGCCTCCGTAGAACGCCTTGCGCTCTGGGCCAATCTTCGCCGTGGCGCCATCCGCTGATTGATCGCTTACCGTAATCATCATTCCCTCTTTCAAGGGATGTTCGGCATGGTCCGGGTCTGTCGGCGCCAGTTCTTGAGCGCGAACCCGTATGGGCTCCGCGCCTTTACGCAGAGCCCGCACAATGATGACCTTTTGCATGCGGTAAGGAAGGTCTTCCATCCGTCGAAGCAGGCCGTCGAGGCCCTGAACCACAAACTCAGACATTTAGCTTTTTCTCAAGTTAGCTGCGGCCTTGGCTTGAAGTTCCGCTTCCTTGCGGCGTTCTTCACGCACCATTAGGAAGGCTTGAAGTTCAGTCAGGCCACGGCTGGAGTAGTACTGCGGTAAAAGCTCGTGAGGAATGCCCATCTCCAGCGAGATTTCGATTAGGAAATATCGCTCGGGACGGGCTCGGAGTTTTTTGCCGCGTCTTCAACCTCTTCCTTCGTGATGCCGCTGAGACGCTGGGCTATTTCAAACAGACGGCTGAGTACCTTGGCCGACTTGCCGCCGAGCTTGCCGGCGTCTTCAAACAGCCGGACTCCATTTTCGTCGCAAATCGTGAGAGACAGGAGGCGGGCTCGCATGTTGGCGAGATTGACTTGGTATTCGCCGCCCTTGCGATCCTTCGTGAAGTTTGAAGCGTCAAACGAATCCCGCTCCACTCCGGTCATGGAGCGGATAAATACGGAGCCGCCCCACTCGGGCACGTGAACTTCTTCGAGCTTGGCGTCTTTCGCCTTTAAGATATCGTCTTTGCTGAGAGCCATGGGATTACCTCAAATGAAAAACCCGCATGAGGTAATCCCACGCGGGCGAGTTACGGAGTTACGTCTCGGGTGACAGTCCCCGAAGACAGCATGATTTTTACGGTGAACTTGTCGATCTCCCCGACCGTGCCGCCCGTCGATCCTTCGCCCAGGCAACCCGTGAACTGGTACTCCGGGTTGGTTGCGCTAATGGCATCGGTCTTGGATGGGCGCCATGCGACCGCGAAAGTCGTTCCCATGAGGGCGAACAAGTCCTCATCGAGGTCGTTGTCTGTGAAGTCATTGTGAAAAACGGCTTCCAGTTCGTAGGTCTGGAGGCCAGGGAGAAACCGACGAAAGGTCGCGCCCATCGTGGTGTCGTCCGGTGTCTCCTGCGAGTGCGTGACCGACAGACTTTCCATGTGGCCGGACACATCGCCCGCCGCGCCTAAACTGAGATACGCATCCTTGAATACAAAATGAGCCATGAGAGTCCTCCTGAATTGCCAACGAGGACCGATTCACGGCTACCAGCGCGGCTCTTGTGAGCGGGGCCGGTCCTTTAAATCGGACGTGCTTGGTTACTGTTGTTGAGATTTTTCTAAATAGAGTTCGAGTGCCTTAACGATCCCGCGCAAGTGACGCAGGACAATCTGCAAAAAGAGACGGGTCTCTAGCTTCACTGAATACCGACAGCAATGACCGCTGAGAACGATGTGCCCGAGAATGCGGAAACTATCACCCGCCAATAGTCGTCCGTGATCGGACCAACCACCGGAGTTGCAAACTGCGACGTTTTCCCAGAGACCGACGTGAATGTAATCCGGTCGGTCGGAGTCGTCATGCCGCTGTTGTCGTCCGACTGGATCTTGATTGTCGTGCTGACCATCGCCGTTGCGGCTGTCACATGAATTGCGGCGTAGAGCTTCTGTGTTGAGGTCACAGCGCCGATCTGATAGGCCGCACCGTTAAAGGTGCCTGTCCGCGACGTGGCCGCATCCGAGACGACCAAACCGCGCACCCATTGATAGCTGGAGAGTTCACCTGTTAGCGTGAATGCCGCTGTTTCTCCGAGGTCGCCCGTCTGCTCATAGCTCGCCAGAACCACGGGACCGAAGCGTGCGGTATCCCCTGCTGCGCCTCCGTCCGGGCTAATCAGCAGCGGCACATCGGCAACAGCAAACTTGCTCTCTACAACCTCGTCCTGACCCAACGCGGCGTAATCCCGATATCCTTCAACGGAGAACTTGAAATGGCGCAACCCAGGGAGAAAGCTGCGGAACGAACCACTGCTGAAATTGGTATGCTCCGGTGTTTCCTGCGTCAATTCTTCGGAGATCGCCGCGAGATCGCCAGACAGGTCGTAATGAGCCAAGTAAATCTTGGAGTCGTGTAAGACTTCATGTGCCATTTAATCCGCCTCGGGGTTGTTGTAGGAAATAAGGAAAGTCAGGGTCTCGCGCTTTACTTCGGTCTCGGTTCCTTCGAGTTCCGTCGTATCCATCTCGGTGTCAAGCGTGCTGTATTGAATCGTGATGCTGTCGGAAGTGCCCGACCAGTTGTCGAATGCGTTGATAACCTGCGTCCGTACGGCGATTGCAGACAGCTTCGTCGCCGCGTAAACGTCGATCTGAATCCGCGCCCGAACGATGCGAGCCCGCTTGCCCATCGTGGACTGACGAACCGCGCTGATCTTGGAGTAGGTCAGGTACGGCTTAGTCGTCTCTTGTTCCGCCGTTCCTTGAGGAAAGATGCGCGTCCCCACCAAGGCAGACAGGCCCGAATATGCCGCCACGCGGGCGACGATCGCAGTCTCAATGCTCAATTTGTGTTAGTCTTTATTCGCTACCGTGTGTGGATTAGTGGTATCAGCGGTAGTCTTGCCGTCAGCCCTGAGATACCAAACCGCAGGGGTTGCCGGGCTCACTCAACCCTCGTGCAGTACAACCACATTTCAGAGAAATCATTCACTGGACGAACTTCCACGATGTTCCAGTTGTCGCACTTGAACGCGACGCGCATCTTGGTTGTGATTTCGCATCGGTAATTCACGCCAAAACGCACGGTCGCTCTCGTGTTGATCTTGGATGCTGCGAAGACCTCGCTGCCCGACAGGAACTCCACAGCGGCGTAAATGTTGGTAAAGCGTGGAGCCCACGTCTTGATCGGCTCGCCCGTCGCATCCTGCTCCGTCGTGTATTCCTCTACCGTGATTTGCCGTGTCTTCGGAGGGAAGACAACTTCACGCTGCAATCCGGGCAACTAAAGCCTCCAGGGTGAACAGCAGGGATTCGGGGACAGCTCCAGGCACAAGCACCACGGCTTCACGGTTGCGGAACCAATAGGCCACGAGAAACTTAATCGCCTGACGCGCAGCCTCGAATTCGTCAACTCGTGTCCCGATAAAATGAGTCCCAAACCCCGCCGCCGTCACATCCACCGCCAAGCCGCCATCGGTCAGCGAGAGCTTCGGCCCTGCGATCAAAAAGTAATCCGTACGCGACTCCAGTCCCGTAGGCAACCGCCCGCCTGAATTCAGGATTCGGACTCGTTCGCCCGTCGTGAACGTCAATCCCGTCACGTCGATTTCGTCGCTGGTAGGGTCTGCGGTAAACGTCGTCATTAATCCCGCAGTGAACGTCACCGTCACGGAGTTGACAACGTACTGAGTGGACGGCCACGACGCGTTATAGGCCAGATAGATTCGGCCCCGCGCCGTGTCTATCGTGTAGTTCGATGAGGCCCACGTCTGCGTGACGCCCGCACTGTCAACGTAGGTAATCGATCCGACTTCAACCAGCGGCACGCGTGGAACTTCGATATACCCGCAGTAAGGAAACCCGTCGAGCTTCAGTTGATACGTCGTCGCTAAAACCGTCGTGCTTTGCGTCCGATTCGCCCCGGTCATCGTCTCCACCAGTCCACGGCCGGCGCTGAGAGACGCGGCAATGACCGCATCCTGTGCAGTGATGTCTGGGTCCTGCCACATGTACGCCTTCATTTCATGGACGGAAATCGGCTCCGCGTAAGGAAAGACGGTCGTTGTCAGGCTCAAGATGAACTCCCTCGGATAATCACCAGCGGCGTGCGCCTTCTATCGATTTCCAGTGCTCCAGTGGCGCCCCTGCGAACCGTCAACGGTCGGCTGTCACCAAATCCAGGCCGGAAGAACGGAATAAACACAAGATCGGGAAGATTAGGCTGCGTGATCCTTGGCAGGCGCGGCGAAACCGGTCCATACCCAAACACCGACTCCAGAGAGAACGGGTCAATGATGATGACGTCAGGAATCGGCGTCTGACTGTGAATGACCGGCTGTCGTCCCGTATGCGGTGCCGAGCCACGCGCCATCTCAATGGAGAACGGCGCCGCCACGTGTGTCGTTTGGGCTAGTGGCTGCAGGTGAACAGCAGGCCTGAAGCGTGAACCCCTACGGTCTAGCTGACTCCCAAGGATGGACTCGAACGCAAACCGAATATCTTGAACCAGCGGTGTCTGCGGTGGCCGCTGAATGATGTGCAGGCGCGTGCGTGGGTCCAGCTTGGACCCCAGAATCATCTCCGGGCTAAACGCTGCCTGGACGTGGGTCGTCTGCGATATCGGAGCCAGGTGCTGCGGGCGTCTTAGCCTGCTCTGGAAGTCCAGCCGCGAACTAAGGACCGAATCGAATGAGCATGGCTCGATGAAGACCCAGTCCGGTTGCGCGATCCGCCGAGGGATGAGTATGCGCGGTTGTGGCGCCGTGACGCCGGCCACCATATCCTGCGAGAAAGCGGCAGCAACGGGCGTGGTCTGGGATAGCGGCTGCGGAATCCGAGCGCCAAGGTGGAGCCTCGGGGATGGGAACTGGACCCCCTGCGCCCCAGCAGCCATTTCCGTTGAGAATGCCGCCGAGACGTGAGTGGGCTGTGCGATCGGCGCTAACCACTGAGGATAGGTGAGATGGTTACGGCTATCGAGTTTCGATCCCAGGACGGACTCAAAGGAGAACGCAAGAACGTGCGGAAGGTCCGGGACCGCAAGTTGCGTAATCTTCGGCAGTCGCGCCCGCGTGACCGTGGAGCCGGAAACCACCATCTCCGCGACGGAGAATGTTGCGGCCACATGCGTCGTCTGTGCGATCGGCGGAACGTGGATCGGATAGCTAAGATGATTCCGGCGGTCCAGACTCCCGGACAGTACGGAGTCAAACGAGAACGGCTCGATAAAGACTAAATCCGGGAGCCCGATGGTTCTCGGCGTCAGTATCCTTGGACGCGGTGCCGTAACTCCAGCGACCATGTCTTGAGAGAACGCGGCGGCTACATGGGTCGTTTGGGCAAGCGCAGTAAGATGCTTCGGATTAGTAAGATGATTCCGCTTATCCAGACTTGAACCGAGAACGGACTCGAAGTCAAACGACTGGTAGATGAGGTCAAAGCTTTGGTGCTGCGGCTTGCTGAAGCGGCTCCGGCCGTCGAGTCTGCCAGCCAAGACCGTTTCATAGTCAAACTGAGGCGCAACGGCAACCTCGATGGGCGGCGCAAATGTCGTCTGTTGCTGGACCTGCTTAAGGCGCGGCTCTGAATCGACCGAGGACGCAAGGATAGAATCCGTCGGAGGCGCAACCGCCGCTATGAAGATGAATAACGGCAGGGCAATACGCGGACCTACGCCGCTATGACGCGGACGCGGTGCTGTCACGCCTTGCACCATCTCTGGTGAGAGCGGTGCCGCGTTATTGGTAATCGGCCCTGTTCGTTGTTGGAATTGCATTGTAAAGTCTTTAGCGAACTGGAGGATTAATGCCGGACCAAATCAGCGGTGAACACATCGGAAAATTTATAGGGAATTGCGAATCCGTTACTTTTGAACCATCAAACATGGACGGGACTGGGACTCTCGCCTTCTTCTTCGTCTTTGCCAATGGCTCTAGGATGACGTTCATGTCAGACATGGTTGAAATATCGAATGAAAAAGGTGCCATGCTGACAATTCAGTCCAGCGATAGGGTCAAACTACTCAAACAGGTCCTAGAGGATTCGACCCTGACTTAACCCAAGTTCATCCACGAAAGGCTTGCAGGGAATGCACTCATCTTTCCCGCAGGTCGGTGCCATGCAGCGCATGCAGAAGCCGCGCCGGATACCGGAACCTTTGCGGACTACCCAATGTTCTCCACCGTGGCAACACTGAAGCGTAGAGGCCACTTCCTTACCGTTCTGGAAGATGAGGCCGTGAGGCTTCGCCACATGCTCGGCGTTGGAGTAGTCGTCAACCAGATGATCGTTGACGCCTGGGATGATGATGGTGACGGCCATTACAGTCTTGGGGCCTCAACGAATCCGCTCTCAATGGTCTGCTCCGGCGTATAGGCGCGTGTGTCCGGTATGACTAGATCGCTCAACGCGGGAGGCGTGACGCCTGGATAGACAATGGCAAACGCCTGGTAGTAGCAGGACAGGCATACCGCCCTGCGTAGCGGCTCCGTCGTGCTCTTGCCGTCAACCTCGACCTTACGTTTCTTGGCAAAGTTGCCGCCGCTGTCCCCGTCGCTCTGCGGAGAGGTCAACCCTTGCGGGAAGTCCACATAGCGCGGGATGACCGTCCAGCAGTCTTCGCACAATCTTTGTCCTTCCGGCGTGTAGTAGAATCCGTCGCCGGACATAATTGGTTTATCCATTTATTTGCCCTACAATCTGTCTATGAATTCAGTGGATTGGGACATCTTCCTTTACGGGAATTCCTACATAACTAAAAACGGCCATAGGCTTGACCCGACGCGAATCCGCATAGAAGGCGAGGTCAATCCTGAAACCAAAAAATTCAATGCCACTCGCTATTTGTACGAGACTACTGGCGGTAAGACGCTCGTATTTCCTGCGGATGAAGTTGAAGTCATGGCGCGTTAACAACTAGAAAATCGCTCCGCTGCACCGGATCGACACAAACCAACGGGTTGATTCGTTCGTCCCGCGTGGTTGCCGATGATGCACAACACAGTTGTTGAACCAAATCACGTCAAAGGGCTCGAAGCTCAACTCAACTCCGGAACTGTCCCGGATGTTGGTCGGATCTTCGCTCGCCCAGACCACCATGTGATCGGTGGTCCCTTCTTTGCCGCCGCCGTCCTGATGCCACTCCAAGTTGTCCGGGTGGACCTCAATCCCTTGCGGAATCCGCACACTAATTCGCTCGCACTGACAACAGCGCGGCAACAGTGGGCGGATTTCCGCTTGGATGATTTCTGGAGAAAACTCAGACGGAACGAAGCTGCAAAGTTTGTAGGCTTCTTTACTCGTCAAAGGCGATGTGGAATACACCGTTGAATGCCGAGGTCACCACAACGGACATGAGCGAAAAGCCCTTGCCGGTGCCCGCCTGCGAGCGAATGAACTTGGTGTAATCGTAGGCCACCCAGCGATACGTGCCGCGCTGATGCTGGCCCCATTGCAGGACATCCGATGACGCCGTGATCGTGGGGTTGATGTTCCACGCGGTGTCACAGGTGGTCAATGCCGCCTGCGTGACGTTCTGGTCCGCAGCGGTCGGTGTGACCGTAGCGGACTGAGTGCCGCGAGCGGAATTCCGACGAATCGAATACTTGATGGCGTTATCCGCCGTCGCATCCGAACCGCTGTTGATTTCGTAAATACCAATCTGGCTTGTGGCCGTGCCCATCAGGGAAAGCATGGGAACAGTCGTTGAGGCCGTGTTGGTCGCGTTGTGAAACACATTGAACGAAGGCATGAGTTTTCTCCTTTTCTATCTTCAGACTTCAGTAACTAACCAAGATAGGAGAGCGGCTCTTCTCTACGGGCCGCTGCCCCATCCATTCGGTGAGACCTGGATTGTCTCGAACTTCAAAACCGATAACGCCGCATGGGTCATTCATGGTCGCCATGGTTCCACCGGAAATGGTTCCGGGATTCGCGGTCGGCGTGGCAGTGCATATCCCAATGGAAAACCCCGGAGTCAGAGCAGCCGTGTATTCCGCGACAGCCAAGACCCAATCCCCGCCAGACTCACCCGTCGGATTCGCAAAGGCGTTGTTGTCGTTTTGTGCAACGCAGGCAACAGCCAGTGAACCTTTCTCCCTAGTCTCAACGGTCGGCATCTGCGGGTCGGTCGCGTGGGAGGTCTCCGTGAAACCTCGAATTAGCCCTGTCGTCGTTCCAGAGATCCGGCCCGCGAAGGAGTAGACTCGTGCGGCCCGCTGCGTCGTCACCGCTGGCGAGCCAAAGGCCACCGCAGCGCCGTCTTCAGAGCCGTCCGCAATCCTTCCGAAAACCCAATGACGCGCCACGGTAGACTCGATGAGTGAAGGCCCAAACAGGAGATCCCAACCGCCGGGTGTACTTGGCGCCGTGACGTTGCTCTCCCAGAACACGTGGGCAATGAGAATATCGCCAGCATCTACTGTTGCAGGACACAACGGCGAGAGTGCGGCCCCGCTGGTTTCCGTCGAGACGCCAGCGCCCTGCGACTTATAGGTAATTGCCATTACCCGCCAAACCTCGATCGGCGGATGGACGTTCCCTGGTGCCACGACCACACAGCGTCATCAAATGGCGTCACCTGCACGCTGTACTGCAGGAACGTCGGATCGCTCTGGCTGTAATAGTCGATCTTGATCCAGTCGGCCGAGCGGACGACGTTCGAGACTCTTGCTTCGTCGATGACGCCCTTAAAGAATTGGACGTACGACGTGTTGTCAACAATGGTCGCGCCGACGGTGATTTTCTGGTCGTTGGATACCGGCCCCTGCGCGTCCACTATCGGAGAATTCGCGTCCTGTACTCCATTCACATAGAGACGCCACTCCGTGTTGGCGTCGTCATAGAGTGCCGTGACAAACATTTCTCCGCCGGAGTACGTTCCAGCCGATGAAGCCACGACGTGAGGCGTACCGTCGTAACTACCGAGTTCAATATGACCATCATCGAAGAGACTCATCTGCCAAGCCGTTGCGCCACCGCCGCCAGAGAAGAAACCCTTTGAAAGAATCGCGCCAACAGGGACGCTCGCGAAATCAGGCGCATTGATCCACGCGGAGACAGTGATATCGACCCACGGCGATGAGCCTTGGCCGTAATCAATCCGGGTGACGGTTCCATCAAAGTTGAGAGATTCGTATAGCTGCGAGTCGGTGTCTCCGTCCGCAGCGTCGGTCGTTCCGGTGGCGGTGCCGTGGCCTTCGTTCTGCGAGGAGTCTTTTCCGACGCCATTCGGGTTCACGTCACTGAAGTGTGACACCAGCTTGAAGCCCGTATTCCACGTCTGTTTCGGATCACCCTGAACGGTAGTAATCGAGGCATTACCGACACCGATGTAAAAAACTGTTCCGAGTGCAAGAGACGGCAACTTGACCCAGCCGCGCCAGCGTCCGGCTGTACCGTCGTACCCGATCCCCGTATCGCGCTCCATCTCAAAATCAAGTTGCGACGTAAGTGCTGAGTCCGAGAACGGAACCACATCAAAGGCATCGAACGAACTCGTCACCGCCCCGCCGTTCGCCACTGTTTTCAGCGATGGATGGGTAACATCTACCCATAGCGGGTAATTCGACTGCGTACTCGGCAGCTTCACCGAATTATTTGTGACCATCGCCGTTATTCGGTATGAGAATGCCATCAGCTTCTGGTCACGTCGCGCACGACTTGGAACGTCCCGACTTCTGGCGTAAACACATCCCCGCTAACGGTTGTCAACTGGATGTCATACCGATAGATCACTTCAGGAAATAGCAACGCGGTATCCGCCGGCGCCAAACGAAAGTAAAGCGCCCCTTCGCCGTCCGCCGTCCCATCGTCGGTCACCTGTCCAGACAGCGCCCCTGTCGTCGTAATGGACTTCTGG
>JACCDR012336585.1_pt1 | contig 15075 bp, 13 predicted proteins | sample 7446431 | NCBI WGS metagenome assembly JACCDR01 (sample SAMN15323443, study PRJNA562643) | freshwater metagenome | isolation source: river surface water | place: USA:Blue River Watershed | collected 2017-08-17 | reverse complement strand
GAGTAAACATTGTCGCTGTTGAGGACGTCGTTCAAGGATTTTTACGGGCTTGGGAAGTTGGTGCATCGGGTGAAAGATTTATTCTCTCATCTGAAAATCTGATGATTAAACAAGTCTTTGAAATTATTGCAGCAAAGGCCCAGAAAAAGGCTCCCCAAATTCCTGTACCGGGATGGCTCATTCACCCACTCGGCAAGGCCGGCGATGCCCTTTACAAGGTTGGAATTGAAAGTAGCTTTAGTTCAGAAACAGCTTGGACCTCAACCCTTTACCACTGGTTTGATTCGAGTAAGGCCCAAAAGGTTCTAGGTATAAAATTTTCACCTGCAAAAACGGCGATTGAACGAAGCGTTCAGTGGATGTTAGACCATCACTACGCGTGAAATTCCGAAGTATTTTGAAAAAAACTGTTTTGTTTTGTCTCCTCTCGCCACTCTACCTGGGTGGACTTGCTTTTATTGCCGCAATTCTGGTGGCAGGGTTTATTTGGTGGCAGGTTCCCAGCGAATCTAAAATTCGCGGATGCATGACAACGACCATGTTTCAAGTTGAGCTGTGTCCGACCTCAAAAAACTATATTCCACTGAATCGAATGTCGAAATTTATTCCGCGGGCCGTGGTTGCCACCGAAGATGGAAAGTTCTATCAACATCAAGGATTTGATTGGGAATCCATTGAGCGCAATGCCCGTGACGTGATGGATACCGGCCGATACAAACGGGGTGGCTCGACGATTTCTCAGCAACTGGCAAAAAATATGTTTCTCTACAAAGAAAAGTCTTTCTATCGAAAAGGGATCGAAGCTCTGATCACCTGGAAAATCGAAAGTACGCTTTCAAAAAAAGAGATTCTCGAGAGATATTTAAATATCGTCGAATTCGGCAAAAATATTTATGGAGTAAAAGCCGCAAGCCTGTTCTACTTTAAAAAATCCCCTGGCGCTGTGAATGCTGCTGAAGCAGCTTTTCTCGCGATGCTCCTCCCCAATCCAATCAAGTATTCTCGGAGCTACCACAAAAAGGATCTGACGCCATTTGCAAAAAAACGGGTACTGAATATTCTCCGAGATCTCCTTCAACAGGGGCAAATTTCCGAAGAAGAATATTTTGCTGGGATCATTCAGGCTGATGATTTTTTTGGAGTCAGACCTGCCCCGCCTCCATCCTCTGAGGTCACAAGTGACCCTCTCGACGATGAAAGTCCTGGGGACGACGGCGAGTCTTTTGATGGGGAACGCTGAACTTAGTCTTCGTATTGAATTTCAATTTTCTTTGCAAGATTTCGCGCTCTTTGACGAGCTTCGGTGGTCGATTTTCCTAGGGTTAAGACAACTCCCATCCTTCGATGCTTTCTTGTTGTTGGCTTACCAAACAATCGAAGCTGAGCTGATTTTTCCTTCATGACGGACTCTATACCAGTAAAGTGAAACTTGTTTGAATCTTGCTCCGCTAAGATCACAGCCGATGCACTCGGCCCTGCGTATTGCAATTCCGGGATGGGCCAACCCATGATGGCGCGAAGATGAAGTTCAAATTCATTGATATCCTGAGAGATCAACGTCACAAGCCCTGTATCATGGGGCCGCGGAGAGAGTTCAGAAAAGTAGACTTCATTTTTCGTGAGAAAAAATTCAACGCCAAAAATTCCATATCCACCTAAAGCATTCGTTACTTTTTTTGCAATGTCCTTGGCCTTTTTCAATTGAGATGCAGATATTTTTGCCGGCATCCAAGATTCTTGATAGTCCCCGCGCTCTTGCCGGTGCCCAATGGGTGTCACAAAAAAGGTTTTTTTGTTTTTCTGTCGGACAGTGAGCAGAGTGATCTCGGATTCAAAACGAATAAACTCTTCGACAATGACTTTGCTTTTATCACCGCGCATTCCCTCGACAGCGACTTGCCATGACTGCTCAAGATCATTTTCTGATTTGGCAACCGTTTGACCTTTGCCAGAAGACGACATCACAGGCTTAATGACACAAGGAAAACCCACATGACGTGCACCCATGATTAATTCTTTGAGGGACTCTGCATAGGCATATTTGGCTGTTTTCAATTTTAACTTTTGACTTGCCAGATCTCGAATCGCATCACGATTCATCGTCAGGTGAGCTGCGTTTGCACAGGGAGCAATTTGAATTCCCCTTTTTTCGAACTCATGCAATTTTTCAGTTCGAATGGCCTCTATTTCAGGAACGATGATGTCGGGCTGACATTGCTGGATCACTCGCTCTAGGGCTTTCCCATCGAGCATATCAATCACAAAACATTCATCAGCAACCTGCATGGCGGGAGCATCCGGATATCGATCAACGGCCACTGTTTGCAAACCAAGTCGTTGTGCCGCAATCACGAATTCTTTTCCCAATTCGCCCGATCCCAAAAGGAGAATTTTTTTCTGAGTCTGATTCATTGATTCACCCACTTCCTGAAGTCACGAGCACTCTGGTCTATTGGATGAGTTTACGACGAATCCGGTACATCGCCAAATTTTGACAGAGATAACCCGTTCCAAAGATCACCAACAGAAAGATCAATAGACGATTATTATACTCAGCACTCAAGATTTGTCTCACAGCATCGTTGGCATATCTGAGTGGCAAGAGGTAGGTCAAAAATTGAATGGTTGTCGAAGACTGTTGCAATGGGAAATAGATCCCAGAAATCATTGTCATGGGCGTAATAAATCCTGATGTCGAATAAATGAATGAGTCATAGTTTCGAGCAACCGAGGTCACCAGCATTCCCATCGCTGCAAACATCCAACAGATCAAAAACAAAAAAAGCAAAGCTGGGAATATATGAACAGTTGTCACCAGGCCAAACATCAATCCAACAAAAGTCACACCGATCACACCCAAAAAACCCTTGCTCGCACTCCAGAGAATTTCTCCGAAGACAACCTCCTTGGCACCCACCGGAGTCATCAGGATCGTGTGAAATGTCTTTTGATAGCTGAGCTTATGGAATGTGCCGTAAGTCGCCTCAAAAAATGAACCGAGCATAGCGGTTAAACAAAGCAATCCTGGAAACAAAAACTCAACATATGAAATGCCATTCATTTGTGTGACATAGGCACCCAAACCGTAACCAAGCGCCACCAGATAAAGAGTTGGCTCCCAAGCGACCCAGAGTATAGAAACAAAAAATGTTTTGCGAAAATGAAGAAAATTTCTGCGCCAGACTTTAAAACAGAGACGGTTAATTCGAGGGAGCGCAAGAGCTCGTTGCAAAGTTGACATCGTCACGCCTCATTTCTGAGCTGATAACCTGCCAGCTTTAAGAAAACATCATTCAATTGAGGTTTTCGAATATGGATTGTGTCGCTTGAAATCAACGCAAGGACATCTTTGACGTCTTGATGCTCTCGAACATGGACAAAAATATTATTGTCGATGACCTGATAGTCCCACATGTTCTGTTTTAAACGCTGCAAATAATAGTTCAAATCATGGGCTTTGACTTCAAACTCAACGACCTCTTTACCCAAATAGTCTTTGATCAAACTTTGCGGTGTTCCGATGGCCAAGAGTTTGCCGTGATCTATGATCGCAAGACGATCACATAAATTTTCGGCTTCTTCCATATAGTGCGTCGTCAAGATGAGCGTTGCACCCTCTGCTTTCATCTTCTTTAAAAAGTTCCAAAACCAAAGCCTCGACTGTGGATCTAAACCCGTGGTTGGTTCATCTAAAAACAGAATCTGTGGATCATTCAAAAGGGATCTTGCTAAAGTCAGACGTCTTTTCATTCCACCGCTGAGAGATTCAATAGACCGATCAACATCATCTTCGAGCCTCATCCAACGCAGCAGTTCTTTAATACGTTCCCTCGCCTTTGCCTTGGGAATGTCAAAGTAGGAAGAAAAAACCATCAAATTTTCATAGACTGAAAATTCTGTATCTAAGCCGTCATCTTGGGGAACGATTCCGATTCTTTTTTTAATTTCTGAAACATTTTTTCGGACATTGAGCCCTAAGACGTAGAGTTCACCGGCATCGAGCATCGCCGATCCGTACATCATTTTCATTGTGGTGGATTTGCCTGCACCATTAGGGCCTAAGACACCAAAACATTCACCTTGAAAGACCTCAAAGCTCAAATCACTGATAGCAACAACATCGCCATATTTTTTTGTGACACTCTTAATTTCAATTGCGGTCTGCATAACTCAAGGTTCTCGGAATCTGGAAAGAGATGCAAGAAATCTCTTTCTCAGCCAAACCTCAATATCAAGATAAACGTGAGGGTACTTTGAGATGGTTCGCTCAACAGGATTTAAATTCAATGCGTTTGCTGGAGAGGGGAAAACCCCTCTCGGATTCAAACGCATCAGATGATCTTAATTGGATTCTTTGGCCGTGCGAGCGCGCTTGTTTGGATCAAGATCACGACAACGCAACCGAATATGATTCGGAGTCACTTCGATCAGCTCGGAATCTTTGATCCATTCCATCGCTGCTTCCAATGTCTTCTTTTTCACTGGAACAAGTCGAATGGCTTCATCATTTCCTGATGCTCGAACGTTTGTGAGTTTCTTTTCACGAGTGATGTTGACTTCCAAATCATTTTCTTTGGCGTGTTCACCAACGATCATGCCTTCGTAAACTTGATCTTGATGTTCAACAAACATCACACCACGTTCTTGCAGATTCCAAATTGCATAAGCTGTTGCCATGCCTTTGCGATCTGAAATCATTGATCCAGTATTTCGGGCCTGAATTTCGCCGCGATAGTCATCCCAACCATCAAACTGAGTATTCAATAATCCAGTTCCCCGGGTATCAGTCAAAAACTCAGAACGATATCCGATCAAACCTCTTGATGGGATTCGAAATTCTAAACGTGTCCGACCAGAACCTTTTTGAACCATGTTTTGCATGATCCCTTTTCGGATTCCAAGTTTTTCTGTCACTGCTCCGACAAATTGATCCTCGATGTCCACAACCGCAATTTCCATTGGCTCAAGACGCTTTCCGTTTTCAGTTTTGAAAATAACTTGTGGCTTAGAAACCAAAAGCTCAAAACCTTCACGTCGCATTTGCTCGATCAAAACAGCAAGTTGCAATTCTCCTCGGCCGATGACTTTGAATGCTTCATTCGAAGCTGTTTTTTCAACTCGAATCGCCACGTTATGTAAAAGTTCTTTTTCAAGACGCTCTAAGATCTTTCGAGAAGTAACCTGTTTCCCATCTTGTCCAGCGTAGGGTCCATTGTTCACCGAAAAAATCATTCCAACTGTAGGCTCTTCAACCGCCACTCGAACCAAAGGACGAGGATCTGTGGCTGAAGTAATGGTATCACCGATGGTGAAATCTTCCATACCTGCAATGACCGCGATATCACCGGCACCGATTTCTTGAGCCGCAACCTGATTGTTCACTTTATATTGAAATAAAGCGCTGACCTTGACCTTTTTATTGACGTCATTGGCCTGCATACAAAGGACTTCATCACCAACTTTGATTTTTCCACCACGAATACGTCCGATGGCCAAACGACCAACGAAATTATTGTAACCAATGTTGGAAACCATCATTTGCAAAGGTGCAGTTTCATCAACCTTTGGCGGAGGCACAAGACGAATAATTTTTTCGTACATCACTTCAAGTGAATTGGTTCGAACATTTGGATCATTCGTTGCCATCCCCTCGCGGGCAATTGCATAAATCGTTTCAAAGTCTGCTTGTTCTTCTGTGGCATCAAGATCGATAAACAAATCAAAGATTTCGTTATGCACTTCTTGGATTCGAGCATCTGACCGGTCGATTTTATTGATACAAACGATGACCTTGATGTTTTGCTCAAGAGCTTTTTTCAAAACAAATCTTGTTTGCGGAAGTGGTCCCTCAGAGGCATCCACCAGCAAAATTGCTCCGTCAACCATGTTGAGAATTCGCTCAACCTCACCACCGAAGTCACTATGGCCCGGTGTATCGACGATATTGATTTTAAAATCTTTATAAACAAAGGATGCATTTTTTGCCGCGATTGTGATCCCACGTTCCTTTTCAAGATCCATGGAGTCCATTAAACGATCATCCACCTGTTCGTTTTCCCGGAATGTTCCTGCTTGCTTAATCAAATGGTCCACGAGTGTGGTCTTGCCGTGATCGACGTGCGCGATGATGGCGATATTTCTAATTTTTGATGGTTCGATGATCATATTAACCGTGTCCTCCCATCAGGAACCTTTCCTGACTTTGATCTTGTTGTATAGTGTTCTTTTGGGATTCGAAAAATCTTAACGAAGACTCAACAACTTCATGATTGCTCTTAATTGAAAAAATGATCTTACGAAATTGTGAGGCTCCTGGGTAGCCCGTTGAGTACCATGATGCGAATTTTTTTAGTTGAATTCCCTGAATGTGCTCATCGCATGTCTTTTCAAGCTCAGATTTGAGCTCTAAAAACACTCGTGAAAAATCTTTGTCAGCAAAAAGCGATGGCTTTCCGTCGAAGAATGCAGCAGCAGGGCTCGCTTCGCTCTGCTTTTCTGCCAACTGAGTTTTTGCCCAAAGCTCATTCGCCTCAAGGAGAAGATATGGATTCTTCAAACAACCACGACCGATCAGAACACCATCAACTTTTGAGGATTTCAATCGATCAACGGCTTGCTCTGCTGTGAGAATATCTCCATTCCCCAAAACTGGCAGTGGGGCCTTGGCTTTGACTTCGGAGATGTAGTCCCAATCAGCAAAACCTTCGTAATTCTGAGCCCTTGTTCTGCCATGAATCGCAACCCATGTGACTCCGCAGTCATATGCAAGCTGGCAAACTTGATCAGCATTTCTGGTGTTTGCATCCCAGCCCGTTCGAATCTTGATCGTGAGTGGAATGTTGATCGCTGATTTCACCGCGCTCAGGACTTTTTCCATTTGAACCAGATCCTTGAGCATCGCGCTCCCAGCCCCTTTTTTTGTGACCTTCGGAACGGGACAACCAAAATTCAGATCGATGAAATCGCACTCAGTTTCTTCGGCAACCTTGGCCGCATCAGCCAAGATCTGTGGGTCGTCCCCAAAAAGTTGAATAGCAACGGGATGCTGCGCCTTATCATGGCTCATCAGGCGCATGGTTCTTTCACCTTTAAACTTAATTCCGTCGGCGCTCACAAGTTCCGTGACGACAATGCCGGCTCCCATTTTCTTCATAAATGAACGAAATGCGTGATCTGTGATGCCTGCCATCGGAGCAAGCACAAATGGATTTTCGCGAAGCGCCAAAAGGAGCTGATCTTGAGTCATCACGAGCGTTTAGCACAAAATTGGAGCCAAAGTGAAATCAATCCCTCCGAGCGGTTCCGAAATTGAACCATCATAACGCTTTGTGTAATACTTATACTATCGATTAAGAAGACTTGGGGCATGTTCAGCTCGTTTTGTCCGGTGGCACGATTTGTGCCTCTCCACTGTTGTATCAACGCCTGGAGGCACCAAATGAAGACCACTCTTTTATCAACACTGATTGCATTGATCGGATTCAACGCACACGCAGCACTTATTGAGGGTCATTTTTATGCAAATACCTGCGGAACAAATGAAGTCACTGCAGCTGCTCAGCCAAACCAAAAGCGAATTTTAATCCGCAGCACTGAATCAGTTGTTCAGGAAGTTTGCCATGGTCATGTTTTGCGCAATGGCGCTTACATTGAAACTGTTCGTTTGTATCTCCTCAATCAACAGAGCGAACATGTTGATTTTACTGTTTCAACCCGTTTTGTCGAAGAGACCAATGATCGCTCATTACTTCGCAAAACAATTTTAATTGCGACAAATGAAGAACTTGGAACCGTTGAATTTTTGGCAACATCGATCTACAAAACTCCGGAAATCGTTGCAATTTCTGCTCAGGGCGAGATGGCAAAATCACCACTCAGCTTTTCAGCTTCTGAAATGGAAAAAATGATGAACATCACATCAGTGGGATCTGCTCAAAGCGACATGTAATTTTTCTTTGAAAAATGAATGCTTAAAAATGCCGACGAAAGTCGGCATTTTTATTTGTCATTCTCGCTGATCTATTCGTAACGCATCATTCGCAGAGTTTCTTTTTCACCCTGATCAATCCACAAGGCATGGGCAGGAAGTTGCCGAATGGTCTTCACGTATTTTTCAACAACGCCTTCAACTGGAACTGCATAGCTCACAAAACGATTAACGACCGGAGCATACAAGGCGTCAGCAATTGAAAAGTCTCCGAATAAGAATGGCCCCTGAAATTCATTCAAGCATTTTTTCCAGATTTCTTTGACTCGATGGACGTCTTCTTTTGCAGGACCAAGATCAAACACAGCCAACTTCTTTTTTAAATCATGGGGCATGTGATTGCGCATATTCTGAAATCCACCGTGCATTTCATTTGCAATCGATCGGGCCATCGCGCGGGCTCTATGATCTTTCGGCCACATTTGCTTTTCGGGAAATTTTTCGTTCAAATATTCAGCGATTGCAAGGGACTCCCATACTGTGATTTCACCATCAATCAGTGCTGGCACTTTCCCAGAAGGGGAAAACTGACGAATCTCTTCCCGGGTCGTAGGTAAATCCAGAGGGATAAGTTTTTCCTCAAAAGGAATATTAAAGTGCTTCATCAAAAGCCAAGGCCTTAAGGACCAGCTTGAATACTGTCTATTTCCAATAACCAAAATCATTCTGGCCTCCTTGTTATTCAAGCCAATGGATGCGGTGATCTAGCTGTCTGGGTGGTTTTGGTGGTGCATGGTCTGGGTATCCACAGACAACGGCACACAAAAGCTCTAAGTCGCCATTCTGATACTCTGGCAATTTTGTGATTCCCAAGAATTCATCCACTTCGTTTTTGATCTCAAGCGGGGCACCCATGGTGCAACATCCAAGGCCTTCGATTTGACATGCTAGGTTGATGTTTTGAACTGCCATATACACGCTTCCGATGCTTGTGTAGTGGCGCTCGTCAGGTGAATTTTGTGAGTAACAAAAAATAATAACCGGAGCATTTCCGAGGGTGAAAAAAAATCTTTCGGTAAAATCATAAAGAGACGGCTTGAGTCTTTGCTTTAAGATATCCTTGATTCCAAGCCAAGACTTTTGAGAATACTTGAGATAGTCGTTTCTTTTCTGCCCTTGGACGACAAAAAATTTCCAGTTTTGTCTGTTTTTCCCAGAGGGGGCATGGATGGCTGCCAGTTCCAAAATTCTTGTGATCACCTCTCGAGGAACTGGATCAGATTTAAACTGACGTATGGACTTGCGACTCTGGATGATTTGATAGAGTGGATGCATCCAAAGTCCCTATTGAACGAATGTTTTGTGAATGCGCTGGATTGTCTCAACGCCTTGGGATTCATGAACGAGAAAACAGAAATTATGTTTGCTCGCGCCCAGGCAAATCATCCGAACATTGATGTTTTCAATTGCTGAGAAAATCCTTTTCGATAATCCAGAGGTATGATTGATATTATTTCCAATCAGCGAGATCAGCGTTAAATTCTCCTCAACCTGAACATCAGCAAATTGACTCAAATCCTGGAGTAAGCGTTTGTTGGATAATGTTGAATCATCGACAGTCATCGAAACGCATATTTCAGATGTTGTGATCGCATCAACACTGACTTTGTGGTCATCGAACACTTTAAAAATTTTGGCTAAGAATCCATGGGCGTAAAGCATTTCAGGAGTGCTCAATGTCAAAAGAGCCTGTTTTTTTCGAAGAGCCATGGCACGAATCAGGGGCTGGCTTTGAACTTCTTTTTTAACCCAGGTTCCCTTTTGATCAGGGTCAAAACTAGAGCCGACAAAAACAGGAATGTTTCGGCGAACTGCTGGTAGCAAGGTTGCTGGATGCAAAACTTTGGCACCAAAAGTTGCAAGCTCGGAAGCCTCTCTGAATGAAATCTCATCGATGAGCTTCGCCTCTGGGCAGACTCGGGGATCTGTGGTTGCAATTCCTGCAACATCTGTCCAAATTTCTAAGACATCTGCCCCGATTCCCTCGGCCAGAATCGCAGCAGTGTAGTCACTCCCACCACGTCCAAGGGTTGTTGTGGCGCCATCTTCCTCTGATTTCCCAATGAATCCCTGAGTGATAAAAACTGAACCATCTTTAATTCTTGCAAGGAGTTTTTCCTGACATCGCTGAATAATCAAATCGGTCAAAGGTTTTGCTTTGCCAAACTGATCGTCGGTAGCAAGCACGTCTCTGACATCTAAAAAGCGAGCTTGCTTTTTGATTCCTTGCCGATCAAGGGCCGACTGCATCGAATAAACAAAAATAGTTGAAGACAGGCGCTCTCCTAAACTCATGATTGCGTCCAAAGCTTTTGCGGAAAGATCCTTCAGAAAATAGACGCCTTTTGAAAGTGAAGTGAGCTCTTCAAATAGTTTATCGAGATCTGCTTGAGCCTGCTGATAACAGCCAACATCTTTTGCAATCTGAACATGACGAGTTTGCAAGGTTTGAATTAATTTCTCGCATTCTTGCCAGCGTCCGGCTTGCGCCGTTTGACCAATTTCAATTAATTGATTCGTTGTTCCCGAAGTTGCAGAGACAACCACAATGCTCGCCCCTTGCTTTAAAGAAACTTCTGAACTTCGCTTCATACAAACGGCATCACCCATCGATGTGCCACCAAATTTTGAGACAACAAGTTTTGCTGCTTGATTCATGTTAAATCTCCCTTTTTGAGGTTTAATTGACGAACCCGGGGAGAGCAAGCGAGAATAGGCCTACTCAATGAAAAAAAGAGAGTCATCCCTAACCATTATTTCAATCGTTGCTCTTGCCGCAGTCGCTGGCATTTTAATGATTGTCTTGGCGCTGCCGCAAGCGCGGCGGCAAATACAAAGCTGGGCCGGGCTTAATGAGCGTGTTGTTCTCGCAAAATTACAGAGAGAAATGCAATTTGCCGAATCAAAGGACCTGATCACCGTCGTTAAACTTAAACAAGGACGCAATTTGATCGTAGAAATCTACCGACAGGAACAAGATTCCCAGAAACTGATTTCAGCTTTCGAATTTAAAAATGAATTTGACGCGCAGATGATCCAATTGAGCGCCACAGGAAATCTGTTTTTTGTGGATCGAAACAGCGGTTTTTTTGAAATCGTGGTTCCTGGGTTTGATCACGAAATGAATCCAAGAACGCATGTCATTGAATTTCACTCTGAAACCCAGGAGTTTCGCCTCAAGACTCCTCCATCGGAGCCTTGAGTTTTTACTCATCTCATTCTGTTCGAATTATCGAGCAATCTGCATCTTATCAACTGTTGGATCTGGCGGCTGGAGTGTGAAGTTTCCAATCACCTCACCATCCGAATATGGATTGCCTGGATCAACTTTCCATACTTTCACTTTTTTAGTTTGCTCTTGTCCGTTGACCACTTCTACAGAGTCAACTTCAACCTCAACCATTCTTGGAGCTTCTTGGTACACGAGGTTGTGAAGATAAATGATTGTATCAAATTCTTTTTCAGCTGGAGATCCCAAGCGATCAAAAGCCCGCTCTTCTTTTGCAAGATGGTTGGTTCCCAAAGTTGTTTCGTCAAGCCAGTGCCGGTCAAAGTTGATTTTTTTGCCACGCAAAAGATCAAGCTGACGGTACCAATTTGAGCGCTTTACTTTAAAAACATACATCCAGTGCCTTCGGAAGTCGCCAACTCCTGGAACTGTGTAACCGGCGGCAACGAAAGCATCAGATTTGCTCATCTCATAGCTTGAAGCGACAAATGGAGAATAAGCCTGTCCACGCATCATTCCATCTGGCAATCCATCATTGTAGCCTGAAGCATACCAATCTGTGTGGCGATTCACCGCATCGCGAAGTCGTCGCCATGCAGGTCTTGCTTCTGTCACAGATCTTCTTTTGCCATCTAACCTAAAAAGATCATTGAACCCAAGATCTCCACGGCCCATGTTGAGTGGCAAAAATTTATTGATGGCATCAAGACTTGCGAAAGATTCCGGCACATCTTCACGATCTTGATAATGCCGAGGAACGGCTCCCAAATTCAAGAGACGAGGATCCGTGAAAGATCTCACGTTTGGCAAAATCCACATCGCACCTTTTTCTTCAGAATAGTCATCCTCGAAAGTTGACTCATTAAAGCCTGGCCCCTTGCGGAACAGCCAGGTTGCCAAACCAGAGCGTGCAGCCATGTATCTTGATGCGAAAGGCTTTTCAAAATACGCCTGACAAACTTCGTTTGGAATAGTGGTCACACTTGGATCAGTTTTTGATCTTTTTGCCTGGCGATAGTTGGCGCACTGTTTAGTGATGGTTTGCGCGTGCCAGATCATCCCGTTGGACTCGGGTGTTTGCGGTTTGAAATTCGCATCGCCTCGGAAATCATAGATGTGATCCAAATCATCTTTCGTACAATTCGGAACGCCGCCGGTGCGGCCACGTCGAAATTCACGATAGCCCGCAATGTACTCTCTAAAATCGACAGTGCCACCTTCGCCATCTGTGCGCTTAAAAGATTTATTATAATCTTTAAATGGAGGTTGATCATAAACGAGACTTGCAATCATGTATTTCGTTTCGCAAACCGATTGTCCTGGAATTGCGAGCTCAAATGCATTTCTAAACGGAGAACTTAGCTCCAAGGTTTTTTCTTCCTGAGCTTGATAAAGTGGATCAAGTTCATTTGCTAAGACTTGTAGTCGCTGGTTTAACGGTTCAAGTCTCTTTTCCAGAGCTTCAATTTGCGCTTTCACCTCGTTGATTTCAGCAACAGGAGCCGGTGTTTTGCGTTCGAGTTCCCACAATTTATCTTCAAGTGGATAAATCAAATTTTCAATCGGGTCTGTTTGAGCTCGGATTTGCTCCATTTCAGCCATAATCGGTTTGATTTTGTCTTCGATTTCTTTGAGCTCTGCTTGCAACTTGGCCTGTAATGCTGGTGATAATGCCGCCTCAGCTGTGTACAGACGATTTGTAGCGATCAAAATTTCCTTTTTAAGCATCCAAACTTGGTCAGACATCACCAAATATTTTGTGAAATTTTGACCATTTAGATTTTTCCAAGGATTTGCTGTCGGATTAAAGGTTGGCGGAGGAGCACTTGTGAGAACGTGCATGTTGTTAATCCATTTGATTTTTGCTTCAATCATCGTTGGACGATCTCGGTATTCACCGCAGAGAGTTTTCATAAACTGATGCGTGCGGTAATCATGTCCAGGGATTGATGGATTTTTGAGTTGCTCCTTTGATTTAACAGCAAGACCTTCTCGCTGCATTTCCTCAGTGGTCATGCTGTTTGAACCGTTGTGCATACGCATAATCGCCGAGTAAGCGATGATGCTAGGAGCTGCTTCTTTATCCTTATCATCCTTTTGAATAATTCCGTGCTGGCGCTGGTAGGCAAGTAGACTTTCTTGCTCTTCATAAATCATATCAAGCTTGTCTGCTGCGGCTTCCATTCCAGGGTCTGCGTAATTTCCTTGTGAAACGGCCATGCGGATGCGGCTTCCATCTGTTGTGATGCTGCAATATTTTGAAAGCAGCTGTCTCATATATGCCGTCGATGTATTTGCAAAACCATAATAAGGAATTGAATAACTGAATTTTGCCGCACTCTGGTTCGTTGCCAAAATTTGGGGAATCGTCAGCTCTGCCTCGGCCGCTGGATTGCGAGGATAATTTGCTGATGTTTCCTTGTTGGTACAACCGATGAGAGCGATTTGACAAAGCAAACCACCCACAAGAGCCGTGCTGAGAAGTGATGTTTTAGATATCACAGAAGCCTCCAATTTCATAATTTTTTAATCCCTTCAAATTATTCTAGAAGTCCGCTGACCTTGCTCGCTCGAGGAAGGTCACCTGGTGCCGTTGCCATCTGATTCCAAGTCAGCTCATAGTGTGCAGCAAACTGCTGCACAACCTCAGGAATCGTAATGTAATAAGAATTTTCCCAATTTTTATTAAACCCAGCCTGCGTTAAGTTTGCCGCGCCTGTGAAGAGGGAAGTAAAATTTCCCTGCGAGTTTGCAAAAATTAAAAACTTACTATGATGAAGCTGATGTTCTTCTGAATTAGTTTCCATCAGTTTCACGCGCGCACCTTGATTGACAAGATTTTGGATATTGGTCCACTCTTCTGGCATGGTGTCTCCAAGATCAAAACTTGGATCATTGGCTTTGTAGAATGTGTCATCGTCGGCAACAATGCGCATTTCCGGTCGATTATTTGAACTCATTCTGAGACGCAACTCAGTTCTCATTGTGTAATACAAGAAACGGTGGCATCCAATCCAGATTTTAGAAGCCTGACGAATTCCGGGATAACGACCATCTATTGATCCATTAACGAGGTACTCACTTGCTGCTCTTCGTGGAGCAGAATCTGCACGCTCGCCCTCTGCGGGAACAAAGAATACCTTGATGTCGGATTCCTCTGGTGCGGAAATGGAATTTCGACAACGACGAATTTCTGCCACATAGGCATCTCGAGATCTTCCTTTAATTTCATCCCATTCTGCTTCGAGTGCACATCTATGCATTTGTGCAAAATGTGAACGAGGACTTGTTGTGATAAAGTGCCAGTTCTCGTGATGAGTCACAGGGCCGGAACTCATGTTCCCGCTGCTAAACACGATGCGGGTTTCTGACTGTGAGTTTGGATTCACCATAAAAATTTTGTTATGTGCATAGCCTAAGCCGCCTTCAGAACCGCGAGCTCGCATCTGAATGTTGTCAGAACAAGATTCCAATTCTTCTGCAAGACTTGAGTCTTCCGTAGAACTCATGACAAAACGAATTTTAACTCCGCGTTTCCCGGCCGCACAAAGTGCATCTTTCACGGGCTTGTTTGAAAAAGACAGATAGGTAAAGAAAATTTCGCGTGTTGTTGGATCATTGATCCACTCGATCAGACGATATTGGGGGCTTTGTGGACGCTCTCCTGATTTCTTTTTGTCATTGCGTGAAATGCAATAAACATTTCTTGGTTTTTCAGTCACAAGTTTATTGTTAAAGGTCCGCTGAGGTTCTTTGTAACGATAGGGGCCGCACTCAGGATCGGTGAAAAGAAGCTCGTAACGGTATGGGCTGTAATCAGAGAGTCTCACAGATCCGGCTTGAGCAATCGATCGAGAAG
>JACCDR012491854.1_pt1 | contig 15077 bp, 3 predicted proteins | sample 7446431 | NCBI WGS metagenome assembly JACCDR01 (sample SAMN15323443, study PRJNA562643) | freshwater metagenome | isolation source: river surface water | place: USA:Blue River Watershed | collected 2017-08-17 | reverse complement strand
TGGTTCAGATTCTAAAATAGAATCTTTAACAATATAATGATACTCAAGTATCTTTTGAGCATCATCTATTGAGTATGTATTACCTTTATAATTTATATTACATTTTGTTGCCATATTCTTTTAATTATTTGGTGGACATGATATTGTAATTTCACCATCTTCATCTGCTCTGTCAATAAAGTTTTGTTTGTTTGGTGGAGTTTCTTGTCCAGTATTCAAATCAGTATTAGTTTTTTGTGTTGGTTTATCAAGTACAGTACCATATGGAACAAAGTTAACCATTTTTTCCAAATTAGTTTTAACTTGTGCTGGTGTTATTGTGTAATTATAATTATTACTTGGTATCATACTCTTTCCAAATGGAGTTATGTTAGCTCCGTATTCATAAATATACTTACCTGCATTGTTATATCCTAACTTTGATACTGGAACAAATATACCATGTGTAGGTTTTCCTGTATCTGCACTAACAAAATTTCCAATATTCTTATATAATGTATAGTTAGGTTTTCCTTCTGGATTAGCTACATATACTTTTACATAGGGTTTAGATGCATTGAAATTAAATACCTTTGTTTGAGGGTCTATAAATGGTACTTGTAAATAACCACTTTTCATAGTTCCTCTAACAGTAGGTACCAATTTTTTGAATTTGTTATTATTCCAATTGTGTCTAACAAACTTATCAATAAAAGAAACTGAATCAATATTACCTGTTTTAGCATATGCTAAAGTATTTTCCAATAAATTTTTCAATCTGTTTACTGGAATATATTGAAAGAATGAGCCTAAGTTTGTTTTAAATCCAGATTGATAATAAGCAACTGTAATAAGTTCTTCTGCAAGTGATTGTAAAAATGGATCACCTGATGTAAACAAATCTTCCCAACTTCTTGAAAATTCATTTATTTCTTCTGGTGGAGCATTCTTGCTATTTTGTATTACTACAAATTTTAATCCGTCCTGTGATTCTGGTTTAAGTTTTGACAAGAAATAATTATTTGGCAACATTTGTTTAGCTGCTGATACTTTTTCTTGTATAGAGAAATTACCAGTAAATATAGTTTTTAATTCTTCATTTGTCTTTGCAATAGTTGAGTTACCAATAATATGTGCAAATAATGCCTTTTCCAATTCAAAACCCAAGTCCTCATCAACCAAACCATTTTCACCAGTCATTAAATATTGTACTTGGTCATAAATCTTTTGTGCTGATTCATTTGCAGTAACAAATAATTTGCTTAATATTTTTAATGAAAGTTCAGTCGAATTATCATATGCAGTACCTAAGAAAGTATTTACAAATCTTTGGGAAAAATTAATCATTGCTTGAGATTCTTTGATTTTACTTACCAAATTACTGTTAGCATAAGCAGCAACGAAATCCTTGTTTGTACTTACGTCTTGTTTACTTGCCATAATAGCATTATTCAATGGTTGCCCCACTTCTTCTTTTAGTACAGCAAAATAATCCATTAGAGCAAACTGTCTAGCTAAATAACCAGCTTTATTTGTTTTTTTGGATTTAATTAAATCTACCAAACCTTCAGTGAATTTATTCAAATCATCAATTCTGTTTGGATTATCAACATCATTTATTTTTTCAATTTGCTCACGTATGTTTGTTTTTTCAGCAGCCACTTGTTCAAAAGATACATTATATCTAAGCAATAATGCTTTCATGGCATCTTGATAAATAGTGGTATCATAATTAACATCCCCAACCCTACTTTTTCTAAGACTGTCTTGGATAGCTAATTCTTTTAAACCTTCTTGTCCAACAAAAGCATTTACAAATTCAATAGGTACACCGTTTCTGATCATTGCAAATACAGTACTTGCAGTAAATTCATTATGATTACCTTTTGAAATATATGGGTCTTTTGCAATATCAACATAAGCATTTAGGAACCAAGATATTACATCTGTAATCTTATGCTTACCATTGATATCATATTGTTGATTGAATAAAGCTGTATTTTCTTCTCTGTGTCCTGGTATATTAGCTGATATAATTCTAAAATCAGTCCATTGTGTCCATAAGTGATCCACCAGTTGGTTAGCAGTAATACCCACCCCATTTTTACCACCAGAGTTATCAAACTTTTTCTGTATTTGAAAAGCTGGTGAAAAGAATAAATTATCTACATTGGTATTTTCTTTACCGTGTAATTCCTCAATATTATCTTTGAGATAATTTGCATCAATAGATTTAGTAAGAGCTTCAAATGTATGTTCACTTTCAAGAATCTTTTGTGCAAGCTCAATTAACCTGTTTTGTACAGCTTTTTTAGATTGCGACGCTAGTGGTTTCGTTGGATCAAATTTTATGTATTCTAATTTTTGTATAGAACCAATTTCATACTTTGAGTTAAAATCTTCAAAATAAGTATTGTTTTCTATATCATTATTAAACAATATATCTTCTATAAAATTATTCTCTAGTTCTTTTAAACTTAAAGATTTCATATAATCTACATCAAAACTAATATAACCTTCTGTTTGAAAATATCCATATTCTTCAAGGATATCTTCTTTAGTCATATTAATATCTTTTAGATATTGTCTAGCTTTAGTATATGTAGCTTTATTATAAACAGGTTTTAAATTAGGGAGCATTACATACATTTTATCAATATCGAAATCACTACCAGTTTTTGTAGTAATGTCCATATATGGTACAATGGTATCTCCATAAGATTCTGGTAAAATACCTACAATTTCCAATGAGTCATTACTTGACATACCCTGGTTAGGTATTCTGTAACCAATCATTTTAAATGCTTCTTTATCAATAATTTTCTTTAATTCAGTTGGGGATAAATCTTTCCAGTTAGGAATATATTTGGATATAACAGAACTTGTTACAAATACTTGACCTGGTTTTACTTTTCTTTTAATATTACCTTCTGCATCAGTATATTCTATTAATCTAGGTGCTTTAAGATAATCAGGTTTTACAAGCATTTTAACACCTACTGTTTCAGCTTCAAATTCATCTATACCAAAGCTTGACATTTGGATAAAAGAAGCTCCATTGGCTTTGATTTTAACTGTAGCATTGTTAATCAATGACATTACAGTATTTTGAATTTTTTGTCTAAAGTTAGCTATGTAGTCGTAATCATATTCCTTTTGTAAAGCTTCAATCAGATTATTACCAGCACCCCTTTCAAGTAAGTTCTCAATAATTTTATCTGTAAGTTTAGCTTTATCTTTGATATTTCCATCATCATCAAACCCAAGTTCTTTTTGTAAATTCTGCAACCCTTTATTGGATAAATCAGAAAGTACATCCATAAATTGTTGTGCTAAATCTTTACCGTTAATACCATCATAATCAGCATCCATTTGGATGTTGGTTAACAGTACTTTCTTTAGCTGACTACCAATGAGTGTTTCTTTAACCCCTTTAGGTCTTAAATCTTGTTGTATTTTATAACTGGTATTTCTTAATTTGATTGTGTTAAAATTATTAAATACAGGTTTTTGTAATAGTTGCTTAGCTTTATATAAACCAGATAAAAACGCTTGATCTATAACTTCATTTGTATTATGGGTAAAATTACTGTATTGAGATAATTTTTGTGTTGCTTCTGAGTTAGGATTTTGTTTGAAAGACTCTATTACCAAATCTTCCATTAATTTTAAATTATCAAAATTTCTATTAACAGCTTTTCCTTTTATTTTTTTACCATAACCACCTACTTGATTATATGCATCATAAGTTTTTTGGTCAAACTCCCCTGATTTTAAAGTTTGATATGCATGTTCTACACTGCCGTATTCTTTTCCTTGATAATTAAATTTTCTTGGAGCTAAATTAGATAGTATTCTTGTAGATGTTTGTGATTCTGCTTGACCCCAATATATATTAATTGTGCCTTCTCCAAATAAATTAGACGGTATTTTAGCACCAACTTTAATACCGTCAATTACTACTGCTTCTGAAACTCCCTGATCCAACATAGCTTGGTTCATTCTTTCAAGCGCAGTTCCTTTGATTGCAGATGGTATAAGTACAGCAGCAGAGTACTTAATATAACTTGGTACACCATCTATTACATCAAAATAAACTCCTTTAACTGGTTGAGCAGCTAATTTATAATCCTCATATGTTTGTGTATTATCTTTAAATCTTTGGTAAGCAGCTTCAAAATCTGGATTCCAATGGTTAGACCTTTCCATAATAAATTTCCATCTTTCCAATGTAATCCAACCTTGTGCATCAGTTTGGTTTACTACATTATTTACATATGTAGAAGCTAAATATGAACTTACTTTTTGTACAGCACCTTCAATATCTTCAAGTAAAGTATCAGAGTAAGTTTTTGAACCCCTTCTGATATTTGGAAGTATAGCAACTTTATAAGTCAATGGATCATCAGTTTGTAAATTTAAGTAAGTTCCATCTGTATAACTAGCTGGAATTCTTTTACTTAAATCAACCATACTTTTGTAGTAAGCATAATCACCAGATATCAATTTTGTATACTCAATACCTGCAATCATATTGTTGATTGTGTAATCAGCTACTACTGTATTTACAGCAACTTCATTATCTACATTTGCAGAATAACTTTTAAATATTTCAGAATCAAGCCCTTTGACTATTTGTTTACCATCTTTATTATTTCCAATTATTTTTAAATTTTCTAATCTAGCTTTATTAAGTTTAATTGTAAGTTGTAAACTATCATTAATCAGATTTCTTACAAATTCATTTTTTCTGAATACATCATCACTTGCAGTCAGTACTCCATCCTTAAATAAAGTTTGGATTTCTGCTGGTGGATTTATACCATTTAATTGTGGAAATAATATTGATTTAAAAGCATTACCAACTGGTTTATTATCAGCATCAAAAAATACTGGATTTTCATTTTTATCAAATTTAAAATGGTAGTCTTTATAAAATTTCTCTCTATTGCCTTCAATATCCTCAAGCAATAACATTTCCTCTTTAGCCCTATGAAGTTCATCAAGAGCATAGTTTGCGAATATGTCAATAATATTATCGGATACCCTACCACCATTTACAGTCCAAGTGTATAAATCCATACCATGTAACTCATACCAAGTACCTTTATCAGCAGGTTCAAGAGTATACATTTTGGATTTTTCACCTTTCTTTACCCCCATTAAGGTTTTGTTCAATTGATCTACAGTTTGATCTTGTTCAGTAATACCTTTATTATCTACACCAGCATCATTGTTATCTTCCAATCTAAAGTTACCAAAAGTATCTATTCTGAATTGGTCAATAAATGCTTTGTGTTCAACTGGGTTTCTGAATTTATCCAATAACAAACTGTAAGTGTAAGCTCCAGATTTTAAAGGTAATTCATTTTCAGGGTCTTCTTTAAGTCTTTGTACTTTTTCATTTAAATAAGATGGTTGTGCTTGGTTCCAATAGGTTTTACCTTCAGCACCAATTACAGTACTTTCAGAAAGATCATTTCTATATTTAGCTTCTATATCTGCAAGTTTTTTTACTTTAGCAGATACTTTTGCATTATTAAATACATTGGTTACAGTATTGTCTTTAACAAAATCACTATCAGCCATTGTAGATAAATCGCTGTATAATAGCCTGATTTGTTCAAATGCGTTTGTTAAACCAGATTTAAAGTTATCTGAGAATGTATATATATAATCTTCAATAGCTGCTTCTTCCATATGGATACCTAAAAAAGCTAAATCCCTTTGTATTCTGGGAATAGTTTTTTTGGCATCTTCTTCTGATAAATTTTTTCTAGCTTCTTCGTATCTTTTAATTACATCTTTAATAGATGTTAGCCTTTCTTGTAGAACAGTTTTATTTACAGAATTAATACCTTCTGGAGTTACACTGATTACTGGTGTACTTTGAAAATTATAATTCCAGTTTGCAATAATTTCTTTTGATGGAGTTGCTACATCTGCTGAAAGAAATGTTCTATAGGAATAATTATCTCCATTTTTTCTAAGTAATGAAGTACTGTAGTTTTTATCATATAATCTAAAAGCATGTACAAATTCATTCTGTTTGTATTCTGGATAACTTAACAATAAATTTATTGCGTGTTGAACAGTACCATCATTGGGATATTCTTTTTGCAATTTCATAATCATTCTGTCAAATAAACTCGTAACAGAATTTGCATTATTCAATGCTGGCATATTCTTTAACACATTGTTGAATTTGTTCCACATTTTAGCATATGGCTCAAATGATAAAAATGGTATTTCAACACCATTGATATCCACAATTACTTCTTTGTTTGTACCATCAATATTTTTCGAAGGAATTGTACTAAGGAAAAATTTAATGTTTGTAGAGGCATTATCTTTGGAATTTTTCTCCATATTAGGTTTTAAATCCAATACAGCACCTTGTTCAGCTTCTTCCAAAGAAGTTATTTCATCATCAGCAACATCTTCAAATGTTTCTTTTGGTTTAAATCCCAATTGCTGGATTCTGATAATAACAAGTCTTCTTAAATCTTTTATAGCTTGTAAATCTTCTCCAAGCAAAGCATACAATGAGTTTTCACTTCTATCATTGAATATAGCATTTATATCTACTCCTGAAGCAATATCTTCTTGACCAAAAACATTTTCTCCAAAAATCATAAACATTGATGTTTGAATCAATGCTTCCCTAGCTTCTGAAGAGAAGTTTAGTATTTTTCTATCAATCCAGAATTTACCTTCTTTGGTTTTGAAATAAAAATGTCCATACTTATTTTCATGAAGTTTGGGTTCACCCATAGACATTACATTATTGGGATCAATTGATTCATCACCATTAACCCAATCACCAAATTGTTCTATAAAACCTGGTGTTTCCAATAAAGCATATGTTTCAATAGCTTTCTTTTCACCAAGTTTTTCTTCAAGTATTGGATATAATTCTGATAGATTTTCTTTATTTCTTGAATTTGGAAGTGTACAAGCCATTGTGGTTATTTTTTAGTATTCTTACCTTTACAATTTTTATCTTCATTTAAATCATTCTCTTTTTTGGTTGTATTGAATTGATTTAAAGTTTTATTTAAATTACCTATTATATTCTTTGCAACATCTGCATTTGGTTTCTTAGCCATATTCTTAGGTTCTGTTTTAGCTTCTGTTTGTTTTATTATATTCTGTAACACTTCTGGATTTACAGTAGGTGTAGCTTTTGGAGTTTCTTTTATTTTAGCTTTGGTTTCGGCTTTAGGTTTTGCTACAGGTTTAATATTCTTTTCTACTGTAGTTTTCTTTGGTTTATCTTCCAATGTCTGATTTACATAAATAGCTCCAGTTAAAAATCTGTTAGCCATTTTTTCACCTTCACTTAACCCAAGTGATTTATCAGCTAATGCTAAATGTCTAAATAAAGTTCCACCACCTTCTACATTTACATTTGCATTTGTAGTCAATAATCCTGATCTCAATACATGTGCTTTATACTTTGGAGAAGATTCCAATTTTCTAAAATTAATTGCACGTTGTTTATATTTATCAAAGAATTCATTGAGTGCATTTAGTTTAGCTTGTTTATCCACAGCATCATTAAAATCTAAAGTATTATCCCCAAATATAAGAACTCCATTTTCCAAATACAACTGTGTTACTGGATTACTTTTTGAAGAATCCCCTTCAAATACCAAGTAAGACAACAATTCAGAATATGTAGGAGTTTTTGAAAAATATAATCTATCTGCTTCACTTAGATATTTTAATATTCTTTCAGGTACTTCTTTTTGAAATAAGTTGACATTCTTTTCAGGTACTCTGGATAAATCTTCAAAAAGTTTAAATATAGCTTTTTTGTCATTAGAACTTAATTTGGTTACATTTAATTTTAATGGAAATGGTTGTCCATTGCCCTTTTTAATTACTGTAAATATAGCTCCAGCCATTGGTTTATCATTATCCAATAATACTCTGGTATCTTGTAATTCAACAATATCAACTCTTTTTCTACCTTTAACATCATTCAAATATCCTTGGGAATCAACATAAAGTAGCTGAACTGTTTTATCAACTTCAGCATCTGATTGTGGATTTCCAAATTCTGGAATACTGATAGCTGGAAATTCTTTATCAGTAACTTGTAAATCTCCACCATATTGTCCCATTACTTTAGCTACAGCAGGTGTATCATTTAATAAATTATTAATTATATTTTGTCTTAGATTTCTTTCAGCTTGGGTAGCATTACCTTCACCTTTTATTGGTTTAACAGTAAACAAGTTTGCAAATGCACCAGATACACCACTTACTGAAAGTCTTATTTCAAGTTGATCTACCATAAACTGGTAAGATGCAGGATCAAGTTCTTTACCAGCTTTTAAATCATTAAAGTACTGTAAAGCTCTTTTTGCTGCCGTAGTACTTTGTGCTATTTGTTGGTTGATAAAGAAATTTATCTCATGCCCTGTATGATCTGTACCATTAAATGCCCATGCAGTAAATTCATCTGTTCCATGTTGCATATTGATTTTAATACCTAGATTTTCAAGAGCAGCAAATTTTATATTCACTTGTTCTAGTTGTCTGTATCTTCTGGTATTAAAATCAGTCAATTCATTAAATCCTACTGCGTGTGTTACTTCAGCATGTTTTTGTTGTCCAGTAACTATTTCTTTTGATTCGTCTGTAGACCTTGACTGTACTTCATTGGTGGGTTTTGGTTGGTTTATTTTATCTATTACTGAATCATTTAGAAAAACCTCAAATGTTTCTGATCCTTCATCACCTACGATATAAACTGAACCGACAATTTTCCCATCACTATTTCTTCCCCTGATTTCAAGTAGCTTAGAAGATTTTATTTTTCCTGGTCCAGTTGGGCCATTTTCTAATCCACTTAATTCCCAATCTACGTCAGTATTTACATCAATTGAAGGAGCTTGATTTTCTGAATTTCTATTCAATGAATATTTCTTTGGCTCTACCTGAACCTCTTCACCAACTCCTTCACCACTGGGTTTTTGTCCGCCATCTTCAGGAGAAGGCTGTTTCTGTCCTCCAGGCACTTGATCGGTAGGTTGTTTCGGTACATCTGCGGGTTGAACTGGGGTTGGTTGGGCATTGGTTGTCGGTGTTTCGGTTGGCGCTTCTGGCTGCTTTGGTTGGTTTACTTTAAATGACGAATACGTTCGAGTTTCTACTACATCTCCATTTTCGTCTGTGGTAAAAACTTTTTCTTTGGATAAATCAATAAAGTCATTAGTTATTTCATCAGTAACAACAAATTGATTATCATTATTATCTCTACCTATTGTATGAGGATTATATTCACTTTTTGTTTTTCCATCTTTACTTCTTGATGAAAATACAGTGTCGCCTATCTGACTTAATGAACCATCTTCATTTCTTTCAAATGTAGTAATCCCAATAATTGTGTTCCCTTTTTTATCAGTGGATTTTGTTGTGATAATTTTTATTTCACCTTCTGAATTGGATAAGACTTGGCCGATGCTTAAAGTATTTAAAATTTCAAAAACCTTTGATTCCGCTTCTTTTCCTTCTTCTCTTGATTTAACTAGAACAGGTACTTCTTTAAAAGAGGTTGGTTTTACCTGAACCTCCTGACTATCCCCAAGGAAATTCTCCATTGGAATCAAATTACTGGTATCTAATCCAGCAGCATCAATAGAACCTTCTGAAGTAGTATCAAATACTTCTTCATTGGATTCTGGTTCAGCTTCTTGTGTAGGTTGGGTTTGTTCAGCAGGTTGATTTCTTTTATTTTTACTTATATAATTTTTCTTTTCAATTGGGCCTAGACTCTTATAAGTATCAAGTTCTGATAGGATTTTATCCAGTTCATCATCTTCATAAGTTTCCAGTATTTGTTCCAGTTGCTCATTGCTTATTTTGGTAAGTTCTTTAATTCCATCTTTATCATCATCAAGAGATGCTTGAAGCATAAGTGCCTCTTTGAACTTTTGTAATTTGGCTACATGGGCTTTTTGTTCTGGAGTTTGTTGGTTCTTTTGTGTACCAGTTGTATTTTCTTTAGCTGTTGCAGCAGGTTTTGTTGGAGGATTGTTTTTATTTTCTTCTTCTTTAACCAAAGCATCTTTACCCTCTTGAATAGCATCTTCCAAAGAAGTACGCATTCTAGCAATATAATTTGTTACAAAATCATATTCCTCATTATCTGTATCTTTTAATTTCTTTTCAAGTAATTCAAGTTGTTCAGCCTTATCTTGTGTAGATAATTTAGTGTTGTCCATAATACCTTTGAACATACTAAAAGGTACTTGATATTCTGGTTTGGTAAGTTCTTTATATTCCTGTTGTAATTTGACAAGTTCTCCATAAGATTTTTCAATACTGTTTCTTTTTGATACAGCATCTTTTACATCTGGATTACCCATTACAACATCCCTGATTTGTTCAGGTACATTAGAAAACTCGTTACTTTCTATAGCATCCAATATAGTAGACATGGATATTGGATTATCTTTATTTACATTATTATAAGCTTCTACAATAGGTGTAAATTGATTCTGTATATTTTGTTTTAAAGTTTCTTTACCTTTTTTAACAAGGTTTATATAATCATTAAATTCTCTAAATAACAATCTGTTTTGAAATACACCACCAGCATTACTATATCTTTGCATAGTGGTATATTCTTGTTCCATAGCTTCAAGCCTTTTCAAATATTCTTGAGCAGAAGTTTTTTGATCTGGAGTAGATTCATTGGATTGTATAGTTTCATTTAAAGTATCTACTAGTTTTTGTGTAGTACCTAATTGAAAGTTTCTTAAAGCTAATTGATCAAACTCCTGTAATTCCAATACTTTGGCTCTATCAGTTTGATTGTTTTGTAAAGCTTCTTCAATTTGTTTTGTTCTTTCCCCAGTCTGTAATAAAGAAGCTTTAATAAATTCCCTGTTAGCTTCTATGGTTGTTTGTTGGTCTGTATATTTTTTAGATTCTGCTGAAAAATTGGTAAATGGTAATTTGGTTACAGTATATTGTATTGGACCTGATACCAATCCCATTAAGCCTTCCAACAATGCTTTATCAGTAGTTGCAAAATCAATAAACCTATTTACAAAATCTTCTTCTGTACTGATAGGTTCTATTGGATTTATTTTATATTTTTCCTGTAAGTTTTTTTCAGTTTGGTATTGTCCTTCCCTTTGTAAAGCATTTTGTAAGAGTTCTTCAAAACCTTCCTTTGGAGAATTTTTAATCTCTGCTTTGGTAATATCCCAAAGTCTTGATCCAAAAGTAGGCTTTACGGCAATATCGCCTCTGGTTAAACCAGTGGCTTTAAACAATGATTTTAATTGACTAGCTTCAATTAAACCTAAGCTATAGTTCTTTAACATAAACCAATTGGCTTGTTTACCAGCTTCATCTGATACAGCCAATTGTATTTTATTTAAAGTATCTGCATCTGGAGATTCTCCATTATGATTTACTTTATAAGTATTGATAGCATCTTCAAGACCTTTTTTAAAAGCTTCATCATAAAGTTCAAGTGCCATCATTTTACCCTCACCAGTACTTGAGATAAAGGTTGCCATACCCAAACCAGTTTTACCTGTTTCGATAGATTGGCCTATCATATTACCCCATCTATTTAATCCAGCAGCTTTAGTGATACCTTTACCTATCATTTTTGTAAGGGCACCAGCACCCATACCTACACCACCAAATGCAGTAGCACTTTCAATGACACTTCTGAACATATCCCAATACCATCCACCATCACTAGGATCAAATGTAGCATTGGGATTTTTTCTATATATTGGTAAAGCTTGATAAAGAGCTTCTTTATTATCTTTCATGAACTTGGAAAAAGCATTTGATTCCAAGTTTTCTACACCTCTAATAGTATTTATGTTATTTTCAAAATCAAGTATATATCCAGCATCTTCAAGAAAAGTCAAAGCTCCGCCACCCAATCCACCTACAATTGAGTTAAATGCTTGTGCTGGAGTAGATTGTCTATTTGCTCTAAATAAATTCAAATCCTTGTACATAGGAGTGAATCCTGAATCATAATCAGAGACATACCCTTTTCTGATTTCAGAACCTAATGTACGCAATGGTTTTATAGAAGGTGTATAATTTTCAGAAACAATATCTAATTTTGATTTAGGTTTCTGTTTATAATTAGCTGCTACTTGATCTAAAACACTCATTAATTTCTATTTTCTAGTATATACTGAGGTACTAATTTAACACTTGGTACAGAGAAATCTTTAAAACTGCCATCAGTACTTCTTACATCAAATCCTTTGGTATTAGTGTTATATTTAATCTGATAAGGTTGTTCTATCATTTCTTGTTTACCACTTTGTTGATTTCTAAACATAAATACAAAAGCATCATTTGTATATATATTAGGTTTTCTTATTGCATTATTGTATGTTTTATTGAATTGCATTTCTTCAGCACCTTCTTCAGTATTTAAATAAGAAGGGCTTCTTGATACAGCAACTTCTTTTATTACTTTACCATCCTCATTTACGATATTTACTTTTAAGGGATTTGTAAAATATGCTTCATCTCCTTGAAGATTTAACATACTTGAAAATGGATTTTCTGAACTATATGCTCCCACTACTTTTAGTTTGCCTTCCCCTAAATAATTATTTTCAAATTCATTTGGATCAATTTGTCTACCTGTTTTTACGTCAAACAACAATCTACTTCTATAATTATCCAATACATCTTGAGAAGCTTTTTCAGGATTATTTCCGTATTCTCTTAATTGATCTGTATTATCATATTTAGGTTGTACTGCATATTTACCTTTATTTTGATCAAAATAATCTTTTAACATTTTTCTCCCTTTATCAGAATCAATAAAATCTACTGGAATATTTTCAATAGGAGTATTTGTCAAAGTGGATATAATTTCAAAGGCATCCAGTTTCTGTTGATCATTAAAAGGTTTATATCTTTTTGTAGTTGACATATCCCCTGGACGATTTGTAGGTAATACTATTTGTCCAGATGGAGACATACCAAAAGCTCCTCCAGGAATATCTTTAGGTTCATGTGGTTTAAAATAACTATCATCAAAGCCACCTATTTTAATTTCTTGAGAATTAGAATCAAATTCATAATTGAAATTTAATCCAAATTCTTGTTCTTGTTTTTGTTTAGCTAAATGTAATCTTAAATCATCAGTAGTTTGAAAATTCTTTTCTTCAAGTCTTGAGTATGCATTTGCTGCTGCTAATCCCTGCAATCTTTGACCAAATATTTTCATGGAATCTTCTCCAGATAATCCATATAATTGACCATATTGTTGTATAGAAGCAGCTTCTTCTTGAGACATTAAACTATTTAAAAGTGTTTGTATTTGTTGAGGACTTACACCAACTTCAGTACCTTTACTCCAAAGACTATCAAAATCATTAAAATCAAATTCTTTTGATATACCATATCTTTTTAAATCACTTGGTTTAAGCTTACTGATTGCATCATTTAATCTATCCAATATTTCAGCCTCTGGAATATGCTTTACATAACCTGGAGTATTTATATTACCAATAACAAGATTGCCATTGGCATCTCTGGATACAGATGCAGGGGCCATTTGTTGTAATTTAAAATTAGCTATTTCTGGAGTTTCTTTAAAAAAATCTTTTAACTCTTGTTGAGCAGTTCTAAATTGTTGTGTAGCTTGTTGTAGTCTGCCTATATCTCCAGTTGGAGAAAATAATCTAGCTTGTTTGGCACTTAAATCCATTAGTTTTTGTGTAGCATTGGATTTACTTACACCTTCTTTAGCCAATTGTTCAGATACTTGATTTAAATCTTGTTGTAATGGATTTACCAAATTATTTATTTCTTCCAAATAATCAGGTAATACATCTACATTACCCAATGCACTTTGCATTAAAGCATTGGACTGCATAGCTTCATCATGCCTTTGTCTTTGCATTAAAGGAAAGAATGAAGCTTGTTCAAAAGAAATTGGATTTACCCTAGATACTACAGGCTGAGTGAAACGATTTATTACCATAATTACTTTTTCTTTTGTTTACCTTTGGTAAGATTATCCAACATTTTTCTGAATAATGTAAGTCTATCTCCAGATTGGGAATAATCTCCAGATATATCATAACCAGTATTTTTCATAATAGATTTGAACATATCTCCTTGTTGTGCAATAGTACCAATATTTTCAAATAATCCAGCTACATTAGCCATGATGTTATTTGTTCTAGCTGCTTTATTTGCATCATCAATATTTAAAAGATTCATTCCCATATTCATATTTTGTGCTTCAATACCAGCTTCCATTTCTGCTTGTTGTTGTTTGAATGCATCAATTCTACCTTGTTCTTGAGCATTCATAGCTTGTATTTGTATATCTTGTAATTGTTGTTGCATTCTGGCATTGGTTACAGCATCAAATATATTTGATTGATTGGCCAATTCATTAGCCATAAATGAACCTGTATTACCCCCACTTACATTAGTATTGTTTGCAGTAAATCCCCTACCTTTTCTAGTAATAGCTCTTTCAATACCTGACATATCTACTTTACCAAATTGTGTTTGTCTAGGTAAAGTTTTTGTTGCTAGACTAGGGTCTATACTTGTATTATACCCCATATTCTGTAAAGTTTCTTTAGCTGGAGCTGCTTTTCTTGAAGCTGCTAAGTTAAAGATATTTCCTAATACTGGAGCATAACTTAATGGATTTAATAATGATTGTTGGTTAGAAGTAGCTGTACCTGATTGTAATGGAGTTTGGGTTGGTATATTAAACTGTTTGGCAGCATTTAAATTTACCCCTGAAAAATTTAAATTATTATTTATAGGAGCAATTGGTCTAGCCATATTCACCAAATCCATAAGTCCACCATCATTATATTGCATTTTACCACCATAAGCAAACTTTTGATTATATGTTTGACTAGCTGCATGATTAAATGTAGTATTATCTTGTGGTTGCATTGTGGGTATTTGTACTCCTTGATTTGATGGAAACACTTGGGTTGGAACTTGTGTTTGGGGATTTTGCATAGCTGCTTCTTCTTGAGCAATAGCCATTTGTAAGTTTTGCTTCAATTGCTCTTTAGCTTTTTGAAGTTCTTGCTGATCTCTAAGTGCAG
>JACCDR010782452.1_pt1 | contig 15078 bp, 16 predicted proteins | sample 7446431 | NCBI WGS metagenome assembly JACCDR01 (sample SAMN15323443, study PRJNA562643) | freshwater metagenome | isolation source: river surface water | place: USA:Blue River Watershed | collected 2017-08-17 | reverse complement strand
GTCGGGCGAGGTTGACCAGACGATGTTGCCGCCGGTGCGTTGGATCCTCACCCAGGCGTGGTCGGTGGCGTTGTAGGTGATCTCGGTGGCTGTCGCGTCGTCGTAGTCGACGTTCGACTCGAAGCGGATCGTGCCGGCTGCGGTGTTGACCGAGCAGGCCAGCGAGGTGCCCTCAGGGGTGGCGGCGAGTACGCCGAGCGAGGTGTTCGTCAGGACGGTGCCGCCGTTGACGGGCGCGGCGGTCATCTTCACGTAGACGGTGTCGAGGGTGTACGCCTGCGCCGAGTGGATGCCCGCATAGTCCGGCACACCGGCGGTGTGGGCGCACGGCACCCTGGCCTGGCCACCGGTCGTGTCGGGGCCGCCGTAGCTGTCGGGCCATTTGGTGACGGTGTCGAGAGCGCCGGAGAAGTCATCGGCGAGGGTGGAGGTGTTCGGCATGGTCAGTACCCGCGGGCGAAGGCCAGGACGAAGATCTTGTCTGCACTGGCGTGGTAGATGCCGCCGAGGAAGTCACGCTTGCTGGCCGTTGTGGTGAGCGTGGCGCCGGTGATGTCGGTACCGAACGCGAACTTCGAGCCGAAGCTCAATGTCCTGCCGCCGGTGGCGTCTTGCACGATCTCCCATAGAAGCCGCTGCCCGTCGACCATGTTGGTCGGATTCGCCAAGGCGCGGTTGCCGCCAAGTGTGACCCTGAAGTGGGTTCCGGCGCTGGCGTCGGTGTTGATCGTCGCCCCGTCGGTCAGCGTCACCACAACCGTCGACGTGTACGCCCACCGCAGCCCTGTGGTCTGCGTCGAGTCGGCGACGAGCATCTGCCCGTTGGAGCCGACGGCGAGCCGGGCTGGGGTGTCGTTCGCTGTCGCGGTGAGGATGTCGCCTTTGGCGTCGACCGCACTTGCGGCGATCGGCGTCGTCAGCGTCGCCCACTTCACGCCCGTGGCCTGCGCACTGTCAGCCGTCAGGACCTGGTCGTTGGTGCCGACAGCCAGTCGGGTGACGGTGTCGTCGGCCGTGGCGACGAGCAGGTCGCCCTTGGCGTTGACCGTGCTGGCCGGGATGCCGGAGCTACCGGAGACGCTGGCCCATTTCACACCGGACGCCTCGGCGCTGTCTGCGGTGAGAACCTGCGTGTTTGTGCCGACCGGCAGCCGCGTGACCGTGGCGGAGCCGGTCGCGACGAGCAGGTCACCTTTCGTCGTGGCGGTGGCCTTGGCGACGTAGGCGGAGTGGGTGTGGTCGCCGGCGGCGAGGGTTCCGGCGTCGGTGCCGACCTCGGCGTCGATGGTCAGGTTGGTTGACAGCGGGCCGCCGCCGGACAGGCCGGTTCCTGCGGTGATAGTCCGGGTCGCGGGGACGTAGCCGGCGCCACCGGACTCGATCATGTCGAGGCGTTCAGCGAGGTCCGTCGTCACCAGCAGGAACCGGGTGCCGCCACCGAAGTCCATCCACAACGTCGACGTCTCGTCGTCGGGGCCGAGGAACGGTGCGATCGCACCGGCGGAGTCGGTGACGACCTGCGATGACGGCAGGGTGATGCCGGCTTCGTCGGCGACGTCGGTCAGCTGCGTGCCGCCGGACCGGGCTGTCCAGGCAGTCCCGGCGGCGAACGGCATCGGTGCACCGGTTTCGGCGTCGATGACGACGGCGTCACCGCCGCCGCCGAAGGGCCTACGCGCCATCGTCTCAGCCCCCGTCGTCTGGTGAAGGTCAGCCGGTGGCCCGGAACCGGATGAGGCGCCGAGCAGGTCCGTGGACGATGTGGAGGCGTAACCCGTCCGGGTCGCCGTCGACCCAGATGATCGACAGGGCGGCGTGGACGAGTTCGGCGGCCTGGTCGGTGGTGTAGCCGGTCGGGCTGGCTGGCCTGCGCGGTACAGCAGCCATCGCGTGGCAGGTGCCGTCCGGGTCAGCCGCGGACCGGATCGCGGCAACAGCTTCGTCGGCGGTCACGTCAAGGTTCACGGCACTCCCCGAGGTCAGGTGACGGTGACGGACACGTCGTCGGACCCGGCCGGTGAGGCGGTGTACCGCAGGACGTAGGTGCCGCGGGTGGAGTCGTTCGGCGGGTTGGGCCGGTTGAAGTTGAAGCTTTCGCCGTACATCGACCAGGTAACGGTGCCGGCCAGGTCGTAGTTCGGCGTGGTCGGGTTCGTCAACGCGTTGAAGCAGGCGACGCGCCCGTCCGGCGGGTTGTCGCCCCACTCGGTGAGGACAGCGCCACGGACGGTGAGCCAGTTGCGCAGCCACGTCCTCTGGTTGCCGCCGTTGATGGGCTTCGTGCCCGTCGTGCGGCTGCGGATGTCTGTGAAGGACCCGTCGCCGGAGTTCGCGACGCCGTGTCCGTGGTTCACGCTCGTGTCGTAGTACAGCGCCAACCCGAGTGCGCCGACCCCGTCGGCGAGGGCCGCAGCCAACGCAGGCTGCCAGTACATGCTGTGCCGCAGGTCGCGTTGGGCCTGCCGGAACAGCGGGTCCGACGCCGCGGTTGCGGCCCACATGTCGAGGAAGTCCTGGCCGAGTTCGGCCTCGAAGATGTCGCTGGCGCCACCGCCGTCGACGCCGTAGGTCGCGTCGTCGACGGTGTCTCCAAACTCGGCGCAGGCTTCCAGGCCGTCCATGAACGGTGTGAAAGGGTTGCTCGTCGGCTTGAGTGTCAGGTAGTACTCGGCCAGCTCGAGCATGTCGCCGGTCGCCGAGGTGAACCCGACGAGGCCACCGGTGGCGCCACGGCCGTCGAGGATGTCTTCGCAGTACGCGTAGGCGGTCGTCCAGTCCTTGGTGCTGTTTTCCGCCGTGGAGGTGATCTGGTAGGCCATCTCCTGGTACACGGGGTGGCGGATGTCGGTGCTACCGGACGGTGTCGACCCAGGCACCCACGACAGGGCCGCCGCGTTGCCGATCGTTGTCCCGGGGCCGGTCGGGCCGGACACGATCGTCCACGACCGGCTCGTAATCGTCGTACCGCTGGGCTCGGTTGCGGTGCGGGAGAACGTGGTCCCGGCCGTGATCGACGTGTCTGCACCGGCAGACAGTGACGTCGAGCCGCCGCCACCAGCACCCGAGGTGGTGAACGTGCCCTGGGTGATGACCCAGCCGTTCGCCAACGTCGAATATTCGGCCTCGCCGACGAACACCTTGCCCGACGGAATCGAGAAGGTCCGTGACGAGAATGCGGTGGTGAGGACGAATGCGTCGTTGAACACCAGGTCCCGACCGGCACCCGACGCCAAGGCCTTCACCTTGAGGATGTCACCGTTCTTCGGCACACCTGCGGGGATCGTCACGTTACCCGTGGTCGTCAGCGTCAGGTCGATGCTCGTGGTGCCACCGAGCAGCGGCGCCTGCCACGACATGCCCGACGCCGCTGCCGGGTCCGCGGTCAGCACCCTGCCCGACGCGCCGACAGGGAGGCGGGCGATCGCACCCGGCCCGATCGCGGCCAGCAGGTCGCCCTTCGCGGCGACGATGCCGGCGCCGATGGCGTCGTCGCCACCGCCGCCTTCCTCGAGGACCTCGACTTTGTCTGCGAGGTCGGTCGGGGTGAGGAGGTAGCGGCCGCGGCCGAAGTCGGCCCACAGCTCGTCGCGGCCGTCGGCAGGTCCGAGGAACGGGGGGATGGCGCCGAGGGCGTCGGTGGTGAGGCCGGACAGTGGCTGGCCGGAGGTGTCGGCGAGATCGGTGACCTGGGAGCCGCCCGAACGCTGCGTCCACACGGTGCCGGCCGCGAACGGCATCGGCTGGAGGACGCCGGCGGAAAGGCTGAACACCACAGCGTCACCGCCGCCGGCGAAGGGCCTGCGGGCCACGGCACCTCCCAGGAAGGTTTATGCGCGAGGCGCAGTTAGCTGAGAGCGGCCGAGACGAGCCACGTGTTCGACTCGCGCACGGCGAGGCGCCGCGTGGAGTCGGTGGTGTTGACGACGATGACGACCGCACCATCGGACGGTGGGGCTTCGAAGTCGCCGTCCGACACGGTGACCTTGCCTGCGCCGGACACGACCGGGGCGATCGGTGACCGCTGCTGGGAGGCGACCCGGACCATCTGCGCCTCAAGCCGCGCCAGCCGGTTGATCAGCGGGGTGAGGCCCTGTTCGGGGGCGGCGTTCCTCGGCATCAGGCCAACCCCGCCGGAATCGTTGAGATGTCCATGCGCCCGTCCTGATCCGCCCGTAGCGGCACCACCGTGATCCCGGTGGTGCGGAACCAGCCGTCATAGCCGGGGCTGCCGTCCGGCTGTGCACGGTGGTAGTCGGAGGTGAGCCGCACACGGATGATGTCACCGGCGCCGAGATCACCCGGCTGGGGGCCGTCCGGCCCGACCACGGTGAACACCGGTGCAAGCTTCCCGCCGGTCAACGCGGCCAGGTCGGCGCGGGCACGGGCGAGGAGGTCCGAGTTGCGGACGACTTCCTTGTGGTCACCACCGGTCGACGCTTCGAGCCGGGGGTAGCCGAAGGTGAGCTCGTCGGTGTTCGTCGCAGTCTGGATCAACTGGTTCGGTCCGTCACCGGCGCCGATGGCGTACAGGACGTTCGGAGAGTCGTTGCCCGCCTTCACCCACGTGTACGTCTGGATGTTGCCGGGATATTCGAACATGAGGTCCGTGCCGCCGCTGATGCCGAGCCGCGGGTAGCCGAGGCGGATCCTCTTGCCCGGGTTGTCCGAACCGTCGTCGGCCCAGTCGTCGCAGAACTCGAAGCCTGGGTCGGACTCGGCGAGCTCGCGCAAAGCCTCACCGACGGGCTTGTCTGGCCTGGCACCGTCACCGGCGCCGGGGCCGTACAGCTGGGTGACGAGCAGGCCGCTGTTATGGGTGTCGACGCCGACGCCGATGTTCGCACCACTCTTCGCCTGCGCGTAGGCGACTAGTTCGCGGAAAATTTGGTGCTGGTCGATCCCTGCCTCACCGGGGGTTCCCGGCGGTGCGGTGCGGAAGACGAGCGTGTCGCGGATGAGGCTGTGTGCGAAGAAGCTCGACCACGTCTGTGCGGCGACCCGTAGCTGCCCGGAGGCGATGTCGGGTTCGGTGTCCCAGATGATGCCGCCCCACACGACACGGCCGTTGAGCTCGACCCACAGGCAGGTGCGTCGGTCTGCGCAGGTGAGGAGCGGGTCCTCGGGGGCGTCGAGCATCACCGTGCCGGACGCGGCGCCGGCCGTGTTGACCGCGCCGTAGGTGAACGAGTCGAGCGCGATCGGCAGGTCGTGGCAGAGTTTCCGGCCCGTCAGCAGGTCCGTCGTCCACACGCGGTAGCCGTCGCCTGCCTGGACCTCGACGGACTGCGGCACCAGGTCGGTCGGGATCGGGATCGGCGACGTCACAGGGCGCGCCTAGAACGTGTAGCCGTTGGTGAAGTTGAGCCCGATCGGGCCGGTGCCGGAGACGAGCCTGACGTGCAGCTTCACGACGGCAAGGTCGTTCCAGGCGATGCTCGCCGGGATTGCGCCGGACAGTGACCCGTAGGCGAAGGTGCCTGACCCGACCGACAGTGTCTGGACGGGGATTTCGTTGACGACCAGCCTGATCTCGCCGGTGCTACCGGATGGGGTGTGGACGAGGTAGTGGGCGGCCACGCTTGCGGCCCGGCGACGGAACGCCGAGTACCACAGGGTCACGAACGACGACGAGGTTGTGTTGGCGGCGGGGATCTCCTCGCGGCCCATGGAGAACCCGACGTAGGGTCGCATCGGCTGGTTCAGCTGGGTGCGGGTGTCGGTGACGGTGAGGCCGGCGGGTGAGTTGGCGCCGGCGGCGACGAGGACGGTGGCGAGGGAGACCGCGTTCGACGGCAGTGCGGGTGCGGCAGGCGATCCGGCGGGGGTGCCTGTGACGGGCACGATGTCGTAGACGGAGTCGGCGGCGCCGGTGTCGGTGACGGTGGCGATGATCCGGTCGATGCGTGCCTGGGAGCCGTCGGCGGTGGCGAGTGTGACGGTTTTGACGGCGTCGTTGACGAGGATGTAGCCACCGGAGCCGGTCGTGGCGCCGGGGATGGCGGCGATGCCGGTGTTGACGGCGACGGTCAGGCCGGACACGCCGGGGTTGACTTTGAGGGCGTCGATGTAGCCGCCGGTGATGCGGACGCCGCCGGTGATGGACAGGCCGTGGGTGGCGAACCCGCCGGCCTGTGGGCCGCCTTCGGTGAGGAGGGCGACGACCTGGCGGAGCATGTTGGCGTTGAGGACGTCCGCGCCGTCGTTGAACAGGCCGTAGACCGTCACAGCATCAACTCCAGGCGCTCAGCGGGGTGAACAGAAGGCCCGGTGTGGCGCCGGGGACGAACGTCGTCGACGAGTACCGGATGGTGGTGGTCGACTCGGCGGGCAGGTCGAACCAGCTGGAGCCGCGGGTGATGAGGCCGGCGCGGGATGCGGCGCCGTTGAGGACGACCGTTCTGGCGCGTGAGTCCAGGTCGAGGGTTTCACCGACGCCGAGGTCGATGTTGATTGCCATGCGGCGGTCCAGGTCGACCGCTTCAATGACGGGGTTTCCGACAGGTCCGGCGATGTGGGCGATCCATGGGGCGTCCATGTCACCGGTGTTGGCTGCTTCGCCTGCGCCGCCGGAGATCCGCACCGGCAGCGACGCGGGCAGGCTTGTCGGGAGGTCGACGCCGCCTTCGTACTGGGGTAGGCCGATCTCGACCGGGTCCGGGTTGAAGCCGTACTTGCGGGGGTCGGGGGCGACGAGGGGGATCTGGATGGAGTAGCAGCAGCGGCCAATTCGGGTCGCTTTCAGTGGCCCGTCGAGGCGGGCCTGCACATACCGTTCTGGCGGGTCGGACACGCGGATGACGGCGAGGCCGTTGACGGGTAGGGAGCGGTGCAGCTGCTGCAACGCCGTCTGGCGCAGGGTGGTGGTGCGGGCCACGATCCAGCCGTCCAACGTCAACGTGCGGGCGCCGAAGGTTTGCGGGCCCAGGTGCACGCCGTGGGTGCTGACGCGTTGGGTCTTCTGTGACACCACCTCAGGGGTGTCGTCCCAGCCGGTCAGGTTTCCTACATGCCATTCGGTTCCGTCGATGTCGGACTGGCCGAACGTGACATCGCCGACCTGCACCAACGTCGGACCGAACTGGTAGCCGGGCGGGAACGTCGTCGCGTCCGAGACAACCGATGGCGGTGGACTGCCGAGAATGGGCACGTACCGCCGCCTTCCTACCGATGCTGGTTAGCGGACAACACCCGTGCGGACCATGTAGCCGATCTCGTCGCCGACCATCCGCGCATCTGACCGGGTACGCGACTGGGCACCGTTGAGCACGATCGACCCGATAAGCGGCTGGCCCTGGCCGATCGCCGGGCTGGTGTCGCGGCGGGTCAGCATCGGCTGCGCAATCCCCAGGTTCGACGGAACGATGCCGCCGGTCGCGAAGCCGCGCGGTGCGCCGAACGCGTCCAGGAACTTCTGCACCCCGGCCACCCCACCGGCACGGGCCGCCGCGTTGGCGGCGTTGAGGTACTCGGAGCCGACCGCGCGGGTCCACTCCGGCCGCATCACGGCCTCGCCGCCCCCGACGCCGATGATGGCGGTGTCACGGCCCGGGGTGTAGCCGGGCACAATGCCGCCATCGGCGAAGAAGTTGATTCTCGGTAGGCCGAAGTTGCCGATCGACATCCGTGACGCGAACGTGTTCCAGTAGGAGATTGCCTGGTTGAGGGCGTTGCGGATGGCGTTGGGGATGCCGTTGAACATGCCGGACACCGACGCGGAGATTCGGCCCGGTAGCTGCCCGATCCAGGCGACGAGGTTGTTGAAGCTCCCTGATACGTATGTCAGCACGTTCGACGTCCAGCTGGTCGCCGACGTATACATGCCTCGGAAGGCGTTGGACACGCCTGCCCAGATGTTGTTGGCGGCGTTGACCGTCCCGTTCGAGATCGATGACCAGGTGTTGTTCCACCACGTGCCGAGGCTCGAAAGCCAACCGGGGATGGTTTGGGTGAAGAAGCGGCCGATGGCCTGTAACGCGGGAGCGATGTAGTTGTCGTAGGCGTCCCAGAGGAACTCGTAGTACATCGTCCAGTACTTGATCAGCAAGCCGACGGCGAGGACGACCGCTACGACGAGTGCCCCGACCGAACCGGTCAGGGCGAAGATCGCTGCGGCGGCCACCGCGAAGATGAACAGCACCGTGTTCGGGTCCAGACCGGCGAGCCAGTCGAACAGCCACACCAGGGTCTTGAGAAGCACCCCGCCGAGTGGGGCCAGTGCGATGCCGAGCTTAATCGTGACGACGACAAAGTCGGCGAGGAGCCGCATCACCTCGGGCCCGGTTTCCTTGATGTAGGCAAGGAACTCCAGGAACTCAGGGGTGTTGACGGCCTTGGCGAGCCATGTGGCGAACTCGCGCAGGTTCGACGCCAGCCCGGCGAAGATCTGGTCCGTCGTGGAGCCGAAGGCAACGATGAGGATGGAGCCGATCTCACCCAACGCGGTACCAATGTCGACGATGTAGCCAAGAATCTCCGGACCCTCGGTGATCAGATAGTTGAGCAGCGCCAACCCTGCCGGCGACGAGAAACGGTTCGCGATCTGCTGGGCCGCGACGCCGAGAGCTTTGCCCATGGCGGCGACGAGGGTGTTGACCGTGCCGAACAACGGCATCAGGCTGCGGATTGCCGCCTGAACGCCCGGCAGCATGCTTTCCTGCGCTGTGAACTTCAGCCGGTCGATCGCAGGCATGACCTCGTTGTTGAGGAACAGCACAAACTCGCGCCCGGCCGGGCTGAGTTTCTTGAACGCCTCAGCAACCTTGTCGATCCCTCCCGCACCTGAGGTGCCGGTGTCGTTCAGGGCGTCGATGTAGTCGCGCTGCGACTTCTCCAAGGCGAGGTTAGCTTCGAGTAGCGAGATCGCGGTGTCGCGCTGCTCACGGGCGACCTCCCGTGCCACATCGGCGCGTTCCTGCTCCGCCTCCGCCAACGCCTGCTGCGCGTCGAGTACTTCGCGGGCCCCGTCGACGCCGGCCTTCGTCGCCGCGTCAGTCTCTTCCTTCAGGCGACCGTTCGCGAGGGCCTGCTCATCAATGGCCAGCCTCGCCCGATCAACAGCCAAGGCGGCCTCGCGGCGTTCGTCGGCTGTCTTCGACTCGTCGAAGTTGACCTGCGCCAGCGCCTCCTGCGCCTTACGCAGCGCAATCTCGGCTTCCTCGGTGTCGATGACCGCCCGGCGGTTCGCCAACGCCAAATCTTGCAAGGTGCGGATCGCTTCGCGGCGGGCGTCGTTCAGATCCCGCTGAGCCTCGATGATCGCCCGGTCGGCCTGCTCGATGCGCCGCGCAGACCGGATCGCCGCTTCGGCCGCGTCGAGTTCGGCCGTCTCCAGGCCACGCTGGGCCGCCTGTACCGCCAAAAGCGCGTCGGCGCGGCGTCGGGCCAGCTGGGCGGCCTGGTCGACACCGCCACCCCCGCCACCGGTCTTCGGTGCCCGCAGGGCGGTAAGTGCACCGCCGATGCCGGAGAACCCGAGCAGCGCCGTGCCGACCGCTGCACCAGCAACAGCGGCAGCCGCGCCAAGTGCCACAATTGCCGCCGTCGCAGCCGCGATAGCCGGAACACCGATCGGTGCAATCGACGCAATGACCGCCACCAGTGTCTGCGCCCGACCCGTCGCCAAACCGAGACTGTTCGAGTCGACGTTGACCCGCCGCTCGTAGCCGAGCCGGTCCAGCCGCTGCTGCATCCGCGCCAGTTCCAGCAGCGCCTGCCTCGTGTCCGCCCGAACGTTGACGTCGGTGTGTGACTGGGCGAGGATCCGCAACTGGGTACGCAGGCCGTCGATGTCCTGGCGTGCCGCGTCGGCGGTTATGTCGATACCAATCCGTTGACTGGACAGTTGGGCCAGCCGGCGTCGCACCAGTTCGATGTCGCGGTCGATCAGCGGCGTGTTGGTGCCGATCTGGATCGGGCGGATGCTGCGGGCTGCGGCGTGGACGCCGGCACCGAACGCACGTCCGTAGGCGCTGCCGTCGGAGAACCCCCGACCGCCACCGCCGCCGCCCGGGCCGCCGGGCGGGTTTATGTTCGGCGTCGGGTTCTGGTTGCCGAGCGCCGCCGCCGCTGCAGCGACCCTGGCGATCGCGGCCAGCGCCGCAGTGTCGCCGGTGACCGTGACCTTGATTTCGATGTCGGTCGTCGTTGTCGCGATCGCAGCCCGAAGCGCCGCCAGCGACGCTGCTGCCGCACCGGTGTCGATGTCGACGTTCAGCGTGGTGTTGTCGAGCGAGTCGACCGCGGTCTTGAATGCCGCCAGCGACGCTGCCGCCGCACGCGTATCCACATCGACCTTTATGTCAACGGTGAAGCCGCGTACGGCGGACCGGATCGCGGACCGGAAGCCGGCCACGTCCGGCTCAACCTTGACCTTGACGGGCCGCAGCCTGGCCAACGCGGCGCGAAGCGACGCCTGGAATCCCGACGTGTCGGGCTCAACCTTCACGTTGACCGGTCGGAGCCGCGACAGCGCCGCCTTCAGGGCCGCTTCGAAGCCCGATGTGTCCGGAACAACGTCGACGGAAACTTCACCAGCGTTCGGTGCCGTCACCTAAGGCACCTCCCGCCACAGGTCAGTCGGTGCCGATGCGGCGGTGCCGGAGGTAGAAGTCCATGGCATCGCGCCCCATACGTCCCGGCCTGCGACCGTCCGGGGTAGTAATGCCGGGGCGCGGGTACGGCTGTGGTTTTTGGCCCTTGCCGTCGCCCTGGGCGAAGATCAGCCAGCCGATCAGGTCGGAGATGTGCGCCAAGATCAGGTCGGTATGGGACCAGGCGCCGTGCTCGTCACGCCCACCGGCCATGTCGGCAAGTTCGGCGTCGGAGAACTGGTTCCGCTGAAAAGTTTTCGTCGCCGACTCCGACGGCAGATGCTCAATCAGCGCCGACAACCTGCGGAACGTCAACCGCGACGCCCCGCCACCGGCCCTCCACAGGTCACGTAGATCCAAGTGGTAGTAGCGGGCCAGGTCGGCTTCTACCTCCTCCGCGCACGCCTCAAGGCACGCGACGACGGCCGAGATTTTCCCGCCGACTCACCGGACAACTCGGCCCAGCGGCCGAAGAAGGCATTCGCCTCGTCCATGTTCGGCCGCAGGTCCCGCCACCGGTCCCAGTCCCTGTCGGACAGGACGAGTTTCGCCCACTCGTTGTAGGCGGGGATCGGGTTGCGGTTGACGTCGATCGCCGCCCACGCGTCCACATCCCACGCCCCGGAGCGGGGGACGTGAATGTCGGCGTTGGCGGTGCCGTTCTTGGTGCGGAGTTCGACAACGACGGAGCCGTCCTCGGTCTCCTCTTCGGTGTCGACCTCCGCAATGGCGGCTTCGAGGGCGGGCTGCTGGGGTTCGTCGTCTTCGGGCACGGCGGGGTTCCTTCCGGGGTTTGGGGCACAAAGGTGCGGGCCGCCCAGGGTGGGGCGACCCGTGACTGTTCGGTTAGGCGGCGAGGGCGGGCTGGACGACGAACTTGTGCACCGAGTTGCCGTCGCCGTCGGGATATGCGGTGATCGTGAACTGGTACGACGTCATCGTGGTCTTGTTGTGGGTGATCGACGCCCGGCCGGTGATCTCTCCGTTGGAGATGTAGTAGCGGATGACCTTCTCGCCGTCGATCGTGTCGAAGATCCATGCCCGCAGGTCCTGGCCCGAGTCGTCGTTGATCGCGTAGTCGAACGCGCCGTCGCCGTCCGGGGTCGGCACCGCCACCTGGTCGTAGAGAGCCAGCACCAGCGGCGACGACTCCAGCGGGGTGATCTGGAACGTCCGCGTCCGTGACGTGACCTGGGTCCGGACCGAGCCGAGGTTGCCCCAGGCGGTGAACACCTGCCGGTCCTCTTCGACGTTGAGGACGAGGCCGTCGTCGTGGCACCAGCCGAGGTCGCCGGCGGCGAACGCGGCGGGGACGGTGGTGGCGTCGGTCGGTGCGGTCGAGCCGAGGGCGGCGGTGTAGCCGCGCCCGTCGGCGGAGACAACGGCAAGGTCGATGTCGCGAGCCATCGCGCGAGCCCCTTTCGTGGGCAGGAGGTAGCGGCCCGCGACGCGGGCTGAAACAGGCAGAAGTGAGAAAAGGGCGGCGGCTACGTGCCGCGGCGCACGTGGACCCAGATCCGCAGGGCGGACCCGTACCGGTGCACCTGATTCTTCGAGTCGTACGGCCTGCGCATCGGTGACGTCGACACCTGGACGCGGGTGATCACATGCCCGTCGAAGGTGTGGTTGCGCAGACCCGTCAGGTACACCACCGCCCGGCCGGCAAGGGTCAGCGCACCTTCCTGTGTAGCGCCGTAGGCGTCCACGTCGACGCTGGCCTCGTCCACGGCAAGGCCGTCGTAGCCGCCCCCGAACCGGCCGATGACGAACAGCGGCAGGATCGGACGCAGATCCCTGCCCGGGAGGCGGGTGAGGGCGCCGGTGATGTCGTCGCCGAAGTGGCCGGTCAACAGGTCGCAGAGTTCGGCGTCGAGGTCCGGCCAGCCCACGACAGATCAGGCGATCTTATAGGCGGTGAGCTTCAACTGCGACGAATCGACATCGATGTTGGTGCGGGTGCCGTACAGGTTCGGGGCGCCAAGGCGGAACTGGCGCGCCGACGACGCCGGCACCGACACCGTCTTGCCGGTGACCGCCTGCCCGTCGACCGACAACAGGCCGACGGTCACGGTGTGCGGGCCGCCGGAGTCGGCGTTGCGGACGACCAGCCACGTCGACCCGTTGTTGGCGACGTAGTGGTGATTGGTCGAGTCGCCGTTCACCTCGGTCGCGGCAGCGGCGGCAGTGGTGGTGATGTTGGTGACGGGGATGACGACGCGGGCCACGTCCTACTCCTTGCTGTCGCTGCTTGTGGTGGTGCTGCTGGACGAGGGGGTCGGCTGCGCCTTCGCGGCCTTGGCCGGCTTTGCCGAGGCCGTGCCGGCACCCCACACCCGGGAGCGGGGGTCGGCCGCCTGGTCCGCGGCCGGCTGGTCGGCCGCTTCGGCGGGGGTGATGTGCCGCTTGGCGCCGCCGGTCTCGACCGGAACGCCGCCACCCTGCTCCTCAGCCTCGGCCTGGACCGTCTCGCCCTCGGCGATCTGCTCGTCGGTCAGGTAGGTGGCGTGGCCCTGCGCGACGAGGGCCTTCGCCTCGGCGACCGGCAGTTCCTCGTACTTGCCGATGCGGTCGCGGTCGATACGTCCGTCCTTCACGGCGTAGCCGATCCGCACCCACCGGTGGGTGGGGCGGGAGTCGTCGTACTCCTCGGGCATCTCACGGTCCTCTCAGGACGTCGAGGGATCGCCCGAGCACCCGCTGGGCATCCATGTGTTCGGTGCCAAACTCAAGGAAAGGGGCATAGTGGGCGCCAGAGTCGGGGTCCTGGACGGCGTTGCTGACCCGGCCCACCCGCTTGCCGTCCCGCTCCACCACCGACACCTCGAAACTCGCCTGATACAGGCCCGTATCCACCGGGGCGATCGCACGAGCCCGCGCCGCGACCCGCTCGGCGAGCTGCCGCATGGCATCGCCCATCTCCGATGTGGCAGCCATTGCCCTGATCCCAGCGTCATTGGCCCGGAACGTCGCCACGACGCCTCCCGTCCTACAGGATCAGTTCGGTAGCGGGTGGGAAGTACCAGACGGGCAGCGTCTCGTCGGTGGTGGTGACGGGGGCGTCGCCGGTCAACGCCGTGTTGCGGGCGGCGAGCTGCTTCAACTCCGCGTCAGTAGAGGCCAGCAAGCGTTCGGCGTGGGCCCGGTCGTCGGCGTCGTCGACCCAGGTGTACTGCGCCCAACCGGCGGCCCTACGTGCGGCAAGGCCACGGGCACTGTCGGTGAGAGCGTTTGCCAGGTCCCCCGTGGCGGCCGACACCCAGGCGCAGGCGTCGGTGATGAGTCGCTGAACTGCGCTGGCCGTCGGGTGGGTTGCTTGGCCGTCGCCAGTCGCAGGGCCGTCGCGGAACGTCTGGACGGGATTGCCATAGCCGTCGACCGCCCCGACCAGCGTGGCACTGGGCACGTACGCGGCGACATCCTCGAGTTCGGGCCGCCAGTCGACGATCTCGGCTGCGGTCGGCTGCCGCGTGACGTACACCTTCTGCGGGGCGACGCCTTCACCGGTGCCGTCGATGGTCCAGGTGGCGATCCACTCACCCGCGACGGTCGGGACGAACGAGGCGACCCAGTTCTGCCCGCCGTCGGTAGAGATCGGTGTTGGGGTGAGTGCTGTCCCGTCCGGCCCGTCGACCGTGACGGCGACGAGGGTTGTGCCGTCCGACGGTTCGATCTCGATGCTGATTGTGGCGAGCCCGTTGGCGTACGGCACCGGACCTCCTACAGGCTTCGGGTCACGTACCGGGGTTGGACGACGCGGGTTGTGTGGCGTGGCTCAAGTACGTGGGTTACGTACCGGCCGGGGCGACGCCCGCCGTCGGTGGCGCCTGTGGCGGACCCGACGGCGGCAGTAGTACCGGTGGTCGACGTGGTGAGCGCGCCGGCGGTGACGCTGGCCGCGGTGGCGACCGCTGTGCCGGTGGCGAAGCGGATGACCGCACAGTCTCCGGACGCTCCGCCGGTGCCGCCTGCGTTACCGCCGCTGTCGGGGGCGGTGATGCTGGCGGTACCGCTCGCTTCGCCTTGGCCTGCGGTGCTGCCGGTGGTGTCGCGGGCGAGCGCTGCCGTGCCGCTGGCACTCGCCGTGGCAGAGCTGGCGCCGATCGCCGACAGGTTGAGCGCTGCCGTGCCCGTCGCCGTACCGCTACCGGTGGCCATGCCGGTGGCAGCCGCCGAAACTGCTGCGCTGCCGGTCGCGGTCGCGGTTCCGTCGGCATCACCGTTGGCGCCTTCACCGATGACCGTTGCTGTGCCGGTGGCCTGCGCGGTCGCCCCAGTGGTGCCGGTGGCGAAAGCGGTGCGCTCGCCGATCCCGGTCGCGGCGGCGGTTCCGGTGGTGGTGCCGCTGGTCGGCCGGTCGGCGGTAGCTGCGCCGCTGGTGGTGCTGGTGCCGGTTGCGGTGCCTGCGGCGGCCAAGGTGAGTGTGGCGGAGCCGGTTGCCGTAGCGACACCCGTGCTGGTGCCGGTGGCGTCGTTGCCGGTGGACGCCTCG
>JACCDR011916257.1_pt1 | contig 15081 bp, 15 predicted proteins | sample 7446431 | NCBI WGS metagenome assembly JACCDR01 (sample SAMN15323443, study PRJNA562643) | freshwater metagenome | isolation source: river surface water | place: USA:Blue River Watershed | collected 2017-08-17 | reverse complement strand
CTTTTTATTTTCTAGCAAAAGCACGCGGATAATGGCGACGAATTCGAACATGATTAGTGCAAGTCGCCAAAATGGATATTATTGAGGAGCAGATGGCACATTAAAACGAAAAGAAAATTTGTTGCCGAGAGGCAGCACCTAAAAACTGGCGCAATTTCTCTAAAACTTATCGAAAAATAATTTATTCTTTCTAAATTGGTGCACACCACACCAATAAACCGCAGACATTCTTATTATATTTTTTTGCTTGTCATTTACGAAAATTTATAACAATCCGAAGTTAAGGACACCGCAGCCAAAACAACGCCCCTAGGAAATCTCAAGAAATATTTTCTGGATAAACTTAAAGAGAAAAAGGAATTTAAAAACCCAGTATTGAGACTGGAAGGATCATTCTGCATCCTTACAAATGAGCCTTTAAAAATTGCTTTCGGCATCAAAATGCCAATGAGCAGGGGCAACGCCTTGATAATTGTCTCTCTTTACAGCAATGCTGTCTCCGATTAGACAGCCGAGATATATCCCTCGTTTATCAGCACCACCAAAGGCTAAGGAAGAAATATTTCGCAAACGATTGCTTTTTATCTGGTCGAGATGAGGGCGGCCCATACAATTATCGATATAGGCTTGCTCTACCCAATCCAAATGAGGTTGATCGCAATCTTGCAACTCAAGCGTGTAATGCCCCGTATTTGGATTGACGCGCACTACACTGTTGCTCACGATACTCGTAATCCATAAATAGCCCTCTGTATCCATGGTAAGACCATCAGGATAAATACCGCGACCAAATTTGGTGATAAGTTTTTTATTGACCAGAGAATTATCCTCCGCAATATCAAAACGAATTAGCTCACGAGCAAATGTCGCGTTTACATAAAGTGTTTTACCGTCCGGCGTGACATAGACTTCGTTGGTGTAGCCAATATTATCGGCGACAATTCGTGCGCCCTTTTCATCCATTACTGCGATAAAACCGTCGGCTACATCCGAGCGATAAGCCGCAGCGCGCGGCATTTGCCGAGTGCTTACCGTAAACCACAGGCGATCTTGGTGGTCTAGCAATACAAAATTGCTGGGAGGAATGGGCTGTCCATTTAACTCGGTTAGGAAGGGAGTAATTTTATTGTTGCGTTCAACGCGATAAAATCCGCCGCGAGTATCCCCCAAGTGCGCAACCACAAAGGTGCCATCCTTCAATAAGGCGAAACCATTCGGTTTTAGAACCCCGATGTCAGGCAGCTCACCGCCACCATAAAAAAACTGTTCGCCTTGTTTATTAATTTGAGTAACGCCGCCGCGGAAATCAGAGACATAGATATTCTCCGCCGCAGTAACCAACACACATTCAGGCCGAACCAAACCTGTGCCTATAAACGTAAAATTTTCCAATTGCATGGTTAAGACCTAAGCTCGATTTGACGACGTTCTTGATTGGATTGATAAATAGCATTTTCAATATGAATGTTATCGAGGTATTCACGCCCCGTATTTTCTAGCGCGCCACCTGCAGTAAAATGAGCGACTAGGTGCTTAATTGTTTCATAAACACAATCGCCGCCAAAATTTTTATCGTTCCAAGTATAAGTACTTTCAACTTCATCGAAGTCTCCAAATTTTCGCAACCAAATTCGCGCAGAACCATCCAAACGAATGACACCTTGGGTACCTTCAATAAGAAGCTCGCCCATCGTTCGCCTTGTATTAGTGGCAGCATGATCCAGCAAACGGTTTCCATTAAAAATAGCGCGCAAATTATTGTCAAAATCGAAAATCACAATGCCTGAATCTTCACCTTTAATCACAGGGTTGCAGCGGCGCAAATCTGCGTAAACACTTTTCACCTCGCCAAATAAATAACGGAAGGTATCTACTAAATGGATGGCGGTTTCGTGGACCAAAAATTTTTCCATTTGCTGAAAATAAGGTTGGCGTGCCAAGTATGCATCCTTGCCTTGGCCATCACCCGGCCGCAGGCTAAACCGCACATCTAAAATATCGCCACAAAAATTGTCATTTAGAATTTTTTTTACGTGCCGGTACCAAGGCATAAAACGAAAATTTTCGTGCACGATTAATTTAATTCCCGCCTCATCAGCAATACGCACCATCTCTTCTGCATCTGCCAGTGTCTCACCAAATGGCTTTTGACAAATGACATCGACTTTATGTTTTGCAGCGAGCTTTACGGCTGCAACATGGGTTGGCGGTGGAGTAATAATATCGAGCAAATCAGGCCTACAATTTCCAAGCAGCCGATCTAAATCATTGTCCGCATGGACGATAGAGTATTTTTGTGCAAACTCTTCCGCACCGGCTAGAGAACGATTGCAAACACCCACCAAATCGATTTCTTGGATACGCTTCCAAGCGTCGTAATGAAATTGGCTAAAATAGCCTACACCAACACACGCTACCTTCAATTTACTTTTTGTTGTCATTATTTTTACCACCCAGCCAAACAGGATAATACTAAAATGCAAATTAACCGCATAAAACCAGAAGCCAACTGGTTGAGTTAATCTTCCAATATTTTTTGCCAATAACCCACATCAACCCAGCGATTAAATTTTCGGCCTACCTCGGCATAGTGCGCCACTTTTTCAAAGCCAAAAAACTCATGTAACTTTGCACTGGGTTCATTAGGCAATGCCAAACAACCCAACGCAACGTGAAATTTTTGTATTCTTAATGATTCAAGTAGTGCTGCATAGAGTGCCTTTCCATAACCCTTGCCGGATAAATTATTTCTTATGTATACCGTAGTTTCCACCGTGAGTTTATAGGCACTTCGCTCCTTCCATTTTGTGGCATAAGCGTAACCCACCAGAACGCCATCCACCTCACACACAAACCAGGCACACAATTTGGTATAGGCATCAATTCGTCGCGCCATCTCTTCAACACTCACCGGAACTTCTTCAAAGGTTATTGTGGTATTTTCAACGTAAAAATTGTAGATATCACAAATTTGTTGCGCATCTTGCAATTGGCAATTTCTGATTCGCACAATGAACTCGCCCCTTAGGTTGTCAGTTATCGATCTGGTATAAGTTTTTCATCTGAAGACATAAACATCCAGATAAAAATTGCAACAAAACTTAAACCCGCCGCCACATAAAAAAACGGTAGTTGACTATTCGTCCACTTCAACAAATAGGGATATGCAATGATGGTTACAAATGCACCCAAGTTCCCTGCCATATTCATCGTACTAGAAAATGCGCCCGCGTGCTTTTTGCCAACATCAATACAAAATGCCCAAGAAGGACTTAAGGTCATGTCCGCACCAAAAACCGCAATAGATAAAAAGATGACGGCGGTTATCGGTGTGTTCGACATGGTTACCATTACCATTCCGAAAGATGCGAGCGCAAAGCCTATCATTGCCGGAATACGACGAGAATATTTGCCATAACCATTGCGATACATTACATCAACAAAAATGCCAGAAATAACGTTCCCTAAAAATCCCGCAATTAATGGAATAGAGGTATAAAGACTGGCCTCAACAACACTCATCGAAAATTTCTGTTTAATGAACGGGAACATCCAAGTTAGGGTAAAATAAAATGTAAAATTACTACAGATATATTGCGCCATGGCTAGCTGCATAGCTTTAAGACGAATGAGTGTTAAAAAAGGTATATTCTCCACTTCGCCAACAGAGGGCTGCTGACGACCTTGGACTATTAATGTCTTTTCTTCATCAGATAGATGTGAACTTTCCTCAGGGGTATCGCGAAAATAGACAAACCACACAATTGCAAACGCAACACCAATGAGACCGAATATCACAAAAGCTTCGCGCCAACCCAATGTTTGAATAATAAAAGCAACAACGGGTATTCCAAATGCAGCACCCAAACGTGACCCAGAGAAATTGAGCCCTTGAATAGTGCCCCGCTCAGTTAAGGGGTACCATTTATACACAACTTTTGCTAACGAAGGAAACGCACCGGCTTCACCAGCACCAAACAAAAACCGAATAATAATTAAAGAGACAAAATTAAACGCAGCACCCGTTACAGCCGTCAACAAAGACCAAATTGCAACAATGGATGAAATAACAATTCTTGGGCCTTTTTTATCAGCCCAGATGCCAGAAGGCGTCTGGAATAGCGCATAGCCTAAGGTAAACACCGCCATTGCCCAGCCAAATTGTTCTCCGGTTAAATTAAGATCGCGAGTGATGTCATCTTTTGCGACAGAAATAGCGGCCCTATCGACATACAAGAGCACGGTTAGAAAAAAGCAGGCGACTGCCAACAAATAGCGAATTGGTATGATTGGTTTTTTCAAAATTTTTCCCTTCTCTCAATGTGTTGTATAGCTTTGTAATTAGTATGATTTTGTAATTAGAATGCAATCAGTCGTTTCGATGGGAAATCGCAATTGATCGGTTATTATCGATTGCGAGTTTTGTACAGGTTCAATTATTGCTTTTTAATACTCGCCGAAATTTTTTCATAAATCGATTGAGTACCATCACTTCCACCTAATTCACAAGGCAATATGGCACCAGAGGCGTAAGCGCTTTCTATCGCACGATTAATTAATTCGCCCGCAGCAAGAACGTGCTTGTTATCGTATTTAAAGCCCAACCACTCTAACATCATAGCGGCAGACAAAAACATGGCCGTCGGGTTAGCTTTGCCTTGGCCCATAATATCCGGTGCACTACCGTGGCAAGGTTGGAAAACAGCATTTTTCTCGCCAATATCTGCAGAAGGCGCCATTCCCATTCCACCCATCAAACCAGCACACAAATCTGACAAAATATCACCGAACATATTTTCGGTAACCATCACATCAAACATCCAAGGTTGACGCACCAATTGCAATGCTGCGGCATCAACGTAAATGTGGTTAGCAGTTAAGTCTGTATGTTTAGCAGCAACTTCATCAAAAATTTTGCGCATGAAAAAGAATGAGCCCAACACATTGGCTTTATCCACGCAAGTCACCATACCTTTATGGCCTTGTGTTTTACGTTGCGCAGCTAAATTGAACGCGAATTCAAATAAACGCTCGCAGCCTTTGCGGCTGATTTTTTGCGTGTCATAAGCAACTTCATCTTTGCCTTCACCTTCAATGCGAAATTTTTCACGGCTGGCGAACAGGCCTTCGGTACTTTCGCGAATCATCACGAAATTTAATTTTTTGCCGCGCGCATCTTCGAGCGGAAGGGGAATTCCGGGCATGGTACGCACGGGGCGAACACCCGCAAACAAATCCATTTTTTCGCGCAACTCTAATTGCGGCGCAATTTCGCGACCATCGGGGTAGCGAATACTGGGCATACCCATGCAGGCTAACAAGGTGGCATCTGAGCCGAAGGCATGATCCAAGGCTTCTTTCGGTAAAGATACGCCGGTTTTTTTGTAGTAGGCGGCACCGGCATCAAAGTTTGTGAAATTAATGGTGAAGCCCCCTACTTTATCGCAAGCCTGGCGCAAAATGTCCAAACAAACTGGGGTCACTTCGGTGCCTATACCATCGCCTGGGAGAACGGTAATTTCAAAATGATTTTTTGTGCTCATACATCCTCTATCAAAAAAAGTAATTGTTGAAAAATATTTGTTAAGAACCTGACACGGGTAATTTTTTTAGAATTTCAATTAAAGCAGAACCGCCTTTAACGCGATGATGCCGATGTATTGCCACGGCCTTTTCTGCATCACCGGATTTTATTGCCTGCACCACGGCGGTGTGATCTTCTGTTGAATCGGTGGGTTTATCTCTAAAGCTCAAGGTGACATACCGCGCTCTATGCGCCTGGCCCCAGTACATCATCACCGTTTCTTTTAAGCGTTTGTTGCCGCATAAATCCAACAATAACTGATGGAATTTTTCGTCGGCTGCAGCCCAAGCATCTAAATTATTACTTTCGAGTGCGCGCTCCATATCATGTGTTGTGGATTCAAGAACGTTTTGCTCTTCATTGCTCAGACCTTTGGCCGCCAAAGCATAAATCGCCTCGCATTCCAATGAGGTGATAACCTGATAGATCTCGGCCATATCGTCTGCCGATATGGGCAACACTTGAATACCGTGACGAGGCTGAATGCTAATAAGCCCTTCGTGCTCTAACCGCACCAGCGCTTCGCGCAGCGGGGTACGACTGACGCCAAGTAAATCCACCAACTCTCGCTCAAGGTAATAGATGCCGATCTTCAACTGATTCGAGAGAATCATTGATTTAAGGGCAGAGTAAGCTTTAACGCTTAAAGATTCGCCACCGGCATTTTTTTCTATCTCGCCGTTCCCCATGAATCAACCTTCGTTTCCCAATGACATCACCTAAAACAGCAATTTATTTAATTTCGACGACCGATGCACGGCCTGCTTTCATCTAACCATCCGCGACTAAATCGCTTCGCACATCACATTTGCTTGCATCTCGTCAACAAACACATTAACGTATACATTAACGTATTCATTGCATAAGTCAATTTAATTATTCTTTCTTTTCAAAGGTGTCTATCGATGACCCATAAACCCTTTTTGGGCTGTATCGCTGATGATTTTACCGGAGCATCCGATTTGGCAGGTTTTCTGGCGGAAAGCGGAATGCGAACCCTGCAAATTAATAGTGTTCCCACCACAAGCCCAGAGGACTACCAGCAGTTTGATGCCATTGTCATAGCGCTCAAGTCTCGGTCCGAACCGGTTCAAACTGCAGTAGCTGAATCCCTATCAGCACTACAGTGGTTGAGACAAGCAGGTTGTGAAAAGTTTTACTTCAAATATTGTTCGACATTTGATTCCACGAACCAAGGCAATATTGGCCCAGTGACCGATGCATTACTCAATGAATTGGAGCAAACCTGCACTATTGTGTGCCCAGCTCTCCCAGTGAACGGACGCACTATTTACAAGGGTCACCTCTTCGTGTTTGACCAACCCTTGCATGAAAGCCCCATGAAAAATCACCCTATCACGCCTATGCGAGACTCATCGTTAATTCGGTTGATGGAAGCGCAATCCACCGGAAAAGCGATTAATATCCCCTACCAGATCGTGGATCAGGGCGAAGCAGCTCTTACCGCCGAACTGGAACGTTTAAGTAAAACGCATCAATATTTAGTAATAGATGCCTTAAAAACTGAGCATCTGATTACACTAGGACACTGCTGTAAACCATTTAAGTTAGTAACGGGCGGCTCAGGTTTGGCAATAGATTTATGTGCAGAGTTTGAACCGCAAGGATTTGTACGCAAAGCCGTTCGCGACTCTGTGAGTTCGCTGAAAGCACCCACCGTAGTGTTAAGTGGTAGCTGCTCTGCGATGACACAACAACAGGTGGCGGCTTTTAAAGAAAATCATTCGTCACTATTTCTTGACCCTTTTGCTCTGCGCTCTGGCGAGCTCACACTCGACACCATTAGCGAATGGATCAAGGTACACATAAGTAAAGAGATTCCTCTTATTTATGCTACCGCTGCTCCGGATTTTGTCGCACGTGTTCACCAAGAAATTGGCAATCACGAGTCGCAACTACTGCTAGAAAACACGCTGTCAGCGGTTGCCGGTATTTGTCATGATTTGGGCGTGCGAAATTTTGTTGTTGCAGGCGGGGAAACCTCTGGCGCAGTTGTCAAACATTTAGCTATTTCTCAATTCCAAATTGGGCCCATAATCACTCCCGGTGTACCCATGGTGCAAACACTCGGCGAGGATAAAATTAATCTTGCATTAAAATCGGGAAATTTCGGCCAAGCCGATTTCTTTTCAAAAGCCGTGGAGGTTTTATCATGTTAGACGAATTAACCGCAAAGAAAAAAATTGTAACCTACGCAAAATCCATTTTTGAAAGAGGCTTAACTTCCGGCGCTTCCGCCAATATGAGCGTGAAAATTCCTGAAGGTTGGGTAATTACGCCCACCAACACCTGTTTTGGCTTTTTGGTGGAAGAAGAGTTATCCGTTGTCGATCACCATGGAAATTTATTGCGCGGTGCTAAAGCATCTAAAGAATTTTTATTGCATAAAGTCATGTACGAAGCGCGCCCCAGCGATACTTGCATCATTCATTTGCATTCAACTTACGCTACCGCATTATCCTGTTTGCCGACTTCCGACATTTTCAATACCGTACCCACTTACACACCTTATTTAACTATGCGCTTAGGGCCCATTGCTTGCGTACCTTATTTTTCACCTGGCGTTAAACAATTGGCGGACGCCGTAGCGCAGTTTGCCGCTAAGCACCCAGGTGTAATCATGGCAAACCACGGCCCAATTGTGTCTGCAAAATCCGTTGAAGATGCGGTTTACGGTATGGAAGAGCTGGAAGAAAGTTGTAAGCTGGCGCTTATGTTACAAGGCATGAATGCCAATCGATTAACGTCTCAACAAATTAACGAATTGCTCACTCGTTTTGCGAAATAGGAAAGTGTTATGTACGTCATTACCGTTTACTTCAAAGTTCACCCTGAATATGTCGATGACTTTATCAAAGCCATGAAACAGCAAGCAGATGATTCACTCACTCGCGAAGCTAATTGCCATTACTTTGATGTTTGTCAGTCCGCCACAGACAGTACTCAGATTTTTTTATACGAGGTTTATGAAACCGAAATGGACTTCCAAGCACATCTGAAATCAGAACACTTTATTAATTTTAATCACAAAACGGCGAATTGGGTTGCTGAGAAAAGAGTGGTGCCTTACTTAAAATTATGAGATTGCCAAGATTAGGGACTCAATGTCCACCCCAACTTTCTACTTGCGGGACAGCGCTCGCTGAGCAATGAGCCACGCAATTTTACACTAGGGTCTGTTGGTATTTTCCCAACACTTAGTTAAAAAGGCATTTAACGAGAAGCAGATGTTACACTGGCCAATGCCAAATTTGTCATTCTAAGCGGATTAAAAGACAGACCTAGAGCGATACACTCATTGCTTACTACCAAGAACCCAGTAGAGAATACACTTCCGATTTGCTAGTAGTTAAACCTGTTTGACAGCCCCCTACCCCTGGGCTGTCCGCGATGGCCGCTATTGCAAGGTGCTACGGCCTATGCTCCTTCGCCAAATAGTCGTGACTCTGCATTTCCAGCAAGCGACTTTGTGTTCGTTGAAATTCGAAATTTAATTTCCCGTCAGAATAAAGTTCGACGAGTGGGCAAGCGGCTGAAATAACTAGCTTGACTTGACGATCGTAAAACTCATCAACTAAGTTAACAAAGCGGCGAGCTTGATCGTCATTACTTCTTCCCATCCGAGGAACATTACTAATGAACACAGAGTGATACTCTTTAGACAATTCAATGTAATCGTTTTGCGAACGCGGTCCATCACAAATCGCTGCGAAATCAAACCAGACCACAGCCTCTGCCGAAAAACGTGAACGAATGTCGCGCCCTTCTATTACAAGCACCTCGTCGATTTTCTCTTCGGCGGGCGATGACAGCAAGCTACGAAAACTCCTTTGTAAACTGATATCTGCATGTTCGTCCAATGGGTAATGGTAAAGTTCCGCTTGCTCCAACATGCGCAAGCGATAGTCCACACCGCCGTCAACGTTAACGACTCGCGTATGCGCTTTTAATAATTCAATGGCCGGCAAAAAACGCGCGCGCTGCAAACCATCCTTGTACAAACCATCGGGAATTATATTTGAGGTTGCCACTAACACCACACCGCGTTCAAACAATGCAGCCATCAAAGTCCCGAGAATCATTGCGTCGGTGATGTCAGAAACAAAAAACTCGTCGAAACAAATTACCTTAGCTTCTGACGCAATTATATCGGCAACTTTATCCAGCGGATTCTTTTGGCCATCTAGCTGCTTTAACTCAGCGTGAACACGTCGCATAAAGCGGTGAAAATGCATACGCATTTTTTTTGAGAAGGGCAAGCTTTCAAAAAAATTATCCATTAAATAGGTTTTGCCACGCCCTACCCCTCCCCAAAAATACAGACCTTTGATAGGTGCAGCCCTAGATCCAAACAAAGATTTAACTGCGGTAAACAGGGAGTCCGTTGGCGCTGCGTGCCACCTGAGTAATTCTTCGTATAGCCGCTGCAATTCTGCCACAGCTTGAGCTTGGGATTCATCGCGACGAAAATCATCGCGCAATAAATCTCGTTGGTATCGTTCTATGGGGGTTAAATTCATAAAAGCTTCAATTGGAGGTAGATAAAAACTTCCGTCAAATCACAATTTGACGGAGTAAAACAGTGGTGAGATCCGTTTTTAAGCGCGTGAGATATCCGTGAAAAAAATGTCCTGCTTCTGGATAGCAAATCAACTCCTTACCTGAGTGTAAACTCTCAAGCCACTGATAGACAGCTTGCGCGTTAACTCGCTCATCTTTATCGCCCTGCACGACACAAACCGGTGAGTTAAACGCACCCTCGCGATCGAAATCATAACGCTCAAGGGGTGGCGCGACGAGAGTTAAATGGGCAAGGTTTTTGACCAAATAGCTAGCTCGCGCCGCGATGGATGACCCAAAGGAAAATCCCGCCAACAATAGCGGGGAATCAGGCCTATGAGCTTTTGCCCATTGAATCACAGACAAGGCATCATCTAACTCACCCACCGCATTGTCGAATACGCCGTCGCTCTCTCCCACGCCGCGAAAGTTAAAACGCAGTGCATGAATTCCTAAATCGCGATAGGTACGCATAAGTGTGTTAACCACTTTATTATCCATACTGCCCCCCTGCTGAGGATGAGGATGGCAGATTATCGCCAAACCTTGTAACTCAGACAAAGTCGCATTCGCCACACCGTTACATAAAACGGCCTCAAGATTACCGACCACACCGGGAAGCAATAATTTTGATTCTTTTTCAGTCAAGACCATGATTTTCTCGCAGAAAAACGCCTTAGAAAGCGAAGAAGATGGTTTTTTTTGCCAATCTATTTTAACAAAAGGCTTATACTATGAGTGTAGGTTTTGTGAGTATTCGCTGCTAAGCGTGCTGCTCAACAACCCTAGCAATAAGATTTTGCCAGCAATTTGGCGGGCAGATTCTACCTTTATCGACAGTCGTTAAGGAGACTTTTGTGTTCTCACTCAGCACCTTGGTTTTTACCGGTTTCTTTTTTTTACTTTGCGGCGTTGCATTGGGCGCTTTTTTACTCCATGTATTCCGCTCAAGTATTTATAGCCGCGAACTAGAAGATCGTTTAAACGAGGCAGAAAGCACACTTCAAGGTTACCAACGCGACGTTGCAAAATCCTTTGCTCAAACCGCGCAACATGTGCAAAGCCTAACGCGAACCTATCGTGATTTGCATGAGCACTTAGTCAGTTCTGCCTTAAAGTTAACGACACCGGAGATCACGCGAGAGCTGGTAGAGTCGATCAACAATTTGGCGGAAAGTAAAACAAACTATATTAGCACCGAACGCATTGAACCGCCGAGAGATTGGGCACCAAAGCCCCTGGGAGCCAAGGGAACCTTGAGTGAAGACTATGGCTTACGCGATGACGACGCCGTTGTCAGACCAACAGAAACGCCTGAAGATTATGATTTCGACGGTAAGACAAAAAGCTACTAACCCTAATAAATTCCCCTATAACAACCCGGATAGAATACTCCGGGCTTTTCTGCTTATCGCTGGAGCCCGCAATGAGCCTTAAACGTCTATTCGATTTCGCAGGCTGGCCCACTGCGATAGGCGTTATTATTGCGCTATTAGCTATGTTGGTTTTTCCGCAACTTAGGGGACAACGGCCCGAACAAGCCAACCCCGTTCAAGTTGGGCCTTTTTCCTATGCGGACGCTGTCAGTCACGCAGCTCCCGCTGTGGTCAATATTTACACCGAAAAAAAAGTGCTGCAAAGCGCGCCCGAATATTTGAATAACCCCTACTATCGTCAATTTTTTAATAGCACCACCATTCCATTAAAAGAGAGCATTCAAAAAACCTACGGCTCCGGTGTGATCGTTGATACGCGCGGTTTTATCCTAACCAACATGCACGTCATCAAAGGTGCAGACAAAATCCAAGTGCTGCTTAACGATGGAAGCCGTACTTATGTCTCTGCGGAACTGGTGGGCGTAGATCAAGAAAACGATTTGGCCGTGCTAAAAATTACCGCAGAAAAACTGGTCGCCATCACCATGGGAAGCTCAAGCAAAATTCGGGTTGGTGATGTGGTTTTAGCCATAGGAAACCCTTTTGGAGTGGGCCAAAGTGTATCCCAAGGCATTGTCTCGGCGACAGGGCGCTGGAATCTCGGAATAAATAGCGCTGAAAACTTTATTCAGACTGACGCAGCGGTCAATCCAGGGAACTCTGGCGGCGCACTCGTCGATGCCAATGGAAATCTGATTGGTATCAACACCGCCATACTGGACGAAAAAAATACAAACTCAGTAGGCATTAGTTTTGCGGTGCCTGCCGACGCGGCTTTAAATTCCCTGCAGCAAATCATTCAATTCGGCGAAGTTCGACGCGCATTCTTGGGCCTTTCAGTAGTTGGCCAAGTAAAGCAACGAAAATTGGGCTATGTTGTCACCAATTTAGTGGCTGATGGACCCGCCGAAAAAGCGGGTATTCGCGAAGGGGATTTTATCTCGCAGATTAACGGAATTGAGGTCTATGAAGACCTGATTATCCAAAACATCCTCGCCAATATCCAACCAGGAAGCTTGCTCAAATTTGGTGTTATTCGCGATGGCAAACTGGTGGAAATCAGTGCGACCGCCGTTCTTCCACCACGTTCAAACACCAAAACCTAAGTTAATGCTTAGGTTTGTCAGTAGGTGAAATTCGGTATTCTGCTGACCGCGCGTGAGCCTCTAAGTACTCGCTGCGAGCCAGAACTGAAGCGATTTTTGACAGCTCAGATGCCCCTGCCGCAGAGCACATAATGATCGAACTGCGTTTTTGGAAGTCATACACCCCCAGTGGCGACGAAAAGCGAGCGGTTCCAGAGGTAGGTAATACGTGGTTGGGCCCAGCGCAATAGTCCCCCAAAGCCTCAGGCGTATAACGCCCCATGAAAATAGCGCCAGCATGACGAATTTGCGGCAGCAGTGCCTCAGGATCAGCGACCGACAACTCCAAGTGCTCCGGCGCGATTCGATTACTTACCGCAATGGCTTGAGCCATATCAGCAACTTTTATCAAGGCGCCGCGATTTTTCAGTGAAGTGCTTGCAATTTCTGTACGCGCCAGCGTCGGCAACAAACGTGCAATAGCCGATTCCACGTTGTCCAAATAATCTGCGTCTGGGCAAAGTAAAATCGCTTGGGCTTGCTCATCATGTTCAGCTTGGCTGAACAAATCCATCGCAATCCAATCGGGGTCAGTCAAACCGTCGCAAATCACCAAAATTTCGGAAGGGCCAGCGATCATATCAATCGCCACTTGACCAAATACTGCGCGCTTGGCAGTGGCAACATAAATGTTCCCGGGCCCTACGATTTTATCCACTTTGGTGATGGTTTCTGTACCGAAGGCCAATGCAGCCACTGCTTGAGCTCCTCCAATTGTAATGACTCTATCTATCCCTGCAATGGCCGCTGCTGCCAAAACCATGGGGCTAAGCTCACCGTCCGGCGCTGGCACAACCATGGTTAGCTCGCCCACGCCCGCAACTTTTGCGGGTATCGCATTCATTAGCACAGACGAGGGATAGGAGGCTTTACCGCCAGGGACATAAAGCCCGACGCGCTCCATCGCTGTAATTTGTTGCCCGAGTACAGTGCCGTCCGCTTCGGTATAGCGCCAAGATGATTGCGCCTGATGTTGGTGATAAACGCGAATTCGTTCCGCGGCGACTTCCAGCGCTCGGCGCTGCTCCAAAGTAATTTGCGCCAAGGACGATTCGAGTTGATCTGCTGTAATCACCAATTCCGCTATGGATTTCACCCCACGTCGATCAAATCGATTGGTCAATTCCACGACGGCTGCGTCTCCACGAGCGCGCACTTGCTGCAAAATATCCTCAACAACGGCTGCAACACGACTGTCACTCACCGACTCCCATGCCAGTAACTCCCCCAAACGATCTGAAAAATCGCTGTGGCTAGCATCTAAACGGGCAATCAATGACGACATAAAAACTCTCTTTGAATTAACGGAATTTGAATTATTTGGGCGAGGTAAATAAGGTTAGAAAACCCTGCTCAGGTTGAAATCTGCAAGGCAACTGCCTTGGCAATATCGTCAATAATGGCCTGAATCATCACGTGCTTCATTTTCATGGACGCTTTGTTCACGATTAATCGCGAACTGATATCCGCAATAAATTCCCGTGGCTCCAAACCATTGGCGCGCAGCGTGTTTCCGGTATCGACAATATCAACAATTTCGTCGGCCAAGTTCATGATGGGCGCCAACTCCATAGCGCCATATAGCTTAATAATATCGGTTTGTCGCCCTTGGGCTGCATAGTATTGTTTTGCGACATTCACGTACTTAGTAGCAACACGAATTCGTCCGGGAGGCGTCGTTTGGCCTTTTACGCCAGCCGTCATCAGCTTACAGCGAGCGATATTCAGATCCAAAGGTTCGTAAAGGCCTTCTGCTCCGTTTTCGATAAGCGTATCTTTGCCTGACACCCCCATGTCCGCCGCACCGAACTGAACATAGGTCGGCACGTCAGCACCCCGCAGCAGTAACAAACGCACCTGTTCTTGGGTGGTTTCAAACACTAACTTGCGGCTTTTTTCCATATCTTCTAGTGGCTGAATTCCCGCAGCTGCGAGTAAAGGTAATGTTTCTTCCAGAATTCGGCCTTTGGTCAGAGCGATGGTCAGGCTGGACTTATTCTCAGTGGCTATTGCGCTAGCGGTTTGCTTATTACTCATCTCTCTAAACTCTTAACTCGCGTCACGCTGGCGCCGATACTTTTGAATTTTGCCTCAATAGCTTCATAACCGCGATCTATGTGGTAAATGCGATCGATGAGCGTCTCGCCATCCGCAACCAAACCTGCAATGACCAAACTGGCCGACGCGCGTAAATCGGATGCCATCACTGGCGCTCCTTTTAAACGTTCAACACCGGTCACCGCCGCGGTATTACCTTCGAGTGTGATGTGAGCGCCCATACGATTAAATTCATTCACCTGGACCAGGCGAATTTCGAAAATCGTCTCATTGATGT
>JACCDR011153940.1_pt1 | contig 15082 bp, 20 predicted proteins | sample 7446431 | NCBI WGS metagenome assembly JACCDR01 (sample SAMN15323443, study PRJNA562643) | freshwater metagenome | isolation source: river surface water | place: USA:Blue River Watershed | collected 2017-08-17 | reverse complement strand
TCACGCGGTCCAACTGCTGTGCGAAGACGTGCTCGGACCGATCACCGCGGCCGAGATCTGCGACCGGTACGTCAGTACTTGACTTCCGCGCCCGACGTCCCCATTCTCGTTTCAAGATGCATTGACCGTCAGCCCTCCGCGGCCCCTTCACTAGTTCACTATGTGGCTGTTCGCTCTGACCTCTCCCACGGATTGCAGGTCGCGAACGTCGGACATGCCGTAGGCAACACCTGCGGATCCTCCCACCCGGAGGGCACCATCATGGTGGTGCTGGCGGTGCCGAACGAGGACGCGCTGCGCGCTCTCGCGGTACGGCTGGACGAGCACAAGCTCGCGCACCAACTCGTCATCGAGTCCGAGGGCGACTACGCTGGCCAAGCGATGGCCATCGGCCTCGCTCCAACCACCGACCGCGCTGCGGTCCGAAAGGCGGTGTCGGCGTTGCCGCTCGTCAAGTGACAGTTATGGAGCCGTTGCCGGACAAACGTCGCGCGCGCGAGCACGCGGCGAGGTGGCGGCTCCGCCAGCGGGGGTAGCTCAGCGGTAGAGCGCTGGGAGCGAAAGCAACCCAGAGGTCGGTGGTTCAAAGCCATCCCCCCGCACGCGAGGGCCTGAAGCTCTGTGGAGAGCATGCGGCGTAATGGACCGCAGGGTGTGGGGTTCGACTCCCTCCAGGCTCGCTAGACGCAGCACGAACAGGTCGTTTTGTGCAGCAGCAGCATGAGCAGCGAGCCGACGTAGTCGGTGTACGCCATGCCGATTTCCATCGAGCAGGTGAACGCGTTGCAGCCTTGGCAGGCTGCCCGCATCCGGGGCTTGACCGGATGGCCACGGATCTCGTCGCAGTACTCGTAACGAAGCCACGTACCGCAGGTCGGGCACTGCTGGCCGTTGAACGGCGCGCTCACGAGATGATGCGCGACTGCTCGATCTCCTTGAGCACCACGACGGCCTCGACATCGGACGGCCAGAACGCGTGGTGGGCGATTGCCGGCTTCATCGCGCCCTGGTTGTCCTGCGTCTGGGCCGCGACGTCCAGGAAGTAGACACCTTCGCGCCGCGACAGCATGCCGGACACCCGGTTGCCGCTCTTGAAGTTGACCTGCGCCATCACCTGCCTGCCTTCGGCCGCAGAGATCACGTTGTCGATCATCGCCGCTTTGAATTCGTGCTCGAACGTCGTCATACACATCCTCCTTGCCAGTGAAAAGCCGGTCAGGCCGACATGGCCCCCCGGATCCGGTGCATCGCCGCCTCGCTGTAGGCGGTGGGCAGTTCTACCACCACCGGGACCCGGGCCGCGCTCCATGACGCGTACAGTGCCCCAGAGTCGCCCGGCGGCACGACCACCCCTGCGTACGCCCCGTGGTAGATCAGGTGCTGTGGGTCAAGCGGTGGCGGCTCCATGGTCGTCAACAGCAGGTTCGCTACCCCCGCGGTCCACAGCCGGGTCCACTCGCCCGGGTCGTTACTGACCACCACGTTGCAGTACTTCCCCTCGATCGGGGACGCAAACGAGGTTCGGTGCGGCTCCCACTCGGGCGGCAGCATGTCCAAGCGGATCTGGCTGACCGCGCCTGGCGGCGGCAGCAGGCAGACCTTGAGCGCCATCCTGGTGGCGACCAGGTCGACGAACTGGTGCGCGAGCTTGCCCAGGGGCGTCACGCTCTCCGGCCAGCAGAACACGCGGACGAACATCGCCCCCTACCTTCGGACGAAGAGCCAGTACACCGCAACAGCGCCGAGCACGAACAGCCATGGCGACCGAGCAGATCCCGGCTGGAGGTCGTCGCCGACGTACATCAGGCGGGTGACCCCGACGTTGTCGCGTTTGCCGCGTTCGATGATCACTGGCCCCGCCTGCCGCTCGCCTTGTTCGCCTTGGCGTTCTGGGCGCGGACGTGGGCGATGTGCTCCTTGGCGGTCAGGTAGTCGCTGGGCGCGACCTCGAGCGCGAGGCAGTCCGGGCAGTCGACCTCCACCCCTTGGTCGAAGCACTCGTGGTCGAGCTCGTCGTGCGGCGTGTCCTTGGTGAGTCCGCAGGCCGCGTAGTACCGCGACCCCTCGCGCGGCGCACCGCCTGCGAAGCCAGCGGTGCCCGCGAGCAGGCCGTGCGCCTTGACGACGTGGTGGGTACTGCCGTCGATCGTCATCTTCGCCACCTTGTCGTGCGCGCAGCAGTGTTCGCCCTTGGCCTCGCGCGCGGCCTTGCGGTCTTGGATGCCGTGGCAGTGCTTGGCGTGTTCGGCCTTGTGGCGAAGCTCGTTCTCCTCGGCGACCCGCTTGGCCTCGGCGATCTCGTCGGCGAACGCGGCTTGCTGCGCGGACTCGGCCTCCGCAGCGGCCTTGGCGTGCGTCTCCTTGGCGATGGCGAGCGCGCGCTCGAGCGCCTCGACGTTGTCTTGGGCGACAGCCGCTTGGGCAGCAGCCGCGTCGTGCGCGGCGACCAGATCGTTCTTGGTGGGCTTGGGCATGGCAGGTCCTGGTTAGAGAATCATGATCACCGTGCCGCTGGGGAACCGGGCACAGGTACGTTGTACGCCATCGACCTCGCGGACGTAGATCAGAATCGCCACCGGATCGGCGGGCGGATCCTGGTCGCGCGGGATCAGCCGTTCGATGTCGACACCTGCGGCTCGTTCCTTGGCGCTCATTCGGCGTCGGACCCCACTTCGTAGACGTCACCGTTCTCGTACATCGCGAACAGCGCCGGCAGGCCGCCGATCGTCCGCGCGTAGAGCAGCGTCCGTCCGGCCTCGGGCGCCGGGTCGTCGGTGCGCGGGATCAGCCGGATGAGGTCGGTGCCAGCTCGCCGGTTGACGCTCTTGACCGCCTCGGGCCCCGTCGGGGTGATGACGTTGACGGCCAGTGGCACGTACATCGAGGCGCCGTTCAGGAACGAGCCGTACGCGGGCTCGTCCAGGTTCTGGAATCCGGTGTGCTCGCCCGGCTGCGCCACCGAGGCAATCGCACCCGTGACTGGCGTCGTCGAGCCGTCGCCAGGCCACAAGAGACCGCCGCCGATCCCGACAGCCATGAAGTTCTTGTTGTCGTAGGTGTCGCCAGCGTTCGACGTGGTGAGGTTGTTGTAGCGGCAGGTCCACCAGTCGAACAACTGCGCTACCATGCCGGTGAAGCCGGACGTCGACGAGCCCAGCCGCAGCGGGCCCCAGATCGGGTAGCCGACGCCGCCTTGAAGCTCGGGCGTCAGGTTGCACCACGGCAGCGAGAACGCGCCGGCGCCCGCGCTGTAGATGATGCCGCCGTTGATGTTGACGGCCGATCCGTTGACGCGGATCCTGCCGCCCTGGTAGTTGCCCGCGACCTGCGAGTACGCGCCCATGAAGCCCGCAGACGTGCCGGAGCCGACACCGAAGAAGCCGCCGCTGCCCGAGTACGCGAACCCCCACACCGACGGCGAGATCGTCTTGTCTTGCAGCGTCGCATCGAACACCTCGACGCCCCACGTGATACCGCACGGGTTGTCGGTGGTCTGGAGCGTGAGCAGGACGCGCATCATCTGGCTCGCCGAGTCGACCCACATGAACAGGTTGCGCTGCGTCGCTGCGGCGGTGTTGTTGATGACGGTGGTGGCCGACGCCAGCACCAGTTCGTCGGTCGCGGTCGGCGTGTTCGCGGGCGTGCCGGCAGCGACGTAGAGTCCCGCGCGCGAGTACGCGATGATCGCGATGTCGTCGGTGGCACCGACGTACGACATCAGGATGTTGCAGCCGTTCGCGTCGACGAGCACCATCCACGAGTTGGCGTTGGCGGTCGTCGCACCACGCGTGATGCAGTTTGCTGCGCTCGCCCATCGGTTGACGCCGTCCATCGCGCCAGTCACGCCATCGCACGAGCCTTTACACGTGTAGCCGTGCGCGAGATAGAACTGCGAGACGGCAAACAGGTAGTTGCCCATCATCGCGTTGAGCGACGCGCCCGTGATCGCGTTGTTGTACGAGATCGTCCACGTCTTGGATTTGACCGGGAACGCCATCTCAGTTCTCCTCGTCGTCGGCGACTTCGTCGGCTGGCCACGTCGCGGGGAAGTCGACGATGGCGCCTTCCGGCTCGGTCTCGTTGGTGTCGCACGTGATCACGAGCCCGAGGCGAGCTGGCTTGTCACCTTGGTTGGTCGCCTCGAGCGTGAGCAACTTGCCCACCAAGGTCGGCTCGGCGAGCAGAAACATTCCGCGCATGTTGGCGAGTTCAAAGCCGCGAGCTCCACGCCACGGGATGTTGGCGCACAGGGTGGTCGTTTCCCCCGGGGCGATCAGCGGCGATAGCAGGTCGAAAGTGCGCTTCATGATCTCTCACCTCTCTACGAAAGCTTGCGCCACCGCGAACTCGTCGTGTCGTACCAGACCTGGACGGCACCCTCGGGGGGGATCACGTAGTTCCCCGTGAGCAAGAACCGGTTGGCCGCGGTCGAGCCCGCGTCCTCAGTGTTGAGGGTGATGTTGTTCGCGCTGGCGTTGACCAGCGTGAGCAGACGTCCCGCCGCGCCGCCAGTGAGACCGGTCAGCACGACAGCGCCGCTGGTCGTGATGCGCGCCGCGATCGTACTTGAGGCGATAGCTTGGTTGTTGACCGTGCCGTTGAGCGCACCGATCGCCTCGTTGGCGTCCCACCGGAACTGGCCGCGAGCCCGGAAGTAGGTGTCGCTCTCGTAACTGAACGGGTTCGGATCGGATGCGGCGCCAGAGACTCGCACGCGCTTGCTGCCGGCGGCGTTGAGGCCGAGCACCAGCGACGCTTGGCGCGCGAGCCCCAAGTGCTCCGACGGCGCGCCGACGGTCAGCGCCGGCTGTCCATCGCCGTCGAGACCCGGGTAGTTGCTGGTCGCGAACGACCACACGACCCACCGCGAGATCGTGCCGTCGTAGAGGAACACCATCGTGCCGCCGGGCGGGATATACCAGTCGCCCCTCGACGGCAGGTTGAACCGGTTCGCCGCCGTCGACGATGCGCTCTCGTGGGAGATCGTGATCCACTCCATCGCGCCGCCGCTCTTGATGTTGCGGATCGCGAGCATCGTGTTGGCCGGTTGCGCGACGAGACCGGTGATCGACACCGTCGTCGTGATGTCCTGACGGATCAGGCTTGAGGTCGCGAGCCCAGTTGGGTTGTAGTTGTTCTGGTTCGAGCCGAGCGCCGCTGGCGAGATGATTCCGGAGAGGACTTGCGGGGCAGGTAGCGGAGCGTTCGATACTTGGAAGATGGTGCCGTCGGGCGCTCGAGCGAACATCTGCGGCACACCGTTGACCAACTTGGCGTAGAGCACGAGCCGTCCGGCCGCCGCCGCTTGGTCAGCGGCGGAGGTCACCAGATCAACGATGGTCGTGCCTGCGCGGCGAGCGTTCGACATCGACCGTCCCTTACGACACCTGCGGAGGGGTGACGCCGTCCCACGGCCAGAGCACGCCAGACGTGCCGCCAGCAAGCAGGATCCACTCGCCGCCCGGGAACACCACGTTGCCGGCCGGGCCAGTCGAATCGTTGCCGCTACTGCCCGTCCACCAGTCGTAGAGATTGCCGATCGGGCCTTGGCGGGTTGACGTCGTTGTGCCGATCAAGATCGGGAACAGCGCGACGCCGATGCTGAGCTGCAATTCGGGCTTGATCGCGCCCGCGTAGACCGCGAAGTTCGCTGCGGAGTACGCCTCGGCCGCAGTGAAGATCGACACCGTGGTGCCGTTGATGCGAGCTTGGCCGCCACGCGCGTTCGCCGAGTACGCGGCGAAGAACGTCGTGCTGCCGAGGGTCATGTTCGCTGCGGTGAACGCGAAGCCCCACGCGGCGGGCGAGAACGTCAGCGTGTTGCGGGTGTTGTTGACCGCCTCGACGCCCCACGTACCGTTGGTCAGTACACCAGCCGCGAAGCAGCACGTACGGATGCTCTCGGCCAGCGAGTCGACCCACACGTAGAGCACGCGGTCGTTGACCAGCGAGTTGGTGATCAGCGAGACGCCCGAGTAGGTCACGAGCTCGTCGGCCGCGGTCGGCGTGAACGTCGCGGTGCCCGCAGCGGCGAACGCGCCCGATGGCGACCACGAGATCCGCGCGAGGTCGCCCGTCGCGCCGACGAACGCCAGACAGAGGTTCCAGCCGTTCGAACTGGTGAGCACGATCCAACTCTGCGCGCTGGTGGTGTTGGCGCCCTGCACCGAGGCGGCGCCATCGGTGCTCCACCGGTTGACGCCGTCCATCGCGGCGGCGACGCCGTTCGAGCTTCCCTTGCAGGTGAACCCGTTGGCGAGCGCGGTCGTCGCGATCAGCCGGAGATAGCGGCCGCCCTGGGTGACCAGCGTCGTGTACGACAAGATCGGGATCCGCTGGTTCGCGGCGATCGTCCAGGTCTTCTGTTTGACGGGTGCGGCCATGACGGTGCTCCTTACGACGGCGGGTCGAACGCGGCGTCGAGAACGACTTCGAGATCGGTGGTGATGGGCAGGAAGCCCGCGTTGGTGGTGAACTGGACGTCGATCAGGTCGCCAGCGACGAACACGTCGACGCCAGCAGGCTGCGTCGCCTGGCCGCCGTTCTGGTTCGAGACGTCGGTCGATACGCCCGTGAGCGTGCCAGCGACGCCGTTGATGCGGATGCGCACGCTGATCGTGCCGGCGGTGACCGTCTCGGTGAAGCGCCACGAGATTCCGGTGATCGAGCCGCCGCGAATCGCTCGGTAGGTGTCGAAGTTCGTCGAGAACTGCGCGAACATCGCTTGGTTCGCGGTGTTCGCTGGGACGTCGTTCTGCGCCCACTGCTCGGGGATCGGCGACGCGCCCGCGTGCGAGGCAAAGTCGACGACCGGGCGCCAGTCAGACACGCCGTCGGACACGAACGTGATGGCGCCGAATCCGGTCTGGATCGACATGTTGGCGCCACCGTCGATGGTGTCCGCGCCCGACGTGTCGACGACGATCTCGTTGGTCGACGAAGTGACGTTCTTGACGACGACCATCTGGCCACGGCGATTGAAGGCCAGTGGCAAGGTGATGGTCAGGATGGCTGGATCCTCGACGACCGTGGGGTCGGCGAGCACGAGCAGGTTGGCCTCGGTGAGCACCGTGTCGGCGGTGATCGCTGCGGCCGGCGGTTGCGGGAACGGATTCAGCCGGACCTTGGTGCTGTTCGTCTTGGTGAACGTGCCAGCGAGGCCAGCCTGGGTCTCGCTGTAGCCGTCGATCGCCGACGACGCGATGTCGAACTCGGTGGTGGTGCCGCCGTCGCTGTCGACCGCGTCGTCCGTGATCGTCGATTTGGCGCCCGCCATCTCGATGACCACCGTGCCGAGCGCGGAGTTGTTGAGCACGGCCGCCACGCCCGCGTCGCCCGACAGGGTGGCGTTGTCGTCCAAGAAGATCGTGACGACGCCCTCTTCGGAGAGGTCGGTCACGTCGATCAGCGACGAGGTTACCGCCTGCAACGTGCAGCCGATGCCGACGTAGAACGTGTCGCCATCGTCGAGATCGGTGATGACGGCCGCGGTGCTCTCCGAACTCACCACCAGGTGGTTCTCGATGCGCCGCAGGTTCGTCAGCACGACTCCATCATCGAGCGTCACTTGCGCCGAGCCGTCGGTACCTCCGCCCTCCCACGTCACGTTCGTCATGTCGTACGTCCCAGACGGGATCGTCACGGGCGACGCGAACGACGGATCGAACATGATCGTGTAGCAGCCGTTGTTGTTGCCGCTCGCGCGGGCTGCTTGCAGCGCGGCGTAGAGGTCGTTCCAGTCCTCGAACACGACCGGCCCGTCTTCACCGCTGCCCTCGGCGTAGATGAAACACGTCGATCCGACCGACGCCCCACCGCCGCCGCCACCACCGCCGCCAGGCCCTGAGTCGGCGGCGATCTGGATCGTCGGCAGCCCGGGGTCCACCGCAGGCACGCCGACGCGGTCGACGCGCATGAACGCGGCGGTCACCGGCAGGCTCTGGACGCCTGGCGCCGAGAAGCTCATCCACGGCTCGTACGAGGTGCCGTCCTCCGACACCCGGATGTTCACCGTGCCGCGGAACGGACCGACCACCTGCACGGTCTTGAACTGCGGCAGGAGGTCGGTGGCGACCGCAGCGCCCGATCCACTGCCCGCAGGCGCCACCAGCGTGGCGAACGCAGCGGCCTCGAGGTCGGCGCCGGCATCGACGTTGGGGGCTCCGCCGCCCTTGTAGTTCGCCACCCTGGTGCGCATCCAGCGCGCGACCACGTTCAGGGTGACCTCACCAGGGCCTTGGAACGTGTAGATGGGCGTGAAGTTGGCGCCGCCCGCGTCGTTGCTGATCTCGATCGAGACCAGGGGCTCGGTCGCGCTGCCGTTGCCGCCGTTGACGATGGTCTTGGTGGCCGCGAGCGTCGACGTGTCGACCGCAGTGCCGGCGCCGTTACCAGCGCTGGACGGGAGATTGACGAAGGTGGTGGCCATGGGCGCTCGTTCTCCCGGAGAGGAGATCTGCATCCACAACCACTGGTCAGCCGCCTACAGAGGGCGACCTCGTGGGCTAGGCCCGCGTACAGCCTATCATCTACGCCATAGCAAGTAGAAGAGGGCTCCGGCTCCGCCGAGCAGCAAGATCGGCCCCATCTTGCCGGTGCTTGCGACGATGTCGGCGACGCCGCGCGGACGGTAGAGCGGGATGCCATTGGCAAGCGCGCCTGCCGTGACGATCGGCTCGTAGGCGTCGACCGGCACCCACGGCTCTGCCGGGATGCCGACGCCGAACCCCGTGATGTTCTGCTCGAATCCACTGGTCGGCTCGCCGACCTCGTCGCGGATCTGCTGGACCACCAAGGGAGACGGCACCTTCAGATCGAGGTGCAGGTGCGGCCCCGCCGAGTTGCCGGTGTTGCCCGAGAGGCCGATCAGATCCCCCCGGGACACGCGGGCGCCGACCTGCGTCCGCAGCTCGGAGAAGTGGAGGTAGCGCGACACCACGCCGCTCGGGTGCGTGAGCGCCGCGTAGATGCCCAGGTCGCCGCGCGGCGTCGCGCTGGCGCTGGTCACCACGCCGTCGCCGATCGCGAACACGGGCGTGCCGACCGGCAGTCGGATGTCCAGCCCGGCGTGCTTGCCGCCCGGACCATGCCCCCAGCCACCGCCGACGATCGCTCGGCCGTCGCCGACCGGTTTGCCGAATCCCAAGTCCATCTCAGCCTCCCTTGCGATGAAACGGCGTCTTGTCGCGCGCGACCAAGTACGTGTCGACCTCCGCTTGTTCGAGCGGGGTCATGTCGTACCAAGCGCGATCGAGCACGCCGAGCATGGAGTCCGGCTTGCCGTCCGACTCCCACGCGATGACCATGTTGGCGTAGTACGACTGTTGCTTGTTGAGCCTGGGCATCTAGTACCTGCTCCCCGGTTGGCCGCTGGCGTTACTGCCCGTGCACAAGAGGTCGTGGTTCGTCGCCTTGGGGCAGCGCTTGTGGCCGCAGATGTCGCAGACGATGAACGCCTGCTTGAGCATCCGCTCGAGCCCGCCAATCCCCGCGAGCGCCCGATCTTCGCACATCGCACAGCACACGCCGCCCTGCGCGGCGGATGCCATGATGACGTCGTCGGTATCGCCGATCCGAACCGGGCTCGCCATCAGTTCACCGCCAGCCGACGCTTGGCGACCGCCGCATCGAACGCAGCCAGCGCCTCGGTGGAGGTCTTGTGCGATGACACCTCGACCGGATCGCCGTTCTCGTCGCGCTTGACGACGCCGAACGTGCCGTCGTCGTCGTAGCGGACGAGCGCGAAGTTCTGGTCGTCGGACACGTCGACCACGGTGGAACGCTTGCGCTTGAACGGCACTACCGCCTCCATAGCATGACGCCGAGCAGCGTCGCCGCGCCGCCCAGCAGAAGAAACGGGCCCATCGAGCCGAGCTTGCCGATCTCAGCTCGCACGCCGCCGCCGAACTTGCCGGTCTCCTCGGCGTTGCGCATCGTGTCGGCGATCCGGTTCTGAAGCCCGTGCAGCGATGGCGAGCGCGCAAAGCCCGCACAGCCGGAGCCCATCTCGGTCGGGCTCAGCGACAGCGCTTGGCGCTTGAAGGTGTCCCAGTCCGGTGGCGGACCGAATCGGCTGGTCACGCGAGGCAGTAGGTCGCCCATCACGCACGGCAGCGCGTGCTCCTGCTTGACGGCGATCCAGAAGTCGGGCGAGCTCATCGGCCAGTTCACGCCCGCCGCGAACATGTGGGTCTGTGCGGCAGCGATCTTGCCGCGCACGTAGTTGAGCCCGGACCGGACTTGCAGATCGCGATCGACCAAGGATGGATTGACCAGCGTGGAGCCGCTACACCCGGCTCGGAGTTGCGAGAACGTGGCTCCGTACTTGTCGTCGGCCGGGTGATAGGTCTGGAAGATGCCGGCCTCGACGTTCGGGATGCCCAGCGAGCACGGGTTGCCGCCTGACTCGTTGTGCAGCCACGCGACCAAGAAGTCCTGCGGCAGGTCCGAGCCGTACTTCTGGAACAGTGGGCGCCACTGCTCGGCCGATGCTTTGAAGGGAATGAGTGCCATCGTCGCGTTCTCCTAGACGGGCGACCAGTGCTTCTTGCCGTCGGTGTAGTCGAAGTAGGCTCTGCCTTGCATGTAGTCGTTCACGCCGTCCGCTTGGTCGAAGTCGGTGAACCACACTTCCACGACGTCTTCCCCCCAGAACTGAGGGCCAAGGGCCGCCTTCTTCGCCGCTTCAAGCGTGGCGTAGAAGCCGCCTGCTCTGCTTGATAGCGCGATCCAGTAAGGTCGGTCACGGCTCGCCGCCTGCGGTGGTGCAGCGTTTCTCCGCAGCGGCATGTTCATCAAGCTCGGCACGGACGCCTTGTTCTTGATCCCCTTGAGCCGCCACGACGGCGCCGGATTCTGCCTGACCAAGTGCGGGCGGATCCGCTCGAGCCACCAGCCGAAGTCGACTTCGAGGTCGTCGGTCATGCGCGGCTTGGCGATCATCTGGTGCTCGAGGTTCTCGAACGCCCACTGGAGCTTCGCCGGCGACATGTGCTTGAGCAGGTCCTCTGGCGCGGGACCCTTCCATCGCAGCATGTTGCGCGTAGAGGGGCCGGCCTCCTCGTAGTTGCGGGTCCCGGGCACCTTCCGCATCCGCTGGATCGGCTCTCGGCCGATCACCTTTCGCCACCCGATCCCACGGGTATAGGCCGGATCCTTGTCCTGCGCCCACGCCAGCAATTCGGACCAGTAGTTGTTGCCGCGGCCGAGCCGGAACGTGTAGCGCCACCAGTTGTTGTTGTAGCCGGAGGCGGCTGCCGTCGCCTTCGCGTCGGGATCGGGACCGCTTGCCAGCGGCGCTCCCAATAACGTGAATCCCCGTCGGGCGGCTGCGGCGGCGCGTATCGCGTAGTCGGACGGCGGGCGCTCGCACTTCGCCATGTAGATCCGCATGAACTCGGCCTGGGTCATGTGACCGCGCACGGCGAGCAGACGCAGCATCCGCGCGGTGACCGTGTCGCGGAACATGACAGTGGCAAGTTCGTCGTACGGGTTCCACGGCGGCTTTGGAGCCTTCCGCTTGGGCGGGTTGTCGATGAGCCCCGTGAACACCAGCAGTTCGTGCTCGGTCGGATCTTCCAACTCGACGCCCCAGTTCTCGCTGGGAATGCGGTTGCCGGCGTTGCCGCCGGAGGTGGTGTCCTGTTCGGACTCCTCCATGAGCGCCCACTGTTCCTCGTCCTCCGGCTCGCGATTGTTCGTGGCCACGAATTCTGCACGGAGTTCCTCGTACGCTTCCGCCACCGCGTTGTCGGCCAAGTATCCCGGGCGGTTGTCGACGACCCAGTCGATGCCCTCGTCCAGTGCGTCTTCGAGACTGTTCGCGTAGATCAGCAGGTGATCCGCCGCCGCGAACCCGCCAGCGCTGAACCAGAGCACGAACGAGTGCTTGGTCCACGACTTGTCGTTCGGGTTGATGACCATGATGTGGTGCTGGCCGTGCGACGTCACCGGATCCGCGTTGAGATCCTTCGGTCCCTCGGTCGGCTCGTCGGGGCCCTGATAGCGCGCGACCTGGTTGCCGTGCTTGCGCACCGCCTTCTCGTACGAGGCGTCGCGCTCGCTTCCGCTCCACGTCAAGTCGCTGCCGTCGTAGTGGCACTCGAAGCGCGGCATCTTGTCGAACAGTTCGTGGAATGCCTTGTTCTGATCGGGATCCTTGATCCGGACGTCGTCGGACCAGTCGACGCCCGTGCCCTCGGCCATGTGAACCAGCACGCCGCCGAACCGCTCGGCCATGCCTTCGTGGCCCTTCAGGAAGCCGACCGTGTCGCGCGTCTTGAGGGCGCGGACGTACTTCGCGTCGAACACGCGTCCCTGGTGCTCGAGCCAGTCGGCGTACACCATGACGACGGCGGCGCGGTCGTTCCAACTGGCGTCCTTGATCTGCTTGAGCCAGTCGGTGTCGGGGATCAGCGTGTCTCCGAAGTGGGCGGACGCCATCTGCTCGAACAGCAGCCCCAGCGGATACTTCTCGGTCAGGCTGAGCGACTTCTTGATCAGCGTGTACAGATCGCCAGCCGCCTGCACCGCCGCAAGCGGAGTCTCGGGCGCGTAGTCGTCCCAGTCCTCGCCGCCGCCCGGGCGCGCGATGTCGAACTCCTCGCCTTCGTCTTCGTCCTCGTCGCCCTCGCCCTCGTCCTCATCGCCGCCGTTCTGCTCGTTGTCGGCCCAGTCGGCGTACGCCATCAGCCACAGCGTGCGCGCCATCGCGTCGCGGATGATCTTTTCGTAGTGCTTGGCGTTGCTCATCGATGTCTCCGCGTCAGTTCGTCGTAGATCTCTCGCTCCTCCTCGGCGGTGAAACCGGAGAGGTGATACGAGCGTCGGTATTCGATACCCTGTTCGAAGTACTCGCGGCCTTGGTCGCTGTCGGACTGCGTGTACCAGACGCCCGGGTGAAACGACGACGAACTGGGCTCCACCGACCCGTGGTACCGGATGATCTTCACGGCCTGGGTGACGGGCGTGCCGTCGTCCATCGCCAGGTCGTCCTGGGTGATGTGCAAGCCTTCCTCGTCTTCCCATCCGTTCTCGACGTCGGGCTGCACGTCGTCTTCCTCGGCAGGGAGCACGCGCTCGAACGAGACGCGGATCCGGCGATTGCGATCCTGCGGCCCCTTGAACGACCAGTGCAGTTCGCCGTCGCCGACGTTGATCTCGACCCAGATCTGCGGGATCGCCGGCTGCCACTCCATGCGGCCGTCGTCGCTCTTCTGCTTGTGCTCGTCGAACCACCACCGACGCTCCCGGTCGCGCAGCGCCATCATCGCCAGCGCCCGACCGAACTGGGTTGCCACTGGCACGAACGGGTCTTCCCAGACCCAGTACGAGTCGGACTGGCCACCCTCGTCGTACACCATGCCGACCGGCACCAGGAACACGTCGCCGTTGTCGGTGGTCGACAGGGAGTATTTGACGCCATCGTCGCCAGTCAGTTCGGCGTTGTCCTCGACGCTGGCCCAGACGTCCCAGTACGACTCATTCTCGGCCGTGTCGCCGGCCTCCAAGATCGCGTAGTCTCGGTCGGACACGCCCGTGACTGACTTGCGGTTGATCTCCCTGGCGAAGTCGCGCGGGATGGTCGTGCCGCGGTTGCTGTCGAACAGCAGTTCCGGTTCCGGGCGCTTGGGCTCCTTCTCGACGACGTACTCGAACGGCTCGCCCGTGTCGATCTCCATCACCAGCGCGAACAGGTCGACAACGCTGCCGACGTCCTCGCTCTGGGCGATCCGCTCCATCAGTTCGTCTGCCGCCTTGCGGGCGCTGGTCAGAAGGCGCCCCCGCCTCCACGTGGACACCGAGCCAGCGGAGTCCAGGAGCGCGTCCGCGATGCCGTCTCGGATCTGCTCTTCGATCGCTGCCGTGACGTCGTCGAGCTCGCCCGGATTCTTCCTGGGCACGACCGCAGCGAGCCGCTCCGCGACCCGGTCTGCCGAACTACTGCGATCGCGGCGCGCCACGGCTCAGGCGTCCTTGGCGATGTTCTTGTCGATCGCCACCCGCCAGTTGCAGAGCCCCAGTCCGAACTCCATGCGGCGGCCTTCCTTGGCGGGATCGAGTTCCCACGTGCAGGTGAACGGCTCGACCGACAGTTGGCCGCCGGCCTCCTTCATCGACGAGTCGTCGTACGAGATCGCCTTCTTGGTGCTCTCGATCGTCAGCGCGTTGCGGCAGCGCGGGCAGAGCAGCAGCAAGCGGATCGTCGTCTGCTCGCCGACCTTGACGCGGTAGAGATCCGCGGTGATGAGGAAGTCCTTGTAGCGGACCTGGACCTCGGTCTTGTTCTTGTCGAGCCGGAGCGTCGAGGCGTAGCCGGCGCCGAGCTTGCCCTGCTCGATGGGGTTGGCGATGGGCTTGTCGCCAGCGACGTAGTACTGCTCCTCGCGAAGTGGATCGAACGGTGCACCCGGACGCGTCATCGGTATCTCCTTGCCTTGTTGGTAGGTCGGAAGCCCGATGGTAGCGACCAAGGCCACCGTGGTCGATAGCGAGACGCCTACTGCGGCTTCTTCTTCTTGAGCAGGAGGTACGCGCCGACGCCCACGCCGCCGAGCAGCAGAAGGGTGACCGGCGACAGGAACGATCCCTGGTTGGTCATCGCCTGGTTCGCGGCGGCTTGCGCCTGGAGCGCTGCGGCAGCTCCCTTGGCCTGCTCGCCAGCGGAGAGCACGCCGAACGCGCTCTTGCCGATGCTGGCGACGGTGTCGAAGACGCCGCCCAGCCCTGAGAGGCCGGTCTTGGATGGCATGCGGTAGTAGTTGCTCATGTCGATCAGCCCTTCTTGCGCAGCAGCAGGTACGCGCCCACCGCTGCGCCGGCGATGAGCAAAAGCTTGGTGTTCTTCGACATCGGTGGCGACGACACCACGTCGAGCACCGTCTCGGCCGATGGCGAGGTGACGAGGTCGGTCATCTCCGCGTAGTCGGTCGCCGGGGCGCTGCCGTAGCCGCCGCCGCTGGTCGCGCTCGAGGTCGTGCCACTGGAACCGGACGACGTCGACGTCGACGTCGGCAGTGGCAGCGGTCGAGGCGGCACCTTGCCGCCCGTGAACGGCCCGGTGCCGAAGCCAGTGCCCGGAGGC
>JACCDR010676619.1_pt1 | contig 15082 bp, 11 predicted proteins | sample 7446431 | NCBI WGS metagenome assembly JACCDR01 (sample SAMN15323443, study PRJNA562643) | freshwater metagenome | isolation source: river surface water | place: USA:Blue River Watershed | collected 2017-08-17 | reverse complement strand
GACTACGCCTTCAGCCTGAACCTGCTGAAGAAGTTCAAGGAGCAGGTGCCGGGCGTGCCCACCAAGAGCGGCCTGATGGTGGGCCTGGGCGAGACCGACGACGAGATCCTGGCCACCATGCGCGACATGCGCGCGCACGGCATCGACATGCTCACGATCGGCCAGTACCTCGCGCCCAGCGGCCACCACCTGCCGGTGCGCCGCTACGTGCACCCCGACGTGTTCGCGATGTTCGAGCGCGAGGCCTACGCGATGGGCTTCACGCACGCGGCCGTGGGCGCCATGGTGCGCAGCAGCTACCACGCCGACCAGCAGGCGCACGCGGCCGGCGTGGTCTGAGCCTGCGGCGCGGGCTTCGGCCCGAGGGCGCTCCCGGGGTGCCCCGTACGTAGAGGCCGCAGCCGCCGCCGGCCGGCCCGCGCGCACAGTGCGGGGCAGGAGGAGACATCCATGCTGCATCGAAGAAGCAGCCTGCGCGCCATGCTGGCGGCGCTGGGGCTGGCCGTCGCGCCGGCCGCGCCGGCACAGCCGGCGCCGCTGGTGCTGCACCACATCGGCCCGCTCACGGGCGTGCTGGCGGCCTCCAACGCCGAGGCGCTGCAGGGCGCGCGGCTGCACCTGGACGCCGTCAATGCGCGCGGCGGCGTGGGCGGCCGGCGCGTGCTGCTGGAGGCCGTGGACGACGGGCAGGACCCCCAGCGCAGCGTCGCCGAGTTCGAGCGCCTGCAGGCCACCGGCCGGCTGCTGGCGCTGCTGCTGCCGCGCACCACGCCGTCGTTCGAGGCACTGGCGCCGCTGGTGGCGCGCCACGGCGTGCCGGTGATCGGGCCGCAGACCGGCGGGGCCTCGGTGAACCAGCCGCCGCGGCGCGAGGTGTTCACGCTGCGCGCCAGCTACCAGCGCGAGGCCGAGGTCGCCATCCGCCACCAGCACGGCGTGGGCGTTCGCCGCTTCGCGGTGCTGCTGGCCGACGACGCCTTCGGCCGCGACGTGATGGCCGGCATCGAGCGCACGATGCAGGCCCTGGGCCTGCCGGCGCCGCCGGTGGCCAAGGTGGACAACCGGCAGCCCGACGTCGGCCCGGCACTGCAGGCGCTGCGGCCGTCCGCGCCGCAGGTGGTGCTGCTGATCGCCTCGAGCAAGGCCTCGGCGGCCTTCGTGGCCGGCTGGCGCGCGGCGGGCGACAACGCCACCTTCGTGTCGCTGTCCAACACCAGCAACATCGACTACGTGCAGGCGCTGGGCGGGCACGCGCGCGGCGCCATCGTGATGCAGGTGATGCCCTCGCCGTTTTCGGGCGGCACCTCCCTGGCGCGCGACTACGCGGCGGCCGCCGCGCGGGCCGGGCAGCCGCTGTCGTACGCCGCGTTCTACGGCTACGCCAGCGCGAGGCTGGCGACGCTGGCCCTGGCGCGCGTGGCCGAGCCCACGCCCGAGCGGCTGCTGCAGGCGCTGGAGGGCCTGGGCGAGGTCGACCTCGGCGGCCTGCGCCTGCGCTACGGCCCGGGCGTGCGCGCCGGCTCGGGCTTCGTCGAGCCCACCATCATCACGCACGGCGGTCGATTCATGCGCTGAGGGCCGGCGCGCCGGGGCCCCGCGGGAGTGGGTAGAGTGGCGCGCCACGCCCTTCCACCGAGCACCATGAGCACCGGACCGCGCAACCCCGTCCCCACCGAGTTCCTGCGCCGCCTGCCCAAGGCCGAGCTGCACCTGCACATCGAGGGCTCGCTGGAGCCCGAGCAGCTGTTCGAGATGGCGCGCCGCAACGGCGTGGCGCTGCCCTATGCCAGCGTCGAGGCGCTGCGCGCGGCGTACGCCTTCAGCGACCTGCAGAGCTTCCTGGACATCTACTACGCCGGCGCGAGCGTGCTGCTCGTCGAGCGCGACTTCCACGAGATGGCGATGGCCTACTTCGCCCGCGCCGCGGCCGACGGCATCGTGCGGGCCGAGCTGTTCTTCGATCCGCAGACCCACACCGCCCGAGGCGTGGCCATGGGTGCCGTGATCGGGGGCCTGGCGCAGGCCTGTCGCGACGCGCGCGCCCAGTTCGGCATCAGCGCCGACCTGATCCTGTGCTTCCTGCGCCACCTCAGCGAGGACGAGGCCTTCGCCACGCTGGAGGCGGCGCTGCCCTGGCGTGCGCAGTTCATCGGCGTGGGCCTGGACAGCAGCGAGCGCGGCCACCCGCCGGAGAAGTTCGCGCGCGTGTTCGCCCGCTGCCGCGAGCTCGGCCTGCACCTGGTGGCGCACGCCGGCGAAGAGGGCCCGCCGGCCTACATCGAGACCGCCATCGAGCGGCTGCAGGTCGAGCGCATCGACCATGGCGTGCGCTGCACCGACAGCCCCGCGCTGGTCCAGCGCCTGGCCGAGCTGCAGCTGCCGCTGACCGTGTGCCCGCTGTCGAACGTGAAGTTGTGCGTGTTTCCCGACCTGGCGTCGCACAACCTGCCGGCCCTGCTGGCGGCCGGGCTCAAGGTCACGCTGAACAGCGACGATCCCGCGTACTTCGGCGGCTACCTGCTGGAGAACTGGCGCGCCTGCTTCGAGGCCCTGCCGCTCACGCGCGCCGATGCGCTGACGCTGGCCCGCAACAGCCTGCAGGCGAGCTTCGCGCCGGCCGCCGAGAAGGCGGCCTGGCTCGCCCGGCTCGACGCCCTGGCCCGCGAGCCGGGCTGAGGCCGGGCGGCGGGCGCCCGGGGCCGGGGGGCCGCAGGGGGAGCCGCCCAGGGGAGCCGCCCAGGGGAGCCGCCCAAGGGAGCCCGCCCCGGTAGAGGCGGTGACAAATCTTACGAGCGCGCCACGCAGGGGGCGCTCAAGCCGCCGTGCCGTGCGTCCGATATCACGGGCAACGAATCGGACGAACGGCCATGTTCACACCCCCGTGCCCCACCCACAGCCGCCGCCACCCGGCGGCGCCGCGCACGCGCGGTTTCACGCTGATCGAGCTGATGATCGCCGTGGCCATCGTCAGCATCCTCGCGGCGGTGGCGCTGCCCGCCTACAACCAGTACGTCGTGCGCGGCAACCTGCCGCAGGGCACCTCGCGCCTGGCCACGCTGCAGGTGCAGATGGAGCAGTTCTTCCAGGACAACCGCACCTTCGTCGGCGCGCCGGGCTGCAACGCCGACACCAGCAACCGCTACTTCGACTTCTCGTGCAGCGCGCAGACGGCCAGCGCCTACACGCTGCGCGCCGTGGGCAAGGGCTCGATGGCGGGCTTCACCTACACCGTCAACCAGCAGGGCGTGCGCACCACGGCCGCGGTGCCCGCGGGCTGGGCGCAGCCCAGCCCCAACACCTGCTGGGCCATCCGGAAGGACGGGTCGTGCTGATGGACGGCCGGCGTTGTGCCCGGGGCCTGACCCTGATCGAGCTGCTCGTGGCCCTCAGCATCCTCGGGCTGCTGATGGTGATGGCGGCGCCGGGGCTGTCGGAGTGGCTCGCCAACGCGCGGCTGCGCAATGCGGCCGAGGCGCTGTCGGCCTCGCTGCAGGCGGCCAAGGGCGAGGCCGTCGCGCGCAACGCACGCGTGCGCTTCCAGCTGACCGACACGCTGGGCAACGACTGCAGCGTCAACACCGCAGGCCCGCACTGGGTGGTGAACCTCGACCCCGACGCCAACGCGGCGGCGGTGGAAGACCGCTGCGGCGCCGCCTTGTCGGACACCGCGGCCCCGCGCCTGCTGAGCCGCCACGACGGCCGCGAGAGCGGCTCGGCCACCGTCATCGAGGCCAGCGCGGGCACGCTGGTGTTCAACGGCCTGGGCCGGCTGACCCCGGTGCCGGCCGGCGACATCAGCTTCGACGTGCGCACGCCCGACGACGGCGACTGCGTGGCCAACGGCGGCGGCCGCACCTGCCTGCGCGTGCTGGTGTCGGCGGTGGGCCAGGTGCGCACCTGCAACCCGGCCGTCGCGGCGCCGCACCCGGGAGCCTGCTGATGGCCCCGCGCCTGCACACGCCCCGCCGCGGCCTGCGTTCGGCCAGCCGTCCGGCAGGCCGCCCGTCGCGCGGCCTCGTGCTCATCGACGTGCTGATCGCCGTGCTGGTGTTCGCGGTCGGCGTGCTGTCGCTGGTGGCCCTGCAGTCGACGGCCACGCAGCAGTCCAGCCAGGCCAAGTACCGCGCCGACGCCACGATGCTGGCCAACGCGCTGATCAGCCGCATGTGGCTGACCGACCGCCAGGTGGGCACGCTGCAGGACACCTTCGCCCCCGGTGCCAACGCCTACGACGACTGGCTGTCCACCGTCGAGGCGGCGCTGCCGGGCGCCGCCGACAACCCGCCCGAGGTCAGCATCGAGCCGGTGGCCGGCGGCCCGGGCGCGCCGGACACCGCGCGCGTGACCGTCACGCTGCAGTGGCGGCCGCCGTCGGCGGCGGCAGGCGACGCGCCGAACCGCCTCGTGATGGTCACGCAGATCCGCTAGAGACGAGCCCCGCCATGAGCCGCCGCCACACCGCCGCACGCCCGCGGCACGCCCACGCCCAGCGCGGCCTGTCGCTGGTCGAGATCATGATCGGCCTCGTGCTGGGCATGCTCTCGGTGCTGATCGTGCTGCAGGTGTTCCAGCGCTCCGACAGCGCCAAGCGGGCCGCGCTGGGCGGCGACGACGCGCAGAACAACGGCGCGCTCGCGTTGACGCAGCTGCAGCGCGACCTGCGCCAGGGCGGCCACGGTTTCACCAGCTTCCCGGTGATGGGCTGCAACCTGCAGCTGCCCGGCGGCCGCACCCTGAACAACTTCGCGCCGGTGACCATCAACCACGCCGACATCCCCGCCGGCGACGACGACACCGACACGCTGGTGGTGGCCTACGGCTCGGCGGCCGGCGCGCCCGAGGGCTCGCGCATCCTGGTGCAGCCGGGGGCCGCGGTGTACAGCGTGGCGGCGCCGGCCTCGTTCCGCGTGGGCGACCGCGTCGTGGCTTCGCCGGCCACGCGCCCGGCGCCGTGCACGCTGCAGCTCACCACCGTGACGGCCGTGGTGTCGCCGACCCCGCCGAACGTGACCGTGGCCAGCGGCGTGGCCAACATGGCCAACGGCCGGCTCTACAACCTGGGGCCGGCGCCGCGGGTGCTGGCCTACGCCGTGCGCGGCCAGCGGCTCACCGTGTGCGACATGCTGGCGCAGGACTGCACGGCCGCCGCCGGCGTGGACGATCCCGCGGTGTGGGTGCCGGTGGGCAGCCAGATCGTCAGCCTGCGCGCGCAGTACGGCCGCGACACCACCGCACCCGCCATGGACGCGGTGGTGGACGTGTTCGACCAGACCGCGCCCGCCACAGCCTGCGCCTGGATGCGCGTGTCGGCCGTGCGCCTGGCCGTGGTGGCCCGCAGCCCGCAGCAGGCCGGCGAGGCCGTGACCACGGCCGCGCCCACCTGGGCCGGCTCGGCCGACGCGCCGATCGAGCTCTCCGGCCTGGCCGACTGGCAGCAGTTCCGCTACCGCAGCTTCGAGACGCTGGTGCCGCTGCGCAACATGACCTGGCTGCAGGGGACACCAGGATGCTGACCTCGCCCGCCCGCCACGCCCGCCGCCGCCAGGGCCGCCGCCCGGACGGGGTGGCCCTGATCACGGCGCTGATCGTGCTGCTGGCCATGACGCTGGCCGGCCTGGCCATCATGCGCTCGACCTTCACCAGCACGCGCATCGCCGGCAACCTGGCCTTCCAGCAGGCGGCCACGCAGTCGGCCGACGTCGGCATCGAGGCGGCCATCGCCTGGCTCGAGGCCAACCGCGGCGGCACGCGGCTGCACAACCACATCAACATCGGCTCGGGCGAGCCGGTGGGCTACTTCGCGCGCCGCGAAGACCCGGCCGCGGGGCAGTCCTGGCAGACCTACTGGGACACCGTCATCGCGTCGACGGCGCGCGTGAACACGCTGCCGGCCGATGGCGCCGGCAACCAGGTGAGCTGGGTCGTGCACCGGCTGTGCAACGCGGTGGGCGACCCCATCGCCGGTGCCGGCTGCGAGGCCACGCCCGAGCTGACCGGCAGCGAATCGGGCAGCCGCGGTTCCGGCGTCGTCCAGCTGCTCACCGAGGCGCAGCGCTACTACCGCATCACGGCCCGTGTCGACGGCCCCCGCAACACCGTGAGCTTCGTGCAGGTGGTCGTGGCGATGTGAGGCCCCGGCCCCGCGCCACGCCACACGCCGGACCCGGCCGACCCGACTTCGAGGAGAGTTCGCATGACGCCCGTCACCCACTTCCTGCGGCAGGCGCTGCGGCGCCTGCGCTGCACGCTGCTGCTGGCCCTGGGCCTGCTCGGCGCGGCACCGGCTGCGCTGGCGCAGACCGTCGACATCAGCACCACGCCGCTGGCCAACTCCACGGCCAGCGTCGTGAAGCCGAACCTGATGTTCATCCTCGACGACTCGGGCAGCATGGACTGGGACTTCATGCCGGACTGGGTCAACGAAGGTTTCTGCCGCTCGGCCGGCGCCACCAGCACCAACAGCGGCACCTGGACGCGTTCCTGCTGCCACAGCGCCACGTCCAGCAGCGGCAGCGGCTCCAACGCCTGCTACCGCAGCGCGGACCGCCGCGGCCACCCGCCGTTCATGGCCGCCTCGTTCAACGGCGTGGCCTACAACCCGGCCGTGCGCTACCGGCCACCGGCCAACGCCGACGGCAGCAGCCGAGACGCGATGACGGCGGCCAACACCAGCAACTGGACCTCGGTGCCCACCGACGCGTACGGCGTGCAGAACCTCAGCGCCTACACCGCGAACAACGTGTCGCTGGTCAGCGAGTACCCCGACCTGGAGTGGTGCACCGACGGCACGCACACTGACTGCCTGCGCAACGGCAACTACGTGCTGCCCGGCACGGTGAACGGCAAGGCCTACACCACGTTCCGCGCCGTGTTCGGCACCGGCAGCGGCCAGATCGCCGTGGGCTCGCCGGACAACGCCACGACGCAGGCGCGCAGCTTCGGCCCGCACTACTACCGCATCGTCCCCGGCGAGTGGTGCACCTCGGACAACCTGCGCGACTGCGCCGCCGTGGCGACCGCCACGTACAAGGTGCCGGCGCCGCTGCGCTGGTGCAACAGCGACGCCAACGCGCGCGCCGCCACGCCGGCGGCCAACTCGTGCCAGGCCGTCCGCACCACCACCTACAGCCACGCCCGCTACCCGACCAAGGTCATCAGCCCGGGTTCGGCCGCCGTGCCCGCGGTGCCCGCGAGGACCGTGTTCTCGGTGTCCCTGGCGGGTTGCAACTCGAGCAACCGGCCGCGCTTCAGCGCGGTCACCGTCAACGGCGTCAACCTGATCTCGGGCGAGACCGCCAGCGACAGCTCGCCCACGTCGTCGGAGGTGGCCACCGCGCTGCGCGACGCCATCAATGCCGGCGGCACCGGCTACTCGGCCTCCCGCTCGGGCTCCACCGTCACCATCACGGCGCCGGCGTCGGCGGGCGACATCACGCACGCCGTGGGCTTCACCCGGTCGAGCGCCAACGCATGCGTGGTGAGCTTCTCGCCCACGATCCCGGTGTTCGGCGGCTACGTGGCCGAGGTGCCGGCGGTGGCGGCGGGCTTCCCGGGCCGCTTCGAGCGCGTGGACATCATCCCCGCGCTCGACAGCTACCCCAAGGCCGCGGCCCGCACCGACTGCGCCGGCGAGACCTGCACCTACGCGGAGGAGATGACCAACTTCGCCAACTGGTTCGCCTACTACCGCACGCGCATGCAGACCATGAAGTCCGGCGTCAGCCTGGCCTTCGCGGCGGTGGACGACCGCTTCCGCGTCGGCTACTACACGCTGAACAACGGCACCGGCAGCGACTACCGAAACCTGGCGGCCTTCACCGGCACGGCCAAGGACGGCTGGTTCACGCGCCTGCGCGCGGCCAAGCCCGGGGACAGCACGCCGCTGAAGACGGCGCTGTCCACGGTGGGCCGGCTGTACGCCGGGCAGTACAACAGCCGCACGCTGCGCGGCACGCGGGTGACCGACCCGATGCAGTACTCCTGCCAGCAGAACTTCACGCTGCTGTCGACCGACGGCTACACCAACGAGTCGGGCAACCCGATGAAGATCAACGGCAGCGACGAAGTCGGCGAGCAGGACGCCGACCTGCCGCGCCCCTTCCGCGACGGCCGGGCCACGGCCAACACGCTGGCCGACGGCTCGGCCTACTACTACGCCACCGACCTGCGCACCCCCGAGCTGAACAACTGCACCAGCGGCAGCGGCACGGGCGAGAACGTGTGCGCCAACAACGTGCCCGTCAGCGGCACCGACACGGCCACCCACCAGCACATGACGACCTTCACGCTGGGCCTGGGCGTCTCGGGCTTCATGCAGTTCCGCGCCGACTACCGCACCGCCACCGAGGGCGACTACTTCGCGGTGGCCAACGGCAGCACGGTGGACCTGGCCTCGGGCATCTGCACCTGGATGACCAGCGGCACCTGCGAGTGGCCGGTGCCGGCGAACAACACGCTGACCGCGGTCGACGACCTCTGGCACGCCGCCGTCAACGGCCGCGGCAGCTACTTCAGCGCCAGCGACCCCGACACGCTGTACTCGGGCCTGACCGGCGCACTGGCCGAGCTCGGCAAGAAGGTCGGCGCCGCCGCGGCCGCCACCACCAGCAACCCCAACGTCTCCAGCGGCGACAACTACGTCTTCATCTCGAACTACAAGTCGGGCGAGTGGAGCGGCGAGCTGCTGGGCAAGCAGATCAACCTGACCACGGGCGTCGTGGAGGACAGCACCACCGACTGGTCGGCGCGCACCCGGCTGGAGGCCGCGACCTCGCGCAACATCCACATGTTCTCGAGCACCTCGCCCACCGGCCTGGCGAGCTTCACCTGGACCAACGTGCAGGCCGCCGGCCTGGGCGCGTACTTCGAGCAGGCGCACATCGGCACCGGTTCGCAGCGCCTGTCGCAGTACTGCACGCTGGGCCTGACCTGCCTGACGCCCGATGCCAAGGCCGCGGCACCGGGCGAGCCGCTGGTGAACTTCCTGCGCGGCGACCGCAGCCACGAGGGCACCGACCTGCAGACCTCGCGCTACTTCCGCCAGCGCCCGTACCTGCTGGGCGACATCGTCAACTCCGAGGCGGTGTACGTGCGCCGCGCGATGTTCAACTACGCCGACGCCGGCTACGCGACCTTCAAGACCAGCGTCGCCAACCGCCGCCCGGTGGTCTACGTGGGCGCCAACGACGGCATGCTGCACGCGTTCGACGCCGAGAACGGCAACGAGCTCTGGGCCTACGTGCCGACCATGGTGATGCCCAACCTGTACAAGCTGGCCGACAAGAACTACGAGACGCGCCACCAGTTCTACGTCGACGCCACGCCGGTGGCCGGCGACGCGTACATCGGCGGCCAGTGGCGCACCCTGCTGGTGGGCGGCCTGGGCGCCGGCGGCCGCGGCTACTACGCGCTCGACATCACCGACCCCGACAACCCGCGGGCGCTGTGGGAGTTCACCCACGCCAACCTGGGCCTGAGCTTCGGCCGTGCCGAGATCACCAAGCTCGGCAACGGCACCTGGGTGGTGATCGTGGGCTCGGGCTACAACAACACCGGGCCGGGCGACGGCCAGGGCCGGCTGTTCGTGATCGACGCCGCCAGCGGCACGCTGCTGTCGTCGATCGTCGCCAGCGACAGCACCAACACCGGTCCGTCCAGCACGGGTCTGGCCCACGTGCGCGCCTGGGTCGACAACGCCGAGCTCGACAACACCGCCAAGCGCGTGTACGCGGGTGACAACGCCGGCAACGTCTGGCGCTTCGACATCAACGGCGTGCTGGGCGCCCCGGCGGTGCGGCTGGCCACGCTGAGCGGCAGCACCGGCCAGGCGCAGCCGGTGACGGCGCGGCCCGAGGTCGGCGAGGTCAACGGCATCGCGATGGTGTACGTCGGCACCGGCCGCTACCTGGGCAGCAGCGACCTCGTGGACACGCGGCCGCAGAGCATCTACGGCATCAAGGACCCGCTGGGCACCGCGGGCTGGGGCAACCCGCGCGCGGCCGGCAGCTTCGTCGAGCAGGACCTGACCAACGGCACCTGCCCGGCCAACTCCACGGCCTGCACGGTGGGCGAGACCATCCGCACGGGCACCTCGAACAGCGTCAACCTGGCCACGAACGGCGGCTGGTACGTGGACCTGCCGGTGAGCAGCGAGCGCTCGACCAGCGACCCGCAGCTCGCGCTGGGCACGCTGGTGGTCACCACCAACATCGTGGAGAGCAGCACCTGCACGGCCGGCGGCTACAGCTTCATCAACTTCTTCGACTACCGCTCCGGCGCGCCCATCAGCACGGCCGAGGGCGTGGCCAGCGCCCTGCTGGGCAATGCGCTGTCGACGCGGCCGACGGTGGTGCGCCTGCCCTCGGGCAAGATCATCAGCATCACGCGGCTGTTCGACGACTCGACCTCGGTGCGCCAGGTGCCGGTGCCGCCGGGGGCGGGCGCGACGCGCCGGCTGTCGTGGCGGGAACTCGCCACGGAGCAGTGATGGCGGGGATCGCCCACGGTCGCCGCAAGGCCGCCGCGCTGGGCGTGGCGCTGGGCCTGCACGCCGCGGTGGTGGTGGCCTGGGGCCTGGCCGCGCCGGTGCCCTCGGGCGGCCGGGCCGTGCTGGGCGAGTGGCAGGCCGAAAGGGCGGCCGTCGTCAGCTGGCTGCGCCTGTTGCCCGGCGACGCCCGGGCCGGGCAGGCCATGCCGCCGGCCGAGCCCGAGCACCGGGCCGTGCCGATGCCGCCGCCGCTGCAGGCCCCGTCGTTGGCGGCCGACCCCGCCGCGCCGGATGTGCTGCCGGATCCGGAACCCCGGCGCCTTCAGCGGGGCGCCGCGGCCTGGGCGCCGAGCTATCCCGACACCAGCTTCGAGCCGGCCCAGGTGCGCGTGGTGCTGGCGCTGCAGCTCGATGCGCAAGGCCGCGTCATCGCGGCCTCGCCGGTGGGCCCGGTGCCGGTCGAAGAGCTGGTGCAGCACCTGCTCGACGAGTTGCAGCAGGTCACGCTCGTGGCCGCGGCGGGCCCGGGCGCGCTGCCCGCGACCGCCTGCCTGGAGGTGCGGTTCGACGCCGCGGCCGTCCGCGTGGACTGGCAGCTCGGGCGCTGCGCGGCCTCAGGCGCCGGCCGTCGATCCTGAAGCCGGGCCGGCCGGGCGGGCGCTTGCGCGCCGAGCCACCGCCACCAGCGCACTGCCCCCGGCGGCGCAGCCCACGATCACCACCGCGCCCACGGCCCACGCGCCCCACACCAGCCACGGGCCGACCTGGCCGAGCGCGCCGAACAGGCTCCGCGTCAGCTCCAGCAGGGTGGTCATCAGGCCCTCCCAGCCCGGGAACCACAGGTCCAGCCAGGCGGCGCCGGGCATCTCGCCCAGGCGGCCGGACCAGGTGCCGAGCAGCGAGGGGTCCAGGCCCAGCACCCAGGCCGTGGCCCAGGCCAGGAGCGTCCAGCAGGAAAGGGCCAGCAAGGCCAGGGTCCAGATGAGCAGGTGCATGGGGCGAGATCCTACGCAGCGCGCCATGCCCGCAGCGCGGGTCAGGCCGTGCCGGGGGCGGGCGCCGTCGCGGCGGGAAGGCCCGCCAGGCGCGGTGCCTGCGGCCCGAAGGCGTACGCGTCCATGCCGAGCTCGCCGAACGTCAGGCTCGCATGCAGGCGCAGCGCCTGCGGCGGCGGCAGGCCGGCGCCGGCCGCCGCCCCGGCGGCCACGAAGAACGGCAGCAGGTGCTCGTCGGTGGGGTGCATGGACTCACCGTGCGGTGCGGCGTGGCGCCAGTCCAGCAACGCCGCCCAGTCGGTGGCGGCGCCACGCTCGGCGAACCAGTCGCGGAAGGCCGTGCTCTCGGGCGTGGCGGGCGCGTCCTCCCTCCCGCGCAGCCCGCCGGCGAACACGCGCCGCAGGTTGTGCGTGATGCTGCCGCTGCCCACCACCCACACGCCCTCGGCCACCAGCGGCGCCAGCGCCCGGCCCAGCGCGAACAGCTGCGCCGGCGTCCAGCCCGGCGGCCAGGCCAGCGGCAGCACCGGCACGTCGGCCGCGGGCAGGATCTCGCGCAGCGGCACCCAGATGCCGTGGTCCAGCCCGCCCTGCGCCAGCACGTGCACCGGCAGGCCGGCCTCGCGCAGCAGGGCGGCGGTGCGCCCGGCCAGGGCCGGCGCGCCGGGGGCGTCGTAGCGCATCGCGTACAGGCGCTCGTCGAAGCCGCCGAAGTCGTGCACGGCCTCGTGGCGCGGCGCGGCCAGCAGCACCGGCTCGCGCGTCAGGCTGTGCGCCGAGACCGCCAGCACCGCGCGCGGCGTCGCGCGCTGCGCGGCCAGGTGTTCACCGAGTCGGCGCCACCAGTGGCCGGCCTCGCGCGGCTCCAGGGCCGTCATCGGGCTGCCGTGCGAGATGAACACCGGGGGCAGGGTCGGGGTCTTGTCCATGCCCGCATTGGGCCCGAAGCCGCGCGCCGTGCCGTTCAAAGCCGCTCACCGCTGGGTTCGATCGGGCGCGCCGCCGGCGGGCCCGCAGCCGATGCGGGATCATCGGCCCCATGACCAGCCCCGCACCCGCCCGCCCGCCGTCCCTGCGCAGCCTGGCCTGGCGCCAGACCCTGCGCGACTTCCGCGCCGGCGAGCTGCGCCTGCTGGCCGTGGCGGTGATGCTGGCGGTGGCCGCGCTCACCGCCGTGGGCTTCTTTGCCGACCGCCTGAACAACGGCCTGCAGCGCGACGCCCGCCAGCTGCTGGGCGGCGACGCCGTGGTGGGCAGCGACCAGCCGGCGCCGCCCGAGCTGCTGGCCAAGGCCGCCGAGCTGGGCCTGCGCACCAGCACCAGCGCCAACTTCCCGAGCATGGCGCGCGCGAGCGACGAGCAGGGCGGCCAATCGCGGCTGGTGGCCGTGAAGGCGGTGAGCCCGGGCTACCCGCTGCGCGGCAAGCTGCAGCTGGCCGACAGCCCCGGCGGCCCGACGCAGCTGCGGGCCGCCGCGCCCGAGCCCGGCACCACCTGGGTCGACGCCGGGCTGCTGGACGCGCTGGGCCTGAAGGTCGGCGACCCGCTGCTGCTGGGCGAGGCGCGACTGCGCATCGCGCAGGTGATCGTCATCGAGCCCGATCGCGGCGCGGGCTTCTCCACCTTCTCGCCGCGCGTGATGATCGCCGAGGCCGACCTGGCGGCCACCGGCCTGATCCAGCCGGCCAGCCGCGTGGGCTACCGGCTGGCCGTGGCCGCGGCCGACGGCGCGCCGGCCGCGCGCGGCGACGCCGCGGTGCGCGAGTTCGTGGCCTGGGCCGAATCGCGCATCAAGGCCGTGCCGCTGCGTGGCGTGCGCGTCGAGAGCCTGGAGAGCGGCCGCCCCGAGATGCAGCGCACGCTGGGCCGCGGCGAGAAGTTCCTCAGCCTGGTGGCGCTGCTGTCGGCGCTGCTGTCGGCGGTGGCCGTGGGCATCGTCGCGCGCGACTTCGCCAACCGACACCTCGACGACTGCGCGATGCTGCGCGTGCTGGGCCTGAGCCAGCGCCGCATCGCCGGCGCCTACACGCTGGAGTTCGGGCTGGTGGGCGTGCTGGCCAGCGTGGCGGGCGTGCTGATCGGCCTGCTCGTGCACAACGTCTTCATCTGGCTGCTGGCCGGGCTGGTGGAGTCGAAGCTGCCGCCGCCCTCGGTGTGGCCGGCGCTGTTCGGCCTGGGCACCGGCCTCACGCTGCTGCTGGCCTTCGGCCTGCCGCCGGTGCTGCAGCTGGCGCGCGTGCCGCCGCTGCGCGTGATCCGGCGCGACGTGGGCGGCATCAAGGCCAGCTCGCTGGGCGTGCTGCTGGCCGGCACCGGCGGCTTCGTGGCGCTGCTGATGGCGGTGTCGTCCGACCTCACGCTGGGCCTCATCGCCGTGGGCGGCTTTGCGGGCGCGGTGGCGCTGTTCGCGGGCCTGAGCTGGGTGGCGGTGACGCTGCTGAAGCGCTCGGTGCCCGAGACGCGTGCCCCGCGCTGGCTGGTGCTGGCCACGCGCCAGATCGCCGCGCGGCCGGCCTTCGCGGTGTTGCAGGTCAGCGCCTTGAGCGTGGGCCTGCTGGCGCTGGTGCTGCTGGTGCTGCTGCGCACCGACCTCATCGCCTCGTGGCGCCAGGCGACGCCGCCCGACGCGCCCAACCGCTTCGTCATCAACCTGCAGCCCGACCAGGCCGAGGCCTTCCGCGCCCGGCTGGCCGAGTCGGGCGTCGCCGGCTACGACTGGTACCCGATGATCCGCGGCCGCCTGGTGGCCATCAACGGCACGCCCGTGAAGGCCGACGACTTTGCCGGCGAGCGCGCGGCGCGGCTGGTGGAGCGCGAGTTCAACCTCAGCCACAGCGCCACGCTGCCCGAGAAGAACCCGGTGGTGGCGGGCCGCTGGACGCCCGACGAGGCCGACGCCCTCAGCGTCGAGGAGGGGCTGGCGCAGGAGCTGGGCCTCAAGCTCGGCGACCGGCTGCGCTTCGACATCGCGGGCATCGCCACGGAAGGCCGCATCACCAGCCTGCGCAAGGTGGACTGGGGCTCGATGCGCGTCAACTTCTTCGTGCTGTTCCCGCGCTCGGGCATGGGGGCCGAGGTGCCGGTGAGCTACATCAGCGCCTTCCGCGCGCCGGCGGCGGTGGCCGGGCAGCCCAGCTTCGACAACCGGCTGGCGCGCGACTTCCCGAACATCACCACCATCGACGTCTCGGCCAGCGTGGCCCAGGTGCAGCGCGTGCTGGACCAGGTCATCCGCGCGGTGGAGTTCCTGTTCGGCTTCACGCTGCTGGCCGGGCTGGTGGTGCTGTTCGCGGCCGTGACGGCCACGCGCGAGGCCCGCTCGCGCGAGTTCGCGGTGATGCGCGCGATGGGCGCCAGCAGCCGGCTGCTGGCCCAGGTGCAGCGCGCCGAGCTGCTGGGCGTGGGTGCGCTGGCGGGCTTCCTGGCGAGCGTGGCGGCGGTGGTGGTGGGCTGGCTGCTGGCGCGCTATGCCTTCGAGTTCAGCTGGAACCCGTCGCCCTGGGTGCCGCTGGCGGGCGCGGCCACCGGCGCGCTGCTGGCGCTGGGCGCCGGCTGGTGGAGCCTGCGCGGCGTGCTGCGCCGCCCGGTGCTGGACACGCTG
>JACCDR012177408.1_pt1 | contig 15085 bp, 11 predicted proteins | sample 7446431 | NCBI WGS metagenome assembly JACCDR01 (sample SAMN15323443, study PRJNA562643) | freshwater metagenome | isolation source: river surface water | place: USA:Blue River Watershed | collected 2017-08-17 | reverse complement strand
TCTGTGCTTGGGGATGGGTGTTACATCGAGGACTCGTTCTACTACCAAGTCTACTCGTATGTCACAGTGCTTGAGGAATCGCTGGATAAATACAGGGCAATTCTGAAAGACGTTCTTCATCCAGCCGGGACAAGGAACTTCGGAGAACAGACGATCACCATTGATCCAGAAATGCCTTCCACAGAGATTACCCTAGAACTGGAAGAAATGGATGTTTGATAAACAGATTTGCTTGAACCCGACACATGGATTTTATCCGACTTTGGTCGGGCTGTCAACTAGAGGAATTCTACCATGACCACACTCGCTTCCTTCAGGACTGCCCTCGCTGAAGCCTTCTACGACTCAATCGCAGGGGGAGGATCGAGCCTGTACTTCTTCATTGGCCGACCACAACCATGGGACAGCGAATTGTCTCCAGATACGGCTATTGACACACAGCCATATGTAAACTCTGTCAGAAACGACATGGTGTTCCTAAAGAAGATCACGTCGTCTGACTGCAAGTTCATGGTCACTAAGCGGGAGTGGACTACTGGGACTGTTTACGACGAATACGACGACTCTTACGGAATCTCTGTCACATATCCAATCGCCAGCGTGAGCGGAGATTCCCTGAACGGTACCTTTGATCTGTCAGAGTTTGGAGAAGGCTGGCTGGTTGAAGGTACCAACATCCCAGAAGGAACCAAGATCGTGTCGGCTGATGCAGATTCACTGAACCTCGATCAAACCCCAACTGGCGCAGTGACGGAGGTTACCCTGACCAACGTTTCCCACAGCAACTCATCCACTTTGGGGGATGCTGAATTCTACGTGGTCACTGGAGACAACAACGTATACAAGTGCCTCGACAACAATGGTGGTGCAGAATCTACCGTAGAGCCAACGCTTGTACAGGCTGCCCCATTTTCGTCGGTTGGGGATGGCTATGTCTGGAAGTATATGTTCACGGTGGCAACCACCATCATGGATGAATTTGGGATCGTGAACAAGGTTCCAGTAGGAGAGGGAATCACACCAGCCGCAACGGGCATCCACAAGATCAAGGTCATGCACGGAGGGACCGGATATGACGAAGATGCTACTGTCGTTACTGTCACCGGGGATGGTCAGGGATGCACCGCAGAGGCCGTGATCCTAGATGGCGTTCTAGTGGGGGTGGACGTGACTTCGGCGGGCACTGGCTACACCTATGCCACAGTCTCCGTTTCAGACGGCCTAAGCGGCTCTGGGGGCTCCCTACGGGCCGTTCTAGGGCCAGTTGGTGGGCATGGCACCAGCCCAGTCAGAGAATTGGTCTCAACCACCCTGCGACTGTCCAAGGAAGTCACAGTAGACGACACCAATCAGGGCCTTCCTGTCGGAAACGACTATCGACAGACCGGCCTAATTAAAGACCCGCTGGAATTTGGAGGAACTGAGAAATTCACCGGGTTAACAGCATCAGCCTGCTTCCTAATCACCGGGAATTTCCCTTACGCTGATGTCGATGAAGACGACCTCCTCACTGACTCAGCCGACAACAGATACCGCATAGTATCCAAGCCAGCCATTGAGCCGGTTGGTGATGTTGCTCTACTGGTTCAGTCCCTCGACGGCGCTGTACCTGAAGTGGACCAAGTAATCGAATACGATGGAGGAAATGCAACTCTCTCTGAGGTATCCTCCCCTGATGTCGATAAATACTCTGGACTGGTCCTCTACATGGACAATCGGGTTGCATATGCCCCGACCGACCTACAGCTAATCTCGATCAAGAGTACGCTGGCATTCTAACAGTAGGAACACATGGCACAAAACTTCAATAACGCCCCATATTTCGATGACTACCTTGAGCAGCAGGCCGATGGTACGCTGACAGCGAAGCCTTTTTACAAGGTACTCTTCAAGCCGGGCTTTGCGATTCAGGCACGAGAGCTAAACCAGCTTCAGTCCATCCTTGGCCATCAGGTCGCTTCCATCGGAAATCACCTGTTCAAGAAGAACGCCAACATCGTTCCGGGCGGAATCTCCTACAACGATACAGCCGATATCGTCTTTCTCGCAGAAGACACCATCGAAACCGCCGCAGACCTAGTTGGAAAGACCATCACCAACGCCCCTTCTTTTGACCCAACTGACTTCACTGACGTTGAGGGGCACATCATCGCCGTCGTACTGGCAGCCAAGGAAGCCACAGATGACGAGCCAGCCTGCCTGTACGTAAAGTACACCAACACCCAGACCGATGGGCGGGGCACTTTCTCTACCAACGAAACCCTAAAGACGATTGATCCAGTTGAGACGGTGGAGTTCACTACTCACGACACCATTGGCTCCACTGTTGGTAAGACAGCCTCAATCGCCAACGGAGTGTTCTACACGAAAGAGCTTTTTGTTGACGTACCAGAGCAGCACATCATCGTAGAGGCAGACTCAACCACCGTAGTAAGCTCTGCTATCATCGGGCTAAACGTGATTGAGAGCATCGTCACTGCACAAGACGACGAAACTCTGTACGATAATGCGAATGGTTCACCAAATGAGTATGCGCCGGGAGCAGACAGGTACCGCATCGATCTGGTGTTGGCTAGGTACGATGTCAACACCACCGGACTTACCGACGATAACTTCATTCGTCTGATCGTCATTGACAACGACACGATCACTTACCTGAACAACAACACCGAGTACGCCTACTTGATGGAAGTGTTGGCCAGAAGGACGTTTGACGCCAACGGAAACTTTGTCGTTAGGGGGCTTGAGACCACCGTCTCTGATTCTAGGGATGATGACTACATCACAGGAAATGTGTCTAGGGGCAAGGCTTACCTTGGTGGGTATGAATACGACCAAATTGCCGACCGATCAATCCCCATCGTGAAGCCCCGGGGAGACGACTACCAATTCACGGCTCCACGAAAGAACGAAACACCATCTGCGTTCACGTACTTTTACATCGCAGGGGACACAGGCATCAACAGTTCGCCGGGAGACTACATTCAGTTTCTTCCCTTTGCTGATGACACACTCCTCCCAATTGACGTTTCGGTTAGCCCCGTAGTTGGGTACGGAATTTATCGTGGGCTTGAATACGTGGTTGGGTCGATTGGAGACAAGGACATTTACCGAGTTCTAGTCGATGACATCACCATGGATGTTGGCTGGACCATCAGCGATGTTGGAGCAATCAGAGCCACCAGCGTTCCGGGCACCGACATTCTCGCTACTGAAGTGTCCACCGTTCTGCATGAAATCAAGACAGGAGGAGTGGTTGGAATCTTCAATGAAGGGGATGTCATCATCAACAACTCCCCAGAAAACCAGTACACAGGAATTTCAGTGTCTGGCGTCGATCTTGACCCAGATAACCTCATCACATTAACAAATCCGAACCTTCCTCTGAGTCTCATAGACATCATTCGTCCGGGGTGGGTTGTCACGCAAGAAGGTGGCGGCTCTGAAATTGGACTTGGGTATGGTTGGGCTTGGATCATGAGGGTAGAAAAATCCTTGGTGGTGGCCGCAGGCAATTTCGTTACCGGAAGGACATACACCATCCTTACCGTTGGTTCCACCGACTTCACCACTATCGGTGCTTCATCGAACGATATCGGGGTTACCTTCGTTGCTACCGGCGTCGGCTCTGGTGATGGAACAGCAACCACCAAAACACAAAATGGAGAAACGCCTAACGCAGTTGTTTTGACCATGAGTTTTAGTAACAACGGGGCTGTTTCCGGCACAGTAAAGCTGTCAGACCCTTCCACCGGAACGATCTACAAGATTCGTGGTGATGTGTTCTACGTCAAGAAGCACTCTCCACAGCCAGTACCTGATGTCTCGTTCAAGCTAGACCCAGCGAACAACACAACAACGGCTGGCAACTTTATGGTTGGGCGTGAGTACACCATCAAGACCGTGGGAACCACTGATTTCACCCTCATTGGTGCATCATCTAGTGCTGTTGGAGTAGTATTCATCGCCACTGGAAGTGGGTCTGGTACTGGTACCGCAACCCCCACCAACGCAACCGCATCTGTGGCTAGCTATTTCGTTTCCAACCATGCACCAGATAAGGTTCCGCTAATCAAGGTCGATGAAGAGCCAATCGCATACTTCATCGAAGACAACTTCAAATACTACATCATTCGCTCAGACACCTTCAGCATCCCCGCAAGTGGTGCAGATGTGGATTTGGTGTTCTCAACCGATGGATCGCCGGGGGGTGTTCTACCTGCACCCGATGAATTTGTGTCGAGGGGAAGACGCTACTTCTGGGGTTATCTACCGGACGAAGACATTTACGTTGACCTGACTGATAACGGGGCCTCCGTCGATATGGACGCCCAAGATTACACAATCACCCTAGAGGATGGGGTATGGTCATACTGGGAGCAGCCTCTAGTTGTTTACGCTGCCGTTGAAAAGAACGATGCGGTGTCCTCCACCAAGGAAAAGACAGTTGCCACTGTCTCTATTCCAACCCCAAGTCTATCTTGGATGCCACTCGACCACCAAGATGTGGTTGAGGTAGAAAAGATTGTCGAGGGGCGGGTAATCAACGTTACTGCGGCTTCTTGGACTACTGGAACAGCCACGCTGACGTGTACATACACGAGGACTGCATCACAGCCACAGTACAACCACGTAAGCGGACAAACTGTAGTGATCCGTGGTATCGTATCGGCCAACAACACAACCGGGGATTACCTAACCGACGAGGCAGACCCGTTTAGTGATTTCGCTGGTTTCAATGGCCAACACGAAATCACGGCTGGAGCAGCAGAATCTGCCCCAGATGGTGACGGCCTCATTACCGTCACAGTAACCCTCACATACCCAGTGACTGCCAACCCGGGGCTCTACACTAGCGGTGGCACAGTGGCCCTAGAGGCAGATGTAAACAACGACACTGATGTTACCAACAGATTCATCTGGGATTCAGGAAACACCGCAAGTGTTCTCGGTACCGGAATGGTCAAGAGGATTTCTGGAAGTATCGTCAACACAGGTCAGCTTGGCGTCAAGTATTACTACTACGAAATCCCTTACGTGGCCGATTTCGTGAACATCAACAGCTACAACGATAACACAGGCCCAGATTACGACCACGTTGGGGATGTAGCAGACATCACCGATCCGCTTGGAAACGTGATCCATCTGAGGTCATGCCTAGACTACCGAACAAGGTTGTCGAAACTCGTAGTCAAGAACATTGCGTCAATCGAAAGTGGATCAAACGTACTCAAGCTGAAGAACCTCAACCTATCTCTGTGGGGAGACGAAATCGTCGGCACTATTGTCATTGGTCCCACCCACGGGCAAGGTAGTGAAGTCAGCCGCCCAGCAAGAATCGGGGCGGCGGCATTCAACCCAACCACTGGCGACACTGAACTTCTGCTGACTAGCCCAATCAGCCCATATCCCGACGCTGATGCCTCCTTCACGGTAGACGCAGGAAACTACCTCATTGGAGCCAAAGCTGTTGGTGATGATACGGCCGGGTATCTCTTCAGTTTGGTTGATGCCACCAAAGGTGGACTAACCTTTAACCAGCCATACAGGAGACTGAACTACAGCTACAGAAAGTTTTTGCAGAGGCAGCTAATGCTCTTCATCAAGAGGGACGAGAACAACCTTCTGTCCCTCGACACCGTTGATGTTCCAGACATCTATGCCCTGAACAACTACGTCAGAGACCCAAACAAACTCCCACTGGCTTACATCCACATGAAGCCATACACCTTCTCTACGAGAGACGTTACTGTGGTGAAGTTTGAAATGCCTGTCTATCAGATGATCGACATTCATCAGATCAAGAACAGGGTTGACCGTATTGAGGACGTGGTGTCTCGATCATTGGATACGGTCGATGCCGGGGATGACGTAGCAGAAGAAGCTCTTGGTTTCTGGAGCGAAGACTTTACCAACTACTCGACGCCAGATTACTTGAGCAGTGAGTTTGAATGCACAGTCTACGACCAGATGTATGCTGCGCCGGGAACGGTTACCAAAACCATTGCTCTCCAGTTGTCCGACGTTAACAGTTCACAGAGAAGGCAGTCTGGATCGGTAGTAACTCTTCCATACGAAGAGGTAAGGGCATTCGGTAACTCGTCTTGCTCTTCGTACAGTAACCTCAACCCATTCAACATGATTCAGTGGGAGGGGAAGATGAGGTTGTACCCATCGGTGGACAACTGGATCGAGGTAACTGGAAACCCACCACCAGCCACTGACGGTGGGGTCTCGGTACCGTTCCCGACACCACCAACCCATCCTCCTTACACGATTCCAAAAGAACCAAAGAAGGAGATTGTGACTGAAATCAACATCCTCAACTCTTCGTGGGGGCCAGACAGCAGTCGGGGCAAACACGCCATCACATTCGAGTGGGCCACATCTAAGGGTCGCAGGGGCCGAGTCAACACAGACATCCACCTATCCCCAGCAATCAGGAAGAGAGGCGCTAAGGGATACGATGGAACCTTTGCGAAAAGCCTACTAAATAGGAAATACACCGACACCGCAGTAAAGGAATACTTGCAGGCGGGCCAACACTTCGATCAGAAACCACCCGAAGAGTGGAGAGACTAAGGATACCTAATGTCAACCATTTCTGGCAACAACACTGGTGCGACCTCACTAACCACCATCCCGAATGAATCAGCCCAATCCAACTACGTCATTGGAAACGATGAGGCTGGGTCTGTCTATGCTTTCGCTAGAGCTAGGATGGTTACGTTCATTGCCCAAGCACTAAAGCCAAACACGGTTTACCACCCATTCTTCAATGACGTTTGGGTCGGAGAATACTGCACCACAGTAGATGAACCGGATATCAATTCAGCAGGAAAGATCGACTCCTCTCAGCGAGAAATCAAGACCGACAATCTGGGGAACGTAACAGGAAACTTCTACATTCCCGCCAACACGTTTGCATCCGGCTCCCTCGTATTCAAGCTGGTTGATACCAAAGTAGAACTCCCTGAAGGTAGTGGGCTGTACTTTGCTGACCCAATCTACGGGTCAGCAGAGGCGGCATACGAAGCTGGTACTGTACTGAAAGAGACACAGAACCAACTCACTATCAGTGCTACACAGCAGATCAGCACCAAGGTAACTCCAGTTGTTGGAGAAGTTCTGTCTCTTCCGCCGATCCTCACATACAAGCAGTGGTATTTCGAGTATACCCTCACCAATGTAAACACCAGCACTTTCACCATTACCACCGATTCAGCTACACCGCCTACTCCACAGGCACAAACCGGATCAGTAGAATTTCCATCCGGTGCCACCAATGACATCGTGTTGGTTTCTTCGGTGGCCGTAGGTGACGGAACCTACAACCACACGTTTAGCTATTCCAGCAGCGGTGCAGCAAGGACACTGAAGTTTAGGCACGAGTGGGTTGGTCTTGAGGGAGAAACCCCACCAAGTCTTGTTGGATTCCGTCCAACGGGAATCGAAGACAGCGTTACCTGCACAGTTACCACCCCATGGACCGAACGAACCGATGCCGTGGTTGGCTTGCAGAAGTACGGCAAGCGGGTTACTCGTAGGACAGACCCAATTGCACAGTCCTTTACGGTAGACTCTAAGCTGTACCCAAACGGAATCTTCGTTACCTCAATCGGAGTGTACTTCAGGACAGTTGACCATGCGGCTCAAGCCATTTTGGAACTGAGGACCATGGAGAACAGTTTGCCAAGTTCCCAGATTCTTCCGGGAGGCGTGGCCATTGTTCCGGGTTATGCGGCACAGGCATCCCTTAACGGAACCGTACCAACTATCTTCCGATTTGCTCATCCGATCTATCTGATGCCAGCCACCACATACTGTTTCTCACTGAAGTCATCTTCTCTGGGGTACACAGCATGGACATCGATAGTGGGGAAGGTTGATGCGGTCACCGGAAAGGTCATTGACTCAAACCCATATGCTGGCACGTTCTTCAAGTCGGAGAACAACTACACATGGGTTCCTTCGCCGCTGGAAGACCTCAAGTTTGACCTATTCAAGGCAAACTTCAACACGTCTGCCCCGGCTGAACTGATCTTTACCCCAAGAGAATTTACCATCAACACCGAAACTGGGGCATACGCAGAAAGAGACCCAGACAATGAGGATTTGGTAACCAACTACTACTCAGTTGCCCAGACTCTCCCTCTGTCGCACATCACGACAATCAAAGAGGGTGTTCCGGTGAACGAATACCTAACCAACGCCGCTAGTGTGGATGATTCTGGACAGATGGTTCAGATCAAGATTCCGTTGCACTCTGCGTTGGCAGGCGACTACATCTTCTTGCGTGGAGTACCAACCCCAGTCAAGGTGGATGAGTACAACGGCATTCGAGCAAACCAACTGACTGGACCGTTCCAGATTCAGGAGGTAATTGACTCAGATCATGTCCTGATTAACGTTGGTGGTGTTGGGGCTGATCTAGCAGCAACAAGCAGCGGTCCAATTTCCTTGCCAGAAACCTACGGTGTTCTGAGCAACGAACCGGGCATTTGGCCAAATATCACAACAATGGTCAATGCTCAACAGCACATCACCCCAGCTAACCTCTCTATGGCCATTGTGCCAGCCACTACAGAATCGTTTGTGCAGCCAAAGCCAGCTATTGAGGTATCCAAAAACCACTTCGTTGTCTACACCAACATTAGAATCAATGAGGCCAACCTAGACTACGTTGCCACGACCATCAAGACGCCATATGGCTCTCCGGTCACCACGATCACTGAGGATGTGAGGCTGGCTGAAATTCAACCTGACGGAACCTATCTGTCCATGTCGGCACCAGAAAGCGACACCTACGACGGCTCGTCTAAGTTCGTCTATTACGACACACCAAGATTTCTCACGAATCCACTGAACGAGTATCTTCATAGCGTTAGCTTGGGTACGGACGGAGACCTAGACTACCCAGCTTCTTGTAAGATCACCATTACTCTGGACAGCATCAGCGGCGACGTATCTCCCACCATTGACTTGAGTGGGGCTAACCTTCTGGTAAGAACCTACCGCATTGACAATCAGGGGTACGACTTCATTGATGCAGATGACCTACCAGTCATCAACACCGTCGAGGAAATGAGAGACCCAACCATGAACTCTGAGCTTTCTCCGAGTGGCGGTAGGGCTCTGTCCAAGTACAAGTCAAAGGTTGTTCAGCTTGGGTCGGCGTTCAACGCAATGAAGGTGTTCGTCACTGGTAATTGCCCGGCGAGTGATGGGACGACCGCTTTCGACGTTTACGCAAGAACCTCCTCTGACGCCACGACGCACGAAGACCTCCCATGGGTTTGGCTCTCTAACGTCAGCGACACTGGAGTTGAAAGTATTGAACCAGAAAGCAGTCCAGACAGAACCACTGTCAATGAGTGGATGTATGAGTTGCCAAACACGGCTGGATACTTCGATGTGTTCGACATCAAGATCGTAATGCGGTCCACGAATACCAGTATTGTTCCGAAAATTTTCGGCATCCGTACCATTGCCTCGATAAAGCTACCGAATATCGAGTAGTCCTAAGTAATGGGCATCACATCACAAGGTAGGGCGAGGCATGACGGAATTGGAGCACTTTAGGACAATCATCGAACACTGGGGCACGATTGCGGCGGCCCTCACTGCCATCGGCATCTGTGCAGCCGGTGCTTGGAAGTACGTTATCAAGGTTGGGTGGGACAGGTTAGTTGAGGTCCATCAGTTTCTAACTGAGGCTATCCCGGCTCTAAGCAAGATCGCAGAAGAGTTTAAGCCGAATGGCGGAAGCACATTGCGTGATGCTTTAGACCGAGTTGAAATTCAGTTAGCCAAGAACAGCAATATGGCAACGGTGCTTCTTCAGGAAGCACCGGATGCCGTGTTTGTTACTGATGGCGACGGCAACTGCACTTGGGTCAATGACACATACAGTCAGTGGACTGGGCTAAGTGTAGATCAAGCGTTCGGCAAGGGATGGCATCAGGCGATTGCTATGGATAGCCGTGAGAAAGTTTTCGATGAATGGGAGCAGGCGGTCAGGGACAAGGTAAACTTCGTCGGACACTACAAGTGGACCAACGGAATCAAGGAATTTGCTGTCCGTTGCAGAACCAAGCTAACCATTGGCCCAAAGGGTAATCTCGTTGGGGCAATCGGAGTAGTCAAGAGACTAGACTAATGGCCACCACAAGCAACCTCTACATTGACCAAGGCTCAGACTATCAGGTGACGGTGACCGTCAACGATCAGTCTCTTGTCGGTCACACGGCTGCTGCTCAGTTCAGGAAGTCCTACGGGTCTTCGACTGCATACAACTTCGTCTGCACAGTCAATGAAGGTGATGATGACGTAGATGGTACGGTCACCCTGACTCTCCTCGGGGTAGATTCAGACGACATCCCAGCGGGAAGATATCTGTACGACGTTGAGGTCACTTCCCCGGGCGGCACCAAGACCAGAATTGTCGAGGGATTGGTCATCCTCAACCCGCAAATCACAAAGCCAGTTGACCCATAAATATGTCGAACGTTAGAGTATCTGTCGGGCCTCAACCCTCGACCAACGTGAAAGTTTTCCGTCCTTCCTCTTCGGTGTCCGTAGCGGAGGACAGAGTTTCGGTTGAGATAACAGACCCCAAACTAGCGGTCTCTGTAATCGAGGGCTTCATGGCAATCTTCAGACTAGGGGATTTGATTGACGTAGATGTCACAGCGTTGGAAGACGGCTGTGTGCTCGTCTACAACTCCTCTACGGCCAAGTGGGTTGCCACCCGTGTCCTTGAGAAGCAGTACGTCAACGCAGGACAGTTCTAATGTCAACACAAACAGTCGTCAGAATCCGCAGATCAACCGTAACTAACGCCCCAACATATCTGGCGGCTGGTGAACTGGCGTACTCTTCTCTGTCTGAGTACCTGTTCTTGGGTATGGGATCAGAGTCTGGCTCATACCCAAACCAAGACGCATCTGACCACCTTCTGATTGGCGGAACGAAGTTCACCAAGCTCTTGGGTGTTGCCTCTGATGGTGTGACGTTCAACGACATTTCAGGAACCGCCACAGCATCGAAGGCCGTCATTCTCGACGGCTCCAAGAAGATCAACGAATGGTTTGTCGATAACCTCAAACTGGATGGCAATACCATTTCTGCCACAAACACTAACGGAACGATCTATCTGCTTCCAGACGGTACTGGAACGATTGACGTTAGTGGATTCCGTGTCACATCTGGTGCTGATCCAGTCGGAGCCACTGACCTGACCACCAAGCAGTACGTTGACTCGGTGGCTATTGGAATCAGAGATTTCAAGGACTCAGTTAGGCTAGCGACGACCGCAAATATTGTCTCACTCAGCGGGACAATGACCATCGATGGCGTGTCTGCCATTGCAGGGGACAGAATCCTCGTCAAGAACCAGAGCACAGGAAGCCAAAACGGTATCTACGTTGTAGCCGCTGGCGCATGGTCCAGAGCAGCAGATGCCGATACCAGTGCTGAAGTCACGTCTGGTATGTACGTGATGGTAGAAGAAGGCGGCACCTACGCAGGCGCTGGCTTCGTTCTCGCCACTGCCAACCCAATCACTCTGGGCACCACTTCCCTGACCTTTACCCAGTTCAATGGGGCGGGCGCAATCTCTGGTACCGCAGACCGCATCACGGTTTCCTCTGGTGTCATTGACATCGCAGCTACCTACGTCGGTCAGTCTTCCATCACCACACTAGGAACCATCGCAACTGGTGTGTGGCAGGGTACTGCGGTCACTACACCGTATGGTGGAACCGGCCTAACCTCCTACACGGCGGGAGACATTGTTTACTACGCTTCGGGAACGGCTCTGACCAAGCTAGGTATCGGAAGCGTCCCCTACAAGGTTCTCCGGGTCAATGCCGCTACCAACGCTCCAGAATGGGCAGATGTTGATGGTGGTACCTTCTAATGAAATCGTTCAGGCTGCTCATTGCTGAACTCAAAAGCGTACACAGCAGCTATGGAAGATGGGGTCACATGGACAAGGATGGCAAGCTCATTTCGGGCAATGACCATCCAACCGCAGAAATGCACGGTGACGGTGACGGACTAAGAGGCCACGGTGTAGCATGGGCACAGGAGTTTCCTCGCAAATTCCATGACAGTTCTTGGGGCAACAATTCCAACTGGGAACCGTCAGCCCGCCCCAAACTAAACATCAGAACCAACGGCGCAGAGGGCCTTGCCACTGCCATCAAGCACTTTGAGCGATTCCCTCATGCTGCTGGCCGGGATGTTGACTGGGATCACTACGGCAAGGTCTCGGGAAAGAAGAACTCAAACACGGGACACTTCGGCAATTCAGTCAAGATTCACAACCTGATGAAGGCCCATTACGAAGAGCACTACGGGAAGCTGGACTGACCTGTTCACGAAAAGCACCATGTTCACCGTTCCGTGAACACTATCGTTTCAGTGAACACGGAACGATAGGCAAATCGTTTCACGGGAAACTCTTGTTGGGTACAGGCAACATTATCCCACCCAATGTTGCGCCTAGCCAACATCGGCGCAACCACTGCTCCTAGACGCAACAATGACTCATAAATAAGTCACAAGGCGTTCTTACGCCTTATCTGTAAGTCACGGGCGGGTTTTTACCCAACACAAGCCCTTCCTTTTTAGGAGCACACATGGCCAAACAAATGCCTATCCGGCTGTATCGATCTTCTGTGGCTGGGAATGTCCCAACCGCAGGCGACCTCGATTATGGCGAACTAGCCCTCAACTTTGCTGACGGAAGACTCTACTTCAAAGACTCTGGCGGTGTCATCCGAACCATCGCTTCAACGTCAGCCTTCCTCCTCACCACTGAATATCGCTACGACTCTTCTACCTCCGCTGTTGATCCCGGCGACGGTGACCTACGCCTGAACAACTCGACGTGGGCTGCCACAACTGAATTATACATAGACACAAACACCGGGTTTGGTACTGATGCCAGCCTAGTGCTTGCATACCTTGGGGCTGGCGATCTTCTGCTCATTCAGGACAAGGACTCCTCAGCCGATCACGTAAGGTATCGTCTGACTGGCTCTCCAGTAGACAACACTGGCTGGTGGACCATTCCAGTTGAGTTTGTATCGAGCACCGGAACGCTGTGGGCAAACAACACCAAGCTAACCGTCATGGTGCAACACGCTGGAGACGCAGCAAGCCTCGACCACAACCTTCTGGACAACCTTCAGGGCGGAACAGCGGCAGAGTATTACCACCTAACTGACGCAGAATACACAGGAACGGGAACTGGGGTATTTGTGCGAGCGGGAAGCCCCGACATCATCGGAGCAAAACTCGCTCTGCCTGCCATTTACGACCCCGGCTTTCTTGCGAGCTTGGCTTTCAGGGACAGTGGTGGTGTTGGTTACGATCTAACTGTTTCTCCACTCAACGACCCAACAGGCGATACTTGGCTCTACCTCCCAGACGGCGGCGGCATCTTCGACTACGAAACTCTGGCCCGCCTAAGCGACATTCCCGCACCAGTCCCCCCATCATTTTCACGAACCTTTGCGTTCATGGGGTCGTGATGGATTGCCTCGAAGATGAAGTGTGGCCTTGTTGGTACACGCCAGAATACACCAGAGAGCAACTATCCAATATCCGCAAAACGATTGAACTTCGCCGTAGCCTTATTGCCAAGTGGTCCTGTGTGCTCGACCCGGCAAACTGGAACAAAGGCCCAGCAATGCTCATAGAGCCCATGGAGACACCAAATGGCTGACACACTCAAAGTCCTTGGACAGGCTGCTCTAGCTGCCACAACACTCACCGCAGTTTACACCGTACCTGCTTCTACCTCAGCTACCATCAGCAGCGTAGTCATTTGCAATCGAGCAGGCACAGCAACCACCTTCCGAATCTCTGTGGCTATTGCTGGGGCGGCTGACACCAACGCACAGTACCTGTACTACGACCAAGCCATTGATGCCAACTCCACGTTCATTGCCACCATTGGCATCACGCTGGCCACAACTGACGTGGTTCGAGTATACGCAGCAGGCTCTAGTGTCTCAGCCAACGTCTTTGGCGTCGAGGTAATCTGATGAAGACGTTTCGCCAGCTATTGGAGTCAATCAAGCTGTCCCCCAAATCATCAGAGGCCACACAAAAGGTCATTGACGACTTTGAGGCCCAAACAACAGAGCACCCACTAAACCCAAAAGCTAGACTCACGCCAGACCATGTGGGCGTTGAACTAGAGCCAATGGGACCGAATGTTGTTCATATCAAATCCATCACCTCACACGGAGAAAGGGGAGTTGGTCATGCCAGCAAAGCTCTTCGGGCATTGACAAACTTAGCGGACAAACACGGAGTCGGTTTGCATCTTATTTCCCACCCAATCACTGGAAGAACAGGACTCGACCGCCAACAACTTACGAATTGGTACGGTAGACACGGGTTTGATGTAGACGAGGACCACTTTGGATACCGTGAACCACGCACGGTCATTAAGCTGACTGGATTCAAGAGGCAACACTGATGCAAGGATCATCTAATCCAACCACCGATCTGAAGAAGATTGCAGGAACCGCAGTTGACGTAAATAGTGGGGCTGCCTCTGCCGGTACCCAGAGAGTCATCCTCGCAACCGACCAATCCACGGTCCCGGTCTCGCTAGCATCCTCCCCTCTTCCGACAGGCGCTGCTACAGAGTCTACGCTGGCTTCTAGGCTCTCCGAATCCGATTTTGACACCAAGGTAGGGTCTCTGACTGAAGCAGCCCCAGCGAGCGATACAGCGAGTTCTGGACTCAATGGCAGACTACAGAGGATTGCCCAGCGCCTGACCAGTCTCATTGCCCTGATCCCGACCGCTTTGGGACAGGGAACGATGGCCACCAGTTTCAAGGTGGTTCTCCCATCTGACCAGTCGGCCATCCCGGCTTCCCAGTCAGGCACATGGAACGTCACCAACATTTCGGGCACCGTCTCCCTACCAACAGGGGCAGCAACCTCAGCTAACCAGTCATCTGAGCTAACTCTTATCGGAGCGGTTAACGAAACTGCCCCGGGAACCGACACCGCTTCATCCGGCCTCAACGGGCGTCTACAGCGTATTGCCCAGAGAC
>JACCDR010785745.1_pt1 | contig 15085 bp, 13 predicted proteins | sample 7446431 | NCBI WGS metagenome assembly JACCDR01 (sample SAMN15323443, study PRJNA562643) | freshwater metagenome | isolation source: river surface water | place: USA:Blue River Watershed | collected 2017-08-17 | reverse complement strand
GATCAGCTCACGCAGCTCGGCGTCGGCCAGGGTGCGTATCAGTTCGGCTTTGCTGTCGGGGCCGGGTGAAATGAACTCCACCAGGCGTTCAAACAGGCTGCGACGGTCGGCGGTGGCGCCCGGCGCAACGCGCGCGGGCCGGTGAGACGCAGGTTCTGACACGTTGGCGGTGCCGGCAGTGAACGGACACGAAGAATAACCGAGCCGCCCCAGCGGCGGCCCAAACAGCGACAATCGCCATCCAATCGGCTTGAAGTCTCGTTTTTATGAATGTACTGCCCTGGCGCAGCCTGAGCATACCCATAGCCGCCATGGCGGCTGTCATCGTGCTGTCCAACGTGCTGGTGCAGCACCCCATCAACGACTGGCTGACCTGGGGCGCTTTCACCTACCCGCTGGTGTTTCTGGTCACCGACCTGACCAACCGCGCCCTGGGCCCGCATTCGGCCCGCCGCGTGGCCTGGGTGGGTTTTGCGGTGGCGGTGCTGGTGTCGCTGGCACTGGCGCCGTGGCGCATTGCCGTGGCCTCGGGCGCGGCCTTTTTGCTGGCGCAACTGCTGGACGTGGCGCTGTTCAACCGCTGGCGCGCCAGCACCTGGTGGAAAGCGCCGTTGATCGGATCGCTGGTGGCCAGCACGGTGGACACAGCGGTGTTTTTCTTTCTTGCTTTTGCCGGTTCTGACCTGAACTGGCTCACGTTGGCCGCTGGCGACCTGGCCGTCAAGGCCTTGATGGCCGCCGTGCTGCTGGCACCTTACCGCGCGCTGCTGCCGCGCCTACAAACCTGGGCTGCTCCATGAACACTGCTGTCAATACTGCTACGTCCACTGCCGCCGCTGCCGCCACTGCCGCCACTGCAATCGGCGGCGGCAAGCTCATCCCCGCCACCATCCTGACCGGCTTTTTGGGCTCGGGCAAAACCACGCTGCTCAAGCGCGTGCTGTCCGAAGCCCACGGCCAGAAGATCGCCGTCATCGAAAACGAGTTCGGCGAAGAAAACATCGACAACGAGATCCTGGTGTCCGACACCAGCGAGCAGATCATCCAGATGAACAACGGCTGCGTGTGCTGCAGCATCCGCGAAGACCTGCGCACCACGCTGGCCGACCTGGCCGACAAGCGCCGCAAGGGCGAACTGCACTTCGACCGCGTGGTGATCGAGACCACTGGCGTGGCCGACCCGGGCCCGGTGGCGCAGACGTTTTTTATGGACGACGAAATCGCCGAAAGCTACCTGCTGGACAGCGTGCTGACGCTGGTGGACGCCAAACACGCCGACACCACGCTGAACGAACGCCAGGAGGCACGCCGCCAAATCGGCTTTGCCGACCAGATATTCATCAGCAAAAGCGACCTCGTGCCCGATGCCCACGTGCAGGCGCTGATGCACCGCATCAAACACATGAACCCACGCGCACCGCAGCGCAAGGTGCATTTTGGCGAGGTGCCGATTGCCGAGGTGTTTGACCTCAAGGGCTTCAACCTGAACGCCAAGCTCGAGGTCGACCCCGAGTTCCTGAGCGCGGGCGGCGGCCACGGGCACGACCACCACGGCCATGACCATGACCACGACCACGACCACGATCATGTGCACGACGAACACTGCGACCACCCGCACCACCACGCACACGACGACGACGTGAAGTCCTTCGTATTTCGCAGCCACAAGGCTTTCAACCCGGCCAAGCTGGAAGACTTCCTGGGCGCCATCGTGCAGGTCTACGGCCCCAAGCTGCTGCGCTACAAGGGCGTGCTGCACATGAAAGGCAGCGAGCGCAAGGTCATCTTTCAGGGCGTGCACCAGTTGATGGGCAGCGACCTGGGCCCGAAGTGGGCTGCCGGCGAAGAAAAGGTCAGCAAAATGGTGTTCATTGGCATCGACCTGCCCAAGGAAATCTTGCTGCAGGGCCTGGAGCAGTGCCTGGTTTGACGGCGCCGGGCACGCCACAACCCGCTGGCGGCGTGCTGCCAGCGGGGAAAAAATCACAAGTGATAACGCCCCGGCGTGGCTACAATCCGCGCGCCTTTGACGGCAGGCCCATGGGCAACATGGTCATGGTCCGGCCGGTGTGCAAAGGCCAGCCCACACCAGCTTGCTGAGCAGGCCCGCAGTGGGCAGCGACTGCAGTTGCCACCAAACCTGGGTCTGGCACTTCCGGCTTCCGAACCTGCAAAGACCTCGGCGGCCCAGCGTCAGGCCCGCCGTTACGAACACGTGTTCCCCACCGGGGAGGAGGTCTTCAGTGAGCAAGCCATCGGCCCAACCAGCGGCGGCCAAAGAGGTGCCACCGGCCAAGAACTCCAAGCCTGCACCGGCCAAGGCTGCCCCCGGCAAGCCCGCCAGCAAGACCACCCACACACCCAGTAAAGCGGCCAACAAAGCGGCCAGCCCCGTCCAGACCAAAAAGGCTGCCTCCACCAGCAGCACTGCGGCGGCCAAACCAGCCAACAAACCCAGCGCTCAGGCGGTGCCGAAGCCGAAGCCGGTTACCAAGCCTGCTGCAAAAACCTCCCCCGCCGCGCCCGCCGCCCCAGCAGCGTCACAACCCGCAACAAAAACCACTGCAAAAACCGCAGCTTCACCGGCTACCCAGCCTTCGACCGGTACCAAAGCCCCTGTGAACCCCAAATCCGCCGCAGCGTCCACTGCAGTCACGCCCGTGGCTGCCGATAACCTGCCAGTACCCAAAAACATGCCCGCCGCTGAAACAGCCAGCAAGGCCGCCAAAGCCGCAACCGCTGCTTCAGCCCCCGCCACATCCAGCCCCCCAGCGGCAACAGCGTCAGCCGCTACGCCTGCAGCCAAGTCCAGTTCCAAGTCCAAAACGCCGCCGGCAGCGATGGTGCAACCGATACCCGCACCGCTGCCCATCAACAACCGGTTCACCGACCGATTTGCGCCCGCCGCAAAACCCAGCACACGCCCCATGTCAGAGACGGCCGAGTTTGCAAAGCCTGCACAAAAAATAGACCCTAAGCTTGCCAATGCCTGGAAAACCAAGGCCGGCCGTGAGCTGACCGAGGCCGAATTGCTGGCGATGCCAGAGTCGGAGTACATGAATGAAAAGCAGCTGGACTTCTTCCGCGCCCGGCTGCAGCAGCACCGCGACGACCTGCTGTCCAACGCTGGCGAAACCACCGAGCACCTGCGCGAAGACACCACCATCGTGCCCGACCCGGCCGACCGCGCCACCATCGAGGAAGAACACGCCCTTGAGCTGCGCACGCGCGACCGCGAACGCAAGCTGCTGAAGAAGGTGGCGCAGGCCATCGCGCTGCTCGACACGGGTGACTACGGCTACTGCGACGAAACCGGCGAGCCCATCGGCCTGCCGCGCCTGCTGGCCCGGCCCACGGCCACACTGTCGCTGGAAGCACAGCAGCGGCGCGAATTGAAACAAAAGATGTTTGGTAACTGACCGTACCAATCGCCGCCGCCCGCCCCGCCCTAGGGCCGGGTACCGGGTATTGACGGGGATTACCATTCCGCACATGGCCGAAAGCGAAGGTTTCTTCAGGAAGATGGTGCGGTTCGTGGCGAACCCCGCCACCGAATGGAACGACCTGAGCACGCGGCCCGAGGACAACAAGGAACTGGAGCTCGAAAAGTCAGAGCTCAAGGCCATGATCGAGCGCAAGCGGCGCAATGACTTCGTGCGCAAGCGCGAATTCGACATGCTGCGTCGCGTGCGCCGTGAAGGGTTGTCTCCCGACCAGCTGGCCGCGCTGGGCACATCGTCCCGGCTCGATGATTCAGAGCCCCGCTCGCCCGACGGTCCGTTTGCCAGCCCCACGGGGGTGAAGGCCAAGATCGACGAAATTGAGCAGCAGATGGTGGGCGAACCCGGCTTCAGCGGCCACCGGGGCCGTCCGTCGCCCAGCCACAGTGCGCACCACAGTGGCTTGCCCAGCGGTTACGGCAGCCCGCCACCCACGGGCAACACTGACGCCACCCGCCCGGCCGTGCTGAGCCGAAACCCAGCGGCCTGGGCCCGCAGCGCACCGTCGCAACTGCCGCCATTGACGCTCGACACTGACCTGCGCCCGCCCACGCCGCCCCAGCGGGAAAGGCCTGTCAGCAAGCCACCACCGGCCACCGCGCCGGTGCACATGAGCACCGGGCTGCCACCGCTGGCGCCCGTGTCCACGCTGTCGCTGGACAGTTCGCTGGCCGTGGGCACCACCGGCATGGGCGGCATCGAAGCTGCCGTGGTGGTCAACGAGGTGGTGCACGACCCCGAACTCGACGAGGCCGTCATCTACTTTGCCAATGCCGACTTCCACAACTGCGAAGACGCCTTGCGCCGCATCACCAGCCCCAATGGCGCGCGCAGCCAGCACGCCGAAACCTGGCTGGTGCTGTTTGACCTGTACCGCGCCACCGGCCAGCACGCGAGCTTTGAGAGCCTGGCGCTGGACTACGCACAGCGCTTTGGCTGGTCGGCGCCGCAGTGGTACTCACTGCCGCAAATGGTGGCCGATGCCGTGGCCAGCGAAGACCCGCAGATCAGCAGCCGCTTCTCGGCTGCTGAGGGCGGCGGCGTGGGCTGGGTGTGCCCGCACACGCTGGACATCGAGGCCGTGGCGCGGCTGCGCTCACAAACGCTGCAGATGCCCCTGCCCTGGGTGCTGAACTGGAGCGCGCTGCAGACCGTTGAGCCCGAAGCAGCGATGCAGCTGTCCACACTGCTGCGCCTGTGGGCGGGGCAAGCACTGGAGATGCGGTGGATCAGTGGCGAGCGGCTGCTGAAAGTGCTGCAGGAAGCCGCCCCCACGGGCCTGCGCGACGCTGACCCCGTGTACTGGCTCACCCGCATGGACGCGCTGCGCCTGGTCAACCGGCCCGACCAGTTTGACGAAGCAGCCATCGATTACTGCATCACCTACGAGGTCAGCCCGCCTTCGTGGGAAACCACCCGCTGCAAGGTGCAGATCCATGAGGACGGCCAGTCCACCCGTGCGCCCACCTTGTCGGCGATCAGTGAAATGACCAGCAGCTTCATGGAAAGTGCACTCGTCGAAGACGCTGTCACCGGCATCGAGACCGCGATGGTGGAGCTGTCGGGCCAGCTGATCGGCGACATCAGCGCCACACTGGCCAAGATGGAAGCGGCGCTGGGCAAAGCGCAGGTGGTTCGGGTGTCGTGCCTGCGCCTGATCCGCGTCGACTTCAGTGCTGCGGGCGACCTGCTGAACTGGGTGCTGTCGCGGCGCCAGGAAGACCGCGCCGTGCACCTGGTGGACACCCACCGCCTGGTGGCCTTGTTTTTTGGTGCCATGGGCATCAACGAACACGCCAAGGTGCAGGTGCGCAAGGTTTAGCCTGGCTCCACCCGCCCGCGCTGCAGCGGCTGCAGCGGCTGCAGTGGTTGCAGAAGTGGCTGCACAAGTTCCCTCCACAGGGGCCGCTGCGGGCCTTGCGTTTCCCCCCTTTCACCCCATCTCACTGCCAACATGGACGCATATCACGGCACCACCATCCTCAGCGTGCGGCGCGGCGCGCAAGTGGCCCTGGGCGGCGACGGCCAGGTCACGCTGGGCCAGATCGTGGTCAAGGCCAGCGCGCGCAAAGTGCGGCGGCTGCACCGCGACCAGGTGCTGGCCGGTTTTGCCGGTGCCACCGCCGACGCTTTCACGCTGTTTGAACGCTTCGAAGCCAAGCTCGACAAACACCAGGGCCACCTGCAGCGCGCCGCCATCGAATTGACCAAGGATTGGCGCACCGACCGCGTGCTGCGCCGCCTGGAAGCGATGCTGGCCGTGGCCGACGCGAGCTGTTCGCTCATCATCACCGGCAACGGCGACGTGCTCGAGCCCGAGCGCGGCATCGTCGCCATCGGCTCGGGCGGCGCCTATGCCCAGGCGGCGGCCAGCGCACTGCTGCAGCACACCGAGCTGGCGCCGGCCGAAATCGTCAAGCGCTCGCTCGAGATCGCGGGCGACCTGTGCATCTACACCAACCAGAACCACACCATCGAAACGCTGGGCTGAAAGCCTGCCCAGCACGCCAGCGCGCCACCACCATGTCCATGACCCCGCAGGAAATCGTCAGCGAACTCGACCGCCACATCGTGGGCCAGCAAGCGGCCAAGCGCGCCGTGGCCATCGCACTGCGCAACCGCTGGCGCCGCCAGCAGGTCGACGAAAAGCTGCGCAGCGAGATCACACCCAAAAACATCTTGATGATCGGCCCCACCGGGGTGGGCAAAACCGAGATCGCACGCCGCCTGGCCAAGCTGGCCGACGCCCCCTTCATCAAGGTGGAAGCCACCAAGTTCACCGAAGTGGGCTATGTGGGCCGCGACGTCGACACCATCGTGCGCGACCTGATGGAGGTGGCCGTGAAGCAAGAACGCGACCGCCTCAAGCGCAGCAAACGCGCCGCCGCCGCCGACGCGGCCGAAGAGCGCATCCTCGATGTGCTGGTGCCCCCGGCGCGCGGTGCTGGCGCCATCGGCTTTGGCAGCGAGCCGCCGCCTGTGGCCGATAGCACGGCGCGCCAGGTGCTGCGCAAGCGCCTGCGTGAAGGCGCGCTCAACGACAAGGACATCGACATCGAGCTGGCCGACAGCAAGGCCACGCTGGACGTGCTGGGCACGGCCGGCTTGAACGGCATGCCCGGCATGGAAGAGATGGCCGAGCAGTTGAAAGGCCTGTTCGCCCAGGCCAGCGCCGGCAAGCGCAAGACGCGCCGGCTGAAGATTGGGCAAGCGCTGCCGCTGCTGGAAGAAGAAGAGGCGGGCAAGCTGCTCAACGAAGACGATGTGCGCGCCGCTGCCGTGGCCAATGCCGAAAACAACGGCATCGTCTTCATCGACGAGATCGACAAGGTCGCTTCACGCGGCGAACACGGCGGCGCCGAGGTCTCGCGCCAAGGCGTGCAGCGCGACCTGCTGCCGCTGGTGGAAGGCACCGCCGTCAGCACCAAGTACGGCGTCGTGAAGACCGACCACATGCTGTTCATCGCCAGCGGCGCCTTTCACCTGGCCAAGCCCAGCGACCTGATTCCTGAACTGCAGGGGCGTTTCCCCATCCGCGTGGAACTGGCGTCGCTCAGTGTCGACGACTTCGAGGCCATCCTCACCAGCACGCACGCCAGCCTGGTCAAGCAGTACCAGGCCCTTTTGGCCACCGAGGGCGTGACGCTGCAGATCACGCCCGAAGGTGTGCGCACGCTGGCACAAACAGCCTTTGAAGTGAACGAACGCACCGAAAACATCGGCGCCCGCCGCCTGGCCACGGTGATGGAAAGGCTGCTCGACGAGCTCAGCTTCGACGCCCCCAACCGCGGCGGCCAGACCGTGGTGCTGGGCGCTACCGATGTGCAGGCGCGGCTGGGTGAATTGGCCAAGGACGAAGACCTGTCGCGTTTCATCCTCTGAAGCCCAGGGCGGGCTGCCCTGTCGTCCGCAACCCGGCCGCAACCCGGCGGGTTGCGGATAAAATTTGACATGACATCCTTACCTTTGTTCACCGCCCCGGCCCGGTTTGACAGCGCCGAAGCTGCACTGGCCCAGGTGCAGACCATCTACAAAAACAGCACAGAGCACCTGCGCCATTCGTTGCAGCGTTTTGTGGCTGGCGAGGCCATGGGCCGTGTGCGGGCCTTCTACCCGTTTGTGCGGGTGACCACCAGCACCGTGGCACGCGCCGACTCGCGCCTGAGCTACGGCTTCGTGGCCGGCCCCGGCACCTATGAAACCACGCTGACACGGCCCGACCTGTTTGCCAGTTACTACGCCGAACAGTTCCGCCTGCTGCTGAAGAACCACGGCGTGAGCATCGAAGTGGGCACCAGTTCGATGCCGATACCGGTGCACTTCTCGCTGGCCGAAAACGACCACCTGGAAGGCAGCATGCCACCCGAACGCAGGCTGCTGCTGCGCGACCTGTTTGACCTGCCCGACCTGGCCGCCATGGACGACAGCATCGCCAACGGCACCCACGTCACGCCGCCGGGCACGCCCGAGCCGCTGGCGCTGTTCAATGCGCCGCGGGTGGACTATTCGCTGCACCGCCTGCGCCACTACACCGGCACCGCGCCCGAGCACTTCCAGAACTTCGTGCTCTTCACCAACTACCAGTTCTACATCGACGAGTTCATCAAGCTGGGCCACGCGCTGATGGCCGACCCTGCCGGGGCTTACGACGCCTTTGTCGAGCCCGGCAACGTGGTCACGCGGCGCAGCGGCAGCGCCGCACAGCCGGGCGACAGCCTGGGCGCACTGCCGCCGCGGCTGCCGCAGATGCCGGCCTATCACCTGGTGCGCCCCGGCAGCAGCGGCATCACCATGGTCAACATCGGTGTCGGCCCGGCCAACGCCAAAACCATCACCGACCACGTGGCCGTGCTGCGCCCGCACGCCTGGCTGATGCTGGGCCACTGCGCCGGCCTGCGCAACAGCCAGCAACTGGGCGACTACGTGTTGGCCCACGCCTACATGCGCGAAGACCATGTGCTGGACGAAGAGCTGCCGCTGTGGGTGCCCATTCCTGCACTGGCCGAGGTGCAGGTGGCGCTGGAGCAGGCGGTGGCCGAGGTGACGCAACTGCAGGGTTACGAGCTGAAAAAAGTGCTGCGCACCGGCACCGTGGCCAGCACCGACAACCGCAACTGGGAGCTGCTGCCCAACATGGGCCCCGAGCGCCGCTTCAGCCAAAGCCGCGCAGTGGCGCTGGACATGGAAAGCGCCACCATTGCCGCGAATGGCTTTCGTTTCCGCGTGCCCTACGGCACCTTGTTGTGTGTGTCTGACAAACCGCTGCACGGCGAGATCAAGCTGCCCGGCATGGCCAACACTTTCTACCGCGAGCGGGTCGACCAGCACTTGCGCATCGGCATGCGCGCGGTGGAACTGCTGCGCGAAGAAAGGCCCGGCAGCCTGCACAGCCGCAAGCTGCGCAGCTTTGCCGAGGTGGCGTTCCAGTAGCCGGCTTCCGCCGCTTGCCGAGGCACTACCGGCGCGGGGATGGGCCGCTCAGCAGCGGCCGCAGCAGCCACAGCCCGAGCGCCGGGCCCAGCGCCAGCCAGGGCAGCAGTTGTTCCAGCGCCAGCGCAGCCGATGCACGCACAAAAACCTCAACGCTGAAGGCCGAGATCGCAAAGCCGATGCTGTTGACCAGCGTCAGCACACTGCCCACGGCTGCGGGCGGCGCAAAAGAAGCCGTCAGCGCGCTGAACTGTGGCGAGTCGCCGGCCACCGTGATGCCCCACAGCAGCAGCCAGGCCATGAACACCGGCACTGGGGCTTGCAGCATCCAGGGTGCAGACAGGCAGCACAGGCCGCTGATCAACAGCTGCGCAGCCGCCACACGCGCACCGCCCAACTGCCGCGCCAGCAGGCCCCCGCCGATACAGCCCAGCGCACCGGCGGCGAGCACCAAAAAGGCGGCCCACGACACGGCCACGGTGTCGGCCAGCCGGGTGGCCAGCACCACCGGCACCAGCACCCACATCGTGTAGAGCTCCCACATGTGGCCAAAGTAACCGCCGGCCGAGGCGCGCAGCCGGCGGTCGTACCACAAGCTGGCCAGCGCATTCAGGCGCAGGCCCGGCGCAGCGGCGGCCCGCCGCTGCGGTGGTTCGGGCACCAGCACCAACACCATCAGGCCAGCCACCGTGCACAGCGCGGCGATGGTCCAGAACACCATGCTGGCCGCCGAGCCGCCACCGCTGGCCAGGTCCACACCCCAAGCGCGCAGCGCGTGTGAACTGGCGCTGCCCAGCACCAGGGCGCCCACCAACCAGCCTAAAGCGGCGCCCAGCCCCTGCGGAAACCACTGCGCGGCCAATTTCATGCCCAGCGGGTAGATGCCGGCCAGACACAAGCCCGTCAGCGCGCGCCAGAACATCAGCGCCGGCAGCGACGCCGCAGCCGCCGATGCCGCCAGCGTGCACAGCGCCGCGCCGCAGGCACAGGTGAAAAACACCCAGCGTGCGGAGTAGCGGTCGGCCACGGCCAGCAGTGCAAACAGCAGCGTGCCGGCCACGAAGCCCAGTTGCAGCGCGGCGCTGAGCGTGCCCACGGCCTGCGTTTCCCAGCCGGCCACACGTTGCAGGTCGGGCATCACGGCGTTGACGGCAAACCAGGGCGAGGTGCCCAGCAACTGCGCCAGCACGATGACCGGCAGCACGTGGCGCGGCGCCTTGGTCGGGCCTGTGGTGCCCGCTGCGCCTGGCGGCAGGCCGGTGTGTGCAGCGCCCGTGGCCCGGTCAGTGGTCATGGGCATGCAGGCAACGGGGCGGGTGCAGAAGGGGCATGCGTCTACGTTAACCGGGCAGGCCCGCCACCCGACTCCTTGATCACCCGGGGTGGTGCTGTAGTCAGGGGCTGGCCGGCATGGCGCGCAAACCCCACTGCGGGCGTTTCACACCGGGGGCGGCAGCCACACCGCGCCCTGCAAGCCGCGCAGCAAGGCCAGCAGCCAAAGCCCGGTGTAAGCCAGCGCACCCAGGCCCAGCACAAGGCCAGCGCGCGCCGACCGCGCGCGCACCAACCACCAGCCCAGCAAGGGCACCAGCTGCTGCGCGTGCGAACCGATGAAGTGCGCTGGCCGCAAGTCACCACCGCCCAGGTGCCAGCCCAAAAACGGCAGCCCTGCGCCGGCCGGCGGCCGCGCGCTGGCCAACGGCGCTGCCGCGCCCACACCCAGCACAAAGGTCATCACCAGCCCCAGCACCACCGCATAGCGCCACACCGGCGCCAGGCCGGGGCGGGCGTGGTGCGCAATCTGCTGCGCCATCACCAACTGCGTCAGCATCAAGGCCAAGGCACCCACACCCATCAACTGGTACATCAACTTGTGAAAGGTGCTTGACGCGTTGTAATGCGACGGCAGGCCCAGCGCAGCCTGAAAACTGATGTAGGCCACCTCGGCCACCCCCGCCACCACGATGGTCCAGACCACCCAGCGCGCCGCCCGCTGCCTGCGCCGCGCCTGCGGCAGCAGGTCGAAAAACCACGCTGTGGTGCCAGCAAACAGCGCCAGCGAGAGCATGAACTTCAAGGGCTTGACCCACACGTTCACCCCATGCACCTGCCGTGGGTCGAACATCATCGCCAGCAGCGTGGGCACCGACACCAGCAGCATGAACAGCGCCATCGCCGCCAGCGTGGGCTCACGCCGCCGCAGCGCTTGCCACCAGGGCAGCGGGGCGGGCTGGGTGGGCGTGGACATGGGATGGGACGTACGGGGGGTGGATGCAAGCGGCTTCATGCGCTGCGCCCCGCACGCCATGGCGCCGCACCGTTCAGCACGGCATAAGCCAACAAACCGGCCGGGCCGAACAGGAAGGTGAGCAGCAGCACCGGCACGGTCAACCAGTGTGTCCAGCCCAGTTCGGCAGCGCGCCCTGCGATCCAGCCGCCGACAAACAGGTCAAAGGCCAGGAAGTGCACCCAACCCGCTGTCAACACACCGGGCACGGCAAACAGCGCCTGCACCTGCGCCAGCGATCCAAAGCCGCCCTGCCCACGCGCGTGCACGGCCAGCAGCGCCGCATACAACACCGCCAGCGCCAGCGGCAACCACCACCCGGCCGCGCGCCGCGCCGCAGGCGCCCAGCGGGCCTGTGGCGGCGAAGCCGCCAGCGCCAGCCAGCCCAACAGGGCCACGCTGTTGGCGACCTGAAAGGTCCTGTCAGGGTCAAGCATCGGGCGGTCCTCGGGTGGTACCAGACAGTGTCTAGTTGGGGCTGCATGCTACGATCCTGTCCTAGACACTGTCAAGTCAAGTGCTCAACGCAAAGGGCCCCACGACGCCACAGCATGCCCGCAACCACCCCCCCAACAGCCGTCCGGCGCAAGCCCCCTGCGCCCGCTGACAACGGTCAGCACCTGCGCCAGCGCATCCTGGACACCAGCCGCGCCTTGCTGGACGAACAAGGCGCGGCAGCCCTCAGCCTGCGCGAAGTGGCACGCCGTGCCGGCGTCACGCACCAGGCGCCTTACCACCACTTTGCCGACCGCGAAAGCATCCTTGCCGAACTGGTGGTGCAGGGCTTTGACGAACTGGCGCGCCGCCTGGCCCGCGCGCGCCGGGCCGGCCAAAGCGCACAGGACTGCCTGGTCGCATCGGGCCAGGCCTATGTGGCCTATGCGCTGGATCAGCCGGGCGTGTTTCGCATCATGTTCAGGCAAGACCTGTGCGACACCGCGCGCTTTCCAGCAGCGGCCCAGGCCGGTGCACGCGCGCATGCGGAACTGATGCAGATGGTGCAGCTTGCACACGCACCGGCGGCCGACGGCACGCCGGCCGAGATGCTGGCCCACCTGCACTGGGCGCAGGTGCATGGTCTGGCTTGTTTGCTGCTGGACGGGCCGCTGGGCCTGCTGTTACCCAGCACTGCCGAGCGCCGCACGCATGTGCGCCAAGCCTTGCAGGTATTTGCCGCGCGCATGTTGCAGGCCGGAGATCGGCAATAGCGCACGGTGTTTAGGGCCTGCCTGCCGTAAGGACAACGGCGGGGGATGACCGCAGCGCCGCAAATCCGTACACTGCGTAATGTCGAAGGGGGAGTAGCCAACAGCGTGTTCACGCTGTCGCAGCAACCCGTCAATTCGGTGCATGCAGCAGCGTGCACCCGGGCCCGCAGAAGCATCCAACGTCTTTGCTCCACAGACGGCTTCGTGCAAGACCTTTCGGCGCGAACTTCAACCTCGTCTTACGGGAGTGTCTTCATGGACACCATCGCGCCGCTTTGGCTGTGGGTATTTTTTGTCGCGTCTGTTCTGGTCGCGTTGTTTGTCGACTTTGTGGTGCTGCGCAAGCAAGGGGCGCACAGCGTTTCCGTCAAGGAAGCCCTCAACTGGTCCATTATCTGGGTGGCCTTGAGCTTTGCCTTCAACGCGCTGTTCTGGTGGGCCGTTTATCAAGACCACGGCGCCGCCTTGGCCAACACCAAGAGCATGGAGTTCCTGACCGGCTACCTCATCGAGAAGAGCCTGGCGGTGGACAACATCTTTGTGTTCCTGATGATCTTCACCTACTTTGCGGTGCCGCCTGAGTTTCAGAAGCGCGTGCTGATGATCGGCATCATCGGCGCCATCGTGCTGCGCACCGTCATGATTTTGCTGGGCAGCTGGCTGATCAGCGAATTCCACTGGGTGCTTTATGTCTTTGGCGCCTTCCTGTTGCTGACCGGCATCAAGATGTGGTGGGCTGCGGGCCAAGAGCCCGACCTGGAAAGCAACCCCGCGCTGAAGCTGCTGCGCAAGGTGCTGCCGGTGAGCAAGAACTTTGACGGCGAGAAGTTTTTCACCGTCGAAAACGGCAAGCGCATCGCCACGCCGCTGCTGATGGTGATTGCACTGGTGGCCCTGACCGACGTGATTTTTGCGGTCGACAGCATCCCGGCCATCTTCGCCATCACCTCCGACCCGTTCATCGTGTTGACGAGCAACATCTTCGCCATCCTGGGTCTGCGGGCGATGTACTTCCTGCTGGCTGCAGTGGCTTCGAAGTTCCACCTGCTGAGTTACGGCCTGGCAGTGATCCTGGTCTTCATCGGCACCAAGATGCTGCTCATCGACATCTACAAGATACCGGTGCTGGTGTCCTTGGGTGTGGTGATCTCCATCCTGGCCATCACCATGGTCTTGAGCGTGAAGACCGCGCCGAAGATCAACACCAAAGAGCGGCCGGCAGACGGGGTTTGATAGCTGAAGCGGCGAGGGCAGCACCACGGCGTGGTGCTGCCCTGTGACCCCGCGCAAGGCGCGGCCTGCCGCCGAAGCGGCTGTATGTCGCAGCGGCGGTGGTGAACGAAGATTTATCATCAGCGCCCATGCACACCGGCTCCCCCGAGGGCACGCGCGACCTGGCCCAGACCCGGCTCGACAACGCGATGGCCCTGTTTGAAGAATTTGTTCGCACCACCGCCCGCCACGCCGATGCCGCCACCCTGCGGGGGCTGGAAAGGCGCTTCGCCGAACGCATCGACATCCAGCCCAGTTACTGGAGCCAGATCAAGAGCCGCTCGCGTCAGATCGGCGAGCGGCTGGCACGGCAGTTTGAACAGCGTTGCCTGAAACCCGTCGGCTGGATGGACCAGCCGCACACGGGTGCGGCGATGGCGGCGACTGGCGCACCCAGCAATTCAATCAGCGCCGCCGACACACAGCCCGGCGCAGCAACAGCGCAGCCGCTGGCCGCTGCGCGCGAATCGACACCGCGCGACGATGACGAAAAATTCATTGTCGGGCTGGTACTCACCTACTACCGACGCCACCCGCAGCGCGCACGCGCGCGCCTGCTGGACCTGTTGGGTGAGGTGCTGACACCGGCCCCGGCGTCACCACCACCGCCGCCGTTTGCACAAACACCGCTGAGCGCCGCAGCCGAAGACGCGCAGGCGTTGTGGCTGAAGAGCCAAAAAGGCGTGGCCCCGCTGAAGCGGAAGAAGTAGAGCCGCCGCGCGCTGCGCCGGTCGGGGTTGCGGCACCAGCGCCTGGTGGCTGGGTCGTTTGGCTGCGGCTCGCGCCCGCTGCTGCAGTCCCGTCAGGCCCAGCAAGCCCAGCACCCCCCCAAATTTGAAGTGGAAATGGGGTGTTTTTTCAGGTCAACAACACTTGCGCATTGATAACGCATTGTTTATCATTTGCGCAAGCCTGTGGATGAACAGCCCGCTTTCAGCGCCCTGAGCACCGCAGCCGATCAACCCCAACCGACAGCACCATGGTCCTGCACCCGTCCATCGCCCGCACGCCCAAGCGCGCCGCCCCTGCGGCAGGCCCGGCGTGGGCTGGCCCCCAGACGATGGTGCATCAACGTGGTACGCGTCTGGCCTTTGTTCTGAATGCAGGTGCCCCGCCCGGGGTGCCGTTGCGCTGACCAGCCCCTCGGCCACCGCCGCACAGGGCCACCAGCTCAACACGGCCCGGGTTGCACCAGCAACCCGGGCCGTTTGCTTATGGGGCACGCCCCCAATATCCGGCCACCGTCTACCACCACCGCAGCCCCAAAGGAGAACCCCATGAAGATGAACCTCAAGACCCCTAAGCCCCGCAACCCGTTTGTGGCCGCCAGCCTGCGCCGGGCCGCTGGCGCGCACCGCAGCTGCGCCAGCGCCCAGCGCCAGCGCGCG
>JACCDR011901568.1_pt1 | contig 15087 bp, 25 predicted proteins | sample 7446431 | NCBI WGS metagenome assembly JACCDR01 (sample SAMN15323443, study PRJNA562643) | freshwater metagenome | isolation source: river surface water | place: USA:Blue River Watershed | collected 2017-08-17 | reverse complement strand
GTCTACGATGGCGTGTGGGCTGGCAGCGGCGACGAAGCCCCGGCCCCGTCCATCAAGTCGGGCGCCGCAGTCGACTTCGGCGGCAAGCCCCTCCGCCTCGAAGCGACCACAAAGAAGGCGCCCGGCGTCGGGCAGGTCACGGAGGTCAAGGCGTACCGGACGCTCGGCGACGGCGAGGAGGTCGTCTCCGGATCGGCGACGTTCAAGCACCGCGGCAGCGATCTGAGCCCAGCCGACGTCACCGTGGAGCCCGCGATGCAGCGCAAGGGCGTCGCGTCGAAGCTGTACGAGCTCGCCGAGGCGCAGACCGGCGGCCGCATCATCGCAAGCGAGACGCAGACGGCGCAGGGCAAGGCGCTGAGCGAGGCGTTCCGGGCGCGTCGCGGCGGTGGCACAAAGCGTGCCGGCGCCGAGCTGGACGCCGAGTACGACTCGCTCATCGCGCGCGCGGCCGATGCGGACAACGCCGACGAGCTGGCCAAGATTGCCAAGCAGGCCGGCGACCTTGAGGACGAGATCTTTGAGCGGGTCGCTGCACGCGGCGGTCGCGATGCCGAGCAGGTCGCGAAGATCCGGGCGAACCGCGAGAAGTACGGATGGACGTCATCGGACGTCGCGGCCCGTCGCGCCGAGAAGCTGGCCGTTGCCGAGCCGGGGCCGAAGCCTCTCTCCGCTCGCATGGCCGCCGAGGACCGCGACATCGCCGCCTTTGAGCGGGTGATGCGCGAGAACCAGTTCGGGTCGGGCAAGACCGCCGGCGAGCTCGCGCGCGAGATGACCGCGCCGACCCGCTCGCTGGCCGACGAGATCCTCGAGGCATCGCGGCCGCCGCCGATCGAGGTCGTCGACCGCACGGCCGGCCGCTTCGTGGACGACGCCGCCGACGCGGTGCAGGTCATCGGCAACCTCGAGCGTGCCCAACACGAACTGGTCCAGGAGCTGGGCCCGGCCGCCCCGCCCGCCGCGCAGAAGATGGCTGCCGACTACGCGGCGGCGCTCGACGACCAGACTCGGAGAATGACCGAGGCGGTCGCGACGACTGCCGACGATGCAGCCCGTGGAATGTCGCTCATGTCCCTGCCGAAGCCGCCGACCCGGCCCGTGTCCGGCGTTCGCGCCTCGGCCAGCAAGGCGCTCGATCTGGCCGCTGGTCTCGACACGGTCAACGAGTTCGCGTCGGTCATCCCGGGCATGCCGAACGCCCGCGACCTGCCGGTCATCGGCCCGGTGCTCAGCATGTACCTGAAGTACCGCGCGATGAAGGCCGGCCTGTCCCGGCTCGGCGGTCGCGTGGCCGCTACGTCCGAGGCCAAGGTTGCGGCCCGGTCGGCCGAACTGCGCGACAAGGTGGCCGGCATTGTCGACGACCTGCTGATGGGCGCGAGCAAGGGCGCCAAGGTCGCGCGCAAGCCGGTCGTCGTGGGCGGCGCGAAGCTGATGGACGCGCTCAAGCACCCGCTCTACCCGGACGGCGAGGAGCGCAAGGAGCAGAAGACTCCGGCCGAGGCGCTCAAGGCTCGCGTCAAGGAGCTTAGCGCTGCGGCGGTCAACCCCGACGCGGTGCGCGCCGCCGTGCGCCAGCAGGTCGGGGCGAGCAACCCGGATATCACCGCGGCGATCGAGGCGGCCGTGCTGCGCAAGCTGCAGTATCTGCAGAAGCACGCACCGAAGGCTCCGCCGCCCGGTCCGCTCGGTTCCAAGCCGTGGAACCCGTCGACCTCGGAGATCGAGCGGTTCGCTCGCCGCGTGCGCGCCGCCGAGGACCCGGCGTCCGTGCTGGAGGACTTCGAAGCCGGGACGTTGACCCCTGAGGCGGCCGAGACGCTGCGAGTCGTCTACCCGCAGATGTTTGCTGAGGTCCAGACGCGACTCCTGACCAGGGCTGCCGAGCTTGAGGCCGAATTGCCCAGGCAGCGCGTATTGCAGGCCTCGCTCCTTTTCGACGTTCCACTGGACGCTTCCCTGCGACCCGAGAACGTGCGACTCCTACAGGAAGCACACGCATCCACCGCCCAGGCAGGCACGAGCCCAGCAGCCGCCGGCGCCCCGACAGGACAACCACCCGTCCCATCGGTCGCGAAGACGCCGCAACTGTCCAAGCTCTACGCCCCTGACGCTCCGCGCCGCATGCGCTGAGCACGGAGATGCCCATGTCCCACGAGCTGTTCCTCGCCCTTCCCGACTCCGTCGTGACGGTCTCCGCCAGTGCGCTAGCCGAGCCGACCGCTGCGAGCGACGGTGCCGATGTCACCGGGTGGCGACCCAAGCAGACGCTTAGAACGATGCGCGCCGTCGTGTACCTCTACGGAACGGCTGCGACGCTGACCGACGTCATCCTGTGGGGCTATCGGCGCAGTCGGTGGCACTACCTCGGGCTACTCAACGGCGGACTCGACATCCCGATCGCCAGCGTGACGAAGGGATACGCCGAGGTCGTGAACTTCGTCGGTGTGTTCGACAGACTGGCCGTGTCCGCGACGGGTGGCGCATCCATCACGCAGGAGTTCGAGCCAGGCGAGGTGGTGGGGTAGCCCGTGCGCACGGCTCTCTTCACGCGCGGCATCATCGACGACCGGATCGGCTTCGTGACGCGGAACCGGACCGGCGCTGCTCAGCCAGCACTGGTCAGCATCGACGTCACCCCCGACGCTCCTTCGGTCGCCACGTCGGCCACGCAGCAGATGACGGCGACCGGCACCTACGACGACGCCAGTACCGCCGACATCACGTCCATCGTCACCTGGTCCAGCGGATCAACTGGCGTCGCCACCGTCTCGTCGTCTGGTCTCGTGACCGGCGTGAGTGCTGGCACCGCGACGATCACGGCGACGCGCGGCGCGGTCAGCGGCAACGAGGACGTCACCGTCATCAGCGGCCGCGACACGATCGCGCTGACCCACGTCACGACGTCGGCCTCCACGACGGACGGCACCGTGTTCGACACGGCCAGCTTCACCCCGGTCGTCGGGCAGGTCTATTTCGTGGCCTGCGGCGAGACGGGCGTTGCGCAGTCGCCGACGCTGAACCACGACGGGTTCTCAGGCGGGTTCACGTCGGTCGATACCGAGCAGATTGGCGGCTCGGTGCGACTGCTCTCGGTGTTCCGCGGCGTATGCACGTCGGCGGTCGCTGACACCATCACGATGACGTACGCGAGCAGCCAGCTCTCGGCGCTGTGGTCGGTCGTCACGGGCACCGGCATCGACAACGGCGGGACGAACGGCTCCGACTCGGTCGTGCAGACGGCCGGCGCCAACTCGGCCGCCACGGTAACGACGCTCAACACGACGCTCGCTGCGTTCGAGGACGCGACCAACGTCAACCTCACGTTCGTGTTCACCAACGCGAACGCGACGGTGACGCCGGACGCCGACTTCACGGAGCTCGGCGACGCAGGCATCGCGGGCGGCACCGGAACGATTGAATCGCAGTGGGCGACCAACCAGACCACCTGTGACCCGTCGTGGGCATCGGCGGCCGCAGCGGTGATCTCCATCGAGATCAAGTCGGCGGGCGCATGAGCTTCACGTCGGGCGGCGGTGGAGGAGGGGGCGGCGGCGGTCTCACGCGGCTGCCGGTCTACAACGTCCAGGACTACGGCGCGAAGAACTACGCCGAGAACGCCGACTCGTCGCCGGCCGTGAGGGCCGCGATCGCAGCAGCGGTGGCCAACGGCGGCGGGGAGATCTACTTCCCGGCGCTGCGCACGTCCGGCAGCTACTACCAGCTCGACAAGGACTCGACGAAGACCGCATCGATCAACATCGAGGACGTCTCGGTGCCGCTCGTGTTTCGCGGCGACGGTGGAGCGTCACGGCTGGTGTTCGCCGGCGCGGGCAACGGAGGCGCGTGGTCGATGTTCCGCGTGCGGGGCAGCCAGAACATCAAGTTTCTGAACCTGCACATGGAGATGGGGGTCATCGAGAACCCCGACCCGAACACCGGCGCCGACCCGCACCACTTGATCCATTTGGATAACAACGGAACGCCGACATCGTCGATCGAGAACATCGAGATCGCCGGATGCACGTTCCGCTTCTGCCGCGGCGATCAGGTCAAGCTGATCTGTGAGACCAATTCTCCGACCAACTACCAGACCCGCGGCGTGTGGATCCACCACTGCTGGTTCGATGGGACCAGCTCGTTCGGGTTCCTCGATCCGAGCGATGACCCCGTCGGCTGCCGCTCCTGTGTGCAGGTGCAACGCAATTGCTACGACGTGTGGCTCACCGACTGCCGGATGACTGGGTGCGCCAAGGCGATGATCGACTTCGAACCGACGGGCAACGGCGGGGTCGGGCGGTTCAAGATCGAGCGCAACATCCTGATCAACGCGCCGCCGAACGGGACGGACGGCTCGTCCTCGGTGTCGCTGTCGGGCAACGGGGCGACCGAGCCAAACCAGTACTCGACGTTCAGTCACAACATCCTGCTCAACGGCGGGATCCAGTCCCGGATGCTGGAGTGCTGCGAGTTCGTCGGCAACATCATCCTGGACAACCGGATCCACTCCAACCCTACGTTCAACCTCAGCGGGAAGGTGCGGTATGTCCGCATCGCCGACAACTACATGCACCGGTTTGCCACCGGGTCGAACGATCTCGAGGTCATCAACCTGGCCTACGCGAGCGGCGACGTGGTCAGCGAGGTGCGCGTCGAGAACAACGACCTGGTCCAGGAGAAGTACCGGACGCCCCTCCTTATCGAGGGCTTCACTGGCACGGCGCTCGTGCGCGGCAACCGGATCTACTACAACGGGCCGAACTACGACGCCGAGGACGGCAACGTGTTCCACCTGTTGATGCGGTCGCAGGGGCAGACGCCGGTTGGTCAGGTCGATGTCAGCGGCAACCACTGCCTCGGGACGGGCTTGACGCGGGCGTGCATTCAGATCAACGCCGACCTCGGCGACCTCGGCGACGTGGCCATCCACAGCAACCACCTCAAGCAAGCGGCGACCGGCGTGGAGTTCAACCGCGGCACCACGTTTACCATCGCCAGCGTCTCGCTGCAGGCCAACCGCTGCGGCTCCGGCATGACGATGTGGTCGTCGATTGGCGGCCAGACCATCCACCCGGTCATCGCTGGCAACCTCGGCGGGGTGTGCACGTTCGAGACTGGCGCGTCGCCGGAGGGTGTCATCACGGCCCCTGTCGGATGCACTGCTGTCAACACCGGCGGCTCGACGTCGACGACGCTCTACGTCAAGACGTCCGGCACCGGCAACACGGGGTGGACCGCAAAGTGAGCGTATTCGACCCACCGCGCGACCGCACGCCTCGGCCGCCGCCAGAGCCCGACCACGACCACGCGGCTCGGCTGCGCGCGCTCGAGATCCGCGTCCTCACCATCGCCGGCGAGGACGGCACAAACGGCAAGCTCGGCTCGCTGCGAGCTGTCGTCGAGAACGAGGCAGCCAGCCGCCGCAACTGGTCGCTGGTCCTCATCCCGATCGCCATCACCGCGTTCCTCACCGGGGCCAGCGCGCTCTACGTGACCGGGACGAAGGACGGCGACCAGATGCGAACGATTGAGCAGCTGCAGACGGAGATCAGCCGTCTGCAGGTCAACGCCAACGAAAACGGTTCGGTCATCGCGCATCTGCGGATCGAGCTGGCAACCCTGCGAGCTCAACTGCTCGCTCCCAGACGCGGAGGTAGACCATGACTCGAGGAATCTTCATCACCGCGGCGCTCGCCATCATCGGCGGCGCTGCACTCAACGCGGCCCTCTACTCGATCGCCTTCGCCGGCGGACCCCGGGAGGTCGCTGCTCTCGCCGCCATCGAGTGGAACCCGACGGCGTGGGATTGGCCGTGGATCATCGCCACGTTCGTCACCGTGCTCGGCGCCGTCATCGCGGCGCTCCGGCCGATCGCACTGGCGACGAAGTGGACCGGCGACAACCGCATCCTTGGCTGGCTAGAGACGGTCCTCGCGTGGGTGGTCAAAGTGTTCGTGCCGCTGACCATCCGTACCAAGTCCATGCCGATCAGCCTCGGCGGCGGCAAGGGCGGCGTAGGCGACCAGCATCCGCCGCCTCCGCCCCCGTTCAGCAGCGGCGGCAAGTCCGGCGGAGACGCTGCCTGAGCGCGATGGTCGGCTACGTCATCGCCGCGCTGACCGCGATCGCCGCGTTCTTCGCGTGGCTGTCGGGTCGGCGCAAGCGACAGGCGCAGGCAGCCGAGGCCGCGGCGAAGCACAACGACCGGCGGGCCGACGCAGCCGAGGCGGTCGTCGACGAGGTGATCGCCGATGAGACGGAGCGGCGATCGTCGCTCGAAGAGAGGATCCGACATGACGCACAGGCTCGCGTTGACGCTGGTGACCCTACTGCTCGCAACCGGCTGCTGGACAAGCTCGCGGCCCGATCCGAAGCCGATCGTTCGGCTCGTGGAGCGGCCGCCGTGCCTGACAGCTCCGCCGGTGCAGGGCGGGCCGATCCTGCTCGCGGTCCCAAGATGCGAGGGCACCGTTGAGTCGGCCAGCTGCGCGCTCACCCCAGAGCAAGTCAACGCCCTCTGGGCAGCGGCCGAAGCGTGGCACGACTACGCAGTCTCAGCGTACGAGAACTGTGGGCCGCGGCCCGAGCGACGAGGTGGGGCTGCAGCGGGCGATGGCGGCCCGAGCGAAGGAGCGGCGCCGTGACCCGGATGGCGTCTACCACGCCAAGCTGCGCTACTGGGCGGACCAGATGAGTCGCGACATGGCGACGCTGGTCGACGAGTGGGTGGGCCGGGCAGAGGCGCGCGAGTACGGCGGCCAGTCACCCGACACTGCGGAGCGTGAGGCGTTTGCCGACATCGTGCAGTCGGCCATGCAGGGCGCTCTGTCGCCGAGGCGGGCGGCATGACCCCGCGGCAAGCCGACCAGCTGCTCCGGGCCGCTCACGCACGCTCCATCAAGAGCATCGCGTACGGACTGGGCCGGGGCGGACGCAAGCCCGACGCGGAGTCTCCGGCCGACAAGGACGGGCGCTGCGACTGCTCCGGCCTAACCTGCTGGCTCGATCGGCTCGATCGGCGGCAGGTCGTGGACGGCGAGGAGGTCTGGCTAGGCACCGGCGGCATCATCGCGGACGCGCACCAATGCGCGCCCGGCACTGGTCCGTGCCCGCAGTGCGAGAACAAGATGCGACTCACGCGCGGCAAGCGGCGCTGGTACGAGAAGATCGACCGACCCGAGCTCGGCGCGCTGCTCGTCTACGCCAGCGACAAGAAAGCCGGGCGACCGTACGGGCACGTCGGCATGGTGACGGGCGGGCTGCCGGCCGAGTGGGACCCGAAGGACCCGGCGTGCTGGAAGGCGCTCGAGGTGACCGACTGCCACGGGCCGAACGGACGGCGGCCGGGCGTCAGGCGCGTGAGCGGGGCGGGCTGGGGCTGGCACTGGGGCAAGCGGAACGGCACGATCATCGTGCGGCGCGTCGGCTAGCGACGGCCTAGCGGCTCAAGTTTAGCGATCAGGATCTCCATCGCCTCGACAATGGTCATCCGACCAGACCGCACGGCGCCGTGGATCTGCTCCTTCGACATGTCGCCTGCCAGTCGCTGTACCTTCGCCATGGCCCTGGCCTCGGCGATTGCTCTTTCGTGAACCGCGTCGCTCGGGTGCAGCATGATCCTGGCGCGCATCTCCGGGTTGTCACGGAACAGCAGCCGCGCGGCGTCGCTGATCGTCTTGATGCCGTAGTCTTTCTCGGCAGCGATCGCGGCCTCGGCGTCGACCACCAGCGGTCGGTACGGGTCGCTCATCAGGCCGGGACCTGGCCAACCGGCAGGATGCGGAGGTCGGTAGCGCGCTTGCCGTTGTTGATGGCGCGGCGGTAGCCGTCCTGAACGTCGGCGAGATGGAAGTCGGCCATCACCGGCATCCAGGGGCCACCGTACGAGCGGATCCAGAGGGTCGCGGCGGCCGGGGCGGTGTTCGTGTTCGTCATCATGAGAAGACTCTAACCCAGGCGCTTGGGTTCGTCAAGCAAGAAAACGCATCACCGATACGGCTCCAGTTCGGGGCCGTACTTGATGTACTCAGCTGTGTCGCGAACCCCAAGCCTCTCAACCAGTTCTATCAACGCTAGCCTGGTGAACTGGCGCAGCGTCATGCCAGCCGCCTTGGCCCACGACTCCCAGACGATCCAGTCAGCAGTTGAGCCGTGGGCCAGTCGCCTGAATCGCGCCTTCTCTCCGAAGTTGGCCACGGGCCTCCGCGCAGCCGACTGCTGCGACGTGGTCTCCCATCTGCAGTTCTCCGGCGAGTATGGACCATCGGTGTCGATCCGTCCCAGCGACAGACCGTCGGGGCGTGGACCCATGTCACGCAGGAATGCACCGAAGTCGTCCCAGCGCGGATCGAACGCAATTCCCCTTCCTCCGTAGGACTCAAACTTCGGAGACTTCGGCGAATTACAGCGATGCCTAGCTCCCTGCCAGGCGACGTACTCGGGTGTCATCACACGCTTCCCGCGCGCGTCGATCACCCACTTCCCGTTGGCGCTGCGCGTACCCGGAGGGCCAACGAGCGTTGGAGGCCTACCTCCGCGTGCGCCGTTTTCGCGTGCAGCCGAAGACTTGGCGTCACTGGTGGACATGCCGCCAAGTCGGCCCAGCTCGGCGGCGGCCGCGTTCTTGCGCGCCTTCCTTTGGCGAGTACTCACTTCGCCACCTTCCTCTGTGCTGCCATCGCCTCGCGGTACCTCGCCATGCGCGCAGCGTACCGCCGCATCCGCTCCTCGGTCGAGACCCGCGGGATGCGAGCCATCTCGCGCTCCCAGCCGGCCTCGTCGATCCCGTCCTCGGTGTCTTCGAGCCGGCGACTCACGACGCACCGCCAATCAGCTCGTCGGGCAGCCAGTGCGAGGTCGGGTTGTTGACGCGGTAGGTCTCCAGGTGCCACACCGCTGCCTTCGCGTCGGCGAGCGCCTCACGCGCATCGCCATTCGCGGCGAACGACTGTGCGTAGGCGGCGGCCCATACCATCTTCTCGAGCTCGTTCATCGTGGTCTCCAAGGGAGGGAGGCGGGCCGCAGGCGCCCGCCCGGGTTGGTTGCTCAGCGCGGGCGGGTTCCGATGGGGCCGAGCAGGGCGTCGAGGCGCTCCTCGGCGGCGCGGCGGTCGGCTCGCTCCTTGGCGTCGAGGCGGGCGGCGATGGCGTTGGCTCGGGCGGCGCGGTCGGTGTTCGTCGTGTTCATCATGACTAGACAGTAACCCATGCGCTTGGGTTATGCAAGTCCGAATCGACCGGTCACGTCGCTTTCCTCGTAACGTCGCGTAGCTACTTGGCCGAGCGACCGCAGCCGGGGTGCCACGGCACCGGCACGTACCCATCGCCCAGCGCGCGCCACTCGCTCGGCGGGTTGTAGCCGAGCGCGTACGAGGCGCACAGAGCGCCGGCGATCGCGAGGTTGAGGCCGAGGGTGGCGAGGGCGTTGACCGTGTCGGAGGTGAACGGGGCGAACGAGCGCCCGTCTGCGACGCGGTTCGCGACCGATGCCGCGATCGGCTCGAGCCACGCGCTCGGGCGGTTCGCGACCACCCTCACGGCTTGGCCTTGGCAAACCGCCGGTCGATCGCGTCGTCGACCGCGGCGAAGATGATCCCGTTGGGGCCGGACGCCAGTTCCCGGAGCTGCTCCTTGACCGCCGCCTTGTAGCGGGCCAGCTCGTCACGCTCCTCCAGCAGCCGCAGCACGGCGCGGGCGAGCTCGGGCTCGCGGGTACGGGCGGCGGCGATCCAGTGACCCTCAGGCGCGATGCCGCCGTGCCCGCGTCGCATTATGATCACCTGGGCAAGGCACGGCCCTCCCTCTGGAGGCTTCACAAACACGGACGACCTGCCCAGTGTCCCATCCCAGTGCGGCTCCCAGTTGCCGTCAGCGCAGGCCGCCTTGTCGCTGAGCGCCGCCTCGGCCAGCTTGCGCAGTTCGTCGTCGGTCATGCCGATGCCCCGATCGCCGCGGCTAGTTCAGCGAGCGCCTTCTTCCGCAGCGGGCACCATTCCGGCGTCTGCCATGTGGTGTCTCCGATGTGCCGTGGCAGTCCGTCGGACGTTGCCGATGGGTGGCTGCAGTAGACGTCGCTACCGCTGTCGCCCTGGATTCGGTAGCTCAGGCTGTGCTCGTGCCGGCAGCCTTGACAGGTCAGGCTGATCAAGGCGCTTGGTCCCTCGCGTTCAGACATTAGCCTTCCTCCCGTGCCTCTCCCGTTCGACGTCAAATCGCGCGGTTGTGCGCGTTGTCGACGTGTACGGCGTTGCAGAAACTGCAGTGATATCGCGAGTGTGCGAAGTGCATCTTGTCGAACCATCCGGGCGGGTAACCACTCAACGAACCGTGACTGCGAGGGAAACCGAGCGTCGGGAATCGACATTCGCCGCAAGTCGCTAGATTCGTTCACGATGTAGCTACACGCTCTACTTACATCCCAGTCGTCGGCAGTGTCGTTTCGCTAGCTTAGAAGGTGCGGGTAACGGTCGTGCCGTTCCCCGTTACCCGCGACCGCCCGAGATGACCCGGAACACGCTGCGGGCCGCCGCCGAGTCGGTGGCGCCAGGCTGCACGTAGGTTGACGCCGTGATGCTGGTCGACGCGTGCCCCATGGAGCGCGCGGCTTCCTCGAGGGCGACCATGACCATCGCGGACGACGAGCCGCCGCGCACCGCGAAGGTGCTGTGCGACCCGCGAAGGCCGTGCGGGGTCACCCGAGGCACGCCGGCCCGGTCGCACGCGAGCGCGGTCTGTCGGCGGGCCCACTCCTTGGACCCGGGCAGGATGCGGCCGAGCGCACCCGCCTCCTTCGCCAGCGCGGCGAGGAGGACCGCGAGGGCGTCGGGCACCTCGAGGTGTCGCCGGGCCGCGCGCGTCTTGCCGCGCTCGATCCAAACGATCCGACCGTCGTCGTCCACGTCGCGGCCGATCAGTCCGCGCACCTCGCCCTGTCGCATGCCGAGCAGCAGGTAGCACAGGACCGCGACGGACGCCCGGTCGCCGCGGGCTAGGCACGAGTCGACCAGCAGGCGCGCCTCCACGAGCCGGAGCTGCTTCTTGCCGCGCTCAGCCGTCCCGACGCGCGCCACCGCCTCGAACGGGTTCGCCTTGACCCAGCCCTGCGACGCCAGCCATACACCCCACGCCTTCGCTCGCTCCAGGCAGGCGTGCTGCGACGCGATCGAGCCGCCTCGCTTGCCGGCCGCGGCAGCCTTCGCCCCGTCAGCCCGCAGCTTGTCGTAGAGCGCCTGCGCGCGGCGCGGCGTGATGTCGGCCAGCATCGTCTCGTCACGGCCCGGGCCAAGGATGCGGCGCAGGGCCACCGACGTTGCGGTGACGGTGTTCGGGGCGCGCGGGATGCTGCGCAGGTGCGCCAGGAACGCGTCGAGCGCCTGCGTCACGGTGCGGCCTTCCGTGATCGCCTTGAACTCGGCGATGACCGCTCGCGCCTTCTCCTCGCTGTCGTAGGAGAAGACAGCATCCTCCTTGCCTCGCTCGCGGCGCACCACGCGCCATCGGTCCCGGTGTCGGTATGGTCCGTAGAGCCTGACATTGCCACCTCCTCGATGTCGCATCGGTCCTCCATGGCCCCGATGCTCGGTTTCCCGGCGGGGAGGGTTGCACGTGCGTCCAGTGCCTCGTCAACCACCTCGCGCAGCAGGGCGCGCAGGCGCTCCTCGGACCACCTCACGGCTGGTCGACCCTCTTGAACTCGACGACCCACACCCACGGGTTCGCGACCCAGGAGTTCGGGTTCCATCCGTTGATCTCGTTCCAGAGGTAGTTGTACGCGGTGCGGTAGGTGCCGTCGGTCCAGCAGTCGCCCTCGAGGTCGAGCGGGAACGGTCGCACGCCCTCGGCCTTCGCGTCGGCCTCCGTGATCGCTTGCAGCCGCTCGACGCGCACGCCGGTGACCTCGAGCAGGATGCGCGAGGCCCAGCGCGGCATGTGGATCGCCGGCGTCCACGGCCCCTGGCTCTCGCTCGTCGCGCGGTACTCGATGGAGTCGGGCGGCCGGTGTTCGTCGAGCCATTCGGCCCAGGTCGCCCCGGCGCGCCGCTCTCGGTCGAGCGGTTCCCACTCGTCGTACTCGTGGCTCACGCGCTCCCATGCCTGCCACGTCTCGCGCACCCATAGCCGGTCGCCGATGACGCCGTACGGGCACAGCTCGAGCATCCTGGCGTGCGACACGTCGTTCCAGCAGCCGCCGGTGCGCGGGTTGCGGAACGTCCAGTCGTAGCCCGGCGTGTCGGAGGCGCCGAACGCGCGGTGCTTCACGACGCGCCTGGTCTGCGTCTTCGTGCCCGCGAGGATCGCACGCACCATCGGCGCGCTGAAGAGGATGCCCCGTTCCTTCATCGAAGACTCCAGAGTGGAACCGGCCACAGCACGGCCCAGAACGCCGCGTACGCCACAGCCCGCCACAGTTCGATCTCGTACACGCCTCTCCAGTCCGCGGCGAGGATGAGCCACAGCAGCGCGGCGAACGCGAACGGGATGACCGAGGCGTAGAGGGCGAGGAGGGTCATTGGTCGTGCGTCCGAATGGTCAGGGCCAGGTCTTCGCACTGCTCGGCCCACTCGCCGCGATCGCCGAACTGAACGCCCGGCCAGCCGCGAGCCGCCATGTGGAGCGAGATGGCAAGCAGGTATCGATCGAAGTTCGGCTCGGTCGTGGCAGCGAGAGCGGCGAGCGACTCCAGTTCAGACTCGGCCGTGTCGTTCGCCGGCCCCCACGGCACGACCTCGTGACACCACCGGCAGCGCAGTATCGCGCCTTCTCCGCTCATGAACGAGACGACGTCGCGATGCCGCTTGCCGCACTTCCTCGCGCTCACTTCCCGCCTCCCAGCCTCGCGCACGCCGATCGCAGCACCCTGCCCATCTTCTGCAACTGGCGTCGCAGCTCGTCGCGGTCGCCCTTGATGCAGGCGCATCCGCCGTTCGTGGCCATGCCGCCGGTGTAGCCCCACACGCAGTTGCTGTCTCTGCAACCGACCGGGTCCTGTCCGATCGCCTCGGCGAAGGCCCGCGGCGTCACCTCCCCACCAGCCTCTCCACCGCCGCAATCGCTGCGTCGACCTCGGCGAGCGTCTTCTCGTACGACGCGATGACCTCCGGCACGGCCTGCGACGCCACCATCGACGCGTGGCGCGCTGCGTAGTTGTTGCGACGCTCGCGCAGTTCGCGGAGGGCGATGGCGAGGTCGGAGGCGGCGGGGATGCGGGCGATGGTTGACTGCAGATCGACGAGCGCATCGCCGAGCGCGGTACCGGCATCGCGCTCACGCAGCCTCCTCACCTCCCCGCACAGCTCGATCACGGTCTGCGGGTTAGCGGCGGCGATGAAGCGGGAGTCTTCTTCGTAGCCGATCGGGACGGCGCCGACCATCTCGGTGCTGTCGCTCGGGCCAACCACACCGTATACGGGCACCGGTTCGCCGTCCTCTCTATTCTGGTCCATGACCGGCCACACCATGCGCCACCTGCTCTGCGTCGCCGCCTTCGCCAGCCGCTCCAGCTCTTCGATGTCGATGGTCACGACGTCCCCCTCCCCGCCGCAGCGATCGCGAGTCCACTGGCGGCGCGTAGCAGCTCGTCTCGCTCCGCCCTGACCTTCGCGACCTCGGCCAGCGCCCTGTCGCGCTCGTCGATGGCGGCGCGGAGGTCGTCGCGGAGTCGGTCGATCTCGGCAAGTGCCTCCTCTGCTTCGTCGCGGTACAGCGCCCGCGAACCAGGTTCCGCTTCGTTGCACAGGGCGCGGAGTTCCATGAGGCGTTGGTCGTCCATCACGCCACTCTCCTCAGTGCCTGCATGCTGCGCACCCGATCGGCCATCTCGTGCGTGCCCTTCAGGACGCTGCGGCCCGAGCCGATCGATTCGAGGTCGGACGCGATGCGCTCGACGGTGGCGTGCTGGATCTGCGAGAGCAGGCGCAGCATGTCGGGCGTAAGGTCGGGCGGAACCTCGACCGGGATGGTCTGCAACGCTTCGTCGTCCCACGAGTCGACGGGGACGACGCCATCGGAGGTTTCGAGTCGGAGGGTGGTCACTGCGCCTCTGCCTCCTGCCGCGCCTGAGCGACACGGCTACGAGTCCCGTTGACTTGCTGTTCCTCGACGACCTCGGCCTCCTGCGCGTCGAGGTGCAGGCGCGGCGGCTCCTTGCCGGCCTCGATGGCTTCGTCGACAGCGGCGGCGTTGAAGAAGTCGTCACCGAGCGGCAAGCGCTTGGCAAGGCGGCGGATGGGTGCCTTCCGGTACATCTCGCCCTCGTGCTCGGCGTACGCTGGCGAGTCCTTGCCGCCGCGAGTCGCCGCCGCGCCCTGGCGGATCTTCTCCAGCTCGTCGAGCCCCATCCACTCGATGTCGATGGCGCCGCTCTCCAGCTTGGCCACCGCGTAGGCGCCGCGGATTCCTCCTCGGTCGCCGTCGATGAACGGGCGGTGCGTCACGCGCGGCTCGGAGCCGAGCTCGATGCTGAAGTCGTCCGCCTCGTACACGACGTGGGCAAACACCGACTTCACCGCCTTCGAGCGCAGCGCCAGCTTGATGAGGCCGCGGTATCCGGGGATGAGCTGGCACTTGCCGCGGAACGGAACGAGGTACGCCTCGCCCTTGACCGCGCCAGGCTCAAGCCCGAGCTGCGCCGACGCGATGAGGCTGGCGTAGATGCTCTCGACCGAGCACTTGCGGAGCCACTCGTTCTGGCTGAACTCCCAGAGCGCTAGTCGGATGAGCACGTCCGGCTTGATGCGGCCGGCGACGTACTGCGCGAGGTTCTTGCTGCGGGCACTCAGGAAGGTCTGCAGTCCGGAGACCGGGTTCCTCTGAATCGCCTGACCGTTGTCGCTGCTCACACTCACTCCTTGTCCGCGCCCCAACCCTTGGGCGAGCGCAGTGATCTGTTGCCGTTCTTGTCGGGGCGCCAAGTGGCCATCCCGTGCGCCGTCTCCATCCCATCGGCGCCAGCGTCGGCAAGATAACGACGCACCTTGTTCTTCGCTAGGTCCGATTTCTTCTCTGCCAGCTTGAGCGCGGCAGTCGCCTCGCGCCATTCGTCGACGAGCTGATGATCTGCCGCGTCAATCGGCACAATGAACCCGCG
>JACCDR010795860.1_pt1 | contig 15089 bp, 11 predicted proteins | sample 7446431 | NCBI WGS metagenome assembly JACCDR01 (sample SAMN15323443, study PRJNA562643) | freshwater metagenome | isolation source: river surface water | place: USA:Blue River Watershed | collected 2017-08-17 | reverse complement strand
CTGAGCCCTGGAGAGCTGGCGAGGTCTGGTGATGCCGGGGATCCGATCCTCAAGTTGGCTCAGACCCATCCGCTTCGAGTGGAGGCCGTACTGCCCGATGCCGAGTACGGCAAGGTAAGGCTCGGCAAGGTGCTTGCGGTGCGTCCTGAAGCCCCGTTTGTGGAAACCTACAACGCGACGGTCAAGGTGGTCGACCGGGTAATCGACTCTGCCAGCGGGACCTTTCGCATCCGCCTGGAGCTGCCGAATCCGTCGGGAAAGATTCCGGCGGGCATTCGGTGCACGCTGGCGCTATCGTGAAGGCACATTTCGAATTACCATTCGAGTGCCACGGGTCTCGACCGCGGACTTTCATCCGTAGGTCCTCACACCTTGCGGACAAAGAAAAAGCACCTGAGCTTTGCAGCGCAAGTGCTTGATCTGACGGTACTTTTGGCTCCCCGACCTGGGCTCGAACCAGGGACCTACGGATTAACAGTCCCTCAGGTAGAGTGTCATAAGTCGTTGAATTCAAATAGAAAAACGCCGTACTCTTCCAATAATGATGCACTTCGAGACGCTCGCCTTCCCCAGGGAGTCCGGTTCGAGTATTGGAAGGCTCCTGGCCCGCTGTAGGTGGGGCTGAGAGGAGGGCGGTCCCTGGCCCGAATCCCTGTGGAGATTTGCCTGCGGGGTGCCTGCGTTGGGACATCGATCAGGCGCGCTGCGCGGAGCGCGCCTTTCACGAAGCCGCCGGCGATCGGCTCGCTAACGTGAGCGACGAGACTCAAGATGCTCTGTACCGCACGCCTCACTCTCCTCGGAGGCGGGTTGTGGGCGAGTGCATGGGGCCGTCCTCACGCGTTCGGTACCCGGAGCGCCGACCTCGTCGGTCACGTCTCGTGGCCACCCCACTTCCTAGGACATCAACGCCGCGCTGACTGCGTCCAGGTCGCACGACGATTTCCCCCCAACCGCAGGCTTCAGGATGCCTCCAACAAGACCGGGAATGGGGGGCACCACGAACCCGAACGACAGCGATGACGGCCGATCCGTCGCCCTCTACTGGGACTTCGAGAACCTGCCCGCTGGCCTGAGGGAGACCAAGTGCGGTGAAGGTGCCTACGCCAAGCAGGACAACCGCTTCAAGGTCCAGAAACCGCTTGTCGACGTGCAGACCCTCGTGGAGCTCGGCGTTCCCTTTTGGGGCCTTGTGCCCGGCCGAGTACTGCGATTCTGCGGCGTCTCAACGCATAGGTGCGGGTGTACGCGACTGCTGAGCGCATGGACTTCCGCAACCACTTCGGGCGTCACCGCACGACCTGGGCGGGCTCAGGACTTCCTGTCGCCCAACGGCATGTCGATCCATAGCCGATTGAGATGGCCGACACGCTCGTGCCGCATGGAGCGGGCCGACTTGTGTACCAGCACCAGGCCCAGCCCGCCCACGCGGGCACTCGACAGCGATGTCGACGGCGGGACATCCGGCGCGGCTGCCGGGTCAAAGGGCAGGCCGTCGTCTTCGAGGCACATCCGGAGCGTATCGGCATCCACCTGCACGCCCAGCCGGAACGAATGGCCGTCAAGGGCCGCGGCCTTGGGGTGTGCATGACGGACCACGTTCATCACCAGCTCTTCCAGCACAAGTTCGATGCGGAATCGTGCCCGGTCTGTGAGAGTCACACCTTCCAGATGCGGCATCAACCACTGTCGCGCTGTCTCGACGGACTCGAGCCGGGCCGGGAGGCTGATCCAGGCGTTCACATGCGTCTGGTGGATGGCGGTCGGTCGGATCTCAGGCCGTGGCGCGGGCCAGGGCCTCGTCCTGCGTGGCCACGCACGGAATGAGCTGGTCGATCGCGGTGTCGCGCAGCACGGCGTCCACCTGGTCGTTGGCGCCGTACAGCACCATGCTGGCACCCTTCTGGGCCAGCGACCGAGCGTTGGAGATCAGCAGCCGGATGCCCAGCGAGGCCATGAAGCTGACCGCCGAGAGATCCACCACCACCGAACGCCCCTGTGCGGCTGCGGCGGCGCTGAAGCGGATGCCTATCGCGTCGGCCCCCGCGGCATCGAGCCTGCCTTCCAGCGCGATGCCCACGACGCCGCCTGGCAGTTCCGTGGTGATGATGTTCATGTTGCGTCCTCCGGCACGTTGGACCCACAAACCCGGGCCAACCGATAACGGTATGACGCGTTCGAGACAGGTTGATGACACGTGGCGGTGCCTGTCGGTCATGGCAGGCGCCGGAGCAGCAACAGGGTCATGTCGTCCTGCCGCGGGCCCGGGCCGAACGCATCGACAGCCTGAACGATCGCCTCGGCGACGGCCGCGAGATCCCCACCGCGGGCCAGCACCTCGTCCGCCCATGCCAGAACGCGCTCGCGGCCGCAGGCCCGGCCGTGCGCGTCTTCGGCCTCGTAGAAGCCATCCGAGAGCAGCAGCAGGCAGTCGCCGGGCGCCAGCGCCTGCTCCACGACGCGCGGCGCCTGGGGCAAGGGCGCCGCGCCCATCGGAAAGCAGGTCGCACGGTGCACCGTGGACGGCCCGCTCAGGGGGCGCACCAGGATCGGCGACTGGCCGCCGCTGATGAACCGCAGAACGTGCGCCTGCGGGTCCAGCAGGCCGACGAAGGCCGTCACGAAGCGGCCGTCCGGCAGCGTCTGGGCCAGCTGGTCGTTGACCTCGCGAAAGGCCGTGGGCAGATCAGCGCCGAGTCGGAACGCCATGCGCAGCAGCGCCTGCATCTGCGTCACGGCCAGGGCCGCCGGCACGCCATGCCCGGTGGCATCGGCCAGCACCAGCAGCAGGCCCTGGGGCAGCAGGGCGGCGTCGTAGGTGTCGCCACCGGTCTGGGAGGCCGGCATGAAAAGACCGTGCAGCTCGTAGCCCGGGCATTGCGGCATGGTCGCCGGCAAGGTGGCCCGCTGCAGTTCGCTGGCCAGGACCAGCTCGTGCTGCACGCGTTCGGCCTCCAGCAGCTGCGCGGTCATCCGCGCCCGCATCAGGGCCGCGGCGCAGGGTGCCGCCAGGGCCGTGCCCAGGCGCTCGTCGGCCGGGCTGAAGGGCCCGTCCGCATGGTTCAGCACCTGCAGCACGCCGACCATCGCGCCGCCACGGTCCAACAGAGGCAGGGCCAGGATGGAGCGGGTTCGAAAGCCGCTCTGGCGGTCGACCTCCGGGTTGAAGCGCCCGTCGGCATAGGCGTCGGGCACGTTGATCACGCAGCGCGTGGCGGCGCAGTGACCGACGAGTCCGACACCCCAGGCGACATGGATGGCGCCGAGGTCGTCGGCCACCTGCAGGCTCAGGCCCTGGGATGCTTCGTCGGCCAGCCAGACCGAGGCGCGCTCGGCCTGGAGAACCTCGCAGGCCGCGTGCGCCACGCGCACGAGCAGGTCCTGCAGCGACAGCGGCTCGGCCAGTGCCCGCGTGGCATCGAGCAGGGCCTGAAGGGAGCGGGGCGTGAGGACCGGCAGGTCGGCGGAGGGTGGGGCGGTTTCGTTCACGGCGCGCATTGTGAGTCGGCTCGACGGCAGGCCGGTTCGCGGTAAATGGTATAAATCGTTTACCCCATTTATCAGCAAGGAGATCCATCTTGACCGCACGCAAGTCCCCCACGAAGGTGTCCCCGGCTCCGGCAGGCGCCAAGACACCCGCCACCAAGGCCAAGGCATCGAAGGCCCCGGCAGCGAAGGCCGCCGCCAAGGCGTCGCGCAAGCGCACGGTACCGGCCACCCGGCCTGCAGCCACCAAGCCGCCCGCGCCCAAGCCGCCGAAGCCGAAGCTCGTGCGCGACAGCTTCACCATGCCGCAAGCCGACTTCGACCTGGTGGCCACGCTCAAGGCGCGTGCGCTCGACTTCAAGCGGCCGACGAAGAAGAGCGAACTGCTGCGCGCCGGCCTGCAGGCCCTGGCCCGCATGGATGCGGCCGCGCTTCGGCAGGCGCTGGAATCGCTGGCGCCACTCAAGCCTGGCCGGCCGAAGAAGGGCGCCTGAGCTCATCCGGGGGCTCGCCGCCTGCGTGTCCATGCCGCGATCTGAACGGCTCATGACCTGAGGCCACGGGGCCGACTGCGTCGTCAAAGTGGGTGCCGATACTGGTCGGCACCCCTACACGACGCCAGGAGATTGCATGGGACAGCCGACTCGCAAGCCCCCCCGCCCGCCGGGCCCCACGCGGCGCGGATTCTTCACCCGCGGTGGTGGCACGGCACTGGCCCTCGCGGGCGCGCCGCTGCTGGCCATGGCCCACGACGATGACGACGACGAGGACCACCCCGGACATGGCCGCGTGGCCTTCGAGCACGGCGTGGCCAGTGGAGATCCGCTGCAGCGCCGCGTGATCCTCTGGACCCGGGTGACGCCGCTGGCGACCACGCCGCGCAAGCTGTTCGTGCGCTACGTCGTGGCGCGCGATCCGCAGATGCGCCACGTGGTCGAGCGTGGCATCGCTCGCACGGGCCCGGACCGCGACTACACCGTCAAGGTCGATGCCGACGGCCTGAAGCCGGGCACCACCTACTACTACCGCTTCTTCTGCCGCGCCGCCGCCAGCGCCATTGGCCGCACCCGCACGCTGCCCCAGGGCCGCACGGAGCGCCTGCGCCTGGTGGTGGCGAGCTGCTCCAACCATGCGGCCGGCTACTTCAACGCCTACGCCCGCATCGCCGAGCGGGCGGATGTCGACGCGGTGCTGCACCTCGGCGACTACATCTACGAATACGGCCCCGCCGAGTACGGCAGCGTGCGCACGCCGCAGCCGCCGCGGGAGATGGTGTCCCTGGCCGACTACCGCGCGCGGCATGCCCAGTACAAGAAGGACGCGGACTCGCAGGCCATGCACCGCCAGCACCCCGTGATCGCGATCTGGGACGACCACGAGATCACCAACGACACCTGGATCGGCGGCGCCGAGAACCACCAGCCGGCCACCGAGGGCGACTACGCCACGCGCGTGAACGTCGGGCTGCAGGCCTATTACGAGTGGATGCCGGTGCGCCAGCCCGATCCTCGCGAGCCGCGCCGAAACCAGCGGGCCTTCCGCTTTGGCGATCTCGTGGACCTGAGCATGCTGGAAGAGCGCCTGTCGGCGCGCTCGCAGCAGCTGCCGGCGACGATCCCGATCCCCGGGTTCGGCAACGGCTTCGTGCAGGCCGGGCCCTTTGCCGACGCGTCGCGCACGCTGCTCGGCGCCGACCAGGAGGCCTGGCTGGCCGGGCGTCTGCGCGGCAGCGGCGCGGTCTGGAAGTTCATCGGCCAGGGTGTGATGTTCGCGCAGCTCAAGGCCGTGGCGGCACCGCTGGCCGCCGGGGGCGGCGTGTTCCTGAATGCCGACCAGTGGGACGGCTACCAGCCCGCGCGCGACCGGATCTACAGCGTCATCAAGGGCGATGCCGCGACGCCGGGCGTGGACAACGTCGTGGTGCTCACCGGCGACATCCACAGCTCGTGGGCCGCGGACCTGACGCAGGACCCGAACAACCCCGACCTGGCCTCGGGCGGCTACCAGCCGGCCACCGGCGAAGGCTCGCGCGCGGTCGAGTTCGTCACCACGTCGATCACCAGCCCGGCCATCCCCGACCCGACGGGCAGCACCGCGGCGCTGCTGCGCGGCATCAACCCGCACTTCAAGTACATCGACTTCACCCGGCGCGGCTACCTGCTGCTGGACGTGACGCGCGGCAAGACCGTGGCCGAGTGGTGGTACGTCGACACCGTGGACAGCCCGAGCGCGGTGCACGTGTTCGGCACGGCCTTCGAGGTCAGCGCGGGCAGCAACCGCCTGGCGCCGTCGGCGATGACCACGCCACGGCCCGACGCGCCGCCGCTGGCGCGCTGAACACCGGGGCCGCCTGCCACCTGCGGCGGGCGGCTCCGGCGGCGGTCAGGCCAGCCGCCTGAAGACCAGCCGGCGGATCAGCACGCCGTCTTCTGCCGCTGGGGGCTCCATGAGCTGGATCTGGACACGCCCTGTGCGTGCTTCTCGCAGCAGGTCGCGCGCCACGGCGTCGTAGACCTGCGGGATCTCCAGCGAGCTGCCGCCGCGCGGCAGTTCAAGGTCCTCCCCGATCGGGGCTTCGAGCAGCAGGCGGTGGGTCAACGAGGCCATGGTGGGCTTCATGGGAGCAGGGGTGCGAAGGGGCGGGCCATGGGGCCGAGCCGACATGCGTTGCGATTCTTGCGAGGCCGTTCCGGGCGATCCATCGGGGTGCGCGCGCGTGTTGCGCTCATGCCGCAGGAATTGATCCGAACGGATCATGGGTGAAGCCCGGATGGACGGGTGGCCCGCAGCACCAGCGCTGCCGCCGCCAGCGCCAGCAGGACGCGGCCGCCGTGGCCGAGGAAGTCGGCCCAGGCCACCAGCGCGTCGAAGTCGCGGACCCCGTGCGCCTGGCGCAGCAGTTCCCGCACCTCGGCCAGCATGACCAGCGGCGTGTCGAGGGCCAGCAGCACCAGCGCCGCGGCCAGCCCCGGCAGCGCGCGCCAGGCCCGCTCCAGCGGCCGGCGGCTCGGCCACAGCACGAGCACGATGGCCAGCAGCACCGGTGCCTGCCACGCCTGCCCGGCCGGCACCGACACCCAGGCGCGCCCGCGGGCATGGGGCCGCACCTCGCGCTCGCCCACGCGCACGGGCTTGGCGAGGCTCACCTGCATGTGCACACGAGACCGCCCCTGCATCTCGACGAGCCGCAGCGCGTGCACCTGCAGGGCCGGCTCCAGCCAGCCGATCCAGGCTCGGGCCGCCGGCAGCAGCGCCTGCATCGACGCCGTGCCGGCCGGGCTCCAGGGCACGATCAGCAGCACGGCCACGGCGACCGCGCGCCAGGCCCGGCTCAGCGCGCGCGGGAGCGGTCCAGCCACACCACGAACACCGCAGCCAGCGCCAGCACGGTGCCCAGCGGCAGCCACAGCGTGTGGAGCGGATCGAACAGGTCGGGCGCGTGGAGGAGGGACTGCAGCAGCAGCTGCAGCCGCGCCTGGTTCAGCACGAAGGCCGCCACCAGCATCAGCAGGGCACCGAGAAGGCGCCGCCGCCAGCGCATCGGGCTGGCCAGCGCGGCGCTGAGGCCGAGCAGCGCGAGGTCGGCACCTTCGCAGCCCTGCAGCACCTCCATCGAGCCGCCATCCACCAGCAGCCGGGGCCCCGCGGCCCGGGCCTGCAGATCGGGGGCCAGCCCGTCCAGCATCCACGCGGCCGGCAGCACGGTGGCCGTCTCGATGAGCCAGCGCGACGCGCCGGGCCACCAGGCGTACAAGGCGTAAAGAGTCACGAACCACGTCAGGCCCGCCAGCAGCGGCAGCAGGCGCTCGCGGCGCGTGTCGGCCATGGGCAGGCTGGTTCAGCGCTTGCGCAGCAGCGCGGCGGCGACGGCGCCCCCCATCAGGGCCACGGCCCACCCGGGCAGCGGCACCTGGGCATCCGGTGCGGGCAGCCGCCAGGTCAGGCGCAGCCGCGGCCGGGCGCTGGGCGAGGGGTGGTGGCGACTGGCCAGGCGTGACGCGTTCTGCGTGCCCGACTCGGCGCCGATCATCAGCCAGCCGTGGTTGGATCCCGGGTCGTCGACCCAGCGCTGCACGTCGTCCACGAGCGCCGGGGTCGTCGTCCACACAACCGGGGCAGGCCAGCCGCCCACCTCGGTTGAGCCGCTGGCCGAGAGCAGGTAGTCGCCACCGCGTGAGGCCCAGGGCTGGTCAGGCCAGCGGCGGTGCGACCAGGTGCAGTCACCCGCCTGGGCCGGTGCGCCCACGCCCGCATCGCCACCGTTGGCAGGCCCTTCGGACCAGGCCGCCGTCGCACGGTGCAGTGCGAGGGCCTGCGGCTCGCGCACGCGGACCATGAAGGCCTCGAGCTGCACCTGCAGGATCTCGGCACCAAAGGGCACGGCCGCGAGATCGAAGCGCAGCAGCGCCCGGCGCACCACGCCTGCGGCGATGATCGAGGTCCAGAGGCTGCCGCCCTGGCCGTCGGCCACGTTGTCGTAACCCGTGCCGCCGGACTGCTCGGCGAAGATCGTCGCGTCGGCCAGGGCCTCGAGTTCCGTGGTGGTCGGCGTGTCGGCCCGCGCAAGCCGCGGGGCAAGAGCGGGGGCGAGGGTCGCCGTGGCCACCCCGCCGATCCAGGCCCGCCGCGTGGACGATGTCCTCATCGGCGGGGCCCTCGACTCGCCGCCCGTCGCGGGCTCAGCGCGAGCGGCGGCGCACCAGGGCGCCCATCAGCGCCATGCCAGCGACCATCATCGCCCACGTGCCGGGCTCGGGCACCGGGGCCGCGTACGCGAAGTCGTCCAGCACCGTCACGCCCTTGAAGCTGATCGAGCGGATGTCGGCCGTCGGGCGCACGATGCCGATGAACGTGCCCGCGTTGACGCTGTCCTCGGCGGTGTCGATCGTCAGGCGGTGCGTCTCGATGATCTCGTTGTTCTGGCCGTAGGCCGACACCTCCACCGCGAACGGCAGCACGTCGTCGGCGTAGTGGTTCACGAAGGCGCCGGCACCCTGCGACAGCTGGCCGTCGGCGAACGTGAAGCGCAACTCGCCGAAGAACTCGGTGGCGACGAACTTGTTCCCCGCGCCCCACAGGCCGTTCATGCCCAGGTTCGCGATGAAGGCGCCGAGTTCCGAATCGGTGTCGCCCGTGAAGATCACGTCGGCCGAAACGGCCTCCGGGCCGGTGGTGATGAAGCCGTCGTAGGCCTCGAAGTCGATGGTCGCCGACGGTGCCGGGATCAGGGCCGGGTTGTCGATGAGGGCGGCCTGCGCGGGCACCGCGATGGCGCCGGCCAGCAGCGCGGCAATGACATGCTTGTTCATGATGTGGGGTTCCGTGTGGGGGTGGCTGCTGCGGGGATCAGGTGCCGATCACGCCGCCGTCGTCCTTGGTGATCACGACCACGGCCGAGCGCGGCTTGCTCACCGTCGCCTGGGTCGTGGGGCCGTTGACGCCGCTGTCGGGCCAGGTGCTGCGGGACGTGTAGGCGCCGGGTGCCCAGTCCTCGCCCGGGTGCTGGATGCCGACGAACATGGTCTTGCCGTCGGGTGTGGAGACCACACCGGTGGTCTCGCAGTTGCGCGGGCTCGTCAGGAAGCGCGTGATGCGGCGCGTGGCGGGATCGGCCGCGAACATCGCGTTGCCGCCGATGTTGATCCAGTCGCCGAGACCGTCGCCCTGCTGGTCGGTCTGGATCCACAGCCGGCCGTCCTTGTCGAACCACAGGCCGTCGGGGGCGCCGAGGTCGTCACCGACGATGTTGCCCTTCAGGTTGGCGGCCGGGTTCAGGCGGTCGCCGCACTCGACGAAGATGTCCCACGCAAAGGTGGTCGCGGCGGGGTCGTTGCCGGTTTCCGTCCAGCGGATGATGTGGCCGTAGCGGTTGTCGTTGCGCGGGTTGGCCGCGTCCACCGGCGGGCGCGCGCCGCCGGCGGTGGTGCTGCCGTCGGGGTTGTTCGACGACGGCGGGCTCGAGCCGCGGCGGTTGTTGTTGGTGAGGGTCAGGTAGACCTCGCGCGTCGTCGGATGCACGGCCACCCATTCCGGGCGGTCCATCATCGTCGCGCCCACGCGGTCGGCGGCCTGGCGGGTGCGGATCAGCACGTCGGCCTGGCTCGTGAAGCCGTTGGCCGGCGTCAAGGCGCCCTCGCCAAAGACCAGCGGCAGCCAGGTGCCCGTGCCGTCGCTGTTGAACTTGGCCACATACAGCGTGCCGTTGTCCAGCAGGTCGCGGTTGGCGCCGCGGTTGCGCGGGTTGAACTTGCCCGCGCAGACGAACTTGTACATGTAGTCGTTGCGCTCGTCGTCGCCGGTGTAGAAGCAGATCGTGCCGTCGGCCGCCACCGCGAAGGCGCAGCTCTCGTGCTTGATGCGGCCCAGGCCCGTGCGCTTGACCGGCTTCGCGGTCGGGTTGAACGGGTCGATCTCCACCACCCAGCCGAAGCGGTTCGGCTCGTTGCGGTTGCCCGGGGCGTTGAGGTTGAAGCGGTCGTCCGCCTCGTGCCAGCGGTAGCCGAAGCCGCCGGCCGAGAGCCCGTAGCGGCGCTCGGCGGGGGTGGCCGTGAACGAGCCGACGGCGCCGAAGTAGCCGTTCCAGTTCTCTTCGCAGGTCAGGTAGGTGCCCCAGGGCGTGAAGCCATGGGCGCAGTTGTTCAGCGTGCCCAGCACCGAGGTGCCGGTCGGGTCGGCGGCGGTCTTCAGCGCCTCCGCGCCGGCGGCCGGGCCACTGATACGCATCGGCGTCGCGCCGGTGATGCGGCGCGCAAAGGCCGACGGCCTCACCACACCCCAGGTGCCACTCTGGCGACGCACCTCGACAACGCTCACGCCATGCGCAGCGACCTGCGCGTCGACCAGCGCCTTGGTCATCGTGATCGTGCCGTAGGTGGCGGTGTTGGCGTGCAGGCCCGGATCCACGTACTCGTGGTTCACGACGAGCAGGCCGCGGTCGCTCGACTCGCCCTTGATGCCCACCGACGGGAACGGGAAGAAGTGCATGCCGTCGTTGTGCTGGCCGAAGGTCGTGGACTGGCGGGCAGCGGTGATGGGCAGCGGGTCGCTGTGGTCGTGGCTCGTCGTGGCGCTCGGGCCGAACACGCCGATCGCGTCGCCCCAGCCGATCAGCGTCTTCGCGGTGTAGCCGGTGGGCACGCTGACGGCGTCGACGAACGTGGCCGCCAGGTTGGGCGCCACGCCGGCGAAGGTGATGCCACCGCCGCCGGGCGAGGGGCTGCCGGTGTAGGCGCGCGCCTCGACACCGAAGCCGCCCAGCGTGGCCACGGTGGCCATGCCCAGCGAGCCCTTGAGGAAGTTGCGGCGGCCCTTGAACTCGGCCATGACGTCGCGGATGGACGCATTGCCGGAGGGGTTGATGGTCTCGTCGTTGTCGGGGTGGAAGCGGCTGGACATGGCGTTGGGCTCCTGGCGTGCGGGTGCGGGGTGATGGGGCCGGTTCGGACCTGCGGACCACCGGCGACTTCGGACTGGCATCAGGCTAAGGAAAGCCCGTGAACATCGATTGCCCCTGCCGGGCGTGGCCATGAGCCGTTTGGTCGATGGGTCGACCTGTCGCCCACCCCGGGCTTCAGGGGCGCGTGCGCGGTGGCTCGGTGGCCAGCCGGCGCCGGCACTCGTCGAGCGCGGGGCCGGACAGGCCCTCGCACGGTTCGGCCGCCCCGGTGCCGAGCAGTTCGACCGTCAGCAGCGAGTTGCGGTCGCGCGTGGCCGCGGCCGCTGCAGTGTCGGTGCCCGTGGTCCGCCGCGCGTCTTCGGAGCGGGCCGGTGGCGTGGCCACCGTGGCCGGCGGTGCCGCCACCGCGGCCGCCGCGCCGCTGACGCTGCCGCCACCGAGGTTGTCCGCGCCCTTCACGGTGGCCCCGAGCACGATGCTCGGCGCGCGGATGAAGGCATCGAGCGCGAGGATCTCGCCGAAGGCCGGGAAGAGGCCGATCTCGCCGCTGGCGCGGCCCGTGATGTCGGGCACGATGGCCAGGCCGCTGCCGGTGGTGGTGGCCGGGATCTCGAACACGACGCCATCGACCGAGCGCCGCGGCGCCAGCGGTGGCGCGCCCACCGCGGTGTTCGCGCCGCGGCCGCTGTCGATGTCGCCGCTCGACGACCAGATGTTCATGTCGCCCCGGCCGACCACGAAGACACGCTGCGTGTTGACCTGGAAGTCGTCGCGCGCGAAGCCGAACACGTTGCCGCCGCCGAGCGTGATCACGCCCTTGGGCAACCGGCCCACGGCGACCTTCAGGCCGACGTTGATGGCGCCGCCGGGGTTGTAGAGGCTGATGTCACCGCCGCGCTCGGTGATGACCCCGCTCTGCGTCATCTCGAGCGCGCCGCGGTGCACGAGCACCGGCGTGTCGCCGGGCCACACAGGCTGGGGCACGAAGCTGCCGGCGCCGCTGAGCTCCGCCAGGCGGAAGACCTCGTCGAACAGGGCGATGCGCACCGGCAGCAGCAGGCGGCCGAAGGCCGATGCGCTCTTGCCGGTGGCGATGGTCAGTGTCTCGAGCACGCTGTCGCGGTAGAGCTCGAACAGCTCGCCGCTGCGCTGCGCCAGGCCGGCCCGCCAGGCCAGGGCCGCAGCATCGTCGGGGCGCGCTGCCGCCAGCGCGTCGAGATCGGCCGCGGTGGCGCCGAGCTGGCGTGCCACTGCGTCGCGCCAGCCGGTGCGCACGCCCTCCAGGCTGCGGGCCCGCGCGGCCACGGTGGCATCGAGCTCGATGCCCTCGTAGCGCAGGGCACGGATCTGCGCCAGGTACGCGGCCAGTTCCGCGCCGGACAGCTTCTCCCGCCCGGGCAGCACCAGTTCGCCGCCGGCCGCCAGCGCCGCGTCGCCGGCGGCCAGGATGTCGGCCTGCCGACGGGTGAACGAGCTCTTCAGCGACTCGGCCACGGCGGCCGGGTCGACGGGCGCATCGCCCAGGAAGCGGGCGCCGAACTCGTGGGCGAGCACCTTCTGCGCCAGCGCCACCTGGGCCTCGGGCGGGAAGCGTCTGAACTCGGCCAGGGCTTCGGCATCGGTGAGCGCGGGGTTGGCCAGCGCGGCGCGCACGTCGTCGCGCAGCATCTCGCGGTAGCGGCCCGCACGGGGCGACGTTCCCAGGTAGGTGGCCTCGAACAGGGCGAGGTCCAGGGTTGCCGCGGTCCCGGCGGCCAGCCGCATGTCGGCGCCGCCCGGCACCAGCGCGGCGTTCTTCTGGTTGCCGATGCTGCGCAGGCCGGGCGAGCTGCCGAGGTCGACCTCGCGCCCGACGCGCATGTCCAGCGTGCCGCGGCCACCCAGTTCGACCAGGCCCAGCAGGCCGGCGTTGAGGTTGCGGCCGGCGGTGATGGTCGTGCGGTCGCTGGCGCCAGTGTGCTGCACCCGCAGCTGCAGGTTCAGGATGTCGTCGGCAGCCGAGAAGGCGGCTTGCTTGGGCAGGATCCAGCCGCCGTCCACGGGCTGCTCGATCGACCCGCCGGCATGCACCTGCACCGGCTGCGTGTCGGCGGCGTGGATCGCGGCGCCGGTGGCCGTGCCGGCGAGGTGGCGGTCGACCAGCCCTGAAGAACCCGTCAGCACCGCGCTGCCGCCACGTTCGGTGGTGGGCCGCGAGAAGTCGGGCCAGGCCTGCGGCGAGCTGTCGGCCATGGCCAGCGTGCGCGAGCCGGTGGCCGTGCCGCCGAAGCGCACCGATCCGTCTGCCCACACAGCCAGCTGGCCGGTGGCCGACGGGAACATCAGCGCCGAGCCGGCCGTCAGCAGATCGGCCGGGCCGCCGAGCGCGATCAGCTCCAGCGAGGGCGGCATGACGCTGAAGTAGGTGCTGGAGCTCGTGGCGTTGAGCCCGTAGCGCGGATCGCTGCCCACGTTGTTGGCGCCGGCGTAGGTGGCACTGCCCGCGGCCGAGCGCAGCGACAGCGACGCGCCGTCGCCCCAGGTGTAGAAGAAGCTGGACGCGTTGAAGCGGTTGTCCAAGGCCGAGACCGGCACCGCCGTCGGGTTGAAGCTCGCGGCCACGGTCACCGAGCCGCGGCCCTGCACGCGCCACGCCGCGCCGTTCATCTGCGCCAGCACCGGATCAGCGGCGGCGAGGTTCGACGCGAACGCCCCCACGCTGCCCAGCGCCGTGAGCCGGGCGGTGCCGCGGCCGGCGAGGAACTGACCCGCGAGCACGTCGCCGCCGGCCTGCACGTCGACCTCGCCGCCGCCGAGCGTGCGCAGGCTGGCCGTCCGCGAGTTGCGGGCATCGGCCCAGCCCGACGACGGTGCCAGGGCCTGCAGGTTGACGATGTCGCCGCCCGCGCGCACGCGCAGCGAGGCGCCCCCGAAGGCACCGAGCGACTGGCGGAAGCGCGTGAACTCGGTCCACCAGCCCAGTTGCGAGGTGAGTGCATAGAGGCCGGCATCCGCGCCGGCGGTGAGCAGGATGCCGCTGCGCCAGAGCCAGTTGTTCACCAGCTGCGTGGCCTCGGTGGCCCGCACGTCGCCGCCAGCCCAGACGTCGAGCCGGCCGCCGCCCACCGTGAACGTGGGCCTCACCGTCTGGCGGGAGAACAAGGCGTTCGCGGCATCGGCCTCGGGGCCGGTCCAGCGCGTGCCGGCCACCAGCACCGACGTCGGACCTTCCGTGGCGCTGGCGGGGGCGAGCCGCACGTCCGCCGCCGCGGCCAGCTCGATCGATCCCGCGCCGGTTCGCACCCGGGAGCCGCTGCCCATCAGCAGCGAGCCCGGGCCCTCGGGCGCGAGCGTCAGCGGATGAGCGCCCGACAGATCAGCGCCGGCCGCCAGCCGGTACGACCAGGCACGCCCGGCCGGTGCCAGCGCCGAGGCCAGCGAGGTGCCCGTGAAGCCGTCGCTCAAGGAGCCGTTCAGCTCCAGGTTGCCGGCCGCGCGCAGCGTGAGCAGGCCCGCCGTGCCGCCGGGCCGGGCGGCATTCAGCGCCCAGTCGCCCGTGAGCGTGAGCAGCCCCGCCGCCTGCACCTCCACGCCCGCGCGCAGGGCCACGCGCGCGCGGTCGGCCGCGTCCACGCCGAGCGCGTCGAGCGCGCCGGTGGCGCCGGCCATGAAGGTGGCGCTTTCGCTCTCGATCTGGTCGCGGCCGAGATGGCCGAAGCCCTCGCCGACGCTGCTGCTGGCGGTGATGGCCGTGATGCCGGCCGTGACCTCGTCCACCGTCACCGTGCGGTACACCTGCACGGCTTCGAGGGCCACCTCGCCGGCCCGCAGGTCGCCCGACCTGAACGGGTCGACCTGCAGCGATGCCGCGTCCAGCGTGCGCAAGGCGCGCAGGACGATGCGGCCGTTGCTGGCGTTGCCGTCGCTGATGGTGCTGCCCTCAAGGGTCGTGCTGCCGCGGGCGTCGACCTGTACGCCCGGTGCCACGCGCACGCGGCCCGCGGCCGCGGCCAGCAGCACGTCGCCGCCCACGGCGCCCGGCGCGGTCGAGCCGGCGTCGATGCGCGCGCCGGCCTCGAGCACGACATCGTCGCGGGCCGCCAGCTGCACCACGCCGCCCGAGGCCGAGCGCGCGTCGACGGCGGCCGCCAGGCGCAGCGATCCGCCATCGGCCGCCACGCGCAGGCGCTCGGCCTGCAGCGGAGCCGACAGCGTGAGGTCGCCGTCG
>JACCDR010819306.1_pt1 | contig 15093 bp, 28 predicted proteins | sample 7446431 | NCBI WGS metagenome assembly JACCDR01 (sample SAMN15323443, study PRJNA562643) | freshwater metagenome | isolation source: river surface water | place: USA:Blue River Watershed | collected 2017-08-17 | reverse complement strand
GGAAGTTCCGCAGATACGTCGCAAGCGTGGCACCGGTGCCAGTGGTGGAAACATCGAACGCCGAACCGTTGCGCTTGTTGAACGCTTCGATCTCCGCGCCGGTGTATTGACGTTGAGCCGTGTTGTTGAGACGAAGCTCCAGCATGTCAATCGTCTCAGCGAGGGTGCGACCGCCGCCCGCGCCCGAGCCGCCCGCGGCGTTACCGGCGGCGACAACGATGTCGAAATTGTGGAGGAGAATCCCGTTCGGGAGTTCCGTGGTGCAAAACTCGCCTGCTTTGACGCCTTCAAAGGTTGGGAGTTTGTCGAATCTTGGTGTCATGTTTTTCCTTTCGGGATTTGTTGCGGTTGAATCAGGCTTGGCCGGTGAGCAGCTTTTTCGATCCAAACAGGTTGAACCGGAAAACGGCTACTGTGAACAGGGCGAACAAGCCGAGAACGATGAGGGTGTTTTTAACGAGGGGATTCTTCATACGGATGAGGACGGCCTTGCGGCTGTCGGTTGTCTAACAGTGCAGCGTTCAATCGTCGCCCGCAGGATTCCAATCCCGCCGCTTGCGCCGATCCACATCTGCCAAGTGAGGGATGGGTAACACACCTTTCGGGGTCTGTATCTTGCAAACGGCGAGGTTTGACGCTTTGCAGGATTCGTGCAGACAGGGGGTTGAAACGCGCTTGCGAACGGGCGCACAAATGTTATTTTGGGCGCATGAAGATAAAAAAGAATCTCGTGCTGTCTGACAAAGCGGTGGCGATCGGCCAGCGTCAAGCGAAGGCTTCCGGGCTTCGGAGTCTGTCCGCGCTCGTCGAAAAGAAGTTGCTCGCAGGGAGCGACGAAAACCACGGCGAACATTACTGGCACAAAGCGGTCAAGCCCGTGCCGCGTCCCGGTGATGCTCGTTTTGAATACCTCAAGAGGAAACACCTGTGAGAGTCCTGATCGATTCCAACGTCGTGTTCGACGTGTTCCAACGTCGTCAACCTTTCTACTCCGCATCGCTCCAAGTGATGATGATGGCGCGGCGCGGTGAACTTGCGGCCTCCGTCGCTCAGATCACTCTCGCGAACGGTTTCTATGTTTTCAGAGATGACTTTGTTGAGTTCTCTCGCGAGCGGCTGTTGGCTGACGTGGATGTCGTCAGCGGCGACTCGTTTGAAACGAAGATGATTCTGGATTCTGGTTTCGCCGATCTGGAAGACGCTTTGCAAACCGCGTCCGCTGTGGCGTGGAAGTCCGCTTTCATCATCACTCGGAACGTGAAAGACTTTAAGCAGTCGCCCATCCCGGCAAAAACTCCCGCCGATTTTCTCAGCCGATTCAAGCGTCGCGATCTCTAAAACTTCAACACGCCGCGCAGTTCGCCGCCCATGTCGCTGCGTGAGACGAAGTGGATGTTCGGCAAGCTCGCCAGTTCGTCGCGATTGAACCCGCGCCGCTCCGCCAACGTCAACGCGGCCTCGCTCTGCAATCGGAACGAAACAAACTCCGTCACCTCGTTCAGGATCACACCGGGCAACTCGTTCGGAGTCTGCGTCAGGAACATCGAAGCCAGCCCGCGCTTGCGTCCCGTCCTCACGATGTTCGACAACTCCGTCGGGATCGTGCGATTCGGGCAGAGCTTCCACACTTCGTCAACCATGATGACTTTCGCGCCTGGCAACTCCGCTGACTTCGCATAAACCCACTCGCAGAAAAAAGCGAACGCCCGTTCGTAGTCAGAGCCGAAGAGAGTTTCAGGATCGAAGAACACCCAGCCCCGGATCAGGTGCGTCACCAGATCGTATTCGGTTCGCGTCGGTGCGAGCCGAAATTTTTCAGCGGCCTCGTTCTCGGGATCGAACACGAAGCGGAATTGAAAGTCTCCGTTGACGAGCAGGCGATTGCCGAACGTGGTCTTGCCGGATTGCCCGACGCCGCCGATGACGGTGACGGATTTTTTGAAGTCGTGATCCAGTGCCATGCGTCAGGAGTGTGACGGAGCGGTCGTGGACTCTTTACGATCAGTCGCGGCGGCGCGTTCCCGTTCGCGCTTGGCTTCCTTTTCTTTCAGATCGCGGATCTCCATCACGGCCATGAGCAACGACGCACTGTGCGCGGCCAGCACCGCCCCGGCGACGATCAGCGGTGACTTGCGGGGATCCACACCAAGCTCCGCGCAGATGTCGGGAGCAAGGTCTCCGATCAGTTGTTTGTCATCATTAGCAAGGCTCGCCTTGCTAGTGAGATCAGCCAGAGCATTCCCTTCGATCCCGGCGGCTCGGGCTTCGCGAGTGATCCAGCGGGTCGTGACGCCGTCAATTTTGTTGAGCGTGACGATAGCAGTGCGTCGAGCAAAACCGGAGTCAACTGGCACAGCAGGCAACCCACCAGCCGATGCTTCAGGCGGTGCCACAGCCGCCACGGGAATACGCACAGCGGACGGAGAAAAGGGATTCGGCTCGGGACGTTCAGGGGCACCCAGACCCACGGCACTTTTGAGCTTCCGCTTCCACGCGCCCAGTTTTCCGCCCTCAGACGGAGTGAGTTTTTCGCCTGCCATGTGACGGCGTAGGATTTCCGCAGTGATCGGGTCTGGCGTTGCTGTTGCCGCTGCCGCGTGTTGAGGCGTGACAGGATTTGGCGCAACTCCGTTTCCCTCGACGGGCTGGCTTGGTGTTGGGGTGAGCGTTTCCATGATGTCAGTCGAAAAAACTTCCACCTTCGAGCCACGATTTTTTCTGATCCACAGCCGGGACTGTCTGTGGTGCGGGCACGGTGCGTTGCGATTCGAGCCATTGCCGCCGCTCGTCTTCGAGTTGGGCGATCCGCGACTGGAGTTTTTTGGTGTCCATCTCGTCAGCCACGTCGCTCTCGACTTTTTTGCCAGCGATGACTGTCTGCGCGGCGGCGGGTGCGGGAGCGGACGGGGTTGACTGTGGTGCAGGTGCGGCGGCTTCCAATGCAGGGGTTGAACCTTCGCCGCCGTCGAGCGAGAGCAACCGGGGAAAGAGTCGAATCATGCCCCACGTTCTACCACAAGCCCCCCGAGCTTGTATCTTGCAAACGGCGCAAGGTGTCAGACCAGGCTGCGACCAACCACGATCAGTCACACCCCCTGAAAATGGAAAAGGACGCAGCAGCCGAAGCCACCCGCGCCCTTCCCCGTTATCTGGGTGCAACCACTCTGCGGCGATAGCCGCCCAATGTCAACTCTCCCCACAACGGAGCGATAGCGCAGTTGCACAATCAACCCCTTGTTCAACCCGAGCGAAGCGAGCCAACCCATTCCTTCCTCATGGTCTTAATCATTTCTTCCTTGAGGAATAACTTAATTAGGTAGGCAGGGTTAACCCTGAAATCAAAGGCAGGGTTTTCCCGGCCTTCATAGACAGGGTTTATCCTGCTTTTAAGAGCGGGGTTTTCCCGGCCTTTGAAAGCAGGGTTTTCCCGGCCTTCATAGGCAGGGTTAACCCTGACCCATGAGCTATGACAGGCTGATTTCGGGCTGGTAGTATGCTTGCGCCGCAAAGGTGTTGACGTGAAGTGCTGGCAGCAAGCGCTTGATCCAAGGGGCTTGAGCTTCGGAGGGTTTGAGTGTTACTTCGCGGCGGCTCGCATAGCTGCTATGGCTTTGCGCTTGGAAGCATCCTTGTTGCCGAGCCTGCGCACAGTCGGAGGGATGACTCCGTTCCTAGTGGTTCCGTCGAAGCCGCGCTTGATGCTGACTGAAAGGTCTAGCTTGAGGTTGAGCTTCACCCACTTTTCAGGCGGGCAACCTTTCACCCCTTCGTCATAGAGATAGCCGCAGTCAACCAGTTCCTTGATCCTGTCGTAGCAAGTATCCTTGTCGGAAAGTCCGCACCAGTCGGCAACCTGTTTCCACGGCAACGCAAAGGGTAGGTTGACGGGCTGAGAAGAGCAGACGACGTAGGAGTAGGCTCTAAAAATCAGACGACACGCGCAGTCGCTGACGCGAAGGTCTTTTTCTGCGAACTGCCTTAGCTTGGCGATGCGTGGATCGTTCATCGTCTTTAGGTGGAAGCTGAGACGCCCAAAGCTTTTCCATGCACTTGATGCACTCCCCTTGACGTAGCCCCTTGAGAGTTGTGTCTGAGATAGAGTCCCAAAGTCTTTTCCCTTTGTAAGTCTCTGGCTTGATTTTGTGGCAGCAGCAGCATTGGATTCTCATGCCCGAATGGTTCGGGCTTGTTATTGTAAAATCAATGGTTTTCCAAGAAGGGGGTTGCTCATTTATTTTCCAACCTTCCTCCACAACGGTGCGGCTTCGATTGTAATACGCCCTTCCCGGACTCCGAGCCGATGATTCCACGCCTCATGATCGGCGATGGTGAACCTGCGACACACCAAGCCGTTGACCTCAATGACGATCTCTGTGGAACTCTTATACTCAGCAACGGCCTTGCGCCTTGCGCGTGCTACCAATGCCGCCTCACGGGGAGTTAGTTTTGTTTTCATCGTGACTGGTCCACTGTTACGTTCCTGGGTTGCGTCACGCTCGATCTGTCACGCGCCCTCTGGATTCTTTTCCGGCAAGCCGGGGTTGCCATCGTTTGACGACCACTCACCGGACGCCCGCACTCGCAAGCGCAGACTTGCTGACGACGCAATAGCCCGCCGCCTCGAAGCCCCGATCCAGCAGCCCCGCTCCCGTGAAGGTTGAAAGGATTAGCCCTCTCACGTTGGAATGATTTCCCAAACCACTTGCTTGCGTCCCTTGCCGCTCAGAGACGATTTGCGCCGTCCCGTGTCGCGCACGGCGTGGAACAGGTTTGCCAGTTCGCTTGTGCGTGGCGCGATCTCTGGCTCTTGCATCTGGCACGAGTTTGCCAGTTCGCGATTCGTCATCGCGCCCAGCGTCCGCAACTTGTGCATGATGAAACTGCGGGCCGCCGCCCGACACTTCGGCTCATTCGGTTGAGGGATGCTCCAAGGTTCGCTCATAACCAGTCTGTTAGTCTGGCGATCACATCGCGGCTCGTGTGTCCGTCCCACGGCGGCGCGAAGTCCAACTCAGCCGCGTGTGTGGATTTTGCAAATTCAAAGAACTTCGTCGGCATGTGGTAAGTGATCGTCTTACCTGTCGGCAAAGTCATCCCTGCCACGAAGTAGCCTTCGATATACGACTGGTCGTGATGGAACATCGAGAACCACGCCATCGTCGGGTCTGACTTCATCAGTGCGATGAACAAGAGACACCGATGGTCATAGAGTTCATTGAACGTGTGGAATCCGTCAGACACTTCTCCGGCATCACAAGGCAGTGTTATAGTTTTGCTCATATCAGTTGTTTTTGTTCCGCTTCATCCTTCACCAACAACGCGGGCATCTGATCGTCCACCACAGACGCCAAAGCCGCGAACATCGCCCACCGCTCGTCTGCCGGTAGCGCGACGAAATTCTTTTTCCACCGCTCCATCTTCCGCTTAACCCTCTGGCGGTCCGTAAAGTCATCCCCGACGAAACGCGCGTCGTGCAGCAAGCTCGGCTCTTGATAATTCATCCACACGAACTCCCGCACCGCAGCCCCAGCACGGTTCACCGTCCACTTGTAGGCCGTGCGCCAGCCCGCGAGCTTCGCGTGATACAATTCCGATTCGTAACCGCTCACGATCACCATGCACCGTAGCGAGAGCATCACGTCCAGAAACCGCTCATGCCATTCGTTGCTCAGTGCGTCGTGTTTGTAGTAGCGACGATTGATGTCTTTGCGAGCTGTGCCTAGATACGGGGGATCGGCATAGACCAGTGCTGACTGTGGGAGATCCAAAAGTGTTAGCTCGGTGAGCGCGTCGTTGCACGAGAGACGCACATGATCGAACCCGTCTTGACCAAACCAGAACTTAGCCAGCGTGTCCGCATCAATCTCGATGCCGATGTTGACCGAGGCTTCGAGCTTGCGACGCATCACGACGCCTCGGCCTAGAAACGCCTCCACGTAGTGCGTGTGCGGCGGCATCAGCGAGATCAACCACTGCGCGATGCCCGCGCCGCCCTTCGAGCCGACGAAGCGCACAGGGATGTTGCGCCCGCCCGTCGCATCGGCGGCGGTGACAAGTTCGTCTGTGGTGGCCGTCATAGTTAAAATGGAATCGCTTCCGCGAATTGCCCAAGCTGTTCCCAGTTCATTTCCGGCTCGTTGGTGTTGGTCACGCTGTCGCCCTTGCTCGAATTGCAACTGTGACAAAGAATCTGCACGTTGCCCGCCGCGTGTTGCTTCCGGTAAAAACACATGCGCTGATCGGTGCTTCCTCGATGGTGGTTGTGGCCGGTCGGGACGATGCAATCGAACGTCAGCCCCTCGATCTCGCCGCACCACGCGCAACGGTTGCCTAACTCAGCCATGAGTTCAGCCCGCTTGCGCCGCGCCCACTCTTTTTGATACGCGCCCATGCCTCACTTGGCTTTGAGCTTCGACGCCAGTTTTACGCCCGGCACACGAGCCGCCAGACTCCGCGCCGACGGCTTCCGCTGAGAGAGCCGACCGAAATCACAGTTGCGACTCGAACACGCGCCCGTGGGCAACAGCGGCGCGGCGCACGAGCCGCAGATCGGAGCGGCCTCAAAATGCGTCACGCAAACCGTCGGCAACTCCGGCGAGATGGTGTTCGTGATGACACCATGCAACAGACACGACGACAGCCGCCGCGTCAGCGTTTGGAGATCAGCACAGTGAGCGGGCAACTGTGTGCCCTCGGGGATTTGGATGGAAGCGTAGAGAGTCACGGGAATTGAGGATTGAGGATTGAGGATTGACGATTGAGGATTGACGATTTTCAACGAATTGAGCGGATGTCCTTAGCGAGATGGCGCAATGCAAGTCTTCGCTGTCTCCGAACCGTCGCCACGCGAGAGCCGCGCGACGCATACGCCGCCGGAAAAACCGGGCGGCATTAAAAGCACTGTCCAGTCGGCACGTCGCGGGATTTTGGCGTTGAAGAGCGGTGAGTTTCATGTGAACAAAACACGAAGCCCCCACACAAAGAAGGCTGCAATTAACGCAGTGAAGACAGCGGCAAAGAAAACATAAAGAGACTCGTCTGGCGATCTCTTTTGCCAGCTGGCGATCACTATGCAAGGCAGCAGCAGCACTGCGAACACGGCGATGAAGAAAATCATGTGAATCCTATTTTTTTTTCAGCTGCTTCCTGAATCATCAGGTTGGCACACGACGGACAAAGCCCGCCGCAATTGCATTCGATGAGTTTTTCGGGATAGAGCGGAACAATGTTTGACGCATTTGCGGCCTTGCTCTCGACACTCGACATTCGACCTTCGACTTCCTTTTCCGTCTCAATCGCCTTGAGCCAGTGATCTGTCACCTTGCGCTCGCCCTGCATGAAGCCCACGCGCCAAGCCAGCAACATCCCCCCGCCGCCAAGAGACGCCCCGGCCAGCACGATCAGCAAAACATCGAAGTTGCTCATTGCGCCGCCTTTCCTTTGACGCCCGGATAAACCTTGCGCGAGCGATTGTTCTTGCTCAGGAACGCCACGAGCCGCGCCACATTCTCAGGACGCAACCGCTTCACGTGATAGCCGATCACTTCCACCGGGCAGATCAGCCGCCCGCGAGCGTCCCGCGTCGTCCAGATTTTCTCTCGCACATGACGCAGAGACGAAGGCAGGTTCGCAGCGCGGAACAGCACCGCTGCATCCTCGTAAGTCAAACTGGCTGCGTCGCTCACTTGCCCTCCTTTCTCGCCACGAGAGCCGCCGCACTGCGAAACGTTTCAGCCCTCAGCAAGTGATTTGCCGCCGTGGCGCGAAACTGTTGAGCTTTGTTGTCGAACAATCCCATGTCCGGCTTGTCGGGATTTTGGAACGCTCGAACCATGCTGATCGCGGCGTCTTTAGCCAGCGCGTCGAACCTTTCGGCCTCAGCTTTCAAGAGATCGGTGAAATGCTCACGAGCATCGTCAGCAGTGAAGAGTTTGAATTTTGGCATACTGAACTGGTTTTTGGTTTCCGCGGGCAGGCCGGACTCGCATCCGCATTCACCCGTCCGTGTTGTTACGCATACACAATACGCGCCTCTCCAATGCGCGTCAACAACATTTTGCAAGATTCTTGCAAAATGTTTTTTGGGTGCTACTGTCCTCTCGTAGTCGAACCTGAACAAAGGAGTGGTTATGAGTCAAAAGATGAAGCCGAGCACATTTCGCGCTTGGCCAGAGAATCAGGAACGGCTTGAGTACGCGCAAAAGCTGGGGCTGGAAGTCTCCCAGATCGTCAACGAACTGCTGAAGGAACATCTGAGGCCGTATCTGACGAAGGTTAAACAGACGAAGGCAAAAGAGTTGCGCGAAACTCTCGACGCTCCGATACCGTAGGTTCGGTGGCCCCATAGCTCAAATGGATAGAGCAGCGGTTTCCTAATCCGCTGATTTTGTCCCAAACAAATACTCAGTTATATGTCTCAAGTCGGTTCAGTTTGTGCCGATTCGCTTCGCGTGAAATCTTGGGACGGAACCTTTCAAAGGTCGCTCACTCGTTGGTGGTTGGTCGCTCGCATGGGGAAAGCCGCCACCACTCAGCACTACTACAGGGAAATCGTCGTGGCTCTCCGTCGTCAGTGGCGCGAAGTGTTACGGATGCCTGTGGCGGATCTCTCAGAGGATGAAATCTTGCGGCTCGCGATGCGGATTGCTCACTACTCGCCGTCGCGCTGGAATACGATGCTGACTTGTCTGCGTTGGATCACTCCCGCCGCTCGCATCTTGAAGCGTCGCGCTTTGCCGCTGACTCGCGAGCCGCCGCCGAATCAATCTGAGTTCGCCGCGTTGCTCAGTGAGTGCGACAAGCTCGCCAGATCAAAAGCCGGGTTGGTTGTCAGTTTTCTCGCGCACACCGGACTTCGCATTTCCGCCGCGCGTCGGCTTCGTTGGCGGGATGTTCACACAGATCGCATCGAATACATTGCGAAGGGTGGACGGCGTTGCTCTGTGCCGATTATCAACGGCCTCGCGAACGTCCTGTCGCGGATCAGGGCGATTGATGACGGCTCGGGATATGTTTTGCCGCGTGAAGGTGTCCGCAACGGCCTAGGCCGTGCCTGTCGCGCTGCCGGGGTGCGGGTGCTGAGTCACCACGACTTCCGGCACTACTTCGCGACGCGGGCAATCGAGAGCGGCGTGGACGTGCCGACGGTGGCGCGTTGGCTGGGGCATCGTGACGGGGGAGCGTTGTTGTCGAAGCGTTATTTTCATCTCCTGGACGGTCACAGTCGGAGCATGGCGGCGAGGGTGACGATGTGACTGATCTGTCGCCGTGACGGCTCGATCAGTCACGGTAGCCGGCGCGTCACTTCGTGGATTTGTAGCACCAAGTGCTGGCTTGGCCGTTCCACGGATAGACGTGCCTGACTCGGTAGCGGACGACTCGGGCGTCGTCGCGGGGGAGTGTGACGGCGTTGGTGAGGCTGACGATGGACCGGACACGCCAGTCGGTCGTGCCGGTGCGGGATTGAACCTCGGTGTAGAATGAGCCGCTGAGGTTCGTGGAGTTTTGCCACGTCAATCGGTCGTGTGGGACTTTGGTGAGCCAGTCCATCGTGCCGCGTTGCGCTGGGGAGTGAACCACAGAGGCACAGAGGCACAGAGTGATGAGCAGGAGGGTTTTCATCGCGAGAGGATGGCGGATGCGATGGCGAGCCAGAGGGCGACGGCCACAACCGCTTCGACGAGGACGGCGCGGATGAGCCAACGATCGGTCATAGCTGGATCAGAACAGTGAATCGCGGAACACGCGCACAAGGCCGCGTTTGAACGATCCGCATTTGCCCTTAGCTGAGAACTTGCCGGACTTGCGCGAGCGACAGACCGAGCGTTTTGTTTTCCAAGTCTTATCCATAATCAGGACGGGGTTGTCTGTGGTGCAGGCGGGATGAGTGAGAGGATTTTTCTGGCGGCGTCTTTCGCCGCTGAATTGCTCACGGTGTTTTCGACGATGGCCACGGCTTCGCGGATGAGGCCGATGCTGACTTGATTTTTGTGCAGCATGTCCACGATCCGCACGTCGAGAGATTGGCCTTGCGGCGTGGTCTTCAGCACTTCGCGGATGACTTCGATGCTCTGCGCGAAGTTTTCAGCCAGAGTTTGCGCGGTGAAAAACTCTTTCTCCGTCTGTTCTGCGCCTTGGACTGCGGCAGTCAATTTTCGTTGTCGGTTGAGCGCGAAGAATCCCGACGCGCCAAGCAGTCCGATCCCGACGAGGCTTCCGCTGCCGGGGCTGACGGCGTTGGCGACGCCGCTGGCCAGTGCCGCCCACGAGTTGAGCGCGGCGGATGGCGTTTGCGTGACGACGGGGATCAATCGCTCTTCCTGGAACGTCACGCCTGCGGCGTTGGTGACTGTGAGGACCGTAGGCGTGAGATTCGTTTTTATGTCGAACAGGTAGCTTTCCAGTGCGGCGGGTGGTGTGGTGGTGCAGCCGACGATGATGGCCGCCATAGCCGCGATTGACGCGATGATGAGTTTAGTTTTCATGGTGTTTGAACTTTCGTTTTTTGCGGACGAGTTTGACGAGGGAGACGAGGCCGATGACGATGCCGATGAGCAGGCTCACCGTTGTCAGCCCGGCGTTCAACGCTGAGACGTGCGAGAGATACCACGCGCCGAGGCTTGCGCCCGTGCCGACTCCGCCCTTGATTACGATTTCCCCGTTGGTCATGTCTGTCTTCACTTGCGATTGAGGATGCCGCGCAACAGGCCGAACCCGCCGAGATACCAGAAGATTCCGACGATGGCCGCTGCGTAAATCCACCACGGCACGACGGCGAACGGGTTGTCGTTGTCTTCGACGTAACGTTGGCTGGCGTCGCCAGCGGCTTTGATTTCGCGGCTCAGACTCCAGTGTTCGAGCCAGCCGCGTTTGCCCTCAGCACGTTGACGATCGAGCGCGGCCTGTTGAGCGGCGGCGACTTCGGCTTGCGTCTGGATGCTGTCATCCGTGACAAACCAAGTGCTGAAATAGTCGGTGAGTTTGCTCATAGATCACCAAGTGGCTATTGCCGTCCGTTTCCAAGTGTTAGCGGCTGTGCAGACGTAAATGTAATTCGCGTCCCATGCGATTGATCCAGCCGTTCCTGATGCCGTTGCCGATGCCGGAACTGTCGGAGAAGAAACGATAAACTGTGCGCTACTTACTGTTGTTGCGCCGTTCTGAATCCGCAGCTGAAGGTTTCCCGCGCCTGCCGTGGTTGAGTTCGCGCCGGTGTAAAAAGCGTGTTCGGTGACTGGTGCTCGTGCGCCCGTGCCGCCGCCCCAATTGAGCAACGCGCCGCTCCCTGTCGCTGAAAATACGCCGATGGCAATCATCGGGTTTGCGTGGTTCACAGGGACGAGAGAGATTCCAGAGTATTTAGATGTCCCGCTTGTTCGGTTCCACGATGTCAGATCACCGCCAAGTGTGATCGCTTCAAACGATCCGAAAGAAACGTCCAGACCGCCCGCGCCCGGCCAATACTGCGCTTGACCAATCTTGGCTTTTATCGACGAATTGTGCTCTTGAGCGTTTGAGTTTGTGGAAATCCACACGTTCCATGTGTTCGTTGTGTCTCCGAAAAAACTCCATCCGTTGGTCCGCATCCGTCCGACTTCCACTCCCGGCGTGTTCGGATTGTTTGGATCAAGATTGCCTTCGCTCCAAGTCGGTGCTCTCGTGAAAAACCTTAACTGTCCGCGTTCGTCGTTTGAGTCGAACTCAGCAAAGCCGACGATGCCCGGATATTTGAACGAGGTGCTTCCGCCGTTCCGACTCAGTGACCGAAATTCGAGCGGGTGAGAAAATCCGAGAGGTTGCGCCACAGTCGGTATTTGAGCGTATTGCATGTAGTGCCGCGTCCCCGCGTTTCCAGATCGCCCTATTTGCAAAACGCCAGATGTTGACGGGTTAATCACTACGTCACCGCTACTGCTACCAAGTTGCAACACGCCGTTCCCGTTGTGAATAGTTGACGAAAACGTGATTTTTGCCGGGTTCGCGTTCGTGGTTTGGAACGTCACAAAGTCCCCCATGAGAAAAGGTGCATTGATCTCCGGAGCGTTGAAGATGTTGGACAGTGCAATGGCTCGCGTCATCCATCCGCCGCCGCCGTTCGTCGCGCTGATTTCAAACTGTGCGCTTGACCACACGTTTGTAATCTTCGTCATCGCTGAAATTTTTTGCGCGTTCGCCGTCGCAGTCGCGAGCAGCGCGAACGCAAACACCAATATTGCTTTATACGTTTTCATCATTCTGTTTCCCGTGCTGTGCCGTCTTCCGACTCGCGAGCCGTGCCGTCTTCCATCTCACGATTGCCCGCTGGCGGTGGCGGGAGCGGAACACTTGCGCCGCTGAACATGTGAGCGGATGGCGTCAAATTGATGTTGATGGCCGCGTTCATTCATCACGGGCTGTAAAACAGTTCGAGGATGTTCGCCGTGCCGCCGTTAACTACGATCTTGATCTCGCCGCTCGTTTCGAGCGCGATGGGATTCGTCTGACCGGTCGGGATGGCGATGCCGGTGTCCGAACCGCCGGACGCTTGGCGGATCTCGATGGTGCTGGCGCCGGTGTTCTGGATCGTGATGAGCTTCCGCTTGTTCGATCCGTCGAACCCGTTGAAATCTGTGTTGGCAGAGATCTCTGTGCAGACGGGATACGTGTCCGCGTTTTGCTGGCTGACTGTGATGGATCTGTTGACGAGGGTGTTGAGGCGGGCGTCGATGACGGAGCGGCCAGTGCCGATGTAGATCTGTGCTGTGATGCTAGCGCCGGTCGTGTTGCGCAGATAGACGCGCTTGAACTCCTCGAAGTCTTCGCCTTGCCGGAACTGGATGCCGACTTCGCAGTCTGAAAAATCACCATCGTCAAAAGCGACTTGGAAAACGCCGTTGGATTCTTTGACGTGGAACAGCGTCCCGCCGAGTGCCAAGGGGCCAATCTGTGAATTGGCCGGGATGACCTTGGTGTAGAGTTTTAGAGTGGCGCGTTTGTTTGCCATTAGCGTGATCTCCGCCAAAAGAAGATTCCGAACACCGCTGCGATGGCGATGGCGATGTAGAGAACGGTCTTGTTGTTGTTGGATTGCCCGTCTGTGTTCCGGCTTTCTACGAGCGTGCCGAACTTGGTGAGCAGGTTGTCTATAGTGGACGCCGTGCTGCTTTGCTGCGACGTGGTGAGGTCTGCGAGCGTCTTGTTGTAGCTGCCGACGAAATCACGGGCCAGAGCGAACGCGCCGCCGTCTGTGAGTGTGACGTTGCCGCCTGCGCGGATCTCTCCGCCGAGATTGTTGTTGTTGGACTGACCGCCAAGAGACACCGCGTCGTCTTTGGACGCGACGGCGTTGCCTTGCGCGAGTTGGCCGTCCTCAGACGCCCCGGCGCGGTTGTCGTAGCTCGAAGAGCTTTTGTTGCCTGCGGAGAAGAGTCCCATAGATCAATCTTTGAAAGAGTTCCCGGCGTGGTGCGAGCCAGCCGGGAACAGTCGCGGGGGGCAACCAGCCGCTGGAGTGCGGCAAGTGGTAGCAGGACGCGGAGTCGCACCGCGCTGCTTGCGGTTATGAGCCGCATCAGTTCCTCGAACTGTATCCTGCAAATCAGTTTTCATTTTCGCTTGAACCAGACGATGGCGAGGATCACGACGGCGGCGACGAGCGCGAGCGGCAACCATTTCGTGCCACTGTTGCCGCCGACGGAGAAGTCTCCGAAGCGTGTGCCTTGCTGCGTGGCATCGCTGACGCTGGCTGATATGTCGTATCCAGTGGCCATTTTTGATTTACGATTTACGATTCAGCAACCAAACAACCGCCACGATGACAGCGGCGGCGATGGCGAGAGGCATCCAACTCGCGGGCGCGTCTCCGAGAATGAAGTCGCGATTTTCGGCGGCTGACGAGGCTTGGCTCATATCACTTGCGTTTGAAAATGAAGATGACGATGACGACCAGCGCGAGCAGTCCGCCGCCGATCAATCCGAACCGAACCAGATTGCTCGACGAGGCGACTTGAGCGTTTGCAGCGGCTTGCGTGGCCTTGGCGTTCGTTTTAGCGGTGCGATCTGCGAGCGTGGCTTGATACGCGCTCGACGTCGCCGCGAGAATTTTTTCCCATGTGTCCATGATTACTCCTTGTCTGTCGCAGCGGGTGCGACGGGTGCGACTGGCTCAGTCTTTGCGGCTTTGGCCTTGGCGCGTTTGGTTTTGGATCGTGCAGCGGTCGTGACTGATCGTGCGCGAGCGGGCTTGCCTTCGTCCTCACACGGGTTGAGCCGGGAGAAGTCGGGAGCGTCGTGAGATTCGTTGAATTGAACGGAATTGGTTTTCATTTTTCAGATTGCCCCGGCGCGAGGATGGCACTCGCGCCGGGGACTTGTTCACCAACACACATGCGAGGAAGGTCATCAATCCGGTTCACCGCTGTATTGAGCCACAACGACCATGTTGCCGTTGGCAGCACCGTCGAACGTGACCTTCACGTCGTGATTCGCCCCTGGACGGAGCGGCATCGCGTCTTGCAGCGGATCGAACACGTCGCACTCCCAATCGAAGCGCGGCGTCGCTGCCGTGTCCGGCACCATCTCGTTTTTCTGGAGATGGAAACGGTTGAGCAGATAGCCAAGGTTTTTGATGATGTCTTGGCCGTCATACTTGATGGAAACTTCGCTGACAAAGCGAACCGTGCCGCCCACTGTCGGGAAGAAGTGGAGCGAGAACAGGCGATCCGCCTTCGATCCCAGATCAAGCAGCTTGCCGTAGTTGCGTTCGCTGCCGATGGCGTCTTGAGACATGCGCTTGACCTTGACGATCTTTCCGATCGGCGCGGACGATTTGTCGAACCAGTAACCGCCGCTGATGCTCGGAGCGGTGCAGGCCGCGTTGAACTTCACCGCGATCTGCAAGTTGCCAGAGCCGGGTGCGCCGGGGTTATCGTTGAGATTCCAGCCGAAGCTCCGCGCATAGAACGGATCTTTGCGGAAGGTTTCGTTCAGGAAGTTCCGCAGATACGTCGCAAGCGTGGCACCGGTGCCAGTGGTGGAAACATCGAACGCCGAACCGTTGCGCTTGTTGAACGCTTCGATCTCCGCGCCGGTGTATTGACGTTGAGCCGTGTTGTT
>JACCDR012522323.1_pt1 | contig 15098 bp, 16 predicted proteins | sample 7446431 | NCBI WGS metagenome assembly JACCDR01 (sample SAMN15323443, study PRJNA562643) | freshwater metagenome | isolation source: river surface water | place: USA:Blue River Watershed | collected 2017-08-17 | reverse complement strand
TTTTGAGCTGGATCTAACCAAACCAGTTAAACCCATGACATTTGAACTGCTAGCTGATTAAATCGTTATAATTCAAATGGTTATGATCGAAGTGGCTAATTCCAACGCTTTTACCGGCCGGACCTCATGTCGGTTTTGGACGGAAAATCCCTAGAACTCCAATATCGTAGCCAATACGGAGACGGCAGCATTCGCCGATCTCGGAGAGCGTTACGAGCTGCTGCGGTCGTTGGACGCAGCGCGGCTGGCCATGACCATGGGCACCGGCGATCAACGCGAGTTTCAGTTGCTTGATACCAATGGCAACGTCTTTGGTGCGGTGAACATTTCCAATTCATCGCTATCTAATGTGGACAATATGAATTTTCACTTGGCAATTAATATGGAAGTTGCCGGTTTTGATGAAACGAGTGCTGCTGATTTGGTGCAATTGGTCGTTGATGAGTGGGGCACCGGCGAACGTGAAGATTCCAATGAACTCCCGCTTATAAAGACCTTCACCCACATTCACCGCTTTGATCATCGCCTTGCAAATCAAATCGGTCGTCATGCGCTTGCCGATATGCCAGCCCACGATACGGCGCGAAAACAAATCCATCACAATCGCTAAATACATCCAGCCTTCAGCGGTTTTCAGATAAGTGATATCGCCCGCCCATACTTCATTTGCCGCAACCGGATTGAAGTTTTGATTCAGTAAATTATCTGCAACTTGATCGCCGTGCTTGCGCTTGGTTGTCACCTTGTAAGCGACACGCTGCTTAACTACTAAATTCAACTTTCGCATCAGCTTACGCGTGCGTTCGCGACTGATGGCAAAGCCTTCTTCACGTAATTTTTTCGCCAGTTCTCGACTACCAAGACTGTCTCTGCTCGCATGAAACAACGCTTTCGCACGACGATACAGATGCAAGTCAACAGCGGTAACCAGAGTTGGTGGCCGCGCCTTCCACGCATAGAAAGCTGACTTGCCAACCTGCATAACTCGACACAAAACCCGCACTGGATAATGTGCCGACTCAGCCTTAATAAAAGCGAACTTTATTTCATTTCTTTCGCGAAGAAGGCACTGGCCTTTTTTAAAATCTCTTTCTCCATGTGCAATTCTTTATTTTCTTTGCGCAAGCGTTTTAGCTCTTCTCTCTCATCTTCCGCTAAGGTCTTGCCTTCAACTTGTTGCTCGTGAAGCTCTTTCCACTTGTACAGCATGCCGGCCGTAATCCCTAATGATTTAGCCGCCTCTGGCACGGAATAACCTTGCTCAAGCACCAGCGCTACCGCCTCGTATTTAAACTCTTTCGGATATTGTTTGTAACTGCGTTTCTGAGTCATAGTGACACCTCAATGGTTGACGTTATTGTCTCTCATTAAAGTGTCCGGCGGTATTAGACCAGTACAGATGCTTCCAATAATCTGGCATAGACGGAAACCGTCAATCAAAGAGCTACATGAGGAAATTGGCCTGTATAAATAATTATTGAGCAGCAATTCTGAACTGAAAGCTTAAAAAGGTCATGGGAAAATGGATGATATTCAACGCGAACAAGTAATTGAGCGATTAGCCAGTGGCCATGAACTTCGCAATCGCGGTACGGGTTGGTGGATTTCAGCTCCGCATGAGCCTTATAAGCGTCAGATTTCTGAGCCAGTTCCAGACTCTATTGTTAATACTCTTCATGAGGAAAAAATTGTTGTAATAGAGCTGCTAACCACATCGGCAGTGGCACGTTTCGAACTAAAAAAATGAGATTGGATAATGCTGGGAAAATGGCTTCGGGCTCTAAGCCCTTTTGTAGCGGCTGAGGGTGACAGAATGTCAGAGTCAGCAAGGGAAGCAGCTCTTGATGTGCTGGAGAGACACAAAATGAAGGCGTACATGTATTTTCCTGCCATCGGGCACCGGAATGATCCTGAGCTATCACACGCCCTTGATGTTATTTCGGCGGCTGGCTATATCATCACTGATTCTAGCGGAGGCATTGTAGGTAAGGTCGCTAACGTAAGACTGAGTAGCACTGAGCGCGCCGAGCAGAAACGCGCAACATTCAAAATCGTTGAATGAAGGAGCATTGGAAAATCCCTAGAACCCCTGGGTTCGGGGGCGAGCTGGGGGGCTTGTTTGGTTGCGGCAGAGGTGCGCGGGATATAAAACCGCCTCATTGGGCGGCTTTATATTGAGCTGGAGAGTGTGCCAGTACAATTTTCGGACTGTTATTACGTGCTTAGACATATTCTCCAAAGAAACATTTGTGCTTGACGGCTAATAATCTTCCAATTACCTCGCTTGGCTTAAATCTTCGATAGCATCTTCGTGACCATCAGACCAAAACTCCGCATCAATGCCTGAGTGTGGATTTTGGTCATCTGAAAGCCCATTAGTTCCAGCGACATATCCCTCAAGATAAATTTTATTTTGCTCTGGCGTCATTTTTCAATCACTCCTGTTTTCCAACATTTTAAGAGTATTCGTAAAAGTGTGTTGATCAGCTATTTCGCCGCCCCAAGCGCGCGGAATACAGAATTTGAAATAGTACCTGACTCGCGTCTTGCGATAAGATTTGATTCTTGATGAAGAATTGCAATTGCCGCCTCCACCCCTTGCGCACAGAGAGCGGTCATCAATCTTTCGCTTGCAATTGAAGGGGCGCTTAGACCACTAACAAGTGCCCTGGCAGCCTTGGGACGACCGGTTAAAGACAGTTGGCGGGCGAGTTCCAGGGAAACGATCATTGCAATTCGGGCATTAGTACAAGCAACAAGCCCCTCTGCCACTAAGAGCGTGTCAACGGGTGCGCCTCGTTCTCCCCAACCAGTCGATGCAAGTAAACTACATAACGCCGCACTGTTCGCGCAGTAGACCGCAAAATCGTAAATCTGCCCGGTTTTCAGCCCGTCTTGAAATGCTGTGTCAACCCAGTCCCAAGCATCCTCTACCCCGGCATGAGCGTTGATATCTAGCGGTAGATCCTCTATTGCTGCATCCAGCAAAGGCGCGATAAATCGCCAACTTTGACCATTAGCAAATAAATTATCTACGCTACGGGTAATCACATCCCTCACAGACTCCCCCCTGCTGTGAGCCCAGTAAAGCTCATTAAGACCATCCAGACAGGTCTGCAGGTAAAGACGATACGATACGCTTGCCCGCATCTCCCTGTTGAGCCTTTTAGGCTCATCAAAAATAGATTCCGATAGATAGTGTGGTAGTGAGCAGTCGCTTGCAATCGGCATAACAAAACCAGGTGCCGTATGGTTTTGTGCTTTTAAATCGAAAAATACCATTGTGGTGCTGGAGCGGGTGCCGTTCATGATTGCGATTCCAAACTAGAAATGTGCCGCCAGATTACCGTAATTAAAATAAATATCAAAAAAGCCACGAATGGCTCACTGGCATCCATTTTTATGCGAGTCTCCATCGATCATGGTCCAATGTTTGATCGTGATTGATGTGGCGTTTTCTAGATCATTTTCATCTGGTACGCCGGCAAAGAAATTCAGCCCAGTGCGCTCCTCGACGCAATCAACCGTCACGATATTGTGTGCTAGTCGGGCATCATTAATGCCAGCCTTATTAGAGAATATCATCGCGAGCATGGCAGGAATCGTGACGTCGTAATAAACCTTGAAGTAATGCGTTGGCCACACCTTCCCATCGAGATCCCCATATATAGGACCAGAAAATACGTGCACCCCTGGTCGCTTAGCTGCGAATTGACTCTCCCATCGCGTAGCGGCTGCCCAGTCACCATCGTATTCAAACTTACGGTGTAAATGTTTATGCATAGGCATTGTTACCAACGAATCCCTAGCTTCATCAAACGCCTGCTCGCTAAATGAATTCAAACTGGGTGGCACAAGCTGTGCTGCATCATAATCTGGATCAGAAAATGCAATGCGAGATGATTTATTAGCTATCACCGATGGAGATAGGCGTGAAGAAACGATTAAGTTGGATGGGCTCAATCGATAATGTACCCAGCGCAGGTCACCCGTCTTCAAATCGTGTCCGACTGTGTATTCGGTTCGACACGTCTGATTGCCAGCAGGTGGCGATTCGAGTGCAGAAAGGCTTTGGCAGGCCATGGGTTTTTCATCGCTCCACGTCGGAGTCGACATGAGTGCGGCTGCAAGATAAATCCAGCGCGTAGATCGCATATGAGTTAACTCCTTAAAGGACGTGATCATTAGGTGCCCACTCTTCCTGTGCTGAATCGCTCAGCTCAGGAATGCGAAGGACGTTATCGGTGTTCGGTTCGCTGTAAGCGGAATGGTGCTGATCGATAAATGCGCTCATTTCAAGCCTTTCATGGTCTACGGAGACATGAGAATCAATCTCTTGAATATAGGTAAAGTGGATATATCGAAATCGGTCCACGAGCGAATGGATTAAATTGACGCCTTCAATTGACCGAACAAAATCAGTTTTAATCTTCGCGAAGGTCTCTGCATAAATGCCAACCGCTTGCGCCCCATCGGTATGCCATTTCCCCTCCAGTAATTGAGCTAATGTGATGAATGAGGCGTCATCAACACTCATTACGCCAGGGCAGTTTCCTGTCAGGACGTCGTTGAGTAGTGCTACAGGATTTACCGCAAATATATAGAGGACGGGATCATTCACTCGTCGATTCCTAGATAGATTGTCGAGATCACATGGTGTATGTGCCTCTTCTGAAAATCAACTTAAAACTGCCTTGCGCAGCAGAAGCCGCAAGTTAATGCGCGGCGAGCTAAATAGTAATGGACGGTAGCATCAAGGGATGTGAAGCTAACGCCATTAATAGATTGGATATTTTTAATGGCCATCATACGCACCTGCACCACACCAGAGCTACGAAAAATCATAGCCTACGAAACGTTAGAATCTACCATTCTAGAAGTCGATGACAAAGGGCTGTATAGGTGCTACTTCCTAGTTCGGGAGGCCGAAAATCGACTAGTGAGATATACTCTCATTACCCAGCGCAGCGACGAACCCCGCACATTCAAACATCCGGGGACAGTAAGCCGCATGCTTAAAAGTGAGAACATACACGAGTGGAGAGTGATAAATGTTGGCGAGTCATGAAATTCATGAGGTAATCGAGCCCACGCTCTACCTCATTTTATCCGGGATGCCTGACACCAATGATGCGTTGATTATTACAGATGAGCACATTTCCATTATCAATAGCGCATTAATGGCCTACCGGGATCTTACGGGTACAGCATTAAATAATCAGGACAGGGAAGCCGTTAACCAAATTGTGTCGGATCAAGTTAGCACTTTACGCATTAGCCGAACGATGGGGATCTCTCGAATTTTAAATAGCTTCTGTTTTCACACTGCAGTTAATCCGTCTGCCGCGGTTTATGCACTGACCAAATGTGTCGTCGAAGATACTTATGTATCTGCCAGCAATGAGGCGGCCAAGCTCGTGCTTAAAGTGATAACAAGAGCGGCTTAAGCCGCTCGTCTCGCGTTGTAAACCTGAATGATAGCCTGAACGATTTGATCCAGAACCGATGAGGGAGTCTCGCTAAGCTCATCACCTCGCCCGCTTAAATTCTCAACTGAAGCATAGGCTGCACTATTCGACTTAGACTCAACAATCCCTCTAAGTCTTTGAACCTCATCATCGACGCTACCGCCTGGAAATAATTCCGCTAACAGCGCGCGCCCAGCGACGGCGCCAATCTCACCATAGATCCTATCTCGAACGTACGCATCATCTCGATTCGATGCGCACGCCCACAAAAATGTTGGGCCTAGCGTACAAACCTGTGCGTGAACATACTCGCCTTTGTCTGTGGACGACACAGAGATAAACCGCGATCCATGTCGATTGGGTCTGCGTAGGTTTTTTATGAGATCCAGCACCGTTGGCCCCAAATTGAACACCTCCGCCAGTCTGCGGGCATAATCAGCTCCTGTTGACCCGATGATATACTTGTTCGTGGCTAATTCCCGTGATGCGTCGGAGAAATCATCTGGGAACTGGGATGCCTGCATAATCTCAATCTTACGCTTTGGCCCCTCTACGATCGCCTGATCAATCTGCGTCACCATGGGCTTGATCGCCTTCACACGCTTAACCTCGTCGATGCAAAAACGTTTTGGCATTCGTCGCAACGAAGCAATTGCCGCATGGTGATAGGGGCGATAGTCAGTGCCGTAAATCCCAACCGGCCCATCCATTTCTGCAAGGCTATCTTCATCAAGAAAAAAACGATTTGTTAAGACGTGATACGCTAACAGGTACATGACGCCCGCTCGTCTTTCTGCTGCCAACCCTTTGCCTTGCGTAACTTCCTCGAGATTTAAGCTAATAACTCGGGCCTCGCCGATATCAAATCGCGTTGGAACAGACAGCATGGGGTATTTGATCGTGGCTTCCGTCAATTTTCTTACGACGTAATCGCTTAACGCCTCCCCTGAGACTCTCGCTTTAGTATCGGTGTAAGCGGCAGTCATCCGGCTATCGTTAGCCAGACTTATTAGCGTCCGCAAATCTGGTACTGCATAACGCTGAGCAAGCCCCGCCTCACGCGTGTACCCCTTCCCGAATAGAAAATCCACAACATCCCACCACTTGGTGTGGTCAGTGAATTGAAATTCCAGCCGCTCCAAAATTTGTTGTATTTCCGGCAGTACCAGTGCTTGATAGGTATTAGAAGTCTTCCGCTCGGAGGTTACTTTGTACGCATACTCAAGCAAGCCGATACAAAATCCATCGGTACCATCAGGCACTCCTGAACCGTCATCCGGCATCATCATCATGTCCATGAAATTTCTCAGGTAGCTCCAATGCGTTTGCAGCGGATACCTTAATCCCAATTGGGTGTCCAGAGGGTTGATCGCATAGTTAACCGTGTTTTTGAGTAGTTCGTACATTACGAAATGGCGTTTATTTTTTGGTAATGCGTGATATAACAGGGAAATTAAGCCAGATGAAGACGGGCCAATATCGAGAATTGATACATAAGGTATTTCTCGATTTGCTGAATCTAAAATGAGCATGGCATTGAGGTACGCCATTATCACCGACTTGCCAAAACGCATGGGAGCGCACACCAACGTCAGCTGTGCCGACTGGTAGCTGGTGACAGACTCCCTCGGCATCACCTTGCCATCGTTCGATCTAAAAACAACAGATCCCTTGTCCCAACGAGATGCAGGTCTTGAGATCGGACACATACGCAGAGCTTCGTAAAGTGGCATGGCGGTGATGTTTGCCACGCTACCCAGCGTTGCTCCAGGCACCGAGCACATGGTTGTTTCAAGCGAGTCCCCCTCAGCAGACTCCACATCACAACCGCCCCACGCTTGGACGGCCGCAACTAACCGGGTCTGGCGTCTTTCGACCAGATCTGGATCACTTAGCGGGCCCCAGGTGCACAGCGATATTTGAAACTTAACAATGTTATCTCCGCTATCCCTGAGGGCATCCAAATAATTTTTGGCTGAAATAATGTATTTATTCTCGACCGCAGGTGTTACGCGAAGAAGAATCGCCAAGGCAATTCGATATTTAAAGATACTTAATCCATCATTCTTTATTAGAAAATGAGCTCGCCAGGGGATAGCACCCTCTTTTAGGTCCATGAATAACGAGTGAAATGGTTTTGGATCTTTCTGGTTGTATTTGACTGTAACCGGAGCATAGAGCGTGCTGCCAATAGATACTTTCTGCGCATCAAAGTGAATAGGAGCGCGAGGGAAAAGCTGGTCGCTTAATTTTGGCCACAACATGTTGCTCAAATCTGCCCGCCAATCCATAGAAATCTCAGTGGCGACAGGGTCTCCCGGTAGGGACGCCTGCCAATCCTTGCTCGTATACTCTGCATCAATCGAACCGCGCATGATTCGTAAAAAATCGTGTTTATTAAGAATTGTTGTGGCGATATTGAGCGCAATAAGATCTTCATGCATCTTTTCGACAATCGTGTCATGACGATTTCCAAGCGATGTTACCGCGGCAGAAAGGTCTTGAGCTTCGCGGGCAAGCGGTAATCCGAGTCGCGCTTTTGCTCTATCTTTTCGATCAATCGATGCCTCAGCTCTAGAAAGACCAGATGGCGATGTCCAAACTAACAGCAGAACCTCTTCGTGGTGGCAATACGGTGACATGACGCGATGCTGCTCCTCCAACAAATCCTCCAGATCTAGGCCGAGGTTTCTCGCAGTAGCCTTGGTCGTTTCGAAAATGGGGGCTAGCGCCTTATTGCCCCCGTCAGGATCATACTGAAACCAAAAAGAAAAGTGGTGAAGCCCCCCTGAGCTGTATGCATCAATTCGTCGTTCAAGATCTTCAAGCGCGTGTACGAATTCATCAGTGCCCATTGTGCTTGACGCGCCATCTAATCGAAGCGCTGTCAATAATGTGCTGTCTCGCATTATGAGCGTGTGATCGTTCGCAATAGTTTCTACATCCAGTAAAGCCCTGGGATTCTTCCTTAGGGCTCTTGTCGCGTGCTGAATGAGGCTATCAAACATATAAAACATTTTGTCAGTAAACGTGTCGGGCCGCTCATAGCGCATGATATCTATCCATCAAATAAGTTGGCGCGTCGCAACAGACGGCCGGTTATAAACATTGGCCAACTCATGAGCTTTATCAATCGCAATGGCATCCATCCGCGATATCAAATCATGAGCGCGCCGTTCGATAACTAATTGGGTTAATTCAAGAATCGTTTGTTTTGGGGTTACCGGACGCTTAACGATGTTTTCGGGCTCTGGCGCTGGAGCCAAAATCCCCAAGCGAAGCGCAATATGGGGCATTGCCAGAATTTGAGTTTTACTGGCCAGAACTGTAACTCTTCCGTAGCCGTAGCTATGGACAATAAATCCCTCCTCTTGCACAAGTTGTCGGCATTTCGTTAAGCAACATATTCGATCCAAGCTATGCATCCAAGCCGCCAACGGCGACTTGGAGTATTTTCCATCGAGTGACCGGGTTAATGATGTCCACAAATTTTCGCAATAAAGCCCAAACGCATAGCTGCGTTGAATTTGCGCATCCCACGACGGAACGTTAACTGGGCTGGACGCGAAACCATTACCCAGAATGACGCCATGGATTGTTATCCTGGCGTGTGGACACAAATATCTCAGCTCAACGGATGTCATCCAGCGTCGAGTATTGAATGTGATAGTTGAACCTCGATTTGCTGCAGATGTTGTATAGCCTGCACCGGAGCCATAGTTAACCAATGAATTAATAGACTCGTGCAAATGCTCCAGAGTGATCTCAACTAAAGCAGGCCGCCCAAGCGCTTCAAGCCATTCTGCGAACGCAGTGCCTTCGTGTGGGTATTCGCCCTCAAAGCGCTCCCAAGGCCCAACCGGCAAGGGCTGACTAAAGAGCTCTTGGGCATAACTCTGGCGATGAAACACAAAACTAAGCAGTTGGCTATCGCTTGACGCGAGTTCCTTTTCGCAATAAACGTGCGATTGCCAAGCAGCTTGAGCCGCTGCGCGCACCGCCGGATCAATTGGCTCCTCGATGGGCAAAACAACCTGTCGGATACCATTATTTAGCTGATTCGTCGGCGCGGTTTTAATACCAAAGTCAATGTATGAGAAATCCATCATAGCTGTAAACATTTGACATAACATCGATGCCCTATCTCTTTGGGTGAGATCTGACAATCCCAACTCAAGAGAAATACTCGATAATTTAGTACGTAAAAACGCATCAGACCGCAACCTCGGCGTTCGAGATAAACCCATTTGATGAAATGCGGTGCCATCGATATTTACAAGCCATATCGTGTCAGACCTCAAATCACCCGTACCTCTGATATAGCGTGGAGTTCCAAATGACTCCACCGCCCATCCCCCATCGGGCGCGTAGGGATTGTCAAAAAGGCATAATCCCAATCGAGCTTTCGATAGCGGCTGAGTCATGATGATGTGGTCAATCCTAAATTAGATTTTGAGAAGGCGGCCGCATCCCAATATTTAAATACAAAATTGAAAACCGCTAGATTTGGCCAGTAGCGCAAATGCTCCAAACCGGTCTGGTCACGCGGAGCCCTTAGATTATCCATGAGGTCAGCATACGCAAACGGATCTCCAGAACTAAATCCCGGTATAACGCGTTCAACAATAGGAACTAAATGATCTTTAATAGTTCTCGATAAAGTGCGCGCAGAATTCTCTAGGCTGGTTTTACGGATGGTGTGCAGTGCGACATACCTAGATAGATCGCTAACTTGACCCTGCGATAAGGCAGGGCAATAAATAATGTGCCCATGATTTCTCTTAGCGTCAGGCAGACGTCTCAACAGAATGCTTTGCGCACAAATAGTGCAATAGCAACCTTTTTTTCCATTTAATTCTATAACCTCCATAAATCCAGTTGGTACAGATTTGTGAGGTCTGGATTGAAAATTACATTGCACGCATTTAAAGCCGTGCTGCTTGATGATTTTTAAATCATGCGATGCTGCTAATGAACTAATTGAGACAGCCTCTTCAGCAGCATATCGAATTGGTCTTAACAGCATCGCACATTATCCAGTTATTTAATAATCACACCTTGAAGTGCGCTTGACTCGTCTGAACCAGCTACAGACGTGCTCGTGGTAGAGATCAACCAAGGAAGTGCAAACAAAACCGCACCGCCAATTACCATACCAATATTCTTTCCGGTCTCCGGTTGTTGACTCTTTTTGAAAAAGGCAAGTATGCCAAGGCCCGCAATAACGAATCCAATTAAGCCAAAAATCCAGCGCGCCAGCGTAACAAATGCAGGAATGTTTGCACTTCCTCTCGTTGCCGCGTCACCAAGTGTTCCTCCCCCTCCGGCGAGAAGATCCGCCGAAAAGGCCATCAGAGCAATACCGGTAGCAATGGCAGCCGTATATCGAGCTTTTGGCGGAATGTATTTATTTAATTTGTTCATTGTGTTTCCTCTTTCGTGGTGGTTGTAAACTGATTTGATTAGAATTTGAAATATTCCGTTCCGAGCGCCGACATTCCAAACGTTCGAGCGAAATAATCCACTGCTATGTACATATTTGTTAAAACTGCTCCCGAAATGATTAAAACAGAGCCTCTACCCACCCACCCTTGCGATTGATTGGTTGGCCCATTCGCCCAGGTAAGCAACCCATTCCCCCCCGCGATGTAGCCTATGACCGCCAGGAGATTGGATATCGTCATTAGAATTGCGCGTTGAATATCTGCATCACCGTCTACGCCGGATTCAACAATTAATGTGTCGGTTTGCGTAAAAAAAGACCCTGCCACAGTGTCTAATAACCAGGGAAGAGACAGGCACATCGAGCCGCATAAGAGTCTCATCACTAGTGACAAGGCTTGCGATGGTCCTCCTCGATTAAAACTTGATCCGTTACGGTAATATTGAGTTACTGCGCTACCAGCAATAACAAATCCAATTGCTCCAAAGACAAAAAATATTAATTTCTGGATACCTGGAAGGCTCTGGGAGAAATTAATTAGCATTGATATGGCGCTGTTTTCAACCATTTTTAGCCCCTGCGACGATGAACAACACACCCATTTGTTGTTCGGACAATATTTTGGGAGACGTTTAACTCTTTGACGTTGCCACACCCCGGGATTGGATGACCCATCGCTACTCGCATCGCCTCACCGGTTGATGAATTTCGCAGAATTGCGACAGCACCACTCATTGCCGTAATTTCCCAGGTCGGCTTTGGCTCAAGCGCAACCCTCTTGGTAGTTGGCTGAGTGTTCGAATCATCGCGCTTTATGACGGACTGGCGCGCAAGCGCTTGTTCTAGACGAGTTAGTCGGTCGGCGAGGCTTTGCCTGCCAGACTGTATTTCAGCTGTAGAATTTTTTAGGCTATCAATTTCAGACGTCATCATTAATTGAGAGTCTCGAAGTCCTTCGATTGAGCGCTTTATAGCCGACTGATCCGCTTGAATGGATCGCTGCACCTCAGCTAGCCGCTCCGCATCTTCACGAAACTTGCCAATCTCTAGATCAACCAACCGATTTACGCGAGATTCAATTGATTCCGCCGGCTCATTGTTCATGGGGATGTGCGACATTGGCATCTGGGCATCACCAGTATTGTTATAGATTGTATCCTGGCCTGAAAAAAATCCCATTGCGATAGCTTTAAGCTGCTGGAGCCCGTCACTGTCAGCCCGGTACATAACCGTTGCTCCAGCACCAATAAGCACCGATGCCGCGATAAGGGCACCAAGCCAGCGCTTACCCGAATTTCTGGTTTGCGACTCACCGACGGAATCGCCTAGCCTTTCTCCGGGATGGCTGGATTCGATATTTAAAACTGAATCAGCATCAGGTCGGCTCTGTGACTCCAGAGAGCTATCTAACGCGTTTTCATTAGCTTTTGCTTTCTCGTTGAGAGCAGATTCAGGATCATCCGAATCATCAGATTCTACGATAGAGTGAATTGGCTCAATAGTGCCAAAATCATTCTCATCAAAAAAAACCTCTATGATTGGATCTTTCTTATCTTCTGGCTTCATTTGAGATTCCTAGATTTTATTGTTAGATACTTTCGCAAGCGCAAGCGTAGACAGCAACTATTATTTGCGCTGCGAAGCATTTTTATTGTTGCGCGGGGATCTTTATGTCGCCAAAAAGAATAATTGCCATTTCTTCGCCCAGCGCTAGCTTTGCGGTAGGAGGACGGGTTACGTTTGCAGCCAATATTTGAGTAAACGTCTCCCCCGTGTCGCCAACGGCTCTGCCAACTAGTTCGCGACCATTGAGGCCGGTTGTTGTCACACGAGAACCGGTTGGTGTGATACTTTCCTCACGAGTACCACTCGCTTCAGCCGCATCTGAGAGACCTGATAAGATTGTTGCTGCGAACAATCCACCGAATCGATACCAATAGTGTGAGTCGACATCGCTCGCCAACCCAACCTCAGCAGTCTTAACGTCTAGCGCAATACCGTCCATTCCAGAGCATCCACGCCCCCCATCGAGACAAATCTGCTTTAGAGATAGAACCAGTTTTTTATGTTTTCTTTCAAACTGCCCAATCGCTTTGGATCCATAGAGTGGATCTGAAGGAGACCGGCCGACAATATCCACAACCACACGATTTGAGTAATCGCTATTTAATTTCATCGCGTTGATCGCATATAACGTTGTTCCAGCTCGCGCAACTGTTATTTGTGCGCCATCGCCAGATTTAGATGCCTCACCGTTAGCTGCCACCTCCCCATCCAAAGAATCCTGCTCTTCTACCTCAGCATCATCCTTAGCGACCCCATACCCGATCGACTGCAATTCATTATCTTCAGCCAGGGCAGATTTTCCTATTTCGGCAACCTCTACCGCCATTGCTGCTTTAATTGATGCGTATCGCCGGATTAATCGATTGCTAGCCTCCGCATCTAACGGAACTCCCTGCGGAGAGGCAGAGGATGCGCTTCCGCCTCCGCCCGCCTCACTCGAACGAGATTCGGCCTGCGTGGCCTCCGTTGTCGATGCGATATCATTTCGAGGAGCATCAGTAGATGGCTGAATGGCATCGGTATCGTTTTGTGGTGACGCAGCAAACCCGACTGGCTGATTGCTCGGTTTATCAACCCCCGCCCCATCCTCATCAACAACGCCATTTCCGCCCAGATAGATTTGTTTGTTACCGTCAGAAATTCCTGCGCCGTCGACAGTCGTTAGCCTATTTCCATCGCCAAGATAGAGCTCCTTCCCTTTAAACCTAATTGCTCTCCCATGCGGTGTGACCAATCTCCCTTGCTCATCGGCATATACCGCACCACCGTCAATAAGCACTGGGGTACCTTCCGCGGTGACAACCTGCCCATTTTCTGCGCGGAAATAATCGGTGCCTTCGATTTTCGTGAGTTTTCCTCCAGCCGTTAATAACTCACCATTATTATCGATGATTGTTCCGTCACTGCTCGCGAGAATATTGCCGGCAGAGGGCGCTCCATCTTTATTCACTAGATGTCCGGAGTCGTTCATGAATACGCTCATACCCCTCTCGTCTTGCACTGCCTGCCCATTGGCGTAATGCAATCTGCCATCCTCGCCTCGATAGACAGCCTTCCCCTTGTATGTAATGGCTTTTCCATCGCGATCAACTAACTGTCCGTCTGCCGTAGTGTGGATGTCTGAGTTGCCGACTTTGTTGACGGCATCTGCCACCGTAGTACCTTCCGACGAAACCAGAACACCGTCGCCGTCTGCAAGCAGTGAGTCTTTAATAATTGTGCCGTTTCGATCTACGATCTGGCCTTTCCCATTCATAAACACAGGATTGCCATTTCGATCTGTAACCGGTCTACCATTCTGGTCGATTAATGCTCCGTTCTCGTCAACTTTGACCGGCTTTCCGTTAAATGTCATTGAGCGCCCCTTGCTATCAATCAGCGCCCCGTCTTTTGCAACAAACACATCACTTTTTCCGATGCGACGCATGTTAGCAACGGCAGTCTGAGTTAAATCACCACTTTTAACTGCACCAGAGCGTGATACAAGAAGTTCTTCCCTTACCTCCCTGCCATTTTCATCCACTAGGGTCCCGTCCTCTTTGCTAAAAACCTGTCGGCCGTCGGCGGTAAGTACCGGCTTGCCAGAAGCCGTTAGGAGTTTTCCGTCTTTTGAGCGAAAAACATCTTCCCCTTTGAATTTAATATTTTCACCGCTTTTTGTAATGAGTTGCTCTTTACCGGCAATAATTCCACTTGACACTGACGCGGACTTAACCACTGAAAATGCCGGGTCAGTAACAGGCCTACCTGATTCTGTAATCAGAGAGCCTCCGTCCATACGAATGCGCTCACCACTACTATCTTTTATTGCATTACCATCGCGATCGACCAAAAATCCTTCATCATCAACATAAACGTCCTGGCCGGCATATTGCAGTTTGCCACCATCGTTGCTGACGGCTTGCATTAATTCAGAGGTTGTTTTTTCGATCTTCAGGGCATCATCTTTGATTCGCTCACCATCCGAATCAATCAGATTGCCATTTTTATCGAGGAACATTTTTTTACCGTCGGCCGACAAAATGGCTTTGCCAGCGGCATCAACTAAATGGCCGTCATCGGAAACAAACGCCTCAGAACCCCTTACAGTTAAAACACCACCGCTTTTAGAGATCGCCTGA
>JACCDR012597984.1_pt1 | contig 15100 bp, 3 predicted proteins | sample 7446431 | NCBI WGS metagenome assembly JACCDR01 (sample SAMN15323443, study PRJNA562643) | freshwater metagenome | isolation source: river surface water | place: USA:Blue River Watershed | collected 2017-08-17 | reverse complement strand
CCGCTACACGCAGAGCACCATCCACACTACCAGTCAACACCTTACGACCCAAAGACTCTTGAAGCTTGGCTCGATCTTTGTCTCCAGCATCTGCAATGGCGCGAAGACTTGGGGACATGTCTTCTGTATCACCATTGTAGTACACTTCAATCGCTTCAACCACACCGTTGTACTTCGCCTTAGGAGTTGGACTCCCAAGCAGACGGAGGGTGTCGATCGATTCCTCATCGAACAAATCGGTGTTAGCCGTTACGGCGTCTTCGATAGTACATAAAATATCCTCACTATCGACCTTTTGCCCCTTGGTTACCAGACCGTGAATCTTCTGGTCAAACGTCACCACGAGGTCACGAGGTTTAGTGATCTGAGTCCGCAGCAACTTGGCTACGTCTTCGGAGATCACCGAGGAGTCTTCTAAGGTATCCGAACACTCCAAGATTGCAGTCCGTACCGTGATACCAGTTTTCAAAGAAACCTGGGTTGGGTTCAGAGCGCTAGGCTTGAAGTAGTGAGAGTTGTACGCAACGACGTCACCCTCTTTGATCTTCTGGCCCACTTTCAGATCAGACACAACCTGGTGGGGGAAGATCTTACCGGCTACAGTACCGAAGCGACGACCCAACTCCACAGAGCGTTGAGTGCCGTCTTTGTATTCGACCGTAATAGCTTTGTCGCTGACCGCAACCACAACACCATCGCCTTTCGCCGTGTAGGCAAAGAGGTCGTTCACACGGTGAGGTAGTACGTCGCCATAACCAGTTTGCACTGGCTGGACGTCGTAACCCACAGCGAACATGGTGGAGTGGTACTGGATACCGATGAAGTTCACACGCTTCGGGTCATCCCGGTCGGCACAAGGCGAAACCAGAGCAGCAGTCGAGATCAGCTTGGTAGCACCATCTTCACCCGGCTGGTAACGACGACTCAGACCACGCAGAGACGTGAAGTTCGGGTCAGCGGTAGTGAACGTCGAGATTGCTACGTCACCAGAGTCCACAGTGGATTCAGAGATCACACCCATGTCGTTCGGGTGGAACACACGGCTACGTTTAACCATCGAGCGACGGCTACGACCACCAGTACCACCAAACGTCACAGACTCCTGAGTCCGCAGACACTCAATCGGGTTCGACTCTTCCACTTGACCTTTCGACGGGTCATCCTGAATAGCTTGCCAGATTGCGTGGGGAGCCATCTCCACCTTGTTACCCGCAGCACCACGTCGAGCGTTGTGGATACGAGCAGCACGAACCATCTCAGCGTAGACCGCACCCGAGATACGTTCATAGCCCTTGATCCGCATGTACTCCATATCCGTTTCGGCAGGAGCCCAATCAGTGGTCAACAACTCCACTGCGCGAACCAACAACCCTTCCCACTCGGTGGGTTCCTTCATCTCAGTCAAGAGGTCGAAGGTGATCGGGTCGATGAACATGTCTTTGAGCAGGTCGAGTTCCCGCAGATAGCGGACACCGATCTTCGCAGTCTCCAACACGTTCAGGTACACGTCCTTACGGTTGAAGTCGTAGACACTGTGGGTCTTGATAGCTTTCCAGTACTGGAGGAAACCAGCCATCAGGAGAGAGACCACTTTGTCGTCACGGTGGAAGATCAGGTTCTCGTCAGCAAAGCGTACAGCGTATTCGCCTTCTGCCAACTTGAGACGCTCACCCACTTGCTGTCTACGGAACACGGTAGGACGCAGTGCCTTGATGACACGTTCCAGACCGAAGTAGTAGCCGAGGATCAAGCCCATCGGAATGGTCTTGTTGAACACGCCCATCTCAGCCATTTCTAGCGGAGCATTGGAGGTGTCCAGTTGCAGCAGTTCCTCCAACTTACCGAGTGGTTCGGGACCACGGGCCTTCTGGACGTACAGGGTGTCGTACTGGTCGACCAGTACCAGCTCAGCACCTTTCTTACCGATGACCACCATGCCTTTGGATTCAGCAGCTTTAACCTTAGCCTCGCCGAACTCTTTCTCGCGGTTGGTGAACTCGAAGAAGAACTCGATACCAACTGCGTTAAAGCGACGGAAGCTGTGGGCCAGCAAGCTGTAAAGACGTGGGGTCTTGTTGAGGTGGTCGAACACGTTAGACGGACGCAACTCAGTTACGCGGTTGTCTTTCGGGTCGAGACCGATTGCCCGGATTTGGTCACTCAGCCATTTTGGATAGTTGTTGACAGCTCGTGCGGAGCGATCAACGAAGACTTTACCATAATAGCTAGTGAGAGCAACACTGGTCGGATCAACCTTCCGAATAGGGACATCGCCACGCTGCTTCCGTAGACTGTAGCGTACCCCGTTTGCCAAATAAGAACCATCTGGTGATACCTTTGGAACCTTGAAGCGGATAGTGGAGGCAGGGCCTGTAGCCGGTGCCAGTTTAATGGTGTGGATTTCATAGTGGTTCAGTACGTCTTCCACTTCCTCCACTTGGTAGTCAACTACCGCGATCCCAGCGTTCTGCAACGCCATGACCGAGTTGACCACGTCCTTCGACAGGATCTCCTTGACGTAGCGGCTATCGAACTCCAGCAGAGACGATTGCAGCATGGTCTTGTCGAAGACCAGAGGGTTGTCAGGGATCTTAGTCGACTGGGTGATCTTAAGAGATTCTGGCTTGATCACAATGTGGTCAGCCAACATACCCGGACCGTACGGGTTCTTGATCTCTTTGTAGCTATTCGCCAACTTCATCAGGCGGCGGTACTCACCGCCGGTCATCATGCCTGAGTCAGCCATCTCGTTGGCTTTGTCGATGATACCTTGGTCGAGTGACTTACGTTCACCACCGATCTTCACGAGTGCGGGGACCGTGGTCTCCAACTCAGCCTCGTTCTTCTCAGCAGCTTCGTTCATCTGATCCAGACCTTCGAGATCCTTGTCGATCTCGGCATCCATCTCAGCGATTGCAGCCAGCTCATCCAAGTCTTCTTTGAGGTGGCGGGCCTGCTCCTCTTTGAAGTCAACATCCGAGACGTAGTCCTCGTCCTGCGTGGTGACAACAGGACCAGATTCTTCCAACTGCTTTTCAACAGTTGAAGTACCTTTCTTGTTCTCTACCGCGTCAGGATGCAGGTTGTCTTCGTCTTCCTCGTGTTCCTCTTCATCCTTCACCTCGACGATGGTGTGGGATTCTTGGAGGGTCATCAGCGACTTCAAGAAGCGCTTCTGCAAGACCAGAGAGTCAACGCCAGGGGTCTTCTTACCCTCAGCATCCACACCTGCTTTCCACGAGTTCAGCAACCCTAAGTTCACACAGAACCAACGATCCTTCGATTGGAAGATTACGTTGACCTTAGCGAAGTTCTCGGGTTTGATGTGAGACATCGGAGACTCAGCCCGGTTATCACCCAACCACTGGAACATGTCCATGATGTTGAACGATTCGTTGCCTTGGATCTTCGACAGGCTAGTGCGGTCAATGCGACGATCCGCCATCCGCAGCGCAGTGAAGGACGGCAACATGTCAGGCAGTTGAATACGGATGAACTGATGACGGTCAGGCCATTCAGTTGCAACCTCATCCACTTTCTTCCACATGGTCACCCGCACGTTCACCCAGCGGTAGTAAGCCGCAAAGAAGCTGGTGGGATAACGCTTGAGGAATTGGAGTGGTGCAAAGTTCTCAACCACCCAAATCCGTGGGTTACCAAACACCGATGCAGGGGACATCAACGGACGAATCTTGGAACGCGTCCGGCGCTGGTATTCCCGGATCGGTTTCTGAACGATGAATGGGGTCGGCTTGGGATTACCGATGTCCGAACGCAACTCGATGTTGTGCTCGATGTACACCATCTTCTCTGAGTTCTTGATCAGAGGGTCATCAATCCCGATACCAAACGTTGCAGAGTCTTCGGGAAAGTAGTTGATCACTGCCCCTTGTGGGAGCGACAACTTTGCGATCCCGAATGAAACAGGCATCGTGAAGTTCGGTAGACGACGCACACCGAACGCCCGATACCACATGGGGTAAAGAAGCATACGCTACTCCAGTGTCAATCTTTGTAAAGGAACAGGGACTCTTCTACCAGGTCAACGATGGACTTGGCGTAGTACGGTGCCAACACGCACAGCTTCAACGCAGGGTTGAGCATGTCGTCAGCGGTGAAGCGGTAGATGTCATCGAGCATGCCGAGGTAGTAGCCCGACAGACCGTCAGCACCGAAGTTGATTGCAGGGCGCAGGAACTGAGCCACTTGGGCGTAGTTACACGGACCTTTGTTGATGATGTCCACCACGCGGTCGTATTCGTCTTCTACCTGGGTCGCCATGTCCTCGAACTTGAGGGCGATGTCGAGCAGCGCCAGCATCTCTTTCGGAGCCAGTGCACGGTAGTCGCGGAACTTGAGCTGATTCTTACGAGTGACAGCCCAGTGAGCAGAACGGTGTTGTTTCTCAGCAAAGTGTTTCAGAGACTTTTGGATCTCTGGGTTTACAGCCTTGATGCTCACGGGGTCAGGTTGGAAAATACGCTCTTCACCTGGGAGGAGGATCTTGAGGTCCTTGTCGGACAGCGCAGCAGTCGGCGCGGTGAACTTCTGACAGAACTGCTCGAACTCCATGCGGATGACGTCTTCTTTCAACGTCTTGTTCATAGCAGCTTCGTTCAGACGCTTAACGATCTCACCGATCTCTTTACGGACGGCTTGACCTTTAACGATGTACGCACCTTGGTAAGGCTTCAACCAACCGGCGAAGTTACCGAACATGTCGATCAGGTTGTAGTCCAGACGACCATTGATGCACAGTCGCTTGAACGCCACTTCATCTTTGATCTTGCCAGACGGGGAACCTTTGATCTGTTCGATGCGAGGCTTGAGCTTGGCCACGCGAGCGGCAATTTGCTTCGGGGCTTCACCGTTGTAGAAGCGGTTCTTGTTGTTGAAGATCGCCTCGTACGCTTTGTTGAGCGCACGCTTGACACGATCCAACATCGAGTTGATCGCTTCCAACGAAATGGTTGCATCCGATTCCATGGAAATCTGGGGGATGCCCGAGGTCACGCAGAACTCAGCGACAGCCTCCATCGACTCCATGGAAATCTGGCCTTCACTTTTCAGCTCGTTCCGAGCCTTCATCAGAGTACGTTTAGCAGCACGCAGATCTTTCATCATGCGGCGGTACTCTTTACGTTTCATTGAGTGGATATCGAAGCTCATCTCAGTCCCCAGTCATATTCCGTAAAACGAGTTGAACAGTCTGCACATTACAGGAGGCTTTAAAGCCGCCACGTGGATCGAGGTAAGCCTCGCGACTGTTGAGTAGTTTGTCGATCTCATCAATGGACTCTTGCGTGTACACGATGGTCGAAGAAGCGGTGTCACCGTCGAAGTCCGCACCCAGGCCACCCAGACGTGAAGGATGGATCACCTGTGAGTCAACGTAAGCCAGTGGTTCGTACGTTGGGAACTCCAGTGCTACAGAATCCTCCATCGGGTTCCAGTCATCACCCAACTCAGTCCGTACCTCACCTTTCATGGTGGTCTTGGTGTAGATAGTAGAAGGGTAAGTCGAACCAATGCCCGTCACTGGGTAACGAGTTACGATGGTCTTCAACGTGTTCCAACGTTTGTAGCCGGAGAGGTAGATCAGTTCGATCAACGTCAGCGGCGCTACGTTCTTACGGTCAAAGCCTTCTGGCAATTCAGTGATGTCACCAAAGATCTTGAACGTGTTGTCAGGCCCACGGTACACCAGACCCAAGTAACGGTCTTCGAGCATCACAGGCTTGTGGCGGTTCTCAACGATCCGCATCGACTCGATGACTTTCTCCAGACCCTCAACCGTAATCCAACGGTCGCGAACGTCAGGAGGCAAGTCAACCATTTCAGACTTCAAAGTCTTCGGGTCAATCAGTCGAGCAGAAGTCGAACTGTCGCCTACCGAGAACACTTTACCCAACCAACCATTCCGTAACAAGAAGATGGTCAGAGGTAGCGCACCTTTAGCTACTTGGAACATGCCCAGGATAGTGTCGGTGTAGTCGGGAGAGTTGACTTCATCAAGGTCAGCAGTGGAGGTGTCCATTGCCGAGATCACGTTACGAGTACCGTTGAAGATACGACGGCTACCGTATTTCTCTTGGATGAAACCTTTCTTACCGGTGATCATCCGCAGGACGTGATCGTACACGTCGTTAAAGCCCTGTTGCAGCGCTTTACGGCTGTTATCGTACAACGGAGAGGTCTCTGTACCGTCAGCAGACACGATCACCTTAGAGGCGCCGAGAATGCGTCGGTAGACATCGTTGATTTCATCTTGAGTGCCGCGACCTGTCGAGTCCACCACGTAGTCACGCAAGCCAGCAGGCATCACCAAAATGTTCTTGGTGGTTGCAATCGCTTGGTACTTTTGAATCATACGAATCCGTTCGGTACGAACAGGAGACTTCGATTCACGGTACTTGATCTTCTTCCAATGTTTCAGGAAGAAGGCGTAACCGGTTTCACCCGTCAGTTCGTTGGCAAGGATGAAATCACCTTCCTTGTCATCGAAGATGGCGTAAGCAGTGCCCGCCATGATGTCACGATACAGACCACGCAGTTGAACCAGTGCGCGATAGATCGTGGGGTGGAAAATGTTCAGGTGAATGTCAATGTACGAGAAGCGAGTGTCTCGCATTTCGTCACCGACTCGTCCGAACGTCAAGACGCTGAACAGACCGTCTTCGTTGAAGTTGCCAGTGACCCCGTCGTGAACGTCAGGAGACTTAACCGGGCGTAACAACTTCAACTTCTCGGGCGTTAAATTCAAGATCGAGACGTTAAATGGGATCTGGCTATTTTTCATGGGCGCCTTCTCAGGAATTTATATGAATACCATTACTACACCCAAGAGCCGGGAGCACTTACCATGGCTAAGGATCATAACGACATTGATGACGATTTAGACAATTTTGACGATTTTGATTTCGGGGATGATTTCAACTTTGACACCCCTCCCCCGAAAGATGATCGCAAGCCAATTGTCAAGGTCGCCACATCGTTCCTGGCGGGGGCTGCCGAAGAGCTGTCTGACCCAACTCGGGTCAAGAAGATGGCTCTTGACGCGCTCCCCGAGGGATACGGTAAAGCAAGCGGATTGGCCGATAAGGTTGCGTCAACTGGGCGCGAACTATACCATACGACCGCCGAAGAATTGAAGCCGGTGATTCGTGACGCCAAACGCTTGGGGCGTCGCGTTTTACCGATGACAAAATCTTTTTTGCCCGAGAAATTGGCAAAGAAGCTGGAGGACATGACTTCCGAGGAACCGAAGGGTCCATCGGTCGAACAAACCCGTGATGCTCTGATCAACTCAGAGATCGGCGACATCTTCAAACTCCAGATGGAGGCAGATGCTCAGCAGCGGGAAGAGGACAACGTTGAAGAACAGGCGCAGCGTAAACAAGACACTGCACGGTTCAAAACTGAAATCCAAACGCTGAACTCAATATTGGCTGGTGTGAACCGTCAGGTTGCTTACCAAGATCAGATTCTGGCTCGCTACCAGAAGAAGAGTTTGGAACTCCAGTACCTGCAATACTTCACCTTGCGTGACACCTACGAGTTGCACAAAGCTTCTGCAAAGGACACCAAGGTCGCACTTCAAGACATCGTGAAGAACACGGGTCTGCCTGAATTCGTCAAGTCCAACTTGAGTGAACACGGTAGTCATCTGTTCCGTGAACGTATCTTGGGCGCAGCTTCTGCCAAGGCGAAAGAGTTCGGTGCCAAGTTCATCGACAAGTACGCCGGTAACATCAAAGAGGCAGTGAAGAAGAACATCTCTGGCTTCAAAGAGTCAGCTATGGGTGCCTTCACCAACGCTGACATGTTGTTGGATGCTCAACAGTCGATGGCTGACGCGGGCGTTCAATCGGACCCTTACTCCAGCGCTGGCAAGTTCGCAGGTGGGTACCTAGGCGCTGAAGCAGGTAACGCCGTTGCTAAATGGCTGCGCCCCATCCTGTCGAAGAACAAGGCTATCGCCAAGCTCGGGAACACGTTAGAGTACGGGGTGGATAACGCACCTGCTCTGATCACCGATTGGGCAAAAGGCAATGCGGGTGAGAACACAGGTTTCAAACTGTGGGACAAAGGTCTGCGAGCATTTAAGGACTTAGCGCCTAAAGACATCGTAGACAACAAGCTGGGTGAGACGGATCTGTTGCGTTCTCAAGACGCCGTACCTTTCACTCATCTGGTCCGCAAGTCGATCACTGACATCATCCCAGGTTACCTGTCACGCATCCACCACGAGTTGGCTATCATCCGTACGGGTGATCCTTCCGTGAAGCGTGTGGGCTACGACTTGAAGGATGGGTCGTTCGCGTCGATGGATAAGATCACGAAGTCAATGGCCGGTAACCTGTTTGACCAGACCAAGAACTTCGACGGTGTTAAGGATCGCACCAACGAACTGATCGACAAGATCGAAGAGAAACACGGTGAGAAGCTTTCGGCTACTCAACGTAAAGCGCTGTACAACAAGTTCATCGAGAAAGCAGCAGACGGTCAGGGTCGGTTCAACATCAAAGAGTTGTCTGACGTTGATACCTGGAAAGACCTGAGTGACGACGATGCTCTGAAGCTGTCGTACCTGTTCAGCGATGACATTGGCGAGGAGCGCCAAAATCAATACTCCAAACACTTCCTGAAGATTCGGGATCACGTTAACAACCCTACGGATGCCATCAAGTCGATGGTCGATGCTGGGCAGCTCGAACAGATGCGTAAGCTAGGACTGATTACTGGAGAGGGTGAAGACCGTCGCATTAATCAGAAGCGCATCGTCGAGATCTTACAGCGAGGTGGATTCGGTGAGCCAACTGATGGCGGAACTGATTCTCCTGGTGGTGCTCCTCGTAATCCTAACGGTGGTCCTGGCGGTGGAAATCCTCTTGGCGGTCTTCGGACTCCCAACGACAATCCTCAGGCTGCTCACAAGGACGCCGAGAAGGTAGCGACGCCCAAGAACCCGAATGAGTTCATGGAGACTATTGGCGAATACCAGATGTTGCTGTTGGAGGATATCCGCAAGGGTATTGCTAACCCGGCAGCGCTGGCGCAATACGCCGATGCAGCACGTAACGATCCAAAAGCGACCGAGGGCGAATGTGCCTGTGTCGACAAGATGATCAAAGCGTATCAGGAAGGGAACCAACAACTGGTTGACCAACTGGCTGCAACCTACGAGTTCTTGATCTCTGGTCAACTGCAAACCATTTCGATGGGGGTTCCATTCGACCCCGAGAAACTGGGCTTGCGAACTCTGGGTGGTCATCTGGGCAGGGGCTTTGGTAAACTCAAGAAAGGTGGCCGTTGGGCTGCTGGTAAATTCTCGAGCTACTACAAGTCGGCTATGGACCTCCAGAAGAACATTATCAAGGGAGGATTCAAAGGTGCCTGGGCGGGAGCCAAAGGTACTGCGGGTCTGTTGTTTGGTCGGACTAAGAAGAAGCTTAACGAGTGGGGAGACGTTTACGTCAAAGGTCAGGTCCGTCCGATCATGACCTGGGCTCAACTCAAAGCCGGTGAGTACTTAAACGAAGACGGTTCTCCAATCACTTCGTGGAAGGACGTCAAAGGTCCGGTGAAGAACAAGGCAGGCGAGTACGTCTTGACTGCTGAGCAATTCGCAAAAGGTCTGGTGGACGAGCATGCTCGCCCGATGTTAACCAAGATCAAGGACTTCGGCAAAGGGTTGTTTGATAAAATCACCAATGCTTACACTGCCCCATTCAAAGCGATCAAAGGAATGATCACGGGTGCATGGAAGACTACTCGTGATTTCATTGAACGTCCTCGTGACATGTACATCCCAGGTAACCCAACCCCAATCCTGTTAGCCTCTGTAATGGCGGCAGGTGGATACCGTAACGCTGACGGGTCTCCGATTCGTAAGTGGACGGACATCAAGGGTACGGTGTATGACCTTGAGAACAACGTAGTGGTTTCTCTGGAGACGCTGCGCCAGGGTCTGGTGGACATTGCTGGTAAGAAGTTCACTACACTTAAGGGTGCTATCTGGAGTGGCGCTAAGTCTCTGGTTGGTGGTGCTTTCAACTTAGGTAAGCGTGCATTCACGTCGGCCCAGAACATGCTCGGTAAAGGTTTCAGCGCCTTGAAGAAAGGGGCAACTGGTCTGCTGGGTATGGCAAAGGGAGGCTTGAAGAAGGCGGGCATTAATCTGGGTGGCGGTTCTTCTGAGATGATGGAAGTCATCGGGGAATACCAAATCCTGCTGCTCGAAGAAATTCGAGATGGTATCCGTGACCTCAAACCTAAAACCATTCGTGGTGATTTGGATGGAGACGGTATCCGTGAGAACTCTGCGAAGTTCCTGAGCGACCGTCGGAAGAAAACGCGTGAGGATCGTGAGGCGGCTCAGAAGGCCAAAGACGAAGAGCGCAAGAACCGTGGTAAAGGCGAGAAGAAGGGTGGCCTGTTAGGGTTGCTTGCTATGATCGCAGGTGGTGTAGGGACGATGGTCGGTAAATTGATCGAAATCCCAAAATCCATCTACCATTTAGCCAAGACGTTCATGGTTGTTAAGAACGCAACTGGCTTGATGGGTGCTGCGGGTGATCTCATCGGTGGACGAGGTGGGCGACTCGGTCGTGTAGGGCGTGCTGCTGGCGCTTTGGGTCGTGGTGCAATGTATGTAGGTGGCGCTCTGGGTCGTACTGCTCTGGGTGTTGGTCGTCTGGCCTTTGGTGGTATCGGTGGTTTGGCTCGTGGTGCGTGGGCTCTGGGTTCAGCCGCTGTTGGCGTGCTGGGTGCTCCAATTGTGTTGGGTGCTGCTGCGGTTGCCGCAGTGGGCTATCTGGCTTACAAGGGGTACAAAGCGTACAAGAAAGCTAAGAACTCTCATCTGGTCAAGTACCGGATGGCGCAGTACGGTATTTCTTGGGACGACGAAGACCAAGTCAGCAAAGCCATGGAGTTGGAGCTGATCGTAGCACCGGCGGTACAGTTGAACTCCACGTCTCCTCGCATTGACTGGAAAGCTGTTAAGGTCGATAAGATCAAGGAACTGTTTGGTCTCTCGGACGACGAGCCTGAGAAGACTGAGCGCTTTGGCAAATGGTTCGAAACTCGTTTCGGTCCAGTGTTGATTGCTCATCTGAAAATGCTTCAACGATTCTCGACCAGCACCAAGCTGGAAGAAGCTGACGACGCAGTGAAGATCGAGGACAAGCTGAAGTATCTGGAAGGCGTTAAAGTCGACGACCCGGACACTACCTACGGGGACATGACCAGTCCGTTTGACGATGACGACCTGACGATGGGTCCAAATGAAGTTAAGAAGGTGTGGGATGAAGTCACTGCCGCCATCAAGGAAGAATTGCCTGATAAGGCTAAGGAAGCCAAAGGTGGTGAAGAACCTAAGACCGGTGCTAAAGAAGCGGCTGCCGCTGCGGGTGCTAGCGCTGCTCTGAAACAGAAAGGCTTCATGGACGGAGTCAAAGACGTGATGGGTCATACGTTGATCGGTAAAGCTGCGGGCCTGGTAGCAGGTGCAGCGACTGCGATCTTCAGTACCCTGGCAAAACCTTTGGGTAGCGTCTTTAACTGGATCAAGGAAAAGGTCTTCGGTAAGGACTTCAAAGTTCCATCCATTCTGGCGGGTGAGATTGACCCTCTGACCAGTATCCGCTACCGCCTTTACGGTCTGTATGCAATGGAGTACGCGCGTGTCTCGCCGATCTCCAAACTGGAAGAGTTGTTGATTGACGACGTTAAGTATTCGGGCAGTGGTAAGGCTGAGTACGATGGGGAACCTGAGGAGATTTGGAAAAAGGTTGCAGGTAGCTTTACTGCCACCCCAGATTCCGATCAGGCGAAAGAACGCTGGATGCAATGGTTCAGTAACCGTTTCCTGCCGGTGTACATCTCTTACCTGACGGCTGTACGTGGCTTCTCTAAGAACGGTAACCCGTTCGACGCGTACGCTCGTCTGAGGGCTGCACAGAGCCTTGAGATCGCTCGGTTTATGAACTCGGCTAACGCTGAGGAAGATTCCAAGTCTGAGAACAACCGTTCTGTGTGGGGAGTGACTGCTTCGCCATTCGATGATTATCCGCTCAACACGGATGCCAAGATCATTGACCCGTTCATCTCGGTGATCCAAGCCGATGCTAACAAGGAAGTGTTGAACGAGAAGGTAAAAGCAGGGGCTGCTGCTAAGACTCAGGACATGATCAATCGTGCTCTGGGCACTAACGTAACCAATAAGCCTGGCGATCTGTTGATGCGCAAGGACAATGGTAACGCAGCACGCTCGATGTTGCCGGGTGGTCTGTTGAGTGCTATGTATGGCTCAATGAAGACTGCGGGTGGTGACCCAGGCTACATGAACGGTGGCTTACAAGTCCAACACCCAGGGAACGGTACGGGTGGTAGTGTCAACGACTTGCCTCAGATCTCAGGACCTGACGGTGAGTATTCGACCTACAAGGACATGATCATTGCGGCGTCGAAGATGGTTGGGGTTGATCCTGGCTTGATGGCTACGATGGCGGCTCTGGAGTCTAACTTCAGAGGTCGTGTCAAAGCCAGCACGTCGTCGGCAACCGGTCTGTACCAATTCATCGACGGTACGTGGAAAGCGATGTTGGCTAAGTACGGTCCGAAGTATGGACTGGACCCTAACACCCCTGCCACAGATCCTCGGGCTAACGCATTGATCGGTGCCGAGTACATTCGGGAAAACACCGAGACGCTCAAGAAAGGCTTGGGTCGGGAACCTACGGATACCGACATCTACCTGGCTCACTTCTTGGGTCCTGCGGGTGCGCTCAAACTGCTCTCCTCCAAAGGGGATGCAAACGCAGCCACCATCATGCCGAAAGCGGCTGGCGCTAACAAGTCGATCTTCTTCGCTGATGGCCGTCCCCGTACGGTTAGTCAGGTCTACGCTGAGATTGACCGTCGAGTTAAAGTCAAGCGCGACATGTACGCAGGTGATGCACGCTCTGCGATGGGTATGGACCCAGGTAAGGCTAACACCCCAACACCATCCATTCCTGGTGTAACCGCTGCTGCTGGTCTCGGAATGCCGCCTGCGGCTAACGATGGTGGTGGAAGCACGGGTGGTATGGGTGCGGGTACTGTTGGGATCATGGCGCCATCTGCGATGCCTACTCCAACAGGTACAGGTAGTGGTGCAACCGGTGGCGGGGGTTCTGCTGAACCATCGCTGGGTAGTGGCGGCGGTGGAATGAATGTTCCGGGCATCACGCCGATCAGTGGCTCTCAACAAGCACTGTCTACTAACCCAACACTGGCTAGCGGTAAAGATGCAGGGACTGCGATCCTGCAACGGGAGAAATCCACTGATGGTGGTACCTTCGGTAAGCTCACGCTGCCTGATGGTACTTCTTACAACACCTTGGAACTGGCTTGGCGTAACAACGAGTCAGGTAAGTCTTGCATTCCTCCGGGGACTTACAAAGTCGAGACGCGGAACTCTCCGAAGTTCGGTCCTGGCGTTTACGAGGTGAAGAACGTTCCTGGTCGTTCAGCGATCCTGATCCACTCCGGCAACTACGCGGGTAACGTGGACAAGGGTCAGAAGTCGAACGTACAAGGTTGCATCATGCTGGGCTTCTCACGCTCGGTGCAAAGCGGACAACCGATGATCAACGAATCAAAGGCCGCAATGCAGTCGTTCATGGACAAGATGGGTGGGCGACCATTCACCTTGACAATCGTGAGCGCAGAAGGAGACACGGCAACTCCAGCCGGTGCTCAGGGTACTCCTCCAGATCAAGCGCAAGTCTCGCCTTTGGCAGCGTCTGTAGCATCTCCGATGCCTACCCCGTCGCCATCGACTCCGAGCGCAGCGCCAACACTGGCTTCTGTGAGTGGTAGCTTTGCCGCAGGTACGCAAGGTGGTGGTGGGTCTGGCGAGCCTCAACTCAACCCAGCCTCCGCTGCACTGTATCAGAAAGCATTGGCAGAGAAGCGTGCTGAAGCTGTAGCGATCCAAGATCGTGAAAACTCCAGCCAACTTCAATCCAACGTGGGTTCGATCACTGACTACTTGAAACAACAGTTGGAAGTGCAGAACAAAATGGCCTCGTCGCTGGATTCCATCGACAAGAACATTCAACACTTGGTTGAGGCTGAGCCTGCAAAGGAACAGACTCCTGCTGAGAAGCAAACCCAAGCCAGTAAAGGCAACACCGCACCACGGCCAGCCGAGGTTGCTGTTCGCAGTACCCCGATCAGCCTTAAGCGCATGAAGGCATAAACGGAGAGGGGGTAACCCCTCTCCTTCTTTTGAGGACAGTCTATGGCTACCGCCACACAGATTAAAGACACAGACTGGATCAGACAATCGTTTATGCTGCCCCGTAAAGCTATTGCGAATGCGGACTCGATTCGACGCACCTTAACGGATGCTCGGTTCAAGTTCACTGACACTCGCTTAGGTGGCAACTTTGCGATTAACCCGCCACCGCAGTTCACTCGCTATGCAGACTTGGTTGTTCCTAGCCTGTACAGTAAGTCAACCGGTCAGGGTCGATACTACAGTGAGGCCATTGACGACAACGCACAGTTGATCCACATGCGTTTTGGCGTACCGGAGTTCAACTCCCTCACCAACTTCTTCTTCAACTTCTACAACCCGCAAGCTGCAACTCTGGCGCGTACAGGTCGAGCTAACCCTCTGTCCTTCGCACTGGGTAAGTTGTTCGGTACCGTAATCACGTTGCCTCTCCAGTTGTTGATCACTGGTGGTGCAGCGCTGAGCTTCTTCTTAGGTCGTCCTACGTCGAAGTACTACTACCTTAAGCCTGCAATGCCGCTGTACTGGAACGCTGTGAACACCATCGCCAACGGTATCGCAGTGAACATGGGTCTGACCCCACGTACATTCCAGGATGACGAAAAGAAATCCATGCCGGGTACTTTAGAGAACACGGCAGAGATGTCCAAGATCTACCACGCATTCAACCCAGGTATCTGGCACGAGTCTGGTCAGATCGACGTCTATTCGTTAGCGACCAACGCACAACGATTGGCGAATGACCAACGCGACAAGATGGAGGAGATCCTCGAAACTCGAGAGTCCCCCAGCGCAATCCGTGCAGCCATCTTG
>JACCDR011807809.1_pt1 | contig 15102 bp, 15 predicted proteins | sample 7446431 | NCBI WGS metagenome assembly JACCDR01 (sample SAMN15323443, study PRJNA562643) | freshwater metagenome | isolation source: river surface water | place: USA:Blue River Watershed | collected 2017-08-17 | reverse complement strand
CCGGAGTATGGCATTGCGAAGAATAGTCACGCAGCGGAGATGTTGGAGACTGTGGCTATGACTGCGAAGAGTCTGTCTGAGTTTCGTGATATGGACGTGGCGAGAGCTATGGGTCGACAGCTGGCTACGAATCTTGATGCTGGGTTTGGCGGAGCGGTGCAACTACCAACGGCTGCCCGGTGGGCATACAAGGTTCCGTTGTCAAAAGATACCTTAGCTGTCGAACTTCCCGGGACGAAAGAAAACCAGATGCTGCTTGATGGTCTGGCGGGTGAGATTCGCGTTGCGGACCTGACCGAGAAGGGTGCCAAGCCAACGTGGTATCAGAAGTTCTTCCCGTTCTATCAACTTATGCACTCGATGGAACGCGCGGGTGTTCCGTTGGCACGAGATGTGATGAACCTTGCACAGAATATCACGCCGTCGATTCATCGTGTGGAGTCGCAGATTTTGCAGGGATTTCTGACGAAGAACGCTCAGGGCCGGTATGAGTTTGACGCAAACCATGCGTTGTTGAAAAAGATTGCTGGTGATCCGACTGGCAAGTGGCGTAAGGGTTTGGACATTATCCGTCAGTGGCAGAACGAGCATGAGTACAAGCAAATGTTCGTCAAGGACCAGCAAGGTAAGATTTCCGTCATCGACGACCCCGAGGCTAAGAAACTCTGGGAAGGGATGCAGAAGAAGTTCTCACCGGAGGACCAAGAGGTTATTATGAACGGCTCGCTGGCAATGGACGAAACGTTCCAGCGTGGTGCCAACATCCTACTCGGTGCGCAGATGGAGTCGATTCGGTTTAGAACTGCGGCTGTGTTGATGGCGAAGAATCGACAGATGACGTTCGACCAGGCTAATGCGCTGGCGGGTGAGGTGTTGGGTGGGTATGTGACCAATAACTTCACGCATCTTAACGGCAAACTCCCGCCTGACCAGTTGCAGATGTTGGGAGAACTTCTCGCCGGTGAGGGCGGGCTGTTGAAGGGGTATGAACAGCTAAAGGAGACTTTCTCCAAACGTCCTGGTTTCTCGTCTGAGCAACTCCCGCACGACTGGGTGGTGCAGTACAAGAACGCTGATGGCGCGACGAAGTATATCTCGGGCCGGTCGGAGAAAGAAGCGTTGAGCATCGCACAGAAGCTCAAGGCTGAAGGGAATGTTATCACGGCGGAGATTTACAATAAGCGTGACATCCATCGCTACGGGGAGTTTGATTACCCGGACGAGATTTTGTCAAAGTTCACCGAGATTGAGAACAATGCGTGGGAGAAATTCTTGAAGAACTACGCCGCGAAGAATGGTGAAGACGCAGCGAATGACCTGCGTGAGTCCTACCAGCCCGGTGAGGTTACGTCAAAAGAGCTGCAACGTCAGGGATTGAAGAAGTTCCTGATTGCGTCCGAGGGTAAGATTGACCGGACGAAGTTTGACTACCTTGAAGGTATGGCGAACTATGTCTCGCGTCTATCAGCCTCAGTCGCCTTCCGGTCGATTCGTCAGCAGTTGAATCTGATTATGAACGACCCGCGGGCGAAGCCGTATAAGACCTTCAAGGAGCAGGTCGGAACGCATTTCGATTTTATCTTCAGTCCGACGCCGGAGAGCTTGAGTCAGTGGAAGAGCATCGCGTCGGGATACTATCTCGGTGCGAATCTGTCGTCTGCACTGATTGAAGGCACGCAGTCGTTGGTGACTCTTGTGCCGACGTTGATTAATCTGTCGAAAAACGGAGGTATCAAACAGGCGTATGGACAGATGTGGTCGGGTATTAAAGACCTGTTTGACTTTCAACAGAAAGATTGGCAGACTCGTGTCAACGAAGTCAACCGCCGAGTGCAGTTGGGGCAGAAGATTACGCCCGAAGAGGAACGCTTGTTGATGTATGAGCGTGCGGTTGGTGACGGCGTTATCGACCACGGCGCGATTCAGGACTTGAACTTTGAGCGTGACCAGAGACTCTTGCTAACGGCCAAGTTTGGTCGCGGTGAGCTGTCTGAGCCGACGGTTGGCGGGATGGTTAAGGATAAACTGTACCTCGGCTCACAGGCTATGATGCGACTGTATTCCTGGGCCGCACTGGCGAATAACAAAATGTCGTTCCTTGCTGGTGTGAAGCACGGTCAAGACCTCGGGCTGACCGGTGACGCGCTTTACAAGCACGCACGGATGATTAAAGACCTGGCTACGTTTGGTGGCGGTAAGACCAATATGCCGACATACATCAGCCAGTGGTCGAGTCCTTACACCCGCAATGCGTTTGTCATGATGCACACGTTGCAGCAGTATGGCATGGGTATGTTTGGCACGTATGCGCAGTTGATGAAGGACTCTATCGGTGCCAAGCTCCCGCCGACACAACGACTTCAAGCCCGCAAGGCGTTGGGAACGATGTTGATTACGCAGACCGCCCTTGCTGGTGTCTACGGTCTTCCGTTCGCCGCTGCGATGATGACGATGTTGGAGAAAACGTTCGGCATCGAGGCGCACAAGGCAGTGCGTGAGGGTCTTGCTTCCCTTGGAGGGACAGATGAAGACGGAAATCCGACCGAAGCTGGTGCGATTCTGGCGGATACGGTTCTGTCAGGGTTTGGTAACCAGCTGACAGGGTTGGACATCTCGTCCCGCGCGGGAGTGAGCAGCCTCTTTGGCACGTCGGCTTATCGCGGCTTCAACGTCGGCGACATGCTCGGGCCGGTACCTGGGGTGCTGGAGAATATGTTCCAGTCACTGAACTACTTCGGGCAGAATGAACCCATGAAAGCCGCCAAGGCGCTCGTTCCGCAGGCGTTTAAGAACACGCTGGAACTTGGGTCGACGTATAAGTCTTACGGCGACACTGCCTTCCGTGACCAAGCCGGCAATATGCTCTACCAGCCGACCACGGCGCAGACTGCAGCGTATGTCTTCGGCTTCCGCCCGCGGGAGTTGTCCGCCAAACGCCAAGCTCAGCAGGTCATGATGTTGTCGGAGGATAACGCTAAGCTCGAACGTCAGCGGATGTTGAACAAAGCCGCGGGAGCGATGGTGACTGGGGATATGAACACCGTCCAGGCCGAAGTCCAACGCTTAATGTCGCTCGACCCGATGGCTAACGTCAACCCGCAAGAAGTCGAAGCGAATGTTATGCGGTCGGTGCTCGGCCAGGTGGCGGATACCACCATGGAGAAAGACATCACCCGCCAAGGGATGTCGTCAAATGCAGAGGACCGCCTACGTATTGCCAAGACTTTCGGGTCTTCAATTGTTCCGCAGGTCAGCGAACTTGACCGGACGATGAAGATGATGGACGCAGCGATGCGGATTGGTCGGCCGGACCTTGTTGGGGCTGACCAAATCGAGCGGGCTGTGTTAATCGACGCGCTGACGAAAGACCGGAAGATGACCCGCGGACAGGCAGCACAGTGGGTCGGCTTGCTGGGACGTTAACCGCGCAACGAAGTCGGCTGGAGGTCTTCCCGCCAGCGGACAAACTGAGGGTGACGGATACTGCCGGATTCAAACTCGGCGTATCCTTCAACCTCAAACATCCGGCCGAGCATTAACTCTTGGTTGTTCCAGATAGCTTCCCGCTCGGAGTCGTCAAAACCGCCCCCGACAGATACACGGACTCCGTCGGCTGTGATACCCACGAGTGCGCCAAGACGACCGAGGTGCTTACCTTCTCCAGGTTCAAACCCAACGACTCGAAGGTCTTTCGTGATTTTCCGCTTTTGGCGTAATAGTGTATCATCGACCTTGCCATGACGCCGCCGGAACACAACGCCCTCATATTCACCAGTGGCGACAAGCGATTGCCAGACTGAATCGAATGCTGTGATAGGGTAATTCTGTACCAGTCGAAACGGCTCCCCAAACAAAGGTAGATTTGCACGGATAAGGCTGTATCGTTCTGTGTAGGGAAAGGCAGACGTATCCTGCCCCGCGGCTTCCCAGCAGTCGAAGAGGAAGACTTTACCCTTGCGGTCTTCTTTCTGCGCCCACTGCGTGCCGAACATGTACTCGCCGATAAAAGTGCCATAAATAAGCGGGTCGATTGGGAGGTTACCGACAAGCCGGTTGGTGCGGGAGTAAAGACGGGCTTCGCCGTCGAGGCATTCGATACGCACCCACCAGCCGTCGTATTTAAGTTGGATTACATCGCACCCAGCCTGGCGTGCGTCGTAATGATTGCTGTCTTGGTACTTCTGTCGGTCAAGGCGTTTCATGTTTGAAAAGTTGTTCCAACATTTGAATACGAGTTTCGTCGTAAATGTCTGTACGGTCTCCGCGATAGGCGTCGAGCAGAAACTTGCTTATCCACATTTCCATACGAAGAACGTGAGGCTGATGTGGGTGCTGTTCTATGTGAACTTTACAGAGCCGCTCAAGCCGTTGCTGGTATTCATTGCGTTTCGCGACACAACGGTCAAGTTCGTTCTTTAGTTCCGCAATATGAACGGTTTGCTTTTGTATCACATCAGCCTGTTGTTTATTCTGTTCACGAAGTTGATCGATTTTAAGCATATGTGTGGTCCTTCAAGCGGACCAGACTAGGATTCATTGAGGATGATAAAGGTACGGACTTGGGTGCCGGCGACGTGTTGTGCACGGCGGACCTTTTCGGTGTTGACAAGGTGATGGATTATGTCGTCGATGTCGCGGCCGCCGGCGTCTTTGTAGAGAAGAGCTTTGAGCTGTTTGTCCGGCATGAAACGGATGAGTTGTTTTTTACCTTCGAGGTCTATTTCACGGGCGGGAGTATTTCTAAGGTAATCAAGTGCTTTGTTTGCAACAGCGTGAAGCTCGTTCCGTCCCATGCCTTGGAAGACCTTAAGAAGGTTGGCTTCAGCGAGGTGTAGAAGCTCCAATCCGAATTCCAAGTGTGACTTTCTGAGGACCATATCCACAGATTCGGCGAGTGAGACCAGCATAGCCACCTTGAGAAGTTGGATGTGTTTAGATTTGTAGTAGCCACGGACAGTGTCATCGTTGGGGATGACGAGGTTGACGTACCATTGTTCATAAAACTTTTTAGCGTCGTCGTCCCACTTCATCGGGCCGGCGAGTTTTTGAACCTCGCGGCAGTGGGAGAGTGCTTTCTCCCACGCGATGATCATGTCGGGGGTTACGGTCGGCCATGGAATACGACGGCCTTCTTCCCATTCGTAGACGAAGAGCGTTCGTCGGCTGAAGCCGCCGGAGATGACGTCTGAACGGAGGTATGTCGTAATCCACTCCGGGGTCGTGCAAGCAAGGATTGTAAGATAGGGGCCAATGAGTTTTTCGGCACCTTTGTTTTTGGTTTTGTAGGTGTAGGTCTGTCGGTCATAGACAGCGGTGAGGAAGTTAATCATGCCGACGGAGGAGGGTCCGAGGAAGTCGGAGAGTTCGGTCAGGAAGAGCGCTGTTGGGGAGACGACGTTAAGCCCGTCTTTTTTGTAAATTTCGGGCATGTTGTCGATAACGCGCTCTTCTGCGCGAATGTCCATGATAAGCTTTTCCTTGGTCACGCAGTCGGTCATGAAAGGGACAGTGCCGAGCTTTTCGACGAGGCCCGCGGCAATGTCCATTGCGGTGGTTTTGCGTCCGCCGGCTGGGCCGACGAGGACGACGTAAAGGTTCGGGTAGATTTTGAAGTAACCCTGGTCTATCCAAATGCGACGCTGGGTGACGGCCGAGAGAGCGGCTAGACCGGCGAAGATGTGATAGGTCGGATTCGCTTCGTTACCGGAACAGAATGTTCGGTAGTTCTGGAGGAAGGACATGTTAGCTCTGGTCGTCGAAAATGACCGTCGGCTTCATGGCGTCGGTGACTAGCGGGCGAAGGTCAACCGGACGGTAGTATGGGCCTTTCATGACCTTGCCGTCTGCGTTTTTAACCGGGCGGAGGTCGGGGCCGAGCTTGGACATGTTGGACATGTGCACGTCGAGGAAGGCCTGTTTGGCAATACAGGCGAGACCGGTGGTGTGGTAGGCACCGAGAAGGACGTACATAATGTCCGAAAGAGCGTCGAGTGTTTCGACGGGGTCGATGGTACGGTCTTTTGAAATGAGGGTTGGCCGGCCGGAGACTTCAATCCCCATTGCTTCGGCGAGTTCGAAAACTTCTTCGAGCAGGAGACTCACCCGTAGCATTTTTTCGTGCTCGGCGAGTTCGGTCACGGGCTTGAAGCGGACGGTCTGGTCATTGGCTTCCATGAAGTCACGGACCATCCGAAGTTCGGATTTGTCGTCAGAAGAGTAGTTCATAGGGATTCTTTACAGTCTTTCCAGTTAGGGCCGAAGCCACCATCGGCGGGGATGGTGACGTCGATACCATGGATTTTGAGTGGGTTGTTGAACCATGTCTTTAGTTTCTGTCGGGCCCAGTCAAGGTGCGACCGACGGAATTGACCGGCAAGAGCGTCGTGGACGTGGAGAAGCGGCTCGATGAAAAAAGTGTTACGCGAGGTGCGATTCTCCGGGTCCATGTGGAGGTTGTACAGGGCCATGTTTGTAGCCCAGGTGGTGTTGGCCTGAGGTTCGAAAGCGGATGCTTCACGAACAGAGGCGTCGTCGACGTCACGGCGATTACGGATGCCGTAGAATTGACGCCGGATACCGCAAGCGGCGGTGAGGTAACCGTATTGGCTGAGTTGTGCACGAATCCAGTCATTACGCTTGTCGGTTTTGTAGCGGAGTTTGTAGAAATACTGGTAGAGTCCAGCGTCACGTGGAGACAGGTCAATCACGCCATCAGAGTCGCCGAAGATTGTCTCGGAGAGCTTGGGCGGTTGCATGTCGTAATTCGAGCCGTGCTGGACACGCTTCGCGCAGAGGTATTTCCAGTCGTAATCACGGCCGTCAGGGAGTTTGACACCCGCATGGTCGTCGAAGTCCTTCTTGATTGCTTTGGTGATACGCTTGAGTTCGTCACGTGGGAGAAGGTTTATCTTCGCCGCGTCCCGGCCGGCTTCGTATTCCGCCAACATTGCGAGGAGGACCAGGGAAGGTTTGATACCGTAAAGCAGGTCGTCAAGCATCGCGTTATGTCCGAGTGCTGCCAAGTCAGCTGCAACGGTCCAAGCGTCGGCACCCGCAAGGTCGCACTGCCAGAAGACGAAGTTCTCGTCGTCAGGAATAAAGCATACCCGCAGGTCTTTAGTGACGTTTTGTAGATTCGTTCCAGTCTCTTCCCACGAAGGGATTCCAGACTTTGAATAGACAAGCTTAAGAGCTTGCGAAGAACGGGACGAGATACGGCCGGTGTTGGTACCGACGAGGTCGTAAGACGAACGGATGCGGCCGTCGAGAAAGGGTACCAGTTTGTGGATATCCGAGAGACGAGTCCGTTTCCTAACGCAACGAATGACAAGCCGGATGAGAGGGTTTTTCGTCTTTGCCCAGTAGTGGAGGAGGACGTCTTCTTTGGTGGACTTGCCGTAACGCTTGAGAGGTTCGCAGCCGAGGAGGTCATAAAGAAGCCATTGTTTATCTGGCGTAGATTTGACGTTAAATTCGCGTCCGACGGCGGATTCGATTTCTGCGTTGAGCTGGGCAACTTCGATTTCGGTCTCGCGCGCAAGTGCTTCGGCCCGAGCGACGTCGAATTTACACCCGCCGAGCATGATGTATGAATCGGGTGGGATGAGGTTGACATTGAAGCGGTAGTGGTTGTGGGAGGTTGGGGTTTTGACCAAGACGGCTTCTTGGTTTTGTGAAACCTCTTCCGTGCAGGCGGAGTCTTTGAAGTTGTAAGCAAGCTTAACTTGCGGGTCGCTGGAGGTGCGTTCGTCTTTGTAGTATGGCTCTTCGGAGTAGAAGGAGACGTTGACGGCTAGTGAGCGTTCGAGTTCTGGTGCAATCTCCCAACCTTTCATCATGGTGTCGTCGATGATACCACGTATGAGAATCTTGTGACGCCACGGGAGGACGAAGTTTTCGTAGAATGCGTTGTGCATTCGCTTGGGACATTCAGCATCCGCAAGCCAGCCCGAGACTTCACGCCAGACTACAAGCTCGTCTTCTTCGGTCCAGTAGTGCGTCCCGCCAGTCCATAAAGGGACCACGATGCCGGATGTTGGCGAAGGAGCCACGGAGATAGACGTAATACCAAGGTCGTTCGCATAACCTTCGATGTCGCACGAAGCCGGACGACGAGTGGCTCGGAGGTCTCGGAAGAAGTCGACGACTTGGTTGATTGTCGGGGTGATGATACCTTCACGGACGACGACTTGGAGGTCAGGGAAGGTCGACTGCCGCATGGCACGTCGGGCGTCGAATTTGAAGTAGGCAATGTCTCCAGCAGTGCGTAAGATGTATGCGGGGTGGTATGTCGCAACGCATTTGTAATCTCCAACGGCAGTCGACTTGAAGATAGAACCGCGCCAGTTGGACAGAGGGACATAGTATTCGTCTTTAGAAGGATAGCAGAGGTCTGGGCGAAAAGCCCGGAACGCTGAGCGGCCCAAGAGAAGGATACAGTTGGGACGGAACCTTGCAAGATCGTTAGCAAGAACGTTGAGACCGTGCGTGATTTCCGGGCCGGTCCAGTCGAGGGCTTCGATTTCGTTCGACGGGGGTCTAATCTGACATACATTCCCGAAGAAAATCTGTGCTTCGACGAGACCGAAGGAGGATAGGACGGCTCGAAGGAGTCTGCCACTTGAGCCAACGAAAGGTTGGCCCGAGAGTTCCTCGTCTTGGCCCGGGGCATCACCGATAACGGCAAGGCGGTAAGCGGTTGGTTCGACACGGGGGAAGAGATTAGGAACGATGCGTGGGGTGTCAATATTCGTCATCGTCGAAAGGACTGTGGCCGGGGTCGAGAACGGGAGTGGCGAGTTTGTGCTCGGCCTTGCGGACGGTGAGACGAATGTCTTCCAGCGCAAGGTGTTCCGTGCCGGGGACGGAGAAAGCGAAGTTTGCTACGCCACGTTGTAGTGCAGCGGTAAGGTCGAGTTTGGTTTGGGCGTCCATTTTAGGAGAATTTGATGTTCGAGTCGAGAGAGAGGTAGACGTTTTGGACGTTGGAGACCTGTCGGTTGTAGTGGTCTTCGTTTATTTCGCACGTAATAGGACGTAGACCGTACTTAACAGCTGCAACAGTAGAGCTGCCGACGCCAGCGAACGGGTCCAGGACGGTGTTTCCGCGAATACATACCGCATCGAAAAGCCAAGTCCAAAGACCAGCAGGCTTGACGAAAGGATGACCAAGTAGGCGAGTTTCAGTGTCGTTGGAACCGGACCAGACAGACGACGACTGCGGGCGGATGAGTGTCGCAGAGCCTTTGCGACAGACGAGAGCAATCTCAGTGTTTTTGGTGAAATTAACATTGGCGGCTTGGTTCATGCAGGTGTGGGTCTTGTGCCACGTGAGGGGCCAACGTTGGACCTTGAAGCCCGCCTTGATGGCGAGGTCGTACATGAGGTTCCAGTGCATAACGTCCATCCAGGTGATGAGATAACCGGACGGTTTGAGAGTAGCATACGCACGCGGAAAGAACTGCTTGAAGAGTTCGATGTTGTCGTCGACATCGTGCTCCTTACGGACGGAGTCGATATCCTTCATACCGCCGTGAGGATTGTTATGGTTCAACATGTCCATGTCGATACCATACGGAATGTCGGTGATGATATGGTCGACGGATTCTGGGTGGTCTTTCATCCAGACGAGACAGTCAGAATGAAAGAGCATGGACGACAGGGGCACGATGGTGGGTTCAGAGGACCGCGCTCCGCCGGGAGTTTCGTCGACGGAAGAGATGGAACCCACGCCGGTGGAGAATTGACCGGACTGCGCAGCGGGTGCGGCTGAGAAGAAACCGTCGTCATCGTCTGAGACAACAGCCGGCTTGGACATGACCGGGACTTTAGATTTGGAAAGGTCGACGGACAGAAGCGCTTCGCCAGTCGGTGACGAACGGATGGTCTTTTGAACGAGTTGTTTTTGGGCTTCTTTTTCTTTACGGTTGAGGAGTACCGTTAAGGCATCGCGCATGGACTCGCACTTGATAATCTCTTCGTCGTTGGCTTGGATGTATTTCGCAAGCATGACGCAGTAGTTGACAGGAGACTTACCCATGCCGAGCATACTACCCGTCTCACGGACGCCCCATTCTTTCGACGCGAGTGCGGCTTTGGTGGAGTAGTAGTTGTGGTAGCGTGCTACAGCGAGACACTGCTCAAGCCAGTTGAACCGCTTGTGCTTATTGGCGTCGACCTCGAGACGCATACGCTCGCCTTCGTCCATGCACTCGTAGAAGGCTACGTCGACGTCGGTGTATCCGGCCTGGATGTGTGCTTCGAGCCGTCGACCGCCGTCGATGAGGGTGAAGTCTCGGTCGACGACGATGGGCTGAATCAAACGCGGTTTGCCCGACGCTTCGTTTTCTTTGAACGTCTCGATGAGTTCGTCAAGGTCGCCGAAGTCGGTGCGAATACGTTCGCCGACACGAATCTGGGCGATAGGGACAGTGATGCGAGGCGCGATGGTGGGAACGGAGGTGGACATGTTAACCATTAGGGAGGTGTTTTTGTTTCGAGGCAAAGTCTTGTTGGAGGACCATGAAGGCTTCGGCGAGTGACATAGCACCGGCTTTGGCGATGTCACGACGGCGTTGGATTTCGGCAGCGTGGGAATCGGCGAGCTTCTTGTTTCGTGAGGACCACGGTCTGCCCATGCCTGGGTCTTGGAGCAGGAGCTTGGTTCCGTCACGGCGCTCGGCGACAATGACGTAAAGACTCTCCGCGACCTTAGTCGCTTTGAGTTCGAAGAGTTGTTCTAGGGTCATGGGAAGTGAGATGGTTTCTATGTCTGGTCCTATGAAAGGACAAGACCCCGGAGAGCCGAAGCCCGCCGAGGTCTTGGAGTGAGGTGACTGTAACCAGAGCCCGTTAGGACTTGCGGACGTAGTCCTGGACGTTGGTGCGCGGACCGTATTCCGGGTCGACGGAATACTTCGTGCGGATCATGACAGTCATGCCGATGTATTGTTCCAGCGGCAGGAACTGACCGGCCTTGTCGCCCTTGACGGCCTCGCGGAACTTGGCGAGACGGGGGAGCGGGTCGTATTTGACCGTGCCATCGTCGCGGAAGGTCTTGGTGAGGCTGATGAGGTCGAACACCGGGAAGCCGGGTTGCAGCATTTGCGTCTCGCCCTTGGCGTTCGGGACGGACTGCGCGGGTTCAACCAGCGCGAGTTGGATGGACAGGTTCTTGCCCGTCTTCGGCGCCTTCTGGTCGACGAGTTCCATCTTGGCGACGCGGACCGGGAACATGCCGGAGGGCAGGTTCGGGCGGGCCGTTTCGACGGAGTTCAGGTCGATGGAGTCGAGTTGGGACAGGATGTCGATATCGTTGGACATGTGGATGTTGGTTGTTTTGTTGGTTTGGTATTCAGACCGATGAGTCGGTCGGAAAGTTAGAGAGCGATGCGGTGGCGGAGTTGAGCGAGTTGGTTGTTGATGTTACCAAAGGACTCGACGAGGTCGTAAAGGTGCGCAGCTTGTGGGCAGTCGTGTGTCTTGCTGTTTTCTTTTTGACTATCCGGCTTCGACTCGTCCGGCCTGAGAACAGGGCAGAGGCGCGCTGTGATGAGTGCGAGTTGACTCTCAATGGATTCACTGAGTTCAGCCAACGCACGGAGGTGGCGAGTAGTGTCGGACTCCGCCGCGACTTCTTGTGGTACGAGTGCTTGGTTCGAGACTCTTAACCCGCCGAAGGAGGAAGGACTAGTTATCATTTTGTAGTGGTGTTGATTTTGGGTGACAGGATTTCCCAAATTTGGTCGGGGGTCTTGTCGGTGATGTCGATAGCGGAAGGGAAGTCGAAGGACGTGCCGAGAGCGACGTGGAGACCAGTCGGTTTCGTGCGGATTTCGTATTTGCACTTGCCGCCGATGTTCGTGGCCATGGTCGCCCAGACGTCGGTAAAGAGACCGCCGAGGGTTTCTTTGGATTGTCCGGGGATGGCGAGGCTGTAACGGAACATGCCGTTGGTTTCGTCCTTGTCCGCGGATTGGTGGGAGGTGACGACGATGTATTTACCCGGAAGACGGAGCATCATGATGTATTCACGAAGCAGTCGCGCGAGGTCGCCGTAGTCACGAAGTTCCATCTTGCCGGTTTTGTTCGTCCCGGCGAGCTTGTTCATCTTGACGATGTGCGCCATAATCCACTCGCACATGACGCCGAGGCCGTCGACGACGACGGTCTTGACCTCAGGATTTGCGAGGACGGATTTGGTCTCGGCGACGCAGCGGGACCAACGTTCTTCGAGCGGGACTTCCTTGCCGTCGTCGGTCAGCGCGGGTTGGGTATACCACCACTTGCGCGTGGGCGGGAGGATACGTGCACCCGAGGCGAGGTTCATGTCTGCGTCGATGATAGCCGGGTCAGGGAAGGCGAACATGGTTCGCGTCTTGCCAGACTTCGGTTCGCCGACGAGGAGAACGGCGCAGGAGTGGGAGGGTTTGAATGAAGAGGCGGGCTTCATGTGAGAAGGATGCGGGACGAGTAGGGGATGTCCATGTTAGTGGGGATAGACGCCGGAGCCGGGAGCGTCAGAGCGAGTTCGCATTCGGCTTTGATGGCACGGATTTTGTCGAGCCGAGCAGCGTGCCACTTCTTCAAGGCGTCGGGGATGAGGACTTCGAGAGGGAGAAGTTCCTCACCCCAGCGGGCGATGATGTAGCAGTCACCGGAGAAACCGCCCCACGTGGCCTTGGAGGTGTAGCCAAGGAGGACAGGGTCTTTGACGGACTTTGTCGAAGCCGCCCAGACCTCGAAGCCGGCGAAGAAGTTAAGGGACTTGGCGTAAGCCAGGGCCTTGAGGACTTCGAGCGGGATTGGACCGTCTTTGTATTTGGTCACATCGCAACGGTCCGGACAGAGGACCGAGTAGACGAATTGCTCGTCGGACTTAATCTTCCGGTAGGGGTTGCGGTTGGTGTTGACGGACTGAGCACCGTCACTGATGGTGATAGGTTGCTGACCATCCAGACCGAGTTCGTTGATAAGGCGGAGAGCTTCCGCGGACTGTTCGGAGGTTTCTTGTCGAGTCTCCGTGCACTCGAATGTTTCGACTTGCATATGGTTATGGGAAGAAAAGGTAGAGAAAGATGAACGTGGCGGCGGTGAGTGAGGAGCCGAGGACGGCACCAATCATAAACCACCGACGGTATTGGGTGAGGATGAAGTCTATGCAGTAAAGCTGGTCGTCCATCGGTAGCTGCTGCATGACCTTACGGAATTCTTTGAACTCCCAGTCGTTCATGACTCGTTAAGGGGTGACCAGGTGTTCTCAACGAACTCACCGGAGTGGAGCATGAGCGGACGCTGTTCCGGAGAGAGGGTGCAGACCTTGTGGAACTGGCAGGTGCCGTACTTCCCGCAGCACCATTTGGTGTGCTTGGGGAGGTAGCCGCGGCGGACCATCTCGATGAAGTCTGAGACGATATGGAGCGCGTCAGACTGCCATTCTTGGAGGTGGGAACGGGAGAGTTGGTAAGCTTTCCGTTCGAACTCCATGGACTTGCCGGTCTTTGTGGGCTTACGGGTGGCCAGGGCGTTGATGACGTAGCCGGCGACGGGTTGACCGAGGATGGTCTCGACGGCCCAGGAGTAACCGTGCATCTGGTGAGCCAGCTCGAAGTCTTGGAAGAATGACGGCCCCATCATGGAGGTGGTCTTGTGGTCCATGATGTAGAGACCGCCGTTGTAACGGTAGACGAGGTCGATTTTGCCGGTCCAGACAACGTTGAGTGTGCCGATGTAACGGAGAGAGATTTCTCCCGTTGCAACGTCACGCACCCACATGTCCTCGTTGATTTCGAGACTGCCGAGCGGGAGCGCGAACGGGATTTCGACGCAGGGCTTGCCGTCGGGGAAGCGCGCGACCTCGAATGACTCGAAGGGGTATTGGTGGCCGTAGCGGTGGATGAGTTCAACCGCGAAGGAGTGATTGCGGAATTCGTCCTCGGCGGGGGTCCAAGCTTCGAACTCTTTGTTGAGGACCGCTAGCATCACAGCTTCGACCTCAGGCGACTGTGCGTGCATGGAGGTTGCAGCGCGGTAGCGGACGTCGAGAGCTTTGTGAATGATGCCACCGAAACGGAGAGCGGCCGAGTCGGAGTTGGACTTACGGCGGTGGCAGATGGAGTATTCAGCGGCGCGTGGGCAGGTCGTGAAGACTTCCATCGAAGAGTTGTCGATGATGAGTGTATTCCCGTCGACAAGCGGGAGTGGGATGGTGGACATAAAGGGTTAAAGCCCTGCGAGGTATTCGTCAGTGAGCTTTTTCTTGTGCGTGGCTTCGCCGGAGGAAGACCGTGCTTTTTTAGGCTTTGCGGTTTCGCTGTCTACGGACAGGTGCTTTCGGAGTGTTTGGCTGCTCGACCGGGCTGTCCGGAGGGTTGTTATGTACTGCCGGAGCTGCGTCTCGTCCATCTCGTGCGTCGCTACACCCAGCAAAGCGTGAATCGGCGCGTTTGCGAAGGTAGTCGAGGAAGGCGTCGGAGTCGACGAGGGTGAGGTCGTTGGCACGGGCGTATTCGGCAATGTCATGATAGATGGTTTGAATGAACTTGGTGATGGCACCGTGGGTGCAGGTGACGGATTTGATGAGGCGGTGGTCGTGAAGGTCGACGTCGATGGAGAGGTTGAAACGACGCTCGGCCGGGAGGTTTTCGTAAGGAGTCTTCCAGGGTGTGGGCACGGATGGTTAGAGGTTGATGGTTACATGAGGATTGTCTGCTCGTTATCGGTAACGATGCCGACGTTAAAGCGAGTGGTCAGGTCGAGGATGATGGTGGGGTCGACGACCTTGGAGATGGTGATCGGACCGGAGAGTTTGCCGACGGAGATGAGAAGGCACGCAGCGGTGAGTTCTTCCGTGGTGCAGTCGGGCCAGACGAGAGCGGATGCCGGCGCGCCGTGGGAGACTGTGTCGACGACGAGAGTCTTCGGCCGACCACGCTGTTGCTTTGCGCGGAACCAGACTAGGCGCGTGCTGTGGTCGTAGGAGATTGTGTGCTCGGCTTGGATAGTGATGAGCTTCTCGCGGTCGACAGTTGTGGGTTTCCAGTCGAACTTGAGGAGCGAGAGCCGAGCGTCACGGAAGCGTGCGAGAAACGTGGTCGGAGATAT
>JACCDR011285291.1_pt1 | contig 15106 bp, 12 predicted proteins | sample 7446431 | NCBI WGS metagenome assembly JACCDR01 (sample SAMN15323443, study PRJNA562643) | freshwater metagenome | isolation source: river surface water | place: USA:Blue River Watershed | collected 2017-08-17 | reverse complement strand
TCATAAGGGGTACTCGTGGAATAAAGTTAGATATCTAAAGGGAAGAGGGGGGTGGAAGGCGCGGTAGTGGGCATGACAGGGTTAATGGAGGCCCATAAGTCAATTGCATGAGTTACCGACCTAATAACGCCAGAATCAAGGGCATCAACCTCTTCGCACGCCGCAAGCGCAAGATCGTATGCCCAACGTGAATGATAAACCAACGCTCGGTAATAATCCTTGGCCCTACAGTATTTCTTAGCCATCTTCTGCAAGTCGACCAGCACTCGGAGGTTAACGGGCGATGATCTAGGGGCCGCGGCATTAATTTGGCTAATCTCGGCATGACGTTTCTCAAACGCAGCCTTAACAATCTTCTTCACCTCTCGGCCGTTCTCATACTTCGGGTCGCGTTCCATTGCAGCCACAACACGCTTCCCAATAGCTTCTAGGCGCTCATAGCAGGCATACTCGACGAACGTCGTAGGTAACTCGCCCGCCTCTTTCTTCGGCCAGGTCTCAAATATATACTTCACTTTGAGCTTGGCGAGCTTCATTTGACCCTTGGTAGTCCACTTTCGGTGCAACTTCTTGGGGTGATCAATCATCGGGCCGTCTTCTAGTGGGCCAACCTCCACGGCCTCAATAGGAGGCTCAGAGGGGTTACTAGGTGGCGTAGGGGGGCTAACGGTTACTTCTGGTGGATCAAAGGTGAATAGAACGACGCCCTTTGATCCACGGCTATCCTTATCATATATATCACGCCAGCACTTTAGAATAACATTGCCTTGGTCGTCGCAATTGACGAGCATGCCGTCCGCTTCATGGCTACGCGAGCATATATTGCAGTGTGACATACGAGTCCGTACGAAGGTATGTAGACCCCTACGTAGTTTGTAAGTGAGCCCCTCGGTATAGGGCGCGGCAGCCTCAATAATCCGTAGGGCATGCTCGTCGCTGATAATTACGCTGATGGTCTCTTTGGCCGACACGAGGGGCTCAAGTACGGTGGGGTACGGGCAAGTATTCACGAGAGAGTATTCGGGGTCCTGGCCAGCCGGCACCATGCGCGAATGGCGGTTATCACCCAGCTTTGTTGAGCCCACGCAGCGGAAGTTTTGGATATTCTTGTAGACCCCGGTATCCACGTAACCTCCGAGCTCACCCAGGCGGTCCACATAGGCTGCTGCAAAGTGTGCACAGGTGGCCCTATTAACCATATAGTTAGCCGTGCGAATCTGGAGCGAGAACTTGTCGGCGCCCCCGGTGACCGAGTATCCGCTTGCGTCAACAACGACGATATCGTCGGTCCATAGATACGTGCTAAAGAGTTCCCTAAAGGTGTCCACAAAGCTCGTTATGAACTTCCTGGCGGTGTCCTTCCAGGCCTCTTTAGGAATGCCCTTACCATCGATGTCGACGACTATCTTGCGCACGTCGTTATGAACCACCTCATGATAGCAGCGCTCGGCCTCTGGTTGTTCATTGGACCACGAGGTAAAGTGGGCGTAGTCATCGAACTGCAAGAAGTGACGGTAGGGCCATTCAGTGTGTATAATGAAGCCCTCGTTGGGTACCTCGTTTAACTTGGAGTACTTCGTCGGGGGCTTGCACGCAGACCGCATGGCAACTACAGGTTCTACATCGCAACCAGCCGCAATGTCGGCCACAAACGCATCAACGTCGGCATCGGGCATACATTCATCAGGGTAAAGCTCCATGGCTATTTCGGTAGGTGTGGGTACGCCTTTGGGCCACTCTGGTGATGCGACCTCCAGCGTGGGTTCCGCTCGAACGTATATGATCTGGGAGAGAGTAAAAGGTCTAGTGACGGTTGTATAGAAGCAGCGATCTCTCACCATGCGAACATCAACGTAAATCTTCTGGGAGATGTCGCTGCCTTGAATGGAGTCCGCAGTGACCGCCACCGCTGGCTCGTATCGCAACTCGGACGGTTTAACGTCCTTCATGCACGTGCGTCCCCACCAGATCAATGGGTCGTCCGGCGATACTCGTATAATCACACCCTTGCCATTGTTGACCGGGAATAGCAGACCATTATCCTGGCAATATTTACGTGCGGCGGTATTCACGATATTGAGCTTCTTATGGCGGTCACTCACATAGATGTCGAAGTGGTCGCCATCAATCATCTGCGGGAAACATGCGAGCACATCATCCACCTCACCGCCAACATATGGCCGTAGTAGTTCGACCTGGCGCTTATGGGCAGCCACCTCAAGGTCACGACGTTCTTTCCATTGCATATCGGTAGGATACGTCTCAATCTCCGAGCGGAGAGCATCCAACACGCATCCTTCATCGTAGGATTGCCGACATTTCTTTTCGGGCGTGCGAGCAACATACTTAATGTCGAAGCCGCGGGCCTCAAACCACTCAACCGTGATCGCAGGGGCATTGATGCTGTTGCAGATCTGCTTGTCGTCGCCCAGCACAATCATGCGCTTACCCCCGCTGCGCTCGTAGATCATATTCCATTGGGCTTCGTCGAACATCGTAAACTCGTCCACGACGTGTGTGCCGTGGAGACGTGGTAATCGCCCGCACTTGCGCATGGCTTTCAACGCATCGGCCTCCATGCCAAACTGAATATACTTGGCCGTTGTAAGTGTGTTCTCAAATCCATAGGGGCCTTCCTTGTGGCGCTCTCGTAGTCGTCTAGTAGGGGTAGTAAGCACTTGGTCGAACAGCGGACTCTCGCGGAACTCGTGGGACTTGCCGACACCTGGTGGCCCGAGGATGAGCGTGTTCTTCGTATAACGGAAGCCTTCCAAGTGTTTGGGGCGAGGCACCTCGCGTAAAGGGAAGTCTTCCATCTTAGAGACCTTAAGGTGTTTGAGTAGAGTTTTGTCAGCGGCTCGCTCATACTTCCACCCGCCAATCTCGGTGGCCCGCTCGCTGCCATCATAGTCGCCATAGTAGAACACGCTGTCTACATTGTATCCGGCCAAAGTACAACCGGGGGCGTTAGCAATCTCACCCATCTTCGAGATCAGCTGCACGGCGGCATAGGCCAGTATATAGCTGTGAAACTGATAGAGCCCCTTAGTATGGCTCTTATACGCTACCTTAAGGCTCATGTTGTCAGGGCCGTCCATAGTCACACTGATATTGTTAGTTTGGCATTCATAGAGTATCTGGGCACGCTCTCGTTCGCTACCGCATTGGATAAGGCGGCACTTGGTCTCCTTCAGGCCACCAGCAATGCAGCGCCCAATCAATGAGTTGCGGAAGGCCTTCTTCTCCATCTCGTCGATGTTGGCAGCCTCAGCGTAGGCCACTATGTCGATGTCGCTCACGGTGGAGGCCACATAGTAATCGACATCGATGCCCTGGCAGATCGTTAGCAAGTACTTGTATAAAGGTGTGGGCAGGACTATTGGCCCGCGAGTATACCTGAGCACACGAGCTGCATGCATGGGGAGCCCCACAATATCCTTGCAGGCCACGAACGTGTCAACATAAGTCGACCCAGCAGGCTGCGGTGTGGCCGAGGCAGCAAACTCATTGCCAGGGAAGCCCATATAATAAGGGCACGTCTTGTAGGCCACAAAGCTCTTGTTGTGGTCAAGCACTCGTAGCTGCGGGGTCACCTTGGCGAATATCTCGCGGCCTGAGAAGTGCTCGGCGGCCTTAATAATGTTCCTCATGTCTTCTTGCATAACTGTGCGTAGGTCGTGCTTCTTCTTGAAGACCTTGAAGAGGTATTGTGAGTCGTTGAAGATGTACGCGTGCTTCAGCCCTTCGTGGTCGCGTGGGTTACCGGTGAAGGTCGACACCTTATAGTCCTTGAGCATGTGGTACTTACCCTCGTGGAGCACCGTGTAGTACTTGGGTATGAGAGTGACGTCGGGGTACTTCTCCTGGATATGAGCGGGCGCTGTGCCAACATTGTAGTATTCATGGTCGACCACCAGGCCTTCTATCTCGCGGATGTCAGGCAGCGCCCCGTATACTATGTCCTCGAGGTCGAAGTGCTGGCGTACTAAATAGGCATGCTCGTTCTCAATGATGATGTTGATTTTTCTATTAGTGTTATAGGTGAACTCATGCCAGGGCTTACCTATGCGCCACCCGAGAGCGGTGTACACTGTTATGTTGCAGCGCAGCAGTCGACTGACCTCTTCGATTTCATCGTGAGTTATATAAATTGTCTCACCAGTATTATTAGGACGTAGGTGAGGGAACTTCTCGTAGACCTTGCCCACTTTCATGTTCATGAGGTTCATGATGTTGAGTAGGCAGTTCTCCGCAACGGACTTACCGGCACGACCACAGCCGCCTCCACTACCTCCAGCGCAAGTGCTGCCCCCCTCAGCGTTGGCTGGAGAATAGTAGTAGTCGGCGACTAGTTTGTCGTACTTGTCTTCCCCGCGGTACGGTTGTAATCCGTATGGGTCTCTCTCCTCGAGGTCTTCTTCGTCGAGATTGTGGTATTTGGGAAGCTCTGGTGTTTCCGAGGCATCATAGTCCCTTGCTGTTGTACCCCTCAGGTGTTGCTCTGAGTCAACGGCCCTAAGTGCGCGAAACTTACCGGTGGCACGGATGTCTTGCGTATTGAGGTCACGTAAGTAGCGTTGCACATCAGTATCTGAGCGTATCAGTGTGGCTGCGGTGCGTGGCTTTGTATGGCGTTGAATGTAGTATGGATACTCACCAGGTAGGCGTCCTTCAACCATCTCGTCGAATGTGAATTTCTCACCTACTCTCTTACGGTCCACTGGGGCGCGTGAAGCAGAGGCCAATGCATCAATGGCTCGTTCAGCCGCTCTTTTAGCCTCGTACTCCGCGTCGATTCTTTTTCTACGAGCACGATTTTTGGCTAATACAGCGCGTGCTTCGGCCAATTGAGCTAACTTTTTAGCAGATACGGGCTTTGTATTGACGTACTCCATGTTAATGCTCGGTGCTGGTTGTGGTTTAGGAGCCGGTATTATAGGCACAATAGGTTGGGGAGCTATCGTTGTTTTGGCCGTGACTCTAGGTCTCGTCGTGGCCTTGCGTATAGCTTCTTGATCAGCAAGATCCTTTTGTCTTTTTGCGGCCTTAGCAGCGCGGGCTCCGGCCAACTGGGCCAACTTTTTTGGTGATGGTGTCTTCTTTGTGGTGTTCATGAGGTCTATATATAGGGTGATAAGTTTTTCTAAAATAATATTAATTAATTAATAGGTGTATAAGACCCATGTAAATAGAGACACAAAAAAATAATCCATATATATTTACAAGCTTTCGGGCGCGGGTTCATCGATTGTTTTGTGTTTGGGTCTGTTAAACAACTTACCACCTTTATGGTAGCTGCAATACTCGTCAAATGTGGTCTTTTTGCATCTGCCTGCCCTAACCCCAACATACGCGCATTGATTCTTTTGCTTCTTCTTGTATGTATATAAAGTGTCCTTATGGTCTCTCCAATACTGTCGCATATATAGTCTGGAATATTCTCTACCTATGTTTTCGCGGTCCTCGTCGCGAGGGACATCATTCATTCGTGGTCGGCCCACTTTTCGCTTAGTGGGAATATCGTTAGGTGTGACTTGATTATGTTGTTCAATAATGCACTCACTCATCATGTATATATAGGGTAACATAATTATTCAAATGAAAAATTATCACGTCCCACATCATTGATAAGCCCCACATTTATGTATTCGACAACGTCGCCCTCCCTTAACGCGGGTTATGCAAAATCGCCCATTCTTGAGAGGATACCTACAAAACTTGCTTGGTGGGTAATTTGACTTTTTTTTATGGGCGATGGGTGGGCATGCGTTATCAATGGCCCGAGACAATGCTAAACGATCTAATATAGTCGGAGCTATGGGATCTAGCACGGGTGGTGATCTAAACGGCCCGGGGATATGGTCGTGATAGGGGTTGAACTTCAATGGGTTATAGGGCTTCATTATATAATAGATTACAAGTAAACATCTACATAGCGACCAAAGTCCGTCCTTAGTTCTTTAGATACCATTTTCCCAAATTCGTACATTGCAGACTGTCGTGACGGTATGTTTCCATCGCGCATATCTTTTGAGAACATAGCAAAGGTCAATTTATTCATCCCCATATATGCGATTATATATTCATTGAATAGGAACATTTGTGAGTTAGGCCTGGCTAAATACTTGTCGGGGTTTATGCGTATATTCCTTGCATATATAGAGACCTTCCTGAACGGCTCGATACGCTCTTCTCTGAAGGCGGCTCTACGCGCTTCTCTATCAATCTTATCAACTATCTCTCGCGGGAGGTTGTATTGCTTAGCGATCCTATCCATTATATAGGCCTACATATTTTTTGTCACATAAATATAATAAGTAATGTTGCCCATAGCTAGCGACGAAGAGAGACGTAGAATCACAGAATTAGGCGATAGTATAAGGCTCCAAGCCGTAAAAGATGATAATCGGGAGAGACACCCAACCATTGAAGCTCCCGATAAGTGCAGAATCGAAGGTGGTATAAAACTCACATATAATGAGACGTGCGTTTCTACTCTAGTCAGTCCACAGTTCAAGAAGAATGCAAGGATAAACTTCACTGCTACCCTACGTAGTATTAAGCGTAAAAAAAGGCCCGGCTGCAGAATATATACTATTCCAGGTAACAATCGCTATCATATAGAGTACTCATGCAATTCAGGACACAGTATATATATTGATACTAGGATGGGCCAGTACGTGAACCTATTCGTAGAATGTGATGAAGGCACGGATGTTCTACCGTTCATACTCTATATTGACCCGAGATGTGTGCCCCAAGAGTAAGGGCATATTACTTTATCTTGCGATGGCGGCTGCAGTACGGTTCAATGTTAACACCGTCCACACATATGACCTTTGTTTGCGTGACACATCGGACCCCCTTACGGTTAATATATAGGCATTGAGCCATGTTCTTAGCACGATTCTTGGTGTAGTACTCACGCGACCGCTGGCGGTGTCTTTCCATAAAGGCCTTACCCTTACAGCAATCGCTGGGTGTGGTAGATTGGGCCGCATTAGTGGGTTGTATGTTAGTAGTATTACTCGTCTGCTCCATAAGTATGTATATAGTATATGACAAAAAATATCACTCTTAAAGTATATATAAAGTGTATGCAAAACCAAGGCCCTTTATACCTATCGTATTCAAAGTCAAGATTCACGTTAGCGGCGGCATTAGAAGATGCAGTTGAAACAGGCCAACTAACAGTCCGGCATCCATTGATAACATACTCACCACTTACGATTATGATATGGCTCAGGAGTGCAAGCACGAAAGCTACTCGTTTGCTTCCGCGGGATATTCTTGATCATCCCCTTGGTACCGCGGAGTGACCCTTATGGGCGACATGAAGCCGTGGCGAAAGTGCCACTCGCTATCAATAGGGGAGTCCAAGTCTATCCATATAAACTCATGCGGGTCACGTATAAACATGAAGAGGTCATTGAGGACTGCGGGCGTGATACTGGTTCGCCTGGCTAGTATCTTGTTAAGCATCTCATCGGGTTGCTTCCAGAGGCCGAAGTGGTTGAACCCACGACGCACTTGTGCCGGTATGCTGGCCGCAGACTGTATACTGCATAGCAAGGTCGTATTCCTATGCGTACACACATGGTTGACCATACGCTCGAAGCGCGAGCATCCTTTTTTTCCCAGGAGCTCAGAGGTGACCTCGTCTACCACAACCAGGGGGTTGGATAGTACTGGTTTATCGGGCTCTGCCTCCGTACCCTCGGAGTTCTCCCCATCGTCGTCACCACCTCCTTTGTTAGTATCTTCGGCGGGCACGTCCCCATGGGGGTTATCTATGTTGTCCAGCGTGGGGAAATCATGTGGGCCATAGGTGAGCACGTCCATTCCCCAATCAGTGAGTATGTCGTACTCCTCAGTGTTCGGGTCATGATGTACTAGGTGCACTACATTGGGCGGTGGTAACATGCGGCGTATAAGGTTTAAAATCACATTACGCTTACCAGAACCAGGTGGCCCTGAGAGCAATATTCTTGAGGTGACTAGTGGCATGTACTCCTCCCGCCCGAGACGTATAGGGCCCTTCTTTTCAGGATTGGGGTAGATAGCCATAACGTCACTGGGGGGCATCCCTTCCAGGGCTCCACCGGAAGAAGACTCGGTTTCTTCATTAGAGTCATTTAATTCGGACATCAGGTAAATATTTCTTGGCCTATATTATACTACTGTACATATAATGTCGACAGCACGTAAAACAACAATACCGATGAAAGGCCCGAAGCAATTGGCACCGGAGGCTATTAAAGACATCTGTGAGAATCGAGCGACTCCCAATGCTGTAAGGATACTAGCGAAGAAGCATGGAATCTCCGAGAACCGCGTGAAGTCTATATGGGGCATCTATTATGGTGGGACGACGTTAAAGGACTACGGAACCGGGCTGAAGAAGCCACTACCCGAGAAGGCAGTGGATCAGACTGACCTCACCAGGCGAGTCATTAAGACGGAGCGAGGCATCTATGAGACACGCGAGCCAAAGACTATGAGGGCTGCAGCGGCCGCCGACATTGGTAGCCGTGCGACAGCCATACGTAAGCAGAAGGCGAAACCACAGCCTCCCAAGGACCTCGATCTTGACAATGTGGGCGATATGGACGACAACGACGCACGTATACTGGCTGGTGAGATGCAGGCAGGCAATAACTCAGCCGAACTGCTCGAGGCCGTTGAGAGGTTGATCGAACATCACCAGAACATCAGTGAGAGAACGCTTGTATCCCTCGAAAAGGCCTTAGAATCAGCGAACCGGAGACGACATAGTAGGCGGGATGACGCTAGCGACACTGATTATTCTGTTACTACTGATATAGACGATGAAGAAGACAATGTTGAAGACACCGATGACTCAACTGCTGTTTATAGGAGTCCAGCGAAGGCCCCAGCGAGGGCTCGGCCTCAAAGACAGCCTGATGAATATAGGCAACTGGAGCAAGAGTTTGGTGACAGCGGCGTATACGATGGCGACGCCATGGGTCAATATGAAGAACCTGTTATGGGATTGGATGGACCTAATCAATTGGGCCCGCAGGTACGGCAGAGACCTCCCGGACATAGTACCCGAGCTCAGCCTGTTTATAGAGCAGTCCGAGACAGGCCCATCTACAGTGCAGACCAGGAACAAGGCTATTATAGCCAGGCTCAAGGACATGAATACGAGGTACCTGCAGCTCAATACGACCCCATACAAGGACGCATTCAACCGAATAATGGCCACGACAACGCTCAACAGTATCAGGGCCCCAGACAAGGCCCCAGAATATATAGCGACAGCGGAATTGGACCTGGGGCAGCTCTATCGAAATACCCTTGGATCAAACCAAGCGTATGGTGAGGAGCAGCCGGTGGAATCATGGCCACAATACATAGCTAATATACCGGCCAAAGTGGCCAGGCAGGTCACACCACAACCAGTGATGGACTTCTTCTATAAGACTCCAACGGCCAAGTTGTACGACAAGTACACAGTTACTGAGCCCCACGATATCGTTAAGAGGCACGAGCGCGAGGATGCGTTGCCTTCTAGTATCATTGGGCGTGTTCAGTTCCCTGATGCTCAAGTATCGGGGCAATATGTACCTTCATATGTCAAGCCCCAGTATAATCCTGCCCCCTTGGATTTATACCCCGTATTCAAGCGCATGAGAGGTGTAGATCCTACTAAGACCTTAGCCTCCAGACCCAAGAAGGACCGCAATCGAGGACGTAGATACAAGCGTGGGCGTAAGATGCGCCAGTAAGTATAGATATATAACCTCGCCATGCAAGGTAACCCCCACTATCAACCTAACTACGAGGAGTATTATCACGAGCCAATATGGTTAGATAAGGTCTCCGATCGAGAGTACTGGCACGATTACGAGAACCACGCCCGCAAGGTCGCTCGTGATGCTGGTCCATTACTTCCCGGGCTAGCAGTTATCGCGCCACTAGCCGCTGTTGCATATTCGGGATATCGAGACCGCCAGATTGCCAAAGAGAGCGCTCGCGCGGAACGTGCGAAGAAATGGTACGAGAAGGAGCAAGCTGTAGAGAAAGCCACACAAAAGAAATTAGCAGCATTAGAGAAGGCGGTGAAGAAGGAAGCACTGGCCGCAGAGAAAGCTGAGAGGAAACAACTACTGGCCGCAGAGAAGGCCGAACGTAAGCAACTACTATCGATCGAGAAGGCCGAAGAAAGAAAAAGGCTCCGGGATGCTATAATCGACTTGAAAAGGATAGGCACGGACCAACCATCACAGCAAGAACCCATAATACTTCCCCAAGAGATACCTGAATATGAGGACAACATAGCCAGTAAATACTCCACGCCGATTAGAAGTAGGAGCCGAAGCGCCGGTCGCGAGATAGATCCGCCCCCGGAGTTCAACATAGAGCTCGCGCAGCCCATAAGTATGCTTCCTGGGCGCAATTTTAATATGCCCGCATTGAACCAACAAGCCGAGGCTGTTAAGAACGCAATAGCTATAAATGGCTTTCGAGCTGTGATGAATAGTCAGCCTATGAAGGACAATTATCCAAAGATAATGGAAATACTTAGCGACCCTCATCAGGCATTAATTAGTGGAGAGCCGTTCCCAAAACCACTCTTGGATTATCTCTCGCCAGACACTAGGAATCAATATGCTGAACGCAGAGCTGACGCGAAGAGAGAGAAACGCAGAGAGAAGCAGGCGGGTAAACGAGCACAGACGGCCACACTACGAGAGGAAAAACGTGCCCGCGAGGTGGAACGAAAAGAACACGCAGCGAGACGTAAACAGACCACCACTCAAGAACTACTGGCCCCTAAACCGCGGGATACTGGTGTAATACGACAAGCACGGGTACCACGCAAGAGAATAATATAACACCATAAGTATACACCCATATGAGCGTTAAGATACTAAGACGAACACATGCTCCCCTAATGAGGCCCGCACCTGCGGCTAGTAGTAGCCTCCCGGGATTATTCAGTAGTAAGGTCAATGACATCAGAGACCGATTCGCGTCTATGTTTACGCAGGCCAGTCGTGCACGTAAGTCCGCCGACCCCGAGGGATTCTCTGTGCCAGATCGTATTCGCGAGTTCTTCTTCCAGAACGCCCCAAGCATTGCCAGTGGCATAGATATGGAAAAAATAGGCGAGATGGTCAAAGGTCTAAAATTGCCCCTATTGGTGGCAGTAGGAGTGGCCGCAGCAGCTGGTATTGCCTACCTAGTGTACAAGCTATATACTAACCGGGCCACGATAGCTGAGTCTGTCGACAGCGTAATGAATGACCTAAAGTCCGTTGCCCCTGACTTGACAAAGATAGATGGATGGGCTGATTCTATCAAGAAGGAAGTCACTGATGCATTCGCCAGTGGCAACCCTAATACTGCCTTCGAGCGCCTAGTGAAGATCAAGGACGCGGTAATGGGGCACCAGCATAGCATCTCTGGGCACGTTGGTAGCGGCATCAATCATTTAGTGCGGCAGAACAGCACCAGGCGCGATAGGCGCTATTATCAACCTCGCCGACTGCAGGGTCGAGGGGCTGGCCTCAAATCCCCGATGAATTAATTTAGTGGTGAGCATACTCTGTCAACAAGAGTATACACCCATCAATGTCTGAATCAGTGTTTGATCTACCCATGACTCTTAAGAGCGTTAATGGCGGATGCAGCCGCTACGATAGGTCCCAGATGTATCCTATATCGGGGGCAATCAACAACGCCGTTGTTGGTCAAGGAGCTGCTAGTGGCCTTACTACATTTCAGTGGCAGGACTCTCAATGGTGGAGCCCATGCCAAAGCTACTTCGTCCTCACATGTAAGTTTGATATCGGAGCTGATTTGGCCGTTAACGCTGCTTATGCAGATAACTTCGCTATGACCCTGTTCACCCAAATTAACACACAAATTAACTCTAGGCCTCTGGATACTGTAAATACCCCGTGGTTAGTTGATACTGCTCTTACATACTCCAATGCACACCATAGCTTCCTACGATCATTTGGGTCACTTACTCGTGTAGGAGAGCCACTTAGCACCCGTATACGTAACACTAACCAGAACAGCGGGATCGTTCAGGTCGTATTTAGACCTCCAGTGTCTATCTTTGATGTAGAGTTACTCCCACCCGGGGCTCAATATCTTATGAACTTCAACTGGGCCAGTAGTGGTATATTAGCCTTTGAGTCTGTCAATGGTAGCGTTACACACGTTACTACTTCGCCCGGCTCTAATGAAGTGAGGTTAACAATTAACGAGTTCTCATTTTATAAGGCCACCGTTACGCCGGGACCCGATGTGCAACTTCCCGATAGAGCCGTTATTAACTTGATGCCGTGTACAGCAGTACAATATTTCCTCAATAGTGGCAACACCCTTAAACAGAATATCACTCTCCCGGCCACAGCAAACAAGATCTTAATCGGGTTCCAGGATATAAATCCAAACAGCGCCGTGTCTTTGACGCCGCCAGTAGATTATATCGGCGGCGTCGGTAATGGATATAATCCTGCAACAAGCTTCTCTAATCAATTTACTACCACTAACACCCCAAATCAGACATTCGGTGCTAATGCAGCCAGTTTGTCTACTCTGTGGCTAGATTTACCAGAAATAGGCGTGCAAGAGCCTCGCCCAGTATATAACTTTAGTACTACCAATGGTATATTAGACTATGTACGCGCTTATTCTGACTTTTGCCATATTACTCAGGGAACTAAGACTAATGAGGAAGGAAGTGTACCACTCGGGTCCATGGCCACTGCTGCGGGTGTGACTATTATACAACCAATAAGATCCCTTACAACTACCCCTGCTGCGATTACCACCATAGAAGCTGGTACTATACAGATAGGAGATCTCAATAACCCCCAACAATATACATACATACCCCTAGGAGTCAATACAGCTGCCCCGCCCCTCGCTGATCCACTTTCATATAACCAAACCGCTAAATGGGGATGGCTTGGTAGATGCCCAGGCCCTATCTTTGCGTTCCCTGTTGTACGCCCCCAAGGTAAGTATGTTACCACAGGCACACTTAACATGACTACAAGTGGTAACGTGGCCAATATAAGCGCCACAGTTATAACCTCCTATAACATGGCCATTGTACTTACTAAGCAGCCCAATGGATACTACAATTATGATGTCATCGAGGGAATATAAGCACAAAAAAAAGATATATATCGACGAAGGATCCCTATAGAGACCCGTCCTCTTTATTTTTTGATATCAAGGCGTCAAAGGCAAAGGGCGCTTGATAGTAGGACCATGGGAACCGATTACCGTTCTGATCGGCTGTCCATATAGATACATTTGAGTATGTCCCGCTGCTCACCGGCACAGGGTAGCGTTGTGTAGACTGATAGGACGCCACTGAGTTGGGCTGAAAACCGCCAAGAGGGAATGAGTAAAGAAGTTGCCCAGTCGAACCATTCTTATATGAGCCCGTAACTATAGACATATATAGGGCATAGGCGCTGGCATTAGCGAAATCACTCACATTAGGGGCGAAGGAGGAGAATACATCAGAAGAGCCAGCAGGAGCCGTAAGGATAGCGCCCCCACCCGTTACTGGAAAGCCAAGAACTGTGCCTATACTATTGTTGAGGCCCGACACTGGGCTGGGGTTAGTGAAATTTACTACAAAGTCGCCTACAGGAAACACACCACCGGGCAGAGCCGCCGGATTCAGCGACAATATTATCTTCTGCGTAGACGTAATGCCTGTAAGAATGAATAAGTCCGTAGACCCTGATACTATTGGCGTTGCTGGCGGTGCGGCTGCCCCCGTGGTACTATGCGATCGAACGTATACATTAAGGGCCTGGGCGACATCTAAGTATGTATAGAGACCGTTGTCTAACACTATGTCTACATTGCCGGCGCCTCCCACGTTAATAGTCACCCGATCGTTGCCATTGGGGAACGCCTCGAGGATAGCCGGGGCCACTATATTGGGTTGTGTGTACGCAAAGGCAGCCTTATCGAGGGCCATAGAGCAGTTCTCGGGGATGATTAATGGTGGGTTGAGCTTGAACTGTACAGTGTACTGATCCATCAGTATAGGAGCCCCTGGTGTAGTAGCCGTCGTCGTATAGTTAGCCGGTATAGCAAACGACATAGGTATTGGAGATGCCCCCTTCTTAATACCAGACGTACTTGAGGACCATTGTTGCTGTTGTTGTGTGTGCATTATGTATATTACTGGCGCACATAATTATGGCCACAGGTATATAGCGAATGAGCGGATTACTACCACGTACGCCTTCTGGAGGTCAAACAGGAGACTTCGAGAACCTCAACGTGCAGACTCTAACAGTATCTGTTGCGGGGTTTGTTAATGCGCTGACGGTCAACTCAATGGATGTGGGCAACCTTAATATTGCCTCACTCACAACTGGGACCATCAACGGCAACCCAAATCTCAATATTGTGGCTACTGCTGCGACTGTCGGTGGCGACGATATAGTTACACGTACGGCTACACAAACTATAACCAACAAGACACTCACGGCGCCCATAATAAGCACAATCAGCAACACTGGTACACTGACCTTGCCTACTACTACCACGACTTTAGTTGGCCGTAATACGACTGACACATTGACTAATAAGACCCTCACTAGTCCCACCATCGACACTCCTAATATCACTAATGGCGGCACCTTGACATTACCCACTGGCCCCGGGACGCTTGTGTCTCGTGCTTCCTCGGATACTCTGACTAACAAGAACTTCTCCACAGGCACTTGCTTCTTTACTGACACTGCTACCCCCACTAAGCGCATTGCCTTCGATACAGTATCTGCGCTGGCCAATACTACTACTACCTTCAGAACTATGCAGGCAGTGGACCAAGTGATAACTTTCCCCAGCGCTACGGACACAGTCGTCAACCTGGGATCAAACCAAACCCTCACCAATAAGACACTGACGAGCCCCACCATCAATAGCCCTGTGCTCACCAATAGCGGTAACACTATAACACTACCTACTACTACAACGACGCTCGTAGGGACTAATACTACGGACTCACTCACCAACAAGGACTTCACCAACGGAGTGAGTCAATTTACTGGGAAGGTTATAACGAGCCGAGGGACAGCCACTACTA
>JACCDR010789016.1_pt1 | contig 15106 bp, 29 predicted proteins | sample 7446431 | NCBI WGS metagenome assembly JACCDR01 (sample SAMN15323443, study PRJNA562643) | freshwater metagenome | isolation source: river surface water | place: USA:Blue River Watershed | collected 2017-08-17 | reverse complement strand
GCCATTGCCACCATGAGCCAATCGTAAGGAGACAGAGATGTCAGGTATGGGCTTCAGACTGGCCCGGTCGCAGGGAATGGAGGGGTCGACTGGCAACCTCAACGAATTCCCGATTGCTCCGGGCAACACCAACAAGATCTTCAGGGGCGACCTTGTCACGCTGAACGGCGGCAAGGTCGAGGTCACGGACGGCGCCGCCGGCGAGAAAGTCCTGGGCATCTTCTGGGGCTGCAAGTACGTCGCGGCGGATGGCTCGTTCGAGTTCCGCCCGATGTGGGATGGCGTTCCCGGCCGCAAGGACATCCTGGCGCATGTCGCCGTGATGCCTGCGGGTTCGACGATGCTGGTTCGTGGCCAGCCAGGCGCGGCCTATACCGACGCTGACGTGGGCACCCGCAAGGCGGCCGATGTCACTGCGGTTGGCGATCCGCTGTCGGGCATGTCGCGGGCCACGCTGGGCGCACCGGGGGCGACCGTGCCCACCGCCGCGCTTGTCGTTCTCCGCAAGGTCGACATTCCGGCATCGCCGGCGGTGGAGGGTGACTGGTTCGAGGTCACGCTCGCTGCTGACAGTGCCATCACCAACGTTGGCGCATAAGGAGGGACCTGAGCGATGTCAGCGATCAACAGAGCAGCCCTCCGGGAACAGCTGTGGCCCGGAATTTTCGAGATCTTCGGTTCGACCTACTCGGACTACGAGGATCAGTACGGCTACGTCTTCACGACCCGGAAATCGACCAAAGCCTACGAAGAATACGTGATGGAGAGCATGTTCGGCCTGGCACCGCCCAAGGCTGAAGGCGCTCCGATCATCTTCGACGAAGCGGCCGAGGTCTGGAAGGGCCGGGTGGAGATGAACGCCTACGCGCTGGGCTTCATCGTGACCCGCGAAGCGGTGAACGACAACCAGTACTTCGACCTTGTTCCGCGCTACACCCGTGCGCTGAAACGGTCGATGAAGATCACCAAGGAAGTCCGCGCCGCGGCCTTCGTCGACGCTGTCTTCACCACCGCCACCACCGGCGACGGCAAGCCGATCTGCGCCGTCGACCACCCTTTGCGGAACGGTGAGGTCCTGTCCAACCGGCCGTCTGCGGCCGCCGACCTGAACGAGACCTCACTCGAGGCCGCGATCATCCAGATCGGCGAGTTCGTGGACGAGCGGGGGCTGCGGATCGCGGTCACCCCGCGCCGCATGGTCGTGCCGAACTCCCTGCAGTTCACTGCCGAGCGTCTGATGAAGACGACCGGCGCGCGGGTCGGCACGGCGGACAATGACGTTGCGGCCATCCACACCCTGGGCATGGTTCCCGAGGGCTACCGGATCAACAACTACCTGTCCGATCCGGCGGCTTGGTTCCTGATGACGGACGTGGACGAGGGCATGACCCACTGGGATCGTGAACCCCTCGACCTCGAGGAAGGTGACGGCTCGGAGACGCAAACCATGCGCGTCATGGCCTACGAGCGTTATGCCTTCTCGTGCATGGATCCCCGCTCGATCTTCGGCGTGCCTGGCTGATCGCGCCCCCTGGCGCGTGAGGAAGTTCCGGGGGTCGTCCGTCAGGGCGGCCCCCGTTGTCAACTTGGAGGGCAGGATGGAGACTGGCTTCACCTTCGCTGATGTCTACGACGAGGTTGTCTCGCGCGCCGGAGGCGAGCAGACCACCGCAGAGGACGTGATCCGCGTTCGCCGCGGGCTGCGGCTCCTCCTCGAAAGGTGGGAGGCCCGTGGGTTCAATACCTGGCGCATCCGGATGCGCCGCGTGGTCGCCGTGGGCGGCCAGCCGTTCATCACCCTGCCGCCCTGTGTCGATGACATCATCCACGTCACGCACGTCCGGGGTGGTGAGCTGACCCGCATCCCGCCCGATCGCTACATGACCATCGGCCCCAAGGACCGCCTCGGCACGCCCGGCGAATACTGGCTGGCACGGGAGGAGTGCCCGAAGCTTTACCTCCACCCCACCGGTAACGGTGACCAGCTCGAGGTCTGGTACGTCGAGCGTCCGGAGAACTTCACTGCCAGCACCGCCAACATGGGAGACGTGCCGGGCCGGTGGCTTGAGGCCATGATCCTCGGGCTGGCACTGGACTTCGCCCGCAAGCGGCCCGGCGACGGCGGCGTCTACAACGAGGGGCTCATCCAGCGTCTTGCAGGAGAGGCGGCAGAGGCGGAGGATATTGCCATGCGCGCGGATCGTGACCGGTCCCGCTTTCGGTACAGGATCGCCTGATGGCCACGTTCCGCTCCTTTCCCTCCCACCTGAAGCCGATGCGGGGCAAGGGCCTGATCACTTGCGCCCGATCGGGCTTCCTGCGCTTCCCGGACGACATCGTGGAGGTGGACGGCATGCCGCAGGCCAAGGACAAGGCTGACTTCTACGGCGCCTTCGGCACCGACCACCCGCAGGATCACGCACAGCCCGAGATCGGCGGCGACCCGAGACCGGTGCGCTTCGGCGGGGTGGATGAGGCCCGGTCGAAGTCGGACCTCTCCATCAGCGATCAGGAAATCCTCGCGGCGATCAAGGAAGATCGGCCGCCAAGACCGGGGTTCTGACATGACCTATGACGAGCTGATCGCCTACGCACCGCTGGCGCTGATCATGCGGAACCGCGACACGGTGGCAGAGATGCCCAACATCGTGCGCCGCGCGCAGGGCTATCTCGTTTCGCGGCTCGACCACGACCTCTTTCGCACTCAGGTTCCGTCCGCGCAGATTGGAGCGGACGGCATCATCGACCAAACCTCCTTTCCCGGGCAGGTCCTCGAGATCAGGTCGATCTCGGTGCAGGTGTCTCCTGGATCGTGGCTGCCGCTTCTGCGGCGCAGCGAGGAGATGCTGATCGCGCTGCACACGGACAACCCGAGGGGGCAGCCGCGCTACTACACCGTCACGGCAGACGGGGACATCCAGACCTTCCCCTCGCTGGGCGTTGCCGGCAAGCTGGCCAGGGTGACGGCGAACGTCGCGCCGCCGGTGCTCAGCCCCACCGTTCAGACGAACATCATCATTGAGCAGTTTCCTGAGCTGTTCGAGTTCGCGACGGCGATGGAGGCGGCAGTCTTCAACGTGGATGCGGCCACGACGCAGCTCTACCAGGGGCGCATTCAGGAGACCCTGCCGGTGGCCAACGCGCAGATTTCGCGCCGCGCCCGGGATGAAAGCGGCCAGCGGACGGTCGAGACACGAAACATCACGGGAGCATAGGCATGACTTGCGCGCTGCGGCACGACTTGAGACTTGTCCGTGGGGACAGCTTCAGCCTTTTCATCGGCTTGGCCTCGGGGTGGGAGAACATCGCGCAGGATCCCACTCTTTACGAGGGGCGGCTCGTCTTCCGGGAGCGGCAGGACGACAGCCTGCCCGAGCTTCTGGTCATCACCACCACGCCGCAACCGATCGACGAGCACCGCTTCCCGCAGCTGGATTACCTGCTGGACCTGTCCATGACGCCCGATCAGACAGCGAGCCTTCCGGAGTGGCCGGTGGTATGCTTCTGCGAGATCAGGCTGGTTGACGGGACCTATGTGCGGCGGCTCTTTGAGGGGCAGGTCAGAAAGAGGGACTGAGGATGAACCTTGCAGGCAAGTCGGCGACCGTCCTCGAGCAGGACCCCAACCTCATCGTGATCTATGACGGGCCGCGCGGGCTGCCCGGGAAGAAGGGCAACGATGGCAATGACGGGGCGCCGGGCCGCTCGATCATCGTGCGGGGCGACTGGAACAACCAGGTCCAGTATGGGCCGGGGGATGCCGTCACGTCCCGGTCGCTGGTCAGCCCGGGCCTGACCTCGCTCTGGATTGTCAGAGACGGTGGCCAGCCGACGATTGGCCGCGCGCCGCACGAGGAGCCGAGCCAGTGGTCCGAGGTGTCCGCCGGCGGTGACGGCGCCGGAGGCGCTGTCTACCGGGTGCAGCAGGTGGCTCACCCCTTCACGACCATCGGCCAGCCTGTGGCCCGGTCGGAGCGCACCGGTCGGTATGAGCTTGCGGACGCCCGGGATCGGGACCTGCTGGCGATCGGGGTGGTCTGCGACATCACGAACCTGAACGAGTTCGCGGTGCAGACGACCGGGCGCCTTGAGAACGCCGGCCCGCTCCTGATCTTCGACCCCGTCGCCCCTGCGGGGCGCGGCTCGTCGGACTGGGTGCTTGGGCGCGTCTACTACCTCTCGACCCGGCCCGGGATGTACGAGGCGGCAGAGCCCTCCGCTCCGGGAGCCTACTTCCAGCCAATGGTGGTGCCGGTGTCGCCGACCGATCTGGTCCTGCTGACCTGGGGGCCGGAAAACCTTCAGGTTCCGGTGGACATTCCGGCGGTGGAGACCGAGCAAGGGGTGGTGCCGGGCCGGGAGGGTCAGCTCTGGTATCGCCGCATCGACCACCCGGGCCTTTATGTGGCACTGTGGGATGCAACGCGGACGCGGCTGATGTGGGTGCAGGCGAATGGCTGAGCGGCGGGGACTGACGGCGGCATATCCGTTTCCCGTCTCGCCCGGGGCGGCCTATCGGCCGCGCAACGAGGAGCGTTTCCGCGCGCAGATAGCGCAGAGCAATGCCGACATTCTGGACCGGCTTGCGGCGCTTGAAGAGGAACTGGCGGCGGCCAACGCACGGATCGCCGCGCTTGAGGGGGCAGGGCCATGAACAAGAAGGTGACGCCGGTCAAGCCGGGAGCCAAGAAGCCCCCCTCCGGACGGGTCTATTCGACCTATGACCAGGAGTATCAGAAGGACCCGGCCTACATCAAAAAGCAGGTGACCCGGAACCGCGACCGACGCAAGGCGCAGGAGGAGGGTCGGGTCAAGAAGGGCAGCGGCAAGGACGTGCACCACGTCAAGGGGGCCGCCAACGGCGGCCCGACGCGGGTCATATCCGCCTCCAAGAACAGGAGCATGAAATGAGCCTGCAGTTCCCGATCCCGCAGTTCGTCGGCCAGGCTGTCCGCTACATGGGGACCAGTTGGGTCTGGGATGGCACCGGCTGGCACGTCGATGACGTGGCCTCCCGCCTCGACCTCGCGCTGATCCCCGCCTACCTCGGGCAGTTTGTCCATGTCGTTGCGGACGAACTTCCGCTGCCGTCCTCGATCAGCCTCGGCGTGCCGGACATTTACGGTGCGACCTTCACTCTTTCCCCCATTCCTCCCCTGGAGGGCGTGAAGGTCTACCTGAACGGGTCGCTGCAGGTCCTCGATGACGGCAGCGGAAACATTGGCGACTATGTCATCAACCGGGCGGCCAACAGCATCGACTTCCTTGCTCCGCTGGACCGCTTCGACACGGTGACGATCGGCGTCCTGATGCCGCCCGACACCCTCGCCCCCGGCCGGGTGGACGTGCAGCCCATCAAGGACCTGGACACGGATTGGGTCACGGACCCGCAGAACCCGACCACCGGCATGGTGGACGGGGTTCGTCGCACCTTCGACCTCCTTGTCGACGTGGAGGGTGTCGGCCAGCAGTTCGCTGTCATCAGCCGGCCCTCCGATCTGGCGGTGTTCGTGGCGGGCCTGCGGCAGCGTCCTGACGCTGATTACACCGTGGTCGGTGCCCGGGTGACCATGACGGTCGCGCCGGTCGCTGGCGTGCCCTTCTGGGCGCTCTGGTATCAGCCGGCGGGCGCATCAGCCGGGGGCGCTGTTGCGCCCCCACAGCCGCCGCTGGACACGCGCCTGTCGTTCTACGGCTCCCGGCCCGGCGCGGGGATCGGCTGGCAGGACGCGCGGGGGCTGGCGCTCACGGTTCCCACGGCAGGGGCGCGGACCGCGCTTCGCCCTGACATCGACATTCTGACCGGGAGCCTCGTTCTTCAGGCCGACACGCAGGACCTCTGGCGCTGGACCGGCGCGGCCTGGGTTCGCTACCTAGACGCTGGCACGTTCGCGGCCCGGCTGGGCGGGGCCACGCAGGTCCTGCGGTCTTCCACCGCGCTGCAGCGGCCTGCGGCCGCCAGCCTCTTGCCCGGGCAGCTCTGGCTGAACCTCCTCGATGGGGTGGTCGGCTTTGGCAACGATGCGGGAGACCCTGTCGAACTGCTGGCCCGCGTGGCCGCGTCTGCGGGCGCTCCGGACGTAGGGAAGATCCCGGCGCTGGGCGCGCAGGGCGTGCTGGATCAGAGCTTCTTCCTGGCGGGCATGCGGCCCTATGGAACGGTCAACCCCGGTTCGATCGGGCTGACGGACTGGGATGACGCCAACCTGAATGGCACCACCGTGGTGCGCGGCGCGGCTGGCATTCCCAACGCGCCGCCCGGCGCAGCCCGGGCCTACGCCGGCCATTACATCGCGATGGGGGACGCCGGCACGGGCGTCCTGACGGCGATGTCTCCCACGGGCGACACGGTCTTCGTCCGGCCGCGCAGCGGCGGGACTTGGGGCGCGTGGATCCAGGTGAACTCCCCCGGCCTCGACATCTCGTCGGCCATGCTCCGGGCGAACAATCTGAGCGACGTGGCCAGCAAGCCCGCGGGGCGGACCAACCTCGAGGTGCTGTTCAATCCGCGCGCCCTCTACGCGGGGGACCTGAACGCGCTGAGCGAGACGGGGCTCTACACCCTCGGGATCGGCGTGACCAATGGCTGGCTGAATGACGGCACGGGCGCGGGCGGCGAAGCCACCGTGGGCGATGCGGTCCTGCATGTCGCGACGGGCGGCACTCTGGCCTATCAGCTTGGGTTCAACGTGCGCCCGACCGCGCCTGCGGCGCGGCCGCTGCGGATGCGCTTCCTGATCGGGCCGGCAACCTGGACGCCTTGGGCCAGCATCCTGACGGCAGACGAAGTGGTTGCGGCCTTCAATACCTTCGGTCTGGGCACCAATACGACCGACAAAGACGCCAACGCCCTCGGCCTGACGACCGAGATGTTCTTCGCCACCGCCAACGGGCCGGGCACGGGGAACTCGTGGCACACATGGATGCATGCCCGGGCCGCTGACGCGCGGGCGGCGCAGGTGGCGGTCGAGAGCAGCGCTTCGGGCAACCGCGCCCGGCTGGCATGGCGCCAGCGCGGCGGATCGGGCGCCTGGGCGGCTTGGGCGGAGGCGCAGCCCATCCTGTCCGGAACCACCGCGCAGAGGCCCACGAGCGGGCTGGTGGCGGGCCTGATGTACTTCGACACCACCTTGGGGCGGCCCATCTACCGCAACGCCGGCAACACGGCCTGGGTGGACGTGCTGGACCAGGTGCCGCCTGGCACGACGGTCGGCGCGGCAGCGCCGGCCAACCCTGTTCCGGGGCAGCTCTGGTTCCGGACGGTTGCGCCGGTGGGCCTGTTCGTCTGGTTCGACGATGGCGACAGCAGCCAGTGGGTTCAGACCTCCGGCGGCGGGCCGGCGCTTTCCGGCCAGCAGACCATCAACCCGAACGGGCTGAGCCAGGCGATCTTCGACCCCATCCCGCGCGAGGCAACCTCCTTCGTCGTCAGCCTTCAGAACGTCCAGATGAACGGCGCGAATGCGAACCTGCTCATGGACTTCGTGGGCGACACCGCCAACAATTTCGGCATCGGACGCCTTGTGTCGGGTGGTGCTTACGCCGCGCCAATCTCACTGACGAACTCTCCGATGGAATTCGACAGCCTTGGTACAGGTGGCATTCAGGGCAATTACTACTTCGAGCGGCAGATAAGCAGTTCGCTCGACATCTGGGTCATGACCGGCAATCACCGTCGCGGCAGCTTCACCCTCGTCCACAACACCGGGCGGCTGATCCTTAGCGTCGCCGAGACGCGCCCTCGCTTCCGCCCCTCCGGCGGCAACACCTTCGCGTCCAACCCGATCAGCGTGAAATGGCGGGTCTGACTTGGCGCTGAACTTTCCCTCCAGCCCGGCGGTCGGGCAGGTCTACTCCGCCGAGGGGGCGGACTTCGTCTGGTCGGGCGCCGTGTGGGTCCCGCTGGATGGGTCGAACTTCCCTTACGCCACGCAGGCTGAGGCCTTGGCCGGGACGCGCACGGATCGGGCGATGTCCCCTCTCACGACCGAGCAGGCCATTGCCGCTCGAAACTTCCAGCCAAGCGAGGGGTATGGCATTCCGGTGAACGTTGCGGCCCAGCGGGCGGAGGGGGCTACCTATACCAACAACACGGGGCGCAACCTGTTCTGGGCATTTGAGGGGAGCAATGACGTGTCCTGCGTTATGCGCGTCGCGCCAACAACGACGATGGTCGACTTCACGATTGCCCGCCTTCTGGCCCCGGCCGGGCGCAATGGGTCGTGCGGCCTTCTGATCGTGCCGCCGACCTGGCGTTATCGCTTGCAGGGCGTCGGGGTGACGTTCGCGCGCTGGTGGGAGTGGTGACGTGGCGCTGAACTTCCCGAGCAGTCCTGTCGTCAACCAGGTCTTCCAGAGCGAGGGGCTCACCTTCGTCTGGAGTGGTGCTGTCTGGTACATTCTGGACCCCTTCCCTTGGGCTGTCGCCGGCGCTGCATCCGGGGTGATGACCCCCGACGCCACGCGGGTCGCCCTGAACGCCGTGCCCTCCGGACGAAGCTTCAACCAAGGCGTTCCGCAGGATTTCCTGGCCAGCAGATCGGCCAACGTGAACTATCAATGGACCGGGAGCCGCCCGCTGATGGTGGCCATCAGCTTCAGCGATCGGGATGACCAGTCAAATGCCGAGCTGCGCGTCGGACCCACCAATGTGAACCCGCCCACGATCAACCTCGGCCAGGCGCAGGCTCTGCGGGGAACGGGTGCGGTCGAGACGACGATCATCGGGGTGGTGCCTGCCGGCTGGTGGTACCGGCTGAACGGGGTGGACCGGAGGCCCTCTGCGACAGCCTGGTGGGAGTGGAGGAACGCCCCGACATGAGCATCGTCTTCCCGGACAACCCGGTGCAGGGGCAGTTCTTCACGGATGAGGGGCGGACCTTCGTGTGGAGCGGCGAGGTATGGATCATCCTCCGCAACGAGATACCGTGGGCAACTCCGCAGCAGGCCATCGAAGGGACGAGGGCAGACCTCGCCATGTCTCCCTTTACGACAGAGGCCCGCATAAGCCAGATCGTCGCGGGCGGAACGGACAACCCCCTGTCGGGCACGCCCACCAACATGCTCGCCAGCCGAGCGCAGGACATTGTCTATCAGAACACCTTCAGCCGCCCGATGATCGTGAGCGTGTGGGGAACCACGGCGATCACCCTGAACCTGGGCGCGACGGCGGCGGCCGTCACTCGCTTCATGCGGCAGGGAAACCCGCAGGCCGGCGCTCCGACTTGCCTCTTCGGCATCGTCCCCGCCGGCTGGTTCTACAGCTTCACCATCAACGCGGCGGCATCCTTCAGCGGCTGGGTCGAATACAGGTGAATTCTTGGCCGGTGTGCTATGCTGGTCGCAAGCTCTCGTGACTGTCACTTCGATCAAGGAGAAACTCATGGACCTCATCATTAACACGGGGAAGCTGGATCTGCGCCGCACCGTCACCTGGCCCCTCGCCACGGCTGCGATGAACGCCACCCTTCCGCGCTATACCCCGGTCTGGTCGCTCGTCTGCGCCTCCATCCATCTGGTCGGTGCCGGCAGCGCGCTTCTGCAGGGCAGCAACGACGGGGTGAACTTCGTTACCCTCAAGGACTTGGCGGGGGACGACCTCGATGTCGCCGCCGGCGCGCTGAAGGAGTTCTCCAGCGGAGTGGCCTTCATCAAGCCGCTGGTCACCGGCGGCCCGGTCAGCATCATCGTGACCCACTGGCAGGGGTGAGCGCATGTTCATCAATCTTGCAGCCAGCAGGCGCCGCCGGGGCGGCGCGGTCGCGCCGCCGGTAGATCCGCCGGTCAACACCAGCGACCCGACGCTCGCCCTTTCCGGGGACAACCAGACCCTTCTTTATGGGGCCGGGGTCTGGACCGGGACGCCACCCCTGACCATCACCGCGCGCCTTTTTGTGGGCGGGGTCGATACGGCCCCTGCGGCTCCATCTATGCCCATCCTGCCTGCGTGGCGCGGAAAGTCCTGCGGCATCATCGAGGCCGCGACCAACCCTGCCGGCGGTGCTCCTGTCAACGCCCTCTCGAATGAGGTGGTGCCACCAGCCCTGCCCTCGCTGGATCAGCAGGTCCAGGCGATCCTCGCGGGTCGCCAGGGCACTGTCTTCGACCTCGGCGACAACGCGACCCGCTTCCAGGACAGCGCGGGAACGTCTCCGGTTACCTCGAACGGACAGGCGGTGCTGGCCGTCAGGTCCAAGTGGGGGTCGCTGGCTTTTGTCTTCAGCACCGCAACCACCGCCAACGCCCCCCTGGCTGAGGCGGACGGCATCTTTTTCGACGGTGTGGACGATGTGCTCACTGGTGGGGCTGGCAGCCGGAGCTTCCTGAACAACACCCCAGCTGCGACCGTCGGGATCAGCTTCAAACCCTCGACCGTCGCCGCCGGCAACGGCACACTGCTCTTTCTGTCACGAAGCACAGGCACGGGCATCAACTGGCTCGACCTCATGCGATCTGTGTCCGCCCTGCGCTTTCTGTCCAAGAGGGCCGGGGGCGACGCGAACGCGATTTTTACCTCGGCGGTGGGAACGCTGGCCATTGGGCAGCAGGCTGATGCCCTTCTGGAAAGCGACTTCGCCGGGGCCGGGCGGATGGAGACGTGGCTGGATGGGAACCAGCTTGCGGGTGTTGACCTTGGCGGCACCCTCGGGAACTCCGAGGCCCTGAACAGCGCAGGCACCGCGCTGGGGGCCGTCAGCGCTGCGTCGTCCCGGTTCTATGGCAGCATCAGGAAGGTCTTCCTCGCCCGGTTCAAGCTGACCCCGGCGGAGAAGGCAACGGTTCAAGCATGGCTGGAGGAAGTGTAATGGGCTTTTCGGCAATCATCCCGGCGGCAGATGTCGCCGCAGCAAACGCGGCCCTCGAGGCAGCAGGCTATGGGGAGAACAACTTCTCCGTGCCCCTGATGTCTGACGAGTGGAAGGAGGGTAATCCGCCTGACGCCTACGGCATGAACGTGGGCGGCAACGTGCCCGACTTCCGCGAGGCTGTGGCCGTGATCGCAAACGTGGACATTCGCGACACCGACCTCGGGGCTGTCACCTTCGACGAGCATGCGGCCAGCCTCAGCCTGGTGCGGAAGCCCCCGGAACCTGTGGAAGCCGAGGAGTAGCATGGGGCCACGCAACGCAGCCTGGTTCGTCATGGGGCTGCTGCTCTTGCTCAGCACCCTCATGTGCGTTCACCTCCTGACCCTATGGGTGTCCTTGACCGTCTGCGTCGACTACGCGCAGCTGCTTTTCGACCTGAAAGCCGCAGACCCGACGTTCTCGCAGCCTCGGTCGGACCCGAGCTGCGCGAACTTCGAGGCGACATTCAGCGAGGCCGTCGACAAGTACCTGTCGGTGATCCTCTCCTTGATCGGCGGGGCCGCCGTTTCCGGCGGCTACGCCTCTGCCGTCACCACTACGCCACCCAACCAAAGGGATGATGAGCCATGAGCCAAGACCTCCTGACGAACCTCGCTGCCTGGGCCGAAACCGAGGGTTTCGATCCGGGCAAGGATTACACCGCGCCAATCACGGAGCCGGACGAGCCGGAGGCCGTTCTGCCGCCGCCCCCGGAGCCGCTGCAGCCGGGCTTCCTGTCGAAGAACTTCCGTGCGTCGGAGTTCGCCTGCCGTCACTGCGGCACCCTGCCGCCGGGCGGGATGGACGCGCGCCTGATCGACTTCCTGCAGCGCATCCGCGACCACTATGGGGTGCCGGTCACCATCAACTCGGGCTACCGCTGCCCGACCCACAACCGCGCCGTGGGAGGGGCCACGAACAGCCAGCACCTGCTCGGCACCGCGGCAGACTTCGTCGTGCGCGGGATCAGCCCGGCACAGGTCTATCGGGACCTGGACCCGCTCTGGCCGGGGGGCCTCGGGCGCTACAACAGCTTCACTCACGCCGATGTGCGGAACGGCCGCGCCCGCTGGTAGATGCTCACCCGCTAACGACAACGTGCGTTGTCGTTAGCGGAACCCCCTTTTGTAAACGACAAGGAGAAAGCCATGTCCAAGAAGCCCGCCTCTGCCAACCAGAAAGCCCGGGCGCTGCGCGCCGAAGGGAAATCGCCCGACAGCGCCCGCCGCATCGCCAACGCGCAGCGCAAGCCCGGCCAGCACTCTGTCCAGGCCGTGCGCCGGAACAGCTCGAAGCCGGACGCGATCAAGTAAGCTTGTTGTCCTTGAAGATCTGACGCAGAGCCGCCCGCTCCCGCAGGAAGGCGGCCTTCGTCGTGACGACATAGGCCCCGTCCCCCTCACCCAGCTGCTTGTAGATCGACCCTTGCAGGATCCCGGCGATGACCTCTGCCGGCACCGGCGGCTTCGCCGCCGCGACGAGGGCCGCCAGCCGATCAGCTTTCTTGACCGGGTCTTGATCCGTGCGTGGCTGCACAGTTGGCTCCGGGATGCGGTAGCCGCAGGCCACCAGCAGGCCCCGCACCTCGATCTCCGGAAGCTGGTAGCGCAGGGCCAGCATGTTGACGTCCTCGAGCGAGAGGGCCATGCCCTGCCCCATCGAGGCCGCATCCCGCATGATCAGCCTGCGCTTGGTTCCGGTCATCTGCCGGGGATCAGCGATCTGCATCCCGCGCCTCCCGCTCGAGCTTGTCGGCGTGCCGGTCCAGCTCGCGGCTGAGATAACGCAATTCCTCAATCGAGAGGTCGCATTCCAGTATCGCGTCGAGGAGGGAGAAGGCCGCGTGGGTTGGGCCGATGACCTTGAGGAGGGACGGGATGGTCAGCTCAAGGTCGGCCGCCGCCGTGCCCTGCTGGTGCGTCATGCCGATAAGCCGGTTCGGGTGGGGTTCGCTAACCATTCTGCGATCTTCTCATGGTGTTTCTCTTTCCTGTGCTTGTCGAACATGTGCATGACGACCCCGCGCTCGCTGCCGCATTTCTTCAGGCAGATCGGGCAGCGCCAGGCCGGGGGAAGGGGTTTTCCGGGGGTCGTGGGGTCGTGGGGCTGGTCCATCACGGTTTGACCCCTCTCCACTCGGGTGTGCCGTTGGGATGCTCGACCGTGCGTTGGCCCTGCACCACTTCGGATATCCGCCCGCCATCGACGCCGTGCATCCGCCCTATCTCCCGCTCGTGCTTCGAGGGGTTGAGGAGGATGGATGCCTGGATGTCGCGGACAAGCTCGGGGGTCCAGGTCACCGACTTGGCCTTTGCCACCCGCTTTTTCTTCGACCGGCGCCAGAGAAGCTCGGCGACGATGGCCTCGATGTGCGCGGCGGGCTTCTCCATCCCGTCGACCCCGCAGTCCCGCAGGTAGCTGGCAACCTCAAGGAGTTCCTTGCGAGCCAGCGGAGTGCGCCCCCCGCGATCCGGGTCATAGCGAAGGTCGGTCATTGGAGCGGCATCGCATAGGTGCCGTTCAGCATCTCGGTGAGCGTGTCGCGGATCACCTCGGCCTCTGTCCGGTTCCGCATGATCCAGCGGCAAATGTCCGAGAGCGTGTGATCGGGGCCGAAGGTGGCCCACTCCTCACCGTCCTTGTCGATCTCGATCTTCGGGGGTGTGCAGATTTCGCTCATATCCAGTGCACCTTTTTCAGCCGGCTGTTGTAGGACGGGATCGGCATCGCGTAGTCGACGCAGACGAACTTGCCTCGCAGGATGCCAAAATTGGATCGCTTGAAGTCGGTCAGGAAGGACGGCATCCGCTCGGGCAGCTCATAGTCTGCCGGCACCGGATCGGCCCGCTCCTGCAGAAGGATACGACCATCCGGAGAGAGGTAGCGACACGGGGCCAACCACTTCATCTCGCCGGCCGAGGCATCGTTCCACATCTTCATCTCGTGGACGTTGGCGAAGTAGCGGAAGGCAGGCTCGGCCTCGACCTTGACCACAAGTTCGGGCCGCAGGCGGCAGGCAAAGACCTTGCGGTGGATGCCCTCACCGAGCAGCTCGGCGCAGAGGAGGTTGAAGGCGTCCTCGAAACATTCGGCGGTGCTCATGTTGGTCCGACCTTCTCATAGCTCCAGAACGCCCAGTCAGGGCCGTCCAGATAGTCGTACTTGCGAATGCGCGAGGTCCTCACGGTCTGCAGCCATACCCACCTGCCATACCAAAGCTGCACAGGGCGCCATGCGAACCACGAGAATACCGGACCGACAGGGGTTCCGAATTCGTAAACATCGGGCCACGGTTTCATTTCACCTCCTCGACGGTGTGATCAACGGAGGGCCGGTGCATACCGGTGAAGCTGTGCTGGGTGCCATCCGGCCCGATGATGATGATCAGGAAGCGGTCGTCGCGGTGGCGCTCCCATCCGTCCCGCTCGTCATAGTCCATCTCGCAGGCGCGCTTGGCAGCGCCCCTCGCGTCGATGAAGGGGGGGTTCCAGTCGTAGTTGGGCTTGACCTCCCACGCATCCTCGGCGGTCTCCCCGTCCTCGGGGAAGAAGGCTTTCCAGATGTCTGTCACTGCTGCATCTCCTCAAGGAAGTCAGGGCCAGTTGACGCCTGATGCGCCAGACACCGACCTGCTTCCTCGCAGGCCCTGTGCTCCGGGCAGTCGCACTCGGCCATGATCTGCCCCATGTAGCGGCGGGCGAAAGTAACATTCTGCCCCACTGGACCGAGGCCATGCACTTGGTCACCCTCAACCCAAAGCCGGTAGAGCATTGCGATCAGCTGCTTCATCTCGCCGCCAAGGTTCTCGACCGTCTCGCGCCCCTCGGCGCAGTGGATCGCGGCCTTGACGACCTCACCCGCCTCCTCCGCCACCTTGCTGATGACGTAGTTGGGTTGCGGGAAGCGCCGCATGGCGTTCTGTGCCTCAAGGATCGCTTCGTCGACTAGGGTGTGAAAGCTGTCCGTCATCTTCTCTCTCCGTCAGGGGGCCTGCCGCCGCTGGCGCGACGGCAGGGGGTGTCAGGCCTTGGAGCCGAGCCGCATGCCCAGATAGACGCAGCCGACCAAGGCCACGTCGAACAGGACGTCGAGCGTGGTGGGCAGCAGGACCTGGATCACGACCAGCATCACGGCGAAGACCATCAGGTATTCGCGGGCGTGGGCTTTGAGGAACTCCGGCATCAGAGGTAGGACGACAGGCTGAACCCAAGGATCTTGCCCAGGGCGTCCAGCTCCGTCTTCTCCTTGTCGCCGATGTC
>JACCDR010254449.1_pt1 | contig 15106 bp, 14 predicted proteins | sample 7446431 | NCBI WGS metagenome assembly JACCDR01 (sample SAMN15323443, study PRJNA562643) | freshwater metagenome | isolation source: river surface water | place: USA:Blue River Watershed | collected 2017-08-17 | reverse complement strand
GGCGCGATTGGCTTTGCAAAGCAGGGCACCTTTGGCGGCAAGTCTCACGCAAGGGGCGGCACTAAGGGTTACTTTGAAGACGGCACCCGTGTAGAAGTTGAAGCCGACGAAGATTTTATTATTCTGAACAAACGTGCAAGCGCTGAACGCCGCCGCCTGTCAGCCCTTAACTACCAATTTGGTGGGCAACGGTTTGAAACGGGCGGAGTAGTTAACTTTACGCCCAATCTGAATACGCCCAACCGCAACGCCACCGCCGCCCAACAGGTTGTGGTAGTGCAAACCGGGTTGAGCGACGAACAATTACAAGCCTTTGCCCAAAGGGTAGCCGCCGAAACCGCTGCCGCTGTTGGCCAAAGCGCAAGGGAGGCAATCGGCGTAGGCTTAGAAGATGCCAACCGCCGCCGGGAAAGAGAGGAGGCACTAAAAACAAACCGCGCCGCTTAGAAATGATTACAATAACCGAACAACCGCCCGGCATTCCGGCATTTACTGACGAACACGTACAACCCGTGGCGTTGACTGATTGCTTGCGTTGGTGCCTGCAACCAGACGCTGCCGACGCCGTAAGTACGCCCGGCGCGAAGGCAACGGTAGTCGTTTCTTTTCCCGCCACTACGACAGTGCCAGCGAACGGCACCCCATTTAAGATTTGGGGCTACGATTTTGAAATTGACAGCGCAAGCGAGTTTACCGCAACGTCGTTTAAGGTCTACACGTCTGGCATTTTTACGGCAATCAATTTCATTCAAATGATTCAGGCCAACGTGTTTTTTAACCGTGCCGTTACGACTTCATTTGCGGTGGTTGGTAGTGATTTTGAAGTAACAATTACTTGGAACGAGTGCCGCGAACAGCCCTCGTTCACCGAGGCCGATATGGATTTTAGCGGGATTGAGGATACAGGCGCAACGGCAACGGCAACCAACGGCACAAGCCCGGTTTACGTGGAAGGATACCAAGTTATTAGCCGCGTTGGCGTTTATCAGGATGCTGCCGCGTTCCTGCCAATCACCCCGTTAGAAGGATTCACCGCCGACGCGCTGTGTGATTCGGTTGGGGGACTGTGCATTGACTACGGCAAAGTCATTGCCAGCCAACTGTTTACGCGCCTGCCTGAACTAACCTCAACCTCGTTCATTACGAGCATTGAAAACGGGCGGTCAATGATGCGAAATTTTAACGTAGAGTACGGTTGGGTTTACCGCGAAAACTGCCAGCCTGTTTCGGGCACCATTTCAAAGGCTGACATCATTACGGTGATTAACGCGGCATTTGGCCTCAAAGAGCCGTACGGGATGCGCCGTTACTGGTACAATCACCCCGACGGGTTCCCGCCTGACCAAGTAGTTCAGGAATACTTAACTACTCAGCCCAAAACGACGCGCCTTTGTTATGAATCGTTTGCATGGCTTTGGCTCACTCAGAATTTTAAAGACACGTACGGATCACACCGTTTACGCGCCCGGTTCATCCTTTACAAAAAAGGGGTTGCGGGTGTTTTTGAAACGTTTACGGTTACAATTATGAACCCTGGCACCGACGGCAGCAGTTGGTATCAGCCGGTTAACTTCAATGTGTCGCCTCAATTCGTTTACGACAACGCGCCCACGTTGACGCAAAGCACCTTAGACTATTATGAGGTGCAGGTAGTGGGCACAGAGCCGGACGGGACGGTTATTTTTAACGCCACCGAATACCTAACCTTCATTCCCGAACACTGCTGCGACGGCGAAACCGATCTTTACGTTTTAACCCCGCCGGGGGGCATTGCTACCCAAAAGGTAACCATCCAAAAGACTGAAACCGTGACCACCGCAACGGAATTGGATTTTGGCAACGCTTGCAACCTTGCCCGCACTGACCGGGCCAAATACGGCGGTCGTACGCAAAAAAACCGCCGCGCCTATGAACAGGTAAGTATCGAAATTGAGTTAGACCGAAATGAGGAATCTTACCGTTGGTTGCGGGACATTTCGGCCTCGCCTCAATTGTGGTTAAGGATGCCAGACAACTTTGGCGACCCGATGGCTTTAAAATTCTTGCCTAACCCGGCATCATTTACCACCAAAGAAAACGGGGCCGGGGTTATCTTTGCAATGTCAGGCATTTTGCAGGACATTAAAACGCAGGCAGGTTACGAACCTAATTCATAATGAAACACACACTCTTTTTGTTGGCCCTGTCTTTGTACGTTGGCCAAACCTCAATCACCGTTTCAGGCTGCAAAAAAGAGCCGCTACCGCCCACCATTTACGGCGAGTGGCGCACTTTGTCGGGTCTGCTCACGCCCACGGAATATCGAATTAGCGAAGGCGAAATTTGCCAGCGTTACGACGACTACCCGGCGGGAACGCGCATTTGCCAATCTGCTCAACTGTCTGCCAGTGGCGACACGTTGCGCGTAAATGGTGCGACGCCCTACGTTTGGGTGCTGGCCTTTAAAGGCGACAATGTGGTAAACGTAATGCAAGCAGACACCGCCTTTGCCACATGGCAAGCCGTGTTCACCCTCGAACGCAAATAAAATGCCCGTTGGTTGTGACCAAATTCGTGTTTTAGGATTACCGCCCGAAGCGTTGAACGCATTGGGGGGCGCTGAACCTATTTTGAATTTGCCCGAAAACTTTTCGTTGAGGTACACGAAAAGCCGGGAACAACTCAACACGGGCAACCAGATCGAAACGGAGGGCGTTTTAGGTTTTACCGCGCCCTCAACCCCCGTGAACGATGCCGTTTTTTGCGAGTACGGCACCCCTGCTACGCTCGACAACCGCCGCCGTTTTTACGAAGTGCAGGTTGTTTCGGCGGGCATTCCAGCGCCTTTTTCGCGCCTTGTCTGTAAAGGGAAGGACGGCGAAGGGAATTGGGATTTAGAATTGCGCCGCTCGCCTGGCCATTGGGCGGAATTGGCGACAACGCTGCCACTAAATCAAATTGATTATGGCATTGCCTCTACAAATTATCTGGCAATTGAAGGCAATTGGGAAGTGCCAGAATATGCCGGGACATACGAGCCTGACGAAAACAACTGCACATATTGGCCACCGATGGATTATGGCGGATGGGTAGACCTTAACGAGCCATTGCAGGGGTCTACCGTGCCTGTTAAATTTATTTCACCGTCTGACATTCGCCCGCTAATTTCATTGCCGTACATTTTAAAGCGCGGGTTTTGCCAAATTGGGTGGTCAATTGAGGGTGTGATTTTTGAAACCCCGTGGTTTAAGCGCCTTTGGGCTTACATCCTAAGCGAGACGTACTATGATGCTGATACGAAAGGCGGTCGCATTAAGGGGCGTACATATACGAGGATTGAGCAGATTGGGCAGCGTTTCCGATTTACGGAATTGGCAAAGGGCGTATCCAGTCAGGTTTTGTCAAACCCGATTGACATTTCTACGCCCGCTTGGCTTTGCGGCATCAAAAATACTGCTACGGTTTGGCTAAAGTACAAGTTCATTGTAAAGGGCGAATTTCACAACGACAGGTCGCTGCCATTTGAGGCGACTTTTCAGGTAATGGAAGTTGACCCAGACGACAATGATATTTTTACGGGGGAAGTCCTTTCGGCGTCCGATGCACAAATTGACGTTTCGTTTGACCCAAACGAAAAAAAGTATCTTTCTTTTGAAATTGACTGTGTTTTAAAGAGCGACCAAAAGGCGGCTGTCACATTGGCTGTTTTGCCGTCGAGTGGTTTCTTTGTTGAAAAGGGGCTATACTTTGAGGTGCAGCCATTAAACAAATGTATCATGCCCGGCGCTGGCACGATTACGGTAGCAGATTGCGTAAGCGGGGAATACGATTTGTCGGATGCGCTAAAAGCCACCATGCACCTAATTCGCGGGCGCGTTGAAACTGACTTTACCACTAAGACCGTAACGATTCACCCGGCTAATGACGCGAACGTTTACGGCGATGTTGTACCCGGATTTTTGCTGAATGAAAGCCCGGATGTTGACTACACGGACAAGGTAATTGAGGGCAGTGTTAGAATGTCGGCTATCAACCCGACGCTAAAGCGATTTACACAATTTGAATTTGCTGATTCATGGGACGCATATATTGATTCTCTTGAATTGATTGGCCCGGCGCATTCTCGCAAGATCAACAACGGCGAAGAATTACCGAATGAAACCGAAAGCATCCAAAACCCGCTTTTCCAGCCAACGTTAGAAGGTTTGATTGAAAAGATTGGCTCAGATGGCGGTGGGCGTGGGCCGCTGCCTTTCTTGCCTCGGCTTTGGGACAATACCAGCGGAGAGCGGTCTTTTTCTATTGGCCCTCGAATCTTTTTCGCCTTTGGGAAAATTAAGCAGCGCAACCCATCTAATAAAACCGCACAAAGTTTTCCGTACTGCTCTTTTTATTGGGACAACCCAGTTAATGTTGGCGATGGGCAACAGTTTTGGCCGATTACCGAATTCGGATACGCCACCCAACTACGCACCCGTGAACTCGACCCAACGCCAACCATTGACGGAAACGTAGTATTTTCAAACCAGCCCGCTAACCTGTTCACACAGTTTTATTTAGGGTTAGCGAATGAAAACCGGGGCGGTTTTACGCTTGACTTTTTGGCGTTTATGGAGCCGCATGACTACGCCAATTTCAATTTCCGTAACCTGTTGCGCGTGTCTTACGAGGGCCGACCCTTGCGCGTTGAATCGGTGGAGGTGAGTGACCATGAAATGTGCGGTGAAATCCCTACGCCCATTCGCGCCGTGGTAGCGCCTGCCTTAACGGCGTGCTGCGAACTCCCTTGCGGCTGCCAGTTTTCGACGTGTGAGTATTACCAGGATTTTGGCCTTTACTTGCGCCAATCTACTTTGGACACGTTCCGTTTGGCATCGTTTATGGTGGATGGTATTGAACTGATTACTACCCCCCTGCCTTTTGGGGAAATAAATGTAGCTGACGTGGACGGCGACCCATTTGTAACAAACCTCGTTGACCTGCTGAACAGCGTGGGCGCTCCCTACTTTGCTTTTGGCATTTCGTCGCGTTTGGACGGCGAACGGGGGCGGCGCTTTTTCACTATCAAAAAACCCGCTTGCCAAAGTTTTAAAATTCTGATTACTGCCGACGGCGACGAAGTGTACTTGTACACGCAGGCAGAGCAGGCCCAAAAGTGGTTTGGCTCAAGTTGGGCACCGTTTGGCTACGTGACTACTTACGATGTGCCTGAAAACTGTGTTATCACAACTGAATACTAATGCAACAACCAACAGCCGAAAGCCGCGCCCGTGAACTGTTTGATGAATTTAAGCAGTACCACCCCAACAGCGCCGACGTGTTCAGCCTGAATGCCGACGATCTAATTCGCTGGCATTGGCACGTAATACAGGCCCGTAAACGGCAGGGCTACTCAACCATTCAAGTGGTTGACCGGGATGCCTTGCAACAACTTAGCGAAGGCCGGGGTGTGGATTCATTCGAGCAAATGCCGACGCACGTACAAAAGAAGTATCTGCAATTGGCCGCGCTGTTTCCAGGTCGGCAACTTTGGGCGGTCGGCTCACGGGTTGACGGCACTTTTGTAGAATCAGACAGCCCGGCGGGAGTTCGGGAATTAAGGGGTAAGGCAGGCAAGGCAGTAAAGCCCGCGTCTGACTTTGATTTTATGATTGAGCCATTGCCCGGCGAAACAATTGAAAGCATTAAATCACAATTGCCGCCGTGGGCTGATTTGCTCGTTCGGGGCGCTGAAAAAAAAGTAGCCGTGCCGAATTGGGATTTTACCCGCTTACCAGAAAGCGAACACTCAAAAGTTATTGCATTGGTTGAGGCCCGCAAGTGGGGCGAACTAATGGCAATCCACAACAAATACGCCCTTTCGCCTTACCGCTACTGCTGCGACGAAGGCCCGGTTCGTCGTTGGTTTGAGTACGGAATTGAGCAGGGTCTAATCAAACAACAGGCGCAACAATGAGAAAAACGGATGAGGAAATTAAACGCCAACGCGACGAACGAAAGCGGGCAATGTGTGTGCGGTTGGTTACGCACCTAAACGTTTGTAAGTGTGAGACTTACGAACAAATACCCGTGCGGCTGCGCTCGTTTTTCGAGGGCTTGCAGTACGGTGATATTGTGCGGCCTTTGATTAAGGCAGAAAACGAAAGGGGGGTTTCAGTTTCCATGCTTTGCATTCGTTACCACCTCAGCGAAAACGCGGTGCGCAACCACCTTGCAAAAAAAGATTTGGTAATCCCTTGTGAAGATTGAAAGTGTTAGTATATTTGTGGCGTTAATTATTCACTCACAAACATTTCTAACAATGGAATTTGAAAAATTCGGATTCAGATTTTCTGACCAAGGCGAAAAAATCAACGATGACTTTTTTGTAACAGAAGAGCGTTACGACCTCATTGATGAGGTTACACGAGATGTCGCTAAATCGACGCCGAACAAGTCAACAGATTTTTTGGCAGTTCTTGAAGCGATTGACCCACAAAACATTCAAGAAGTAGTAGCAGCGGCCTATTATTTAGGCTACGAACACAGACGACAAATGTTTTAGTAAACCCCACCAAACATTGGTGTACATTCAAGCCCCGACGGTAGCCCCGTCGGGGCTTTGGCTTTTCCTTTGTACCGAATTTGTACAATGGAGCCAAACGCGCATTTTAACGCCGACATTGAAGCGTTCCTGCTTAACGCCGGAACCTTAGAAATAGACGCCCGTCACGGGCTGTCTGAATTGGCGCGTTATTTCCAAGAATTACAAGCCCGCGCCGCCGGGGTAGCCTATTCAGAATTAGGCATTTCCACCCGCCGCGATTCCAGCCGCCCGCAAATTCTCGAACTCACAGACACGCCCGGCACCTACACATTTGCCAGTGCGTACGATTTGCGCAACCCCGAACAAAAGGTAAAGCCCGGCTCAATTGCGCTGCTCAAATTGTCGGGCGTTATGCGCTCAGAAAGTGGCATTTCAACACGGGGCATGGACGCCCTTAGCGAAGACTTGCGCCTCGCCTACGCCAACCCAAATATTTCAGGCGTCATTATCGAAACCAATTCGCCCGGCGGCGAATCATTAGCCGGGACACTTTTGCGCTCTACAATCACAGAGCGCAACAAACCCGTTGTTGGGTTTGGGCACTTAGTGGCGTCTGCTGCTTACCGCGCCCTTTCCGCTGCCGACGAAATTATTTTGAGCGGGGCCGGGGCGGAGGCTGGCAGCATTGGCACAATGGTAGCCCTTGACGCGCAACTGATTCAAAATCTGCGCAATCGCTCAATCAACCTTTACGGCTCAACTGCGCCTAACAAAAACAGCGCGGGCCGAGGGATTATGGCAGGCGACTTTTTGCCCTTGCAAAAACAGGTCGATGCCTCAACACTTAATTTTCAAAACGAGGTTCGTGACAGCCGCCCGCTAAGTGGGGGTGCTGAAACTATTGCTGAAACGCTGGACGGCTCAATGTGGCTGGCAGAGGAAGCAAAAAACCGTGGCCTCGTTGACTTAGTGGGAAATATGCAACTGGCCATTCGACGTGTCCAGATGCTTTCAACAACAATGTACAACACCAAAGGCCGTAAAGGCCAAAAAAGTTAAGCATGGACTTTCAAACTTTTTTTCAACAGGCCCGCGCCTTTTTTGGCCTTTCCGAAAATGCGACGGTAGCCGAAGTGTCCGAATTTATTTCGGGCCAAAGCCTGGCAACAATGGTTCAGGAAGCGGCAACCGCCGCCGCCGAACAACTGGCAGCAGCCACCCCGCCCGCTGAAAACAGCGAAGAACTTTTGCCACGATTGGAGGCAGCAGAACAGGCGCTTGCCGCCGCAACGGAGGCGCAAACCACTAACGAATTGGCTTTGTCCGGTTTGGCTGAAAAGGTGGAGGCGCTTACGCTGGCACTCGAAACGCAAAAGACCGAACACGCTAACACCGTGGCTGCGCTGGCAGCACAGGTTAAAGCCGTTGCCGGTGAAACCGCCCGACTGAAAGGCGGACGCCCAACGGAGCAAGCCGACAACGACACGCCACCCGCTGTTGACGTAACCAAAGATGCCAAAGTCGAACAGGTGCTTTCGGTGGAAGGCAACCCGCAACTCAAAGCCCGGATTGAACGGGCCAAAAAAAGAATCTAACCGGCGCAACGCCAATTTTTTAATTTCAAAAAGAAAAAGATATGCCGATTCTTGAGGGAGGCTTTGGCCTCATTCAGTCCGACAGTTCGCGCCGCCTCACCATTCCGCGTGACGTTGCGTTGACCTACTACCAGGATTTTGCGGTAGTCGAAACCGATGAATACGCAAACCGCCTCGGCCTCTACGGTGACGTAACATTGGGCCGCGACCTGAAAGCGCAATTCCTGACTTTCAACCAGCCAAAACACTTGTGGTCTAAACGCTCCAACGGTTGCGAGTGGAACCCCAAAGGTGGCGTTCGGATGAATGTCGAAACGTTCAACACTTGCCCGATTGAGTACAATGGCGAACAATGCCCCGACGCATTCTACGGCACTTGCTTTGAACAACTGTTCAACCCGACGCCTGGCACGGGCCGCACGTTCAACTCGCCCGAATCACTGGCCATTCTTGACCAAATGGTTACGCAAATTAACCGTGGGTTGGGCAACTCGTTCTTTGACCTTTACAACTTTGCCAACCACCCGCTTATCACAACCAGCGACACAAACGCATGGTACGACGTGGCGCTTGGCGAGTGGGAGGACTACACCGATCAAATGCTTTCAGGTGAATGCGGTGGTCTGATTACCCAATTGGACGCACTGGCAGAGGCCGGGCACCGTGGTTACACTCGCACCCTTTCGGCGAACAACACAACCGGCGCGTACACGGGTGAATTTGTAGACGACATTGCCGCTTTGATTGGCGATTGTGGCGTTGAACTGCGCACCGCGATGCGTTCGGGCGTGAACATTAACGGCACTCGCCGCTACCCTGTCATTCTGGTAACGTCGGACATTTTCGACAACTACCGTGAGTGGATTCGCGCAATGGCACCGACCAACGAACTGGCCTACATTTACCACATGCTCGGCACCGACGGCGTAACCATTCAAGACCGCAACGTTTTGGTGTACGATTCAATGCCGGTTATTCGCTGGGATGCTAACGAGCGTTTCGACGCAATCACGGGCGTAAAATCGCACCGTATTGCAATCGTAATGCCGGGCAACTTTGGCGTGTTGCACGATGTGCAGTCGCTCGACCAATTCGGCGGCATGGGCATGGTGATTGAGCAAAGCGACCGCGTTGTGGACAAAGGCAAAATTTACATGACGGCAAACCTTCGTTGGGGCGCTGGCATTGCTAACGTTGACTTTGCCGCAATGGCCAAAACGGTGCTGCACCCAATCGGCTAATTTTCTCACCTTCTAACTAACTTAACATGGCTTGTGCAATTACAGGTTTAGGTAGCGTGGGGGATTGCACCCCCAACGAAGGCGGGATTATCAAATCGTTCGCTACCAAACTCAGCAACATTACCAGCGTAACCATTACGTCGGGCGTCATTAGCAACTTTACAATGTCCTCAACCGGGCTTTGGGAGGAATTTCTGTACGACCTCGACGCAACGGCCAACTTTAACCAGGCGGGGGCAATCAATAACAACCGATTCACGGTGGAACAAACGGCATTTATGAAGTTTCGCGGCATTACCGAAGCATCGTTAGCAGCCGCCGACGCCGCCGCTCAGTGCTGCGACACCGTTTGGATTCACGTCCTTTCGAGCGGCGCACGTCTGGTACAAGGTTTCGAGCGGTTGGCCGCAACCGGCGCGCCGCAACGCACCAAAAACAGCAATACACGCATTATCCCAACGGCAAACACCGACACCTCGGCAAACGAGGCCCGTACGGAGTACACTGTGCAGGGTAGTGCTAACTCTTTCACAAACACAACTTCGTTGAGCGATTCGGCGATTTTGGCACTTTAAAAAACATGGCAGAACTCACAAAAGCGGAGCAGCCTGTTTCGGCAGCCAAGCCCGCATTCCAGTATCGCTACAACCCGCGTCAAAAGTACAAGTATCCCGACGCGGTGACCCTTGTCCCTGTCTTCGACCTTACAAAGAAGCCGGGGCCAAACGACGAAGTAGTAAGCGTGGCATTGGGCGACAAAGAAATTCGTCGCACTTTGCCCGCAACGAAAGACCGCCCCGAACTTGAAATGGTATCTAAGGTGGCCACACAGCCACAATTGAGATACCTCTTTGAAGTTGAGCAGCACCCGCACATTGAACGCTTTGTACCTTAATGTCAGTCGAAAGTATTTCTCTGGATTGTTGCGGTGAAACCCCGCCCACGAATCCCAAAACGGATTTTAAACGCCGCCGCAAGGGGGCGAAGGGTTTGGATTTGTATAAAATCCAAAACCCGATTCCAGAGGAAATACGAGACGTTGAGGAACTTAAACTGTTCTTTGACAAACACAAATTAGTGCCGTTTGCTGGCACGTCGAAGCATACCGGACACGCTTTGCTTTTCTGGTACTTAATGTTGGCGCAATTGTCGCCTACACATAGCGCTTGTATCAGCAAAAAGGTAAAATACGCAGTCGGTGGGCGGGGTACATTTATCAGAGCCGAAGACCCGCAATGGGATTTAGGCGAAGAAAATACCCCGCTCACCACACCTGAAAAGGTGGCGTACCGGGATGCGTTGAATGAGTTTGTGGTTTTTGAAGAAGGGGTTACAAAGTTCCACCGCCGCATTGGTTGGGCATACGAAGCAACCGGGAACGCATGGATTGAATTGGTTTATTCAGAGGTGGCGGGCGTTGATAAAGTGACATTGAAAGCCCACAAGGTGACCAATGTACTTTACATCCGCACCAAAACAGGCGAAGCCAGGCGCGTTGCCATTTCGCCCATTTGGACAGATGAATTTTTGAAAAAACACCCGTACCGAGAAGTGCCCATGTTTCCGAATTTTGAAAAAGATGAGGACGGCAATTTGCGAACGATGTTCCACCTGAAATGCGGCGAAAATGATTGGTACGGGCGCCCTGAATCACAAGGGAGTGACTTGTACAAATACCGCGAAGTGCAGGACGTGACCTACTTAATCAAACAGGCAGGCAGCAATTTTGTGGGCCAATTGATTATGGAGGTTGAAGACGACCAATTAGATGTGGCAGACGAAGACGCACAAAAGGCAGGATTTGGGGGCTTGACAGATCGGTTTAGCCAAAACTACACGGCACAGGCAGACGACCCGGCAAGCGTGGTAATTACCGCCCGCCCGTTTGGTTCACGGCCTATGTTTGTTTTTCAGGTAAAGCCGAACACAAACCAGGACTGGTATCAGGTGGTTGGCGACATAAGTGAGGCGAAAATCATGCAATCGCATGGATGTACGCCTCGATTTATGGGTAAAGAGGTAGCGGGCGGATTCTCGCAAGATGTTTTTGTCAGTGACTATGTGGTTAACATGGAGCCTGTAATTAACGAATTGCGAGGCATTCTAACCCGATTTTCCAACGAAGCCGTTACCGCCGCTTGGTTGGACTTGTTTAACCGGCCCGAACTGAATCAGTATTCAATTTCATTTGTGCCACCGATTCAATCTCAACTCAACGCATTTAAAAACGCCACCTTGGCACCACAACAAACACCCGCTCAACCCGCACAAAATTTAGTCTAATGGCAAATTTGCTGACAGAATACGAAGTGATTAAGTACAGCCCGGCGGGCCGTACCTATCCGACTAAGTATTTCTGCCAACTGATTCCACAGGTTGAAGAAACGTTTGCGCGGGACTGTTTAGGCGCTGATTTGTACGACTACATTCAAAGCAAGTTGGCCGAATATCCAGCCGACGCGCTCGAATGGGATTGCAATAAAAGATACAGTGTGGGCGACAATGTGATTGCAAACGGCTGCCTTTTTACCTCAACGGCTGACCTTAATTCTACCGACCCTTTGGATGTTGACAGCGATTGGGATTTTTTCGAGCGGTTCACGGATGAAGACGTGGCAAGTTTTTGGCGCAAATATTTACGGGGGCTTTTGGCCCTAATGGTCTACCGCGAAAGCCTTGTTTTTACAACGTACCAATCGGGTGCCGGGGGTATTTTGGTGCAAGGGGTAGACACGCAGGGCGGAGTAAGAAGTGCAGGCCGCAACGAGTTAGGCGACTTGCGAAGCGAACTAACCCGACAAATTCAACTGCTCACTGACAACATGAAACATTGGCTAACCAAGAACGCAACGACAGCAGGCTTCCCGGCAAGCAATTTTTGTTCGGGCGACTTGTGCGAAACCCCCGCTCGTTCTAAACGCCGATTTGCTTTTGCAAGATGAATTTAAAGGACAGAATTTTAAAAGCAGCCGCCAAAACGGTGCTCGAAATTAGCGAAGTAGACGACGCAACAAAGGCAGAACGCCGGGCCGTGTGCGATGCTTGCCAATTTCGGGACGTAGAAAGCGACCGCTGTAAAATCTGCAAATGTTACTTGGCCGTCAAAACAGGATGCGCCGAAAACTGGAACCCAAAGAAAATGCGCGTTGAGATAACCCATTGCCCAAATGGATTTTGGAATGACCTCGACACCGCGAACCATTACAGACAATTAGACGGGCTGCCGCCCATAACCTTAACACACGCTCAACTCAACAATGATTAAGCGATTCTTAGTACCAGACCAAAACGCTGCCAACGTTTTGAAGTTGACCGCTGGCGATAGCGGTTGTTGCGGCGACACCCGCACCGCTTGCCAGTACACGGCAACCTACACACAATCTGACGCCCTTACTGCCGTCAACATCCTTGACGATGCTGGTAACGCAAAGGCGCTGACTGTTGCACCCGCTTCGACCTCAGCCGCTAACGTGCAAGCCGCCATTTTGGCCGCGCTGATTGCGTACGGGGCCGAAGATGATGACAACCCTACATTCCCTGGCGTGGTAGTAACCGACCTTGGCTCTACATTGCAGGTGGTTGTGACAGGCGACATTACAATGGTCAGCCTGACCAACGCAGGCGGCACCGCCGCATTTGACGCCGACTGCACACTGCTCTACACTTGTACGTTTGCAATTACCGGCTACGCGGGTGGCTCTGCCTCGACCGCCGCAACTGATTTGTACATCAACGGAGTGGTTTACAATTTGGGCGCAATTACGCCGGGTACAACCAGCGCGGGCACCGTTTCTACGGCTGTACAAGGCGCTTTGACTTCCGCCGGAGTAGAGGGCACCGCCGCAACCACCACCAGCGGTTCGGGCGGTTCGACTTTGTACAACATCACGATTACCGGCAGTGAAAATGCCAACATTTTCATTTTGAACACTACCGCGCTCACCAAGTCGGCTTGTGCTCAAATTTACATTTAAGGCGTAATAATCTGAACCAATCAAAGCCCTTTGCCCTCTAAGGTGAGGGGCTTTGTTGTTTTAAAATCGCGCCTGTTTTAAGGGGTTGACCGTCTGACACGCTGTTGGGCGGTCGCCCCGAAAAATCTAACCCATGCTCAGAAAGTTTTTAGCGGTTTTTGCTTTTTTGGCCGTGGCCATACTTGCACCTGACAAGGCGACGGCGCAAGTAGTATTTACCTTTGAGTGCGTGTGCGCTCAACAGGCGGATACGCTTTGCGACATTTGCCCAACTACCAATGTGCGCAGCAGATCGTTTCACGGGCTGCTGATTCGGCGTTACAACAAGGTTTGGAAATGGATTGACGCGCCCTACACAATCCGCCAACTCAACACCCAAACCGTTCAGTTTTTAGAGCAAATCCCAAATCCCGAAAGTGTACAAATTAACTTGGCACAAACTGAATTTTCGACGTTGGCGGGCTACATGGATTCTACTAACTGCCAATGCAATTGCGGGGGCGCTAATTATGTCGCCGGGCCGGGCATCATTATTTCAGGCGATACCATTTCGGCGGTAGATACATCTTTCACCAACGAACTACAAAGGATTGACACGTTCGACATCGTTTCGGGGGTGTTACGGGCGTCGCTGCTAAACGACGGTGTGCCGTTTTCGTCGGTCACGCTGCCAGTGTGGAACCTGATTGCCGGGGCTGGCATTGGCGTTTCAAATTCGTCGGGCGCGTGGACAATCAGCAACACGGGGGATTTATCAGCGACAAACGAGGCGCAAACATTGTCCGTTTCAGGCACTACCACTGGCATACTTTCGCTTAATGCGATTAGCGGTGTGGGTGGTGGTACGGCGACCATTGCAGGGGGTACAAACATTTCGGTCGCTCAGTCCGGGGGTACGATTACGATTACCGGGACGGGGGCCGGGGCGCTTTCGGGCGTAGTCAACCAAGTTCCGTACTTTAACACAACGTCTACGATTACGACGGAGGCAGGGAGCGGGGCGGACGCCCTTACATGGAATCCATCCAGCAATCGATTAGGAGTGGGTACCAACAATCCGTCTGACAAAATACACATGGTTGGCCCTCTAACGGACACTAATACGGCTTTTGGTGGCCAAATGGGTCTTTTATTTCAGAACTCAAACAGCACAAACGGCAACTACACGTCGTTTATGAATTATGATGCAAACGGTAACCCTAATGCCGGGGTTTACTTTAAGAATATTGACCACGTTAATGAGGGCAGAATAGATTTTATTACCCGATTTTCGGGCGGATTCTCTCAAAGAATGACCATTACTGGCAACGGGAATGTGGGAGTAAACAACACTTCGCCGCCGCGCACATTTAGCGTAACAGGCGAAGCCCGCATAACCGACCTAACTACTGACACGCCAACCCGAATTGTTGGGGCAGACGCCGACGGAGATTTAGGAGCAATCACAGTAAGCACTGGGCTTTCTTTGTCGGGCGGAAACATAACGGCAAATGATGCAAGTGCAACCAATGAAGCGCAAAGCCTGACGGTTTCCGGTACAACGTCGGGCATTTTGACGTTATCACAAATTAGCGGCGTAGGCGGCGGCACGGCGACAATTGCAGCAGGCACTGGCATTTCAGTGAGCCAGTCGGCGGGCACAATCACTATTGCAACAACGGGTGGCGGCGGCACACCTTGGCTTTTGGGCGGCAACACATTAGGCGCGGCAAACACGATTGGTAGCAACGACAACTTTGACGTGTCGATTGAAACTAATGGTGCTTCGCGCCTTTGGGTAGACAACACGGG